>CZCB01010072.1_pt1 | contig 21031 bp, 27 predicted proteins | sample 591991 | NCBI WGS metagenome assembly CZCB01 (sample SAMEA3556809, study PRJEB10932) | anaerobic digester metagenome
TTATGTATATTCTATATATATAACAAACCCGCTAAAATTGCGGGTTTGTCAATGATCTGAGTGAGGACATGTCCTCACTAGGATTAGAAACCAAAGTAGGTAATAAAAAGACCTGCTAGTATAGCTGAACCAATAGTGCTGGCTACGATAGGTCCCATAGCGTGCATTAGAAGATAATTGTGGGGATTATATTTCTGGCCTAACTTCTGGGAAACACGTGCAGCCATGGGCATGGCGGATACACCGGAATTACCTATTAAGGGATTAACCTTTCCTCCTGTTATTTTACATAGAAGTTTTGCTATCAGAATACCGCCTACAGTACCAAGGGCGAAAGCAAACAGTCCCAGCCCAATGATTATAATAGTACTTATATTCAGAATTCGATCGGCTGTAGCAGTAGCTCCTATGGATACTCCTATGAGTATTGTCAAGACATTTAAAAGATGTTCCTGTAAAGTACGAATATAACGCTCTGTAACACCGCTCTCCTTAATTAGATTACCTAGCATCAGCATGGAAATTAAGGTGCCGGCAGCTGGTACCAGGACTAAAGTTGCAATAGTAATTCCAAATAAAAAAAACAGTTTTGCCCGACGGGTTACTCTTTTTGGATGAGGCATTACAATAATTCTTTCTTTATCTGTAGTGAGGGCTTTCATAATAGGTGGTTGAATCAGAGGAACCAATGCCATATAAGAATAAGCGGCTATGGTAATAATTGGAAGTAAATCTGGTGCTAAAAGGCCTGCAGTATAAATTGATGTAGGACCGTCTGAACTACCAATCATTCCAATGGCAGCAGCTTCCTGAAAACTGAAAGGTTCAATATCAGGTATAATATGCCCAATCAAGAGTGCCCCTCCCAAGGCAGCAAAAATACCCAGCTGTCCTCCTAAGCCAATAAAGGCGCTTTGCGGAAAGGCTATCAAGGGACCAAAATCGGTCATAGCACCAATACACATAAAAATCATAGGTGGGTAAATACCTAATTCAATTCCTTTGTACAAATAATAGATTAAACCACCTTCATCATAAGCTGATAGGTTTGCAAATGGTATATTGGCTATTAACATGCCAAAAGATAGGGGGAGGAGTAGAAGTGGCTCGTACTTTTTTTCTATAGCCAAGTAGGACAGAAGTAGGGAAAGAATAATCATTATAACTTGTGATATGGTGATGTGAGAAAAATTAAAATTAGAAAGTACTTTATTTAAAGTCATCATGTGCTAATATTCCTCCTATTATACTTGATCAACTGTAATTAGTTACATATTACTTTGAGCTCTTCTGTAAGTTGCATCCATCAATTTATCCTTTTTTACTATGGCTCTTTCATACTTACCCCTGCATATTAATCCTATATCGTCATGGCATGATACATCCAATAGTATTTTATTTCCTGTTATCTCTATTACAGTGAGAACAGTGGATATAGTTTGTCCTGCCAATGTTAAAGTTGGCTGCTCATGTGTTAATTCTATATACTTGCCTACCGTAATATATTCCTCAGGTAACAAGGGATCAAGCATGTTAGAGGATGCTTCGATAATTATGTCTAATACTTCTGGTGTTGAAAGGAGGTAGTCCAATGAAGCATTTGTTCCTGTGTATGTATTTGTTCCTCGCAAGTATTCTCTTTTAAAAATGGTTGAAAGTCCTAAGGTTATCTTATGATCTATCATATCCTCTTCCTCCGAATTAATAGTTAGTAACATTATAGCACAGGAAAATTTCATAATCAATTTATAATGGAGGCTTATAATTAACATGGATAAACCTTTGATATAAAAGCAAGTATACAAGGTCTTTTTCAGGGATGTTACTCTGGAATTTTTTAAAAAAATATACTTTTTGTGTTTGACTTGATTTTTTATTTATGCTACTATTTAGTTAAAATAAGGCATGGTACCCGCTTCTATAAGTACAGGGCACCATTTTTTATAGCTTAGGAGGGTGCTATTTGGGTAAGGAGCACAAGGTTGATAGAAAACCTAAGAAAAGCGAATCTTTTCGTGCCTTAGCCTACTTCTCACAAATTGGAGTAACTATGGCAACGACGGTATTAGTAAGTGTTTTGTTAGGTAGGTATTTAGATAGCTTGCTGGATACCACGCCCTGGTTACTATTGCTCTTCTCAATATTAGGTATAGGGGCTGCTATAAGGGTTTTATTTAACATGCCTAAGTACAAAAAATAATATTCAGATATTATTTAAGAAAAGGGGAATAATAATTGTCAGATTTATCAAAGAAAATGATTGCTGCAATATTAATTATATCACTAGTGTGTATTTTAGCATCAGTTATCTATTACCGTTCTTTAAATTTCTTACCCTTCATGCTTGGAATTATTTTAGGTTCTGCTCTTAGTATCATGAAGGTCTTTTTGCTTGGAAGAACAGTTAACAAAGCCCTGTCAATGGAAAAGCACAGGGCAGGAAACTATGTAAGTATTCAGCACCTATTAAGGCTTGTACTTACGGGGTTTGTCTTGTTTTTAGGCGCTATCCTGCCACACATTAGCTTATGGGGGGTAGTAGCAGGTATACTATCATTTCAGCTGTCTTTATATAAAATTAAATTTACTTCGAAGAGTTGAAATAGATTTATTGGGTATATTTGTATTTAGGTGGTGAAGCTAATGAGTTTAAATATAGATAATCTTTGGGTGATTAATATAGCAGGTCTTGAAATCTGGATAACAGAAACTATTTTTAATACCTGGCTAATCATGTTTATTCTTATTTTAATAGCAATAATTGCCCGAATTAAACTTAAGAACTTTGATGAAGTACCTAAAGGATTTCAGAACATTATAGAAGCTATTGTAGAAATATTTGATAATTTTGCTGTTAATACTTTAGGGAAAAAACTTTCTTACATAGCCCCATGGTATTTCATGGTCTTTGTGTTTGTTTATTCATCTGCCTTGTTCAGTGTATTTGGCATCAGAGCACCTACAGCTGACTGGGCAACAACTTTCGCGTTAGCTTTTGCCACCTTTGTACTCATGCTTTCAATGGGTTTCAAACATCAAAGGGGAGAGTATTTGAAGAGTTTTTTTGGACCACATCCTATATTTTTTCCTTTAAATCTAATTGGAGAATTAGCGAAACCAATTTCTTTAAGTTTCCGTCTCTTTGGTAATATGCTTTCTGGTACTATTATTTTGACTCTTTATTATGGTTTGACTCCCTTACTTGTTCAGTTCGGTATTCCTGCACTTTTACATGCATTCTTTGATGTAATTGTGGGTGCTATACAAACTTATATATTTGTTATTATAAGTCTTATGTATATTAGAAATGCAGCTGAGTAATACCTATTAAAGGTGTATTTTAATTTATATTGTAAAGGATAATAAAAATAGGAGGAACTGTTATGGAATCTTTAGCAAGTGTTATAGGTGTAGTGCACATTGCGGCTGCAATTGCGCTAAGTAACGGAATACTTACTACCTTTGGGCAGTCACGAATTGTTGCCCAGGCAATCGAATCTATAGCCAGACAACCTGAAGCAGCTGATGATATTCGAAGCGCCATGTTTGTAGGTTTGGCTATGGCTGAAACATCCGGTATATATGGCCTCTTGATTGCTATTATAATGCTCTTTGCTAATCCCTTAATAAATATTTTAGTTAACTTACTTTAAACTAAATAGAGCAGGATAGAGAAAGGAGGGCGACTGGATTGCACAGTATTGTAGCCTTATCAGCTAAAGCTCTGCCAGAAGGGCGGGTTTTCGGACTCGATACGCAAACCTTAGTTAGCATAGGCATCCAATTGTTTAATGGGATTATTTTAGCCCTTGTTTTAAGCTTTATTCTTTATAAACCTGTTAAAGAATTTATGCAAAAGCGTACTGACAGAATACAGGGTAAGTTAGATACTGCAGATTCAACTATGGCTAAAGCTAAGGAGCTCATTGCTGAGTACGATTCAAAAATAAGAAATATAGAACAAGAACGTATGAAGATCCTTGAAGCTGCTCGCATTGAAGCTGCTGAAGAAAGTAAAAAAATTATAGAAGAAGCCAAAGTAGAGGCTCAGGAGATCAAGAGACGTACCAGGGAAAGTATTTCTGAAGATAAGGAGCGACTAAAGGAGGAAACTCGTCTCTACATTATCGAGCTTTCTTCACTTATAGCTGAAAAATACATTTCTCGTAATATAGATGATGAAATACAGGATAAGCTATTTGAAGAGGCAATTGCTGAGTTGGAGGATGCACAATGGCAAAATTAAAAGATCGTTACGCTAATGCACTTCTGGAGCTTTCAAAAGAGAATGGTACTCTGGAAGAAGATTTAAAAAATGCGGTAATGATACGGGATACTTTAAATAATAGTGATGTACTTAATTTCCTAAAGCATCCTCATGTACCTGATTCGGCCAAACATGAACTTTTTCACACAGCTTTTTCAGAAAAACTTCCTGAGCATTTGATGGGATTTTTATACCTTATGGTTCGGAAGAACAGAGAGGCACTGATTGTGCCTGTATTAACTGAATACATAGACCGTACTAACAGGCTCTTGGGAAGGATAGAGGCGAAAGTCGTTTCAGCAAAAGCTCTAACAGAAAAGCAAATAGAATCCATTCGAAAAATATTAGTGGAGAAAACTAATATGCAGGTGGAAATTGAAACGAAAGTGGATCCCGGTGTAATAGGTGGATTTTATATTCTGATAGGCGGACGAATTTTTGACCGTACATTGAGATCTGAATTAATTAATTTGAGAGAACGCTTAAAGAGAGGAAGATAAATGATAGTTAATCCTGATGAAATAAGCAAGGTAATAAAAAAACAGATTAAGTCTTACTCATCAGAGCTGAATTTTTCTGAAGCTGGTACCGTCATTCAGGTTGGAGATGGTATCGCACGGGTATATGGCTTACCTAGTGCCATGAGTGGTGAACTCTTGGAGTTTCCCAACGGAACCTATGGAATGGCACTTAATTTAGATGAAGACAGTATTGGCGTTGTAATAATGGGATCTGATGCTGGCATCAAAGAAGGAGACCCTGTTAAGTTGACGGGTAGGATGGCGGAAGTGCCAGTTGGGGACTGTATGTTGGGGCGAGTGGTAAATGCCTTGGGAGAACCCATCGATAATAAAGGGGAAATAGCAGCTAGTGCTTACCGCAGAATAGAAAGTCCTGCCCCCAGCGTAATAATGCGCCGTGAAGTAAACCAGCCCTTACAAACTGGTATTAAGGCTATTGATGCATTGGTACCTATTGGGAAAGGCCAAAGAGAACTGATTATAGGCGACAGGGAAACAGGTAAGACTGCCATCGCTATTGATACCATTATCAATCAGAAAGATAAAGATGTATATTGCGTATATGTTGCCATAGGTCAAAAAGCATCTACAATGGCACGTATAATTAAGGTGCTGAATGAAACAGGAGCAATGGATTACACGACAGTGGTTATGGCAACTGCAAGCGAATCTGCTCCCATGCAATATATTGCCCCTTATGCTGGTTGTGCAATTGCTGAAGAATGGATGTATAAGGGAAAAGATGTCTTGGTAGTGTACGATGATCTTTCAAAGCATGCAGTTGCTTACAGAGCAATAAGTCTGCTTCTTCGTCGTCCACCAGGTCGAGAAGCTTATCCAGGAGATGTTTTTTATCTTCATTCACGGCTTTTAGAACGAGCTGCCTGTTTAAGTGAAGAATATGGCGGAGGTAGTTTAACAGCTTTGCCCATTGTTGAAACTCAGGAAGGTGATATTTCTGCCTATATTCCTACTAATATTATTTCTATAACAGACGGCCAAATATACTTAGAAGCTGATCTCTTTAACCATGGTATTCGTCCTGCCATAAATCCCGGATTTTCCGTTTCACGTGTTGGAGGATCCGCTCAAATACCTGCAATGAAAAAATTAGCTGGTCCTCTTCGAATTGAGTTTGCCCAATATAAAGAGTTAGCAGCCTTTTCACAATTTGGTTCTGACCTTAGTCAGGACACTTTGAACCGGCTGAACCACGGGGAAAGGATTATGGAAGTTCTTAAACAGCCTCAATATAAACCTATGGCTGTAGAAGATCAGGTTTTGATTTTATATGCTTTAAGTAACAGGCATTTGGAGAATATTGAAGTTGGGCGTATTTTAAAGTTTCAAAATGACTTTATTAAATACCTGGATACCCATGCTCCTCAAATAAAGGAAGATATTAGGGAAAGTGGCAAACTTTCGGATGAAATTGCTGAAAGGATCGATGAAGTAATTGCTGAAGTCAAGGAACAGTATAATTACTGTTAAGGAGGTGCTGATATGTCATCCATGAGAGATATTAAACAAAGAATAGCCAACGTCAGCTCCACCAAGCAGATCATTAAAGCTATGGATATGATTGCTTCCACAAAACTTCATAAGGCAAAAGCCCAGTTGGAAGGTGTACGTCCTATCTACCGTGAATTAAAACGTCTAGTGGAAGAGTTAGGCAGATTAGAGGATGTCCAAAACCACGTATTCTACCAGGAAAGGGAAATAAAAAGTTCCTTGTATATTGTACTGACAAGCGACCAGGGATTTTCTGGTGGTTACAATGCTAATATTATAAAAAAAGCTTTAGAACATATGAATCAGGGAAAAAATGAAAAAATACTGGTAGTAGGTTACAAGGGATACGAATATTTTAAGAAAATGAGAAAAAATATTATCCGCAAAGTAGTTGATGTGGCTGATTCACAAGTCTATTACGGATCTGAAAGCATTGCAAAATGGTTGTTGGAACTTTATTTGTCCGGAGAAGCAGATGAAGTGTTTATTGCTTATACACATTTTGAGAACGTACTAAACCACATACCATATGTACAGAAAGTGCTACCTATAAGCACGGATAATACAGATAAAATATATGAGAGTGCTATGAAGTATGAGCAGGGTTTGGACACATTTATTGATCATCTAATTCCCTTATACCTGCATATGAAATTGTTCAGAGCCTACTCGGAATCTCATACCAGTGAACAGGCAGCACGTATGGTCAGCATGGACGCTGCCGGGAAGAATGCTTCGGAGATGATTGAGGATTTAACACGTTTGTATAACCGTAAACGCCAAGCAGCTATTACACAAGAACTTAGTGAAATCGTAGGCAGTGCAAATATTTTGAATAAGGGTGGAACTTTATGACAGTTAACAATATAGGTAAAATCACACAGATAATAGGTGCAGTTATAGATATTCGATTTGAGGTAGAATTACCTTCTTTATATAATGCTATTGAAGTACAGTTTGGTGAAGAAACTATAGTGTTAGAGGTTATGCAACACCTTGGAGATCACACGGTACGCTGCATTTCCATGCATCCTACAGATGGGTTGAAACGGGGTATGGAAGCTGTAGATACGGGTTCACCCATAACGGTACCAGTAGGTGAAGAAGTACTAGGTCGCATGGTTAATGTTCTTGGAAAGCCTATCGATAATATACCTGATATAGAATCTAAGGAACATTGGCCTATCCACAGAGATCCCCCCAGCCTAGCAGACCAAATTGCACAACCTGAGATATTAGAAACGGGTATTAAAGCTGTTGATTTACTTTGTCCTTTCTCTAAGGGAGGCAAAATAGGACTATTTGGTGGTGCAGGAGTAGGAAAAACTGTACTTATTATGGAACTCATTAACAGTATCGCAAAGGAACATGGGGGTTATTCAGTCTTCGTAGGAGTAGGAGAGCGTACCCGTGAAGGTAATGATCTTTACTACGATATGAAGAACTCAGGTGTTTTAGATAAAACAGCCTTGATTTTTGGTCAAATGAATGAGCCTCCGGGAGTGAGAATGAGGGTAGGGCTTACGGGACTCACCATGGCCGAATATTTCCGAGACATAAAACAGCAAGATGTCCTGCTCTTTATTGACAATATTTTCCGATTCATACAGGCAGGTTCGGAAGTGTCAGCCTTACTTGGTCGTACCCCCAGTGCTGTTGGTTACCAGCCTACTTTAGCTACGGAGATTGGTTCTTTACAAGAACGTATTACATCTACTAAATCTGGTTCCATCACTTCCGTTCAGGCAATATATGTACCAGCTGATGACTTTACAGACCCATCAACGGCAACAACTTTTGCCCACTTGGATGCGGTGACAGCCTTGTCCAGAGCTATAGTTGAGCAAGGAATCTATCCAGCTATTGACCCACTAAGTTCCTCATCACGTATATTGGAAGCTACTATAGTAGGAGCAGAGCACTACCGGGTTGCCCACGCAGTTAGAAGTTTGTTGCAGCGTTATAAAGATCTTCAGGATATTGTTGCAATTTTAGGAATGGATGAATTGTCAGAGGATGATAAACTTATAGTTAACAGAGCAAGGAAGGTACAACGATTTTTATCTCAGCCATTCTATGTGGCGGAGAAGTTTACATCTATTCCAGGACGCTATGTTCCTGTAGGTGAAACTATACGAGGTTTCAGGGAAATTATAGAAGGAGTTCATGACGATATACCTGAAGGATACTTCCTCAATGTAGGAGCTATAGATGAAGTTGTAGAAAAATACAAAAAGGGCATAAGGTGATTATATGGCGAAGGAAGAGCCCAAGTATGTGAGTGAGAAAAAAATCAATCTTAATATAACTACACCTCGGGGACTTAAATTTGTAGAAGAGGCAGACATGATTATAATGCGTTGTATTGATGGTGACTTAGGTGTACTTCCTGGCCACGAGCCGGTTTCCACTGTATTAGGAGATGGTATACTACGTATTATAAATAATGGTAATGAGATGAAACTTGCAGTATTTGGCGGTATAGCAGTGATAGAAGATAAAAGGGTGAATATTTTCACTACTATAGCTCAACGGCCAGAAGAAATTGACCGAGAACGTGCCGAAATTGATCGTCGTAAAGTAGAAGCTATGTTAGAAGAATCAGAAGAACATCAGTTCCATAAGTTACAGATGTTGCTACGACATTCTTTGATACGTATTGAAGTAAGCTCCCACTTAGAAGAGTCCGAATATTTAAAACATAATGTGGAAGATGAAGAAGAATAAAATAGTTACAGACCAAAGTCATATGGTAGACTAAGGTCTGTTTTTTATTAAGCGTAAAATATGTTGATATTATTGAGAATACAGGGAATATTATGAAGGACGACTATTTGAAGGCATACCATTTCATAGTAAGGTGAAATTTTAGGTACATATGAAAAAGTTAGTAATAATCCCAGCATATAATGAGCAAAATAACCTTATTAATGTTATCAATGACCTTAAAATGAATGCACCGGATTTTGATTATGTAATTATTAATGACGGTTCAACGGACGAAACCATGACCCTATGTGCCGAAAACAGTTTAAATGTAATAAACCTACCTGTAAACTTAGGTATTGGTGCATGTGTCCAGACTGGATACAAATATGCACTAAAAAAGGGTTACAAAATAGCAGTGCAATTTGATGGGGATGGACAACATAAAGCGGAATACTTAGGGAAAATGTATAAGGAAATGATTGAGACAGACTCGGACATGGTTATAGGCTCAAGATATTTATATAAGAACGGGTTCCAATCTACAGTATTTAGAAGAATGGGTATCAAAATATTGTCAAAATTGATTAAGGTATTGTACAAACAGGAAATTAAGGATGTTACTTCTGGTCTAAGAATGGTAAACAAAAGACTTGTGACAGAATTTAGTAATTACTATCCTTATGATTATCCGGAGCCTGAAACGGTTGCTTTTTGTATGAGGAAAAAGTTTAAGATTACAGAAGTAGCTGTTACAATGCGAGCTAGAAATGAAGGAAAATCCTCTATTAATAAAATTCAGTCAATATACTACATGGTAAAGGTAAGCTTTTCTATCATTATAGATTATTTTAAAAAAACATAAGAGGTGACATGAACTTACTGACTAAAGTTTGGATTATTGCCTTATCTATTGGCATAATTATATATCTGCTTGAAAAGATCCGTAAACAAAAATACATAGTGAAATTTTCAATTCCATGGTTTTTAACCTTTTTAATAATTATTATACTGGCAATTTTTCCTGGCTTAATTGATAAAATAGCTTTTGTTTTAGGAATTAAAGAGCCTACAAATGCAATATTTTTCATTGCCATAGGTATTTTAATTAACAATATTATTAGTTTATCATTTTCCATATCTGAATTAAAAAAACAATCAATCAGAATGGCTCAGGAAATTGCCTTGTTGAAAAAAGGTATATTTAATATTGATGGAGAAATTGACAATAGCAAATTAATAGAAGTAATTACCCTATTAGAAAATAATAACATGGACAGGATAGATGAAAAATAAATTTTTTGCCTATATTTCTTGGATAATATATTCAAATATATTGATTTATACTTCTTTTTATTACAATTGGAAAGAACAGTTAATTGACAGAGATTTACTGGTTTGGACATTACTAATTACAATTTCCCTAATAACTATAGTTTGGATGAAAAAAAACAAAAGAATACTCAATGTACCTATCTCCAAGTTGGTGGTAATAGCTGCAGGACTAGTAGTTGCTTTTTTGTATTTCGGAAAGTCTTTTTTGTATGAAGAAACAGGGTATTGGATGGAACTTTACAACGTTCATAACTTTTTATTGCTGAGTCTGTTTGTCACTATTTATATTACATTTTCAATTGTAATTTTCCCCTTAATCAAAGAAGATATCACAATAAGGGATACTGATAATTTAAAGCGAATAAGTTATAAATACCATTATATTATTTTATTTGTAATTCAAGCAGCAATATTAGGCATTTATCTTTATGGATTAAACCCCGGCAACATGTCCTATGACACATATAATCAGGTTAGTCAGCTTAAAAGGATTATACCTTACAACACCTGGCATCCTATAGGGCATACATTGTTTATGGGACTACTATTAAAAATTTGGAATAACTACATGGTTATTACAATTTTCCAAATTCTTTTTTATGTCTTAATTACATCATCCTTCTATTTATTTCTTATAAAAAACAAAATAAGATGGCAGATAATTTATTTTTCTGCCATTGTTGTTACTTTACTACCTTCTGTAGGAATAAATGTTGTAACTTTGTGGAAAGATATACCTTTTACCCTTGGACTTCTTTGGGGAACACTAATACTTCTGAAAATGAACCTATTAGAAAATTATTTTGCTAAAATCTTAGATGCCTTGGAGTTTGCTGTATGTATGCTTATTATTTCCCTTTTTCGTTTCAACGGAATACTAGCCTTTATTGCTATGTTTATATATTCTTTTATATATGTGGTAAGGGGTAACAAAATCCAAAAAAGAAATTATTCAATATCATCCGTATTAATTATTGTCATATTTATTTTTGTTAATATTTTAATTCCAAGACAATTGAAGGCAGTACCCAATCCTTCCGGTATGAAATTAAGACCTGTATACCAGGGATACAGTGCAATTTATGTTTATGAAGGGGAAGGAGATTTGCATAAGGAAAGCCGAAAATTAATTGAAAGTGTATGTACCCCAGGTCAAATGCGTAAATTCTACAATCCATATTTTGCCGATACAATTTCGAGCAACACCCCTGAATTTTTAAAGAATCTTTCAAAAATAAGTTCTAAGGATGCAATAAAAATATATGTTGAGGCATTAATAAACCATCCAGGAGTAGTACTGGGAGATAAATTTAATCTTTCCATAACCATGTGGTCTGTTACATATGATAAATTCAGCTACAACAATGCATATACAACAGAAATCCAAAAAGAAATGGTTGAAGAATTTGGAGTGGAGCGAAAGGAAAATATGTTTACCAACATAATAAAAGAATTTGCACGATATACTATGTATGAAAACTATTTGTCCAATACCTTAATTTGGCGTACAGGTTTCTACCTTTCCCTGGAGATAATATTACTCTTGTACTTGATACTTAATAAGGATAAAAGGGTAAGTTTGTTTATACCTGTTATAGGAAATGGAATTATTGTATTTCTTACAATGCCGGCACAGGATTACAGGTATTTGTGGTTTATTTTTCTTTTGTTTCCCTTCTTAGTGTTGTCCTGCTCCCTTGACTTATAGCAAATAAATAACTCTTGGTGAAAAGAATACTATTAAACAAGGGAAGATAAGAAACTACAAGGTATGAGGATAGAGATGAAACAATTTATTGCCTATATATTTCTGACAATGGCAGGACTGTTTATGATGAAACTGTCAGGGCAGCCTATAAAGTTTGGTATTAATGAAGGTAATTTTTTCCTTAATATTAGCATGAAAATGATTTTGGCATTACTTTTTTATTTGTTTAGTTTCATATTGTGGACAGGAATAGTGGTAAAAAATGATTTAAGTTACATTGTACCTTTTTCATCTGCAATTGTTAATGTCTTTTCAGTAATTATAGGTATATTTATATTCCATGAACCCTTAAATATTTATAAAGGAATGGGTATAGTACTGGCAATAATCGGCGTCATACTTATGAATTATAAACCCTAGGGGACTAACCGTTGATTTTGTTAATAACAATGGAACAGTTTTACCATTATTCCGTCTAAATATTTGAGGTGATAAAATGAATAAAAAGCTAGTATTATGGATTGGATTAATTATAGGTGTTATAATAATTGTTGCCGTCCTAAATCAAGTAGCAAATAATGATAAACTTGTAAGAGTATCCTTTAATGCAACTGTAATTGAAAACCATGGTACTTCCATACTGGTAAAGCCTGAAGAAGGTTCGTCAGAGCTGAATTCCAGCGATAAAATTGTTGTAAGAGTTCCGCTAAACAATGCCCAGTTAAAAGATTTATCAGAATTTACTGAAGGTAGCAAAGTAAAAATTACTTATGACGGAATAATTATGGAAAGTTATCCTGCTCAAATAAATGCCTATGATGTCCTATTAATTAAATAAAGGATCAAAGGAATAGACTGGGAAGTGTTGGAATATTCATGGTATAATCTTATAAACCATAGGTGTACAAGGAGAATAATTTCTACTTGGTTTATAAGAAATTGTACCCTGCTTATGTTATAAAGGAAAATAAAGCCTAGACATACTGCCTAGTAATGGCAGCACTACAGATAGTCCAAAGAGAGTAGGAAATGAAAATAGAATATATATTTTTTCTTATGCTAATAGCCATATTCCTTACATGGCAAAACAATGGCTTAGTTACAACTAATTATAGTTACAAAAGTGAAAAAGTCCCTGACAAATTCGATGGATTTAAAATTCTTCATATATCTGATTTCCATAACAAGAATTTTTATGGAAGCTTAACCAATAGAATGAAGGAAATTAACCCGGATATTATTGTCATAAGTGGAGACTTAATAGATAGGAGAAAAACAAATCTATATACTACAACAAAGTTTATACAAGAAATTGTAAAGGTAGCACCTGTTTACTACGTTTCTGGAAATCACGAGCAATTATCAGAACACTATGCCAAATTAAAAGTAATATTAAATAATTTCAATGTAATAAATATGGATGATTTTTATACTAAGCTATATAGAGATGGCAGCTCCATTGGATTAATAGGTATTGCCGATCCAGCTATTAACGCAGACAAAAAAACTTATCTTTATACTAGTAATAACACTTATGCCAGAAACATTTTAAATCATTTAACTAAAGATTTAAAAACTGAATTTAACATACTTTTATCTCATAGACCGGAATTATTAAGTGTCTATAAAGAATTTAACATAGATTTGGTATTCAGTGGACATGCCCACGGAGGTCAAATTCGTATTCCTTTTATTGGAGGAATTCTTTCTCCAAACCAAGGTTTTTTCCCCAAACTTTCGGAAGGTATGCATAAAGAAGGCTCAACATCAATAGTTGTAAGCAGAGGATTAGGCAACAGTCTTTTTCCTTTTAGAATACTCAACCGCCCCGAGCTAATAGTTGTTACTTTAAATAAATTGTTTTAGAAGAATACTTTCTCTTGACTTTTTGGTTTATATTTTGTAGACTGGAGATAGTCTATAAAATATAAACCAATGGAGGCTGTATAAATGTATAGATTGACGGAAGCGGAATTGAAGTTGGCTGAAATAATTTGGGAGAATGAGCCTATTTCATCACCAGACTTAGTTAAATTATGTGAAGAAAAGTTAAATTGGAAAAAGTCTACTACTTATACTATGCTTAAAAAACTTGAGATAAAAGAAGTATTTATAAATAATAAGGGAATAGTTGAGTCCCTGCTAACTAAGGAAGAATTTTATATGGAGCAAAGCAAACAAATAGTAAGAGAAGGATTTGACGGATCATTTCCAAGGTTTTTAGCCGCTTTTACAAGACATAAAAAGTTAAGCAAGAGAGAAATCAAAGAGCTCCAAGAACTCATTGAGCAGCACAAGGAGGATTAATATGGATAAATTATTTTTGCAAGTTCTCAGTATGAGCATTACAGCAAGTTACGTAATAATAATTGTAATTGCTTTTAGGCTGCTCCTTAAAAAGGTTCCCAAAATATTTTCCTACATGCTATGGTTTGCTGTGCTGTTCAGACTGATTATTCCATTTTCTTTTGAAAGTGTTTTTAGCTTAATTCCCCATGTAGATATACCGCAGAATATTGCATATTCACCAAAACCTGAAATAAATAGCGGTATAGCAGTAATTGACAGTGCTGTAAATAATGTATTGCCTTCACCTGTTAATCCTTCTTTTAGTGTTAATCCAATGCAGGTATGGATTTTAATAGGAGTAATTGTATGGGTTACAGGAATGTCCCTACTTCTTATTTACAGTATTTTTACCACTGTAAAACTCTACTGTAATTTACGCCATGCAAAATATATGGAAGATAATATTTATACTTTAGATGGGACTAAATCACCATTTGTTTTTGGTCTAATTAATCCGAAAATCTATCTTCCTAGGGATCTTTCAGAAAATGAAAAACCATATATTTTGCTCCATGAACAGATCCACATCAGGCGATTGGACCATATTGTAAAGCCTGTTTTCTTTATAGTCACGTGTATACACTGGTTTAATCCTTTAGTCTGGATTGCCTTTTACCTGTTTGGAGAAGATATGGAACTATCCTGCGATGAAAAGGTAATAAAAGAAATGGGAAGCAGTATAAAGAAGGAATATTCATCTTCACTTCTTTCCATGTCAACGGGTGGGAAATTAGTCGGAGGATGTCCCTTAAGCTTTGGTGAAAATAATACAAAGGGCAGAATAAAAAACATTTTGAGTTATAAAAATCCAAAGATTTTGGTTGTGGTTATTTTGGTTATGGTTGTAATAGTAATTGTAATTTCGCTTATTACAAATCCTAAAAATAATCAGCTTGCTAGTGTGCCTAATACAAGTGAGAATGATTATGCAGAGGAACTATGGGATGCCCGTACAAAGTATATAGGTGATAATTCTGCAGTTGGTAGAATAGTTAGCTTATTACCTGTGCCAGAGAATGTCCAGTATGACCACTTTAAGCTGCACACAAGTGAGGAGCCTTATGAGGTTGAAATTGTTTACTCTGCTTCCTCTGATGTACTTAAGCAATATGATACGGAAGAAAGTTCAAAATCAAATATATTCCGAAAAAATGCCCTTATTTTGCTTGCCTTAGTTGACAATGCAAATAGCGTTCGAGCAACATTAACAGATGGTAAGCGTGTGGTAGGCTTTGTTAATGGTCGTGAATGGGCAGATTATACGGTTGGACAGGATGTAAGAAATTATGCCGAAAGTCCGGAAAAACTTCAGGAATTAATAGATATGTCCTTAACGGCTACTATATCGAATAAAGATAGAGTTAGGGCGTATTTAGAAGAGGAATGCAGAAAAGCTTATTCTCCCTATTATGAACTGTTAGATTTCATAATAAGTGACTATCACGAAGAAATCGTGAACGGTAATATAGAAGCAGAATTCCTTTATACATTGGTAGTTAAAAACTATGACAGAGATCCGGATACAGTTGAGTACATTAAAGAAGCAAAGGAAAGTGGAAATATTAACTACCAGCAAATGTATGATGAATACCTACAAGCAAGAGAAATGAACTTCCACTTCAAAACAATAACGGATAAAAACGGTAATATAACTTTATATTCCAATATTTCACCTGTAGGAATTGAGTGGGAAAAAACACAAATGAACGATTATATTCTTAAATAATACTATAAAGGAGCTTCTCTCATCACTATAAATTATGGTTAAATACCTGTAAGAAATTAAGGGGACGTACTTGACTTAAATAGTCTAAGTACGTCCCCTGATTTTTTGATCAGATTATATATCTTTTAGGAAATCTTTTTTATTCTTGACACTATAGTTCTGTTAACATATACTGTATATATAGTATATGCACAGCTATACGGTAAAGGATGATGAAGTGAAAATATTAATATCTCATTCAAATAAACAACCTATTTATGAACAAATTTCCTTTCAAATAAAAGAACAAATAATTAATGGAGAATTGGAGGCTGGGGAACTACTGCCCTCCATCAGAAATCTTGCCAAAGAACTTCATGTTAGTGTTATTACAACTAAAAGGGCATACGAAGAATTGGAAAGAGACGGTTTCATACATACAGTTCCGGGAAAGGGGACCTTTGTTGCCCCTCAAAGTTTGAAAAGCATAGAGGCAAAGAAATATGAACTATTAGATGGGGACTTGCTTAATATTATAAATAAGAGCAAGGTGTTAAATATTTCAAAGGAAGAATTAATCCGTAGAATAAATATAATTTATGTAGAGGGGGATAGGGATGGAAACAATTTTAGAAATAGATAATCTATCTAAGGAATATGCAGATTTTAAGTTGGATAATGTAAGTTTCAATCTGAAAAGAGGTTACATCATGGGCATTATAGGTCCTAATGGAGCAGGAAAGACTACAACTATCAAGCTTATAATGAACTTAATTAAAAGAAGCTCCGGTGAAATAAAAGTATTTGGATTAGACAATTTAAAAAAGGAAAAAGAAATCAAAAATAGAATTGGCTTTGTATATAGTGATATCAATTTTTATGAAAATTTCAGCGTTAACAACAATGCAAAAATTATAGCCAATTTTTATGACAATTGGAATTGGGAAATATTCTATGCCTATTTGGAACGATTTAAAATAAACAAAAATCAAATATTTAAAGATCTTTCAAAGGGCATGAAAGTGAAATTTGCCATATCACTAGCTTTATCTCATGATGCAGAGTTATTAATTATGGACGAACCTACCTCAGGATTAGATCCAATTTTCAGACATGAGGTAATAAATATATTGCAGGAATATATTGAAGATGGAAATCGCAGCATAGTGTTTTCTACCCACATAATTTCCGATATTGAAAAAATGGCGGATTATATAACCTTTATTAATAAGGGAAAAATTGTATTTTCAGAAGATAAAATTAAACTATTAGATACTTACAGAATTGTAAAGGGTGGATTAGATATTTTAGATGATACATTAGAAAATGTATTTATTAATATAACAAAAAATAAATATGGATTTTCCGGGCTCACGACAAACTATAGCAAGCTTTATGAAAAGTATGGCTCCAGCTTAGTAATAGATAAGCCTAACATAGAAGAGATTATGATTTATATGGCAGGTGGTAATATATGAAAATTGCTGTAAGACATAGCTTAGCCTTATTAAAAAAGATGTCTCCTGTTTTAAGAAGCATGTTAGCCTTTTTATTAGGAATATCTATCAAAAATGGTCCTAGCTCCTTTATAAGGGTTATTCCAATTATTACCTTTGCAAGTATAGCGACAATAGAATCCTATGATGATAAAAATTATAATACACTTTTTAGCCTGCCTGTAAATAGGTTAGAGCTTGCAAAGGCAAAGTTGTTGACTCTCTTAATTGTATACGGAACTACTACATTTCTATCTATTATTTTATATGTTATATATATACTATTAGGATTTACGGAAAAAACAGGTATATTAATTATTATGGTTCAATTACTAGCCACATTTCTATTATCAGTTTTCCTTGGATTAGTTGGAATTGCAGTTAAGAATACTTTTCCGGTATTAATTATCATAATTTTATTGTTAAATTCAGTTCATATTACATCTGTGACTTCTACTTTGCAAATAGGCCAAAATACAATTATAGATATTTTGATATTATTAATACTATTAGGATTCAGTAGGTTTGTATATAATGTCGTAAAAGAAAACATTATAAAGTTTTATTCGGATATGGAATTATAGAGGTGGTAATTATGAGAGCATTAATAAAACATAATTTATCATTGTTAAAAAGTATACATTTTAGTCTAGTATTTTTAATTATTGTTTTAACTGTATTATATATTAGGCGAGGATACGGCCTATTTATCATGATAATTCCTACAATAGTAGGTATGTCTGTTTTTACGCTAGAAGATATTGATGGCAAAAATTACAACACCATTTTTAGTTTGCCGACAACTAAGGCGGAATTTGCAAAGGCTAAGTTTATAACATATATGGTTATTTATGGAGCCTCAACCTTATTTGTATTAGTTATATATGGTTTAAGTGTGCTTAGTGGAGTGTTAAAGCCATTAGACCTGGTGCCATTTCTATTGGAACTATCCATGACATTTCCTGTATCTATTTTCTTAGGGGGATTAGTAATTGAATTTGTAAGCTCTACACCTGCAGTGCTCTATATTTTAATCATGAATTCTTTTGTTTCTTCCTTTAAGAATGATGAATTTCATCTAGGGCAAGATATAATCTCGGATGTGTTGATTGTGATAATATGGTTAGGATTAAGTATTTCTGCTTGTATTTATACAAAAAATACAATAAAGAATTATTATAACTATATGGAATTATAGATAACCCTTTATAAGGAACTCCCTAACATAGAGGGCTATTTTTTCTTTATAATCATTTTTGGCAGCCTTCCTATATTAATTATAGGAACTAGATACAGGTATACTGCATATAAAATGCTTACAGGACTTGCTGATAAGGTTGCTAAGGGAATTGTACAACTTGCCCTCCATATAGCAGTAATTATTCCTATAAGGGCAAAAATAGGCATATGGGAAAGTGATTTTTTCATACCTTCCACATTCATTCGTATAACTGCTTTTAGATTATAACCTTTACGAAGAGCCGTTAAGGAGAATAGGATCATTCAAGACACATACTTTGGGAACATTAGATAAATATAACCTATATGATGAATATTTCTTGCATATTCACTTATAAGGATATATAATGAATTCAATAAGAAGGAGGTTGGCTATGTTTCTCTCTTTTGAAAATAGTCCTTATATAGCAGTTATAGGCGATATCAGGGATTCAAAGAAGCTCCAGCAAAGAAGTGAAGTACAGAAAAAGTTAAAATCAATACTAGAAGAAGTAAATAATAAATACTACAAGGATATTGCTTCTAAGTTTATGATAACCCTTGGAGATGAATTTCAAGGTTTGTTGTGTAACGGTTCAAATACCATGGATATAATATTTGAAATTGAAAGGAAAATGCATCCGGTTAAAATAAGATTTGGTATTGGTATAGGGACAATAACTACAGAAATTAACAAGGAAATGCCTATAGGAGCAGATGGACCGGGATATTACAATGCTCGAAAAGCTATTAATTTTTTGAAGGACAATGAAAAGAGAAAACAGACAAATACAGCAGATATAAGAATTGAAGCTGAAGGTAGTAATGAGGAAATGACGGTAATGATTAATACCATATTGTCATTGTTGACAGTAATAAAAAATTCCTGGACAGAGAGGCAGAGGGAAATAATTTGGGACATTTTAAAACATCAGGACAACCAGTCTGATGTTGCCAAAAGGTTTAATATTAAGCAACCTGCCGTTCAAAAAAGTTTGTCAAAGGGAAATTATTATGCGTATAAGGATGCATTGGATACCATAAAAAGAGCATTGGCAGAAATAAGGAGAGAAAATGTTTAGGGAATACCTTATAATATTTCTTTTAGGACACATCCTTGGGGATTTTTATGTGCAAACAGAAAGGACTGCTGAAAGGAAGGATAGTAGCTTTATATGGGTCTTGATACATTGTGGCCAATATTATGGGGTAATGCTTATAATGGTCCTCTTTATAGCATCTTTCGACTTAGTCTTAGGAGCAACACTAGCATCATTACTACATTTGATTATCGATGCTATGAAGTTTGTATGGATATCATCTATGTATAATAAAGACAATTTGTCAAAGACAACTGAAAGAAATATATTCTTTGTAGATCAATTTCTGCACTTTGTTTCTCTATTTGGGATTTCATATTGGCAGGCAAAAAACAGTATACTGATAGAGGGGAATGTAATTACCGACTTCTTAAATCTTGTTGGAATACAATGGTCAACGGCTGTTTCATGGATATTTGCTTTATTATTCATACACAAGCCAGCTAATATTGCAATCCAAAAGTTATTGGCAGTATACAGACCAATTAGCAATATTAATAATATGCAAGAAACTATTAGTGCCGGAAGATTCATTGGTACAGTGGAACGAATGATCATGTTAATATTTCTCTCCATTAAGCAATACTCTGCAATAGGTTTGGTTTTAACGGCAAAATCTATAGCCAGATATGACAAAATATCTAAAGAAAAGGATTTTGCAGAATATTATTTATTGGGAACTCTTTTAAGTACTTTAATTGTAATAATTATTTCTCTTGTTTTTATAACCTAGAACAATTTTAGCGATATATTCGTCTATTAAGATTAAGCATTATTTCTTATTAATAATATAAGGGATGGTATTATATGGTTAAAGCGGTATTTTATTTATTCTTATCTTTTTCTAGCGGATTTGGAGGAATTTATTGGTTATACATTTATCTTACCAAGGAAGGTCGCGAAAAAAGAGACAGCATTGGTAAGTACACCTTGTTAGACAGAATATGCCAATTGCTGAGCGTGCATATTACCTTGATAGTGTGTTTGCTTAATTTTCTCTTTTTTGGAAACATAGATGTAATTAAATAACTAATTCACATTAGGATACATTAAACCTACACACAGGTTTATGTAATATTCAAACTATATGTCATATACCTGTCTCTTATACACA
>CZCB01001694.1_pt1 | contig 20988 bp, 19 predicted proteins | sample 591991 | NCBI WGS metagenome assembly CZCB01 (sample SAMEA3556809, study PRJEB10932) | anaerobic digester metagenome
TTCTTCGTGTTCTGGCAAGAACCTTTTACAAAGTCGCTCACAACACTCGGGAAATAGGAGCGTCCCTTTTTCTTGTTTTTTGGCGCTTCTAGTACTCCAACTTCAATCTCTGTACCATAGCCACAAACATCGGAAAAATGTCGCTTTACATATTCATCACGCAAAAACTGCGCAGTTCCTGCTTTAATCGCAAGTGAAGGTACAGCGATGATAAACTTATTAAGTCCGTAACGTTTATGAAGCTCATATATAGTATGAGTATAAACGTAAGTCTTTCCTGTACCAGTTTCCATTTTAATATCAATATTCAAGCAATCACCAATAGGCATACTGCTTCGATATTCTGCAGGTATATTTTTTTGAATTTCTCTAATATTTGCAGCTAGTTTAGGGTCAGAAAGAGAAATACTTGGATTTTCATAAAATTGTACAGGAGAAGCTATCTGTACCCCATTCAAAGCAGCACTTATTGCATCTACAGCTTTTTGTTGGTGTGGTAATCCTCGTTGTAGGATAAGTTCCATAACATACCCTCCAATCAATAACGGATATCGAAGTTGATACGCAAGTTTTTCTCTGTATCCTTCAACCGTTTCAAATTAATTTTTAAAGCTTCCATTTCCGTCCATGTAAAACTATAACCAAATAACACCACGTTCTCAGGATTAAAGCTACCGTCAGTTTCATATTTTACTACAATGGCTTCAATCGCCTTATTAGACAATTCCGGGTCAATTAGGTAAAGATGTTTTCCTATATAATAGCCATTGTATCCAGCAAAATTTAACTCCTCAGCATCTGCTGTAAGTCCATATCCATCTCTAACAAGCCACGTTGCAAGGACGGTAGGTTTTCCAAAATCACTAAGAATGTCTTTGTCAGCAAATAATTTATTTTCAGTAGGGTCAAACTTTTCAAGCTTGTCTAGAGTATCGCTAGATGGCTCAACCAATGTATAGTGCTTAAAGCCGAGGTCTGATGTTGTGTCTGGGAACTCTTCCTTTATAGCTTTTGCTGCCCTGATAATGCGTTCCATGCCAATGTAATCAAGTGTAGTAGGAAGATTATTTTCGATAAGAAAATTAAAGGCTTTTATTTGTGATGAATTTTCACTATCTAATTTATCAGGAATCTGAATACAAATAAAACGAATATTTCGATTGTATTCTACGTTTAATCGAATAGCTGCATGAGCAGTTGAGGCTGATCCTGAAAAAAAGTCAAGAATAATTCCCCTTTCCCCTTCACCAAATACTAACAATGATAAATGCAACAACAAGTCAGTTGGTTTAGGATTATCGAATACATCTTTTGTTCCAAATAATTCGGTTAGTTCTTTCGCACCAGAAGTATTCTCTACTAGATCATAAAAAATAGATCTTTCTTTCAAAATAGAAATATCATCCTCAGTAGGTTCATATTCTTTTTCATATGCAACCCATTCGCCATTAATCTTTTCAAATATTATTTTATTCTCTGCAATTAATCTTTCAATAGAAGCTTTCCCATATCTCCATCTGCCAGGGCGACCATCTGGTGCAATAGGATAGTTATCGTTTCCGTCTGGATCTATTATCGGAAAGTACATTGTTGGTCTGTCTTCTTTATGTGCTGCAGAACCCCATTTAGCTAACTTAATTTGCTTAAATTTTTTCTTTGTATCTGGATCGACTTTATTGTATGAATTTGAACTTTTAGTAATAGTTTTTTCATTCAATGAAAAATAAACCTTATCCCTTGCTATACAGATGATATAGTCATGTTCAGTAACAAAGTAATCATCTTGCTGTCCTCCACCCGATTTTTTTCTCCAAATAATTTGCTCAACAAAATTTTGTTCACCAAATACTTCATCACACAGCAGTTTCAGATTACTCTGTTCATTATCATCTATTGATATAAATATAACTCCATCTGTTGTAAGTAAATCTCTGGCAAGCAAAAGACGTGAATACATAAACATCAACCATGCTGAATGAGATGCTGAACCACGTTTTGTTAAATCTAGTATTCGCTGTGCCTGTTCCTCACTAATACTAAGTTTTTCAGAAAGCTCTTCTACAGTAAATTTGAAATTGTCATTGTAGACAAATCCATCTGTTCCCGTATTATATGGTGGATCAATATATATCATTTTGACTTTGCGTGAATAGGACTTCAAAAGATGCTTCAGTGCATCAAGGTTATCTCCACTTATGTAGATATTTTCACTGTTCATATTTTCTGGTTTTGAGTTATGTTCCTCGTCTGGCACAACAACTGTTGTAGTATCAATTGAAGCCAGCAATCGGGCATAATTTTTTCCTAAAAACTTGAGTTCATAACCCTCTCCTGTGACAGCAATCTTATCACTTAAAAATTCCTTAAACCGTTCAATATCAAAGGACCCATCTGCCTTAAAACATGAGGGAAAATTAATCTCACATTATTTTTCATCTGTTTTAATCACAATTTTAATTTATGCATTTAATCAAAGGGGTTCAAATCAAGACTTTTAGACAAAAAAGTCGGAAAGTCTAATTGAAAAATCCAAAAATACAGTATTCATCCTTCTTAAACTTAATATGGCTTCCGCTCAAATTTGAGCAAAAGCATAAGCATTACAGCCATCTTTACCGGAAAAAAGACAGGCTTTTTTTTATTTTAGGGGTTCGAATCAATAAAATTCTTCGCTTATGAATAAGGAAGAAAGATATTTTTCTAAAATCCTCAACTAAGCCCGGCCTTTTTTTTATTCCAGCAATCTGCAGCCGGCGGAACGAGCGCGGCCTGATGAGCGGATCAGGGCGCGTTCAGTCCAGATCCTTCGGCCGCCACAGCTCGGCCAGCTTGCAGTCGATATGCACGGTCAGGGCGCTCCAGGCGCGCACCGGCACCCGCAAATAGGCAATGGCCCCGGTGGGCAGCGATACCACCTTGCCCGAGAGGATCTGCACCAGCCCCTCCAGCCCGGGGTTGTGGCCGATCACCAGCGCGGTATCCACCTCGTCGGAGAGGCTCCGCAGCATCTCGAAATATTCGTGCGGCTCGCCCAGATACAGCGAGTCCACGTACAGAATGTCCTTTTCGTAATCCAGCTTGTCAGCCACGGCCTCGGCGGTGGCTTTCGTGCGCTGGGCCGGGGAGGAGACGATAATATCCGGGATCAGTCCCTCCTTCTTCAGCAGTTTGCCCATGCGAGGCGCGTCCCTTTCGCCGCGTTTGTTGAGCGGGCGATCGATGTCCTGCAGCTCCGGGTCTTTCCAGCTTGATTTGGCGTGACGCATTAATAATAAGGTCTTCATTGTATACTCCTACTCAGGACGACCTGCGGATTTGCCTGTGGGCTTTCCCCCCGATAAGTATATCATTGACGGCACCGCGTTCTTATCAGGCCGAATATCACGAGGAATGTCATGACCGGCGAACTCATCCAGCTGATCGACGAACCCATCACGGTCGAGTTTGACAACCCCCCGCTGCTGGAAAAGGCGCCCCACTGCCCCGACCGCTTCATCTGGCAGGGCCAGACGCACACCGTCGAGGAAGTGCTGGCCGAATGGATGGACACCGCGCGGAGAGGCCGCTTCGCCCGCAATATGCGCGAGGCTCACGCCCGGCGGGCCATGCTGCGCGGCTCCTGGGGCGTCGGGCGCTACCATTTCCAGGTGCGCACCCGTGAAGGGCGGGTGTTTGACCTGTACTACGACCGCGCCCCGCGCAGCGCGGACGACCGCAAAGGGGCCTGGTACCTCTTCGGCGAGCGCAGCCCGGCCTGAACGGCCGGGTCCGGAAGAATGGCCTGCGCCGCCGTTTTCACCGCCGGTCTCACCGCTCCGCTTCCTTTGGCGGGGCCTCGCCTTCCGGCGAGCGGGCCCCCCTCCCCGCTCCGCTTCCTTGGGCGGGGCCTCGCCTTCCGGCGAGCGGGCCCCCTCCAGCCAGCGGCTGAGCAGCCACAGCGCGGCCGCCAGATAGATCACCCCGCCCGGGATCCACATCACCAGTCCGGCCAGCTGCTGGTCTTCCAGGCCGGTCAGCCCCCAGCGCGCCGCCCGGTCCTCATACAGCGGGTACCAGGGCCGGCTGGAAAAGGTCAGCAGCGCCCCCAGCAGGCCGCTGTGCAGCGCGGTGGTGAACAGGTACAGCACCCCCAGCCCGCCCTGCTCCGGCGAGCGGACCAGGGTGTGCAGCGCCGCCCACCAGAACAGCAGCGCGCTGGCCAGAAACGACACGTGCTGCAGCGCGTGAACCCACTCCCGCTCCAGCGAGGCCTGGTACAGCGCCGGCGCGTGCCATACCCAGAAGACAACCGCGCTGATTAGCCAGGCGCTGGCAGGCCGGGCCATCAGCCGCACCAGCGCCTTCAACCCTCCTTCACGGGCCAGGCCGCCCGCCGCCCTGCTTAACGCGGCCGGCAGGCCTAATAACAGCGCAGGCAGCGGCAGGCTGAGCACGATCAGCGGCGCGGCCGCCAGCACCAGCAGCATGTGCTGCAGCATGTGCACCCAGAACAGCTCCCCGGCGAACCCCTCCAGCGGGGAAACCAGCGCCAGCGCGGTCACCAGCAGCCCGGCGGTGAAGGCGCGGGCCTGCCTGCGCAGCCGGTTCCGGTTCCGGCCGCTGCGGTACAGCCTGCGCCAGCCGGCCCGGTAGACCAGAGCCGCCCCGGCCAGCCCAAGCCAGAGGAGCGGGTCCGTCGACCACCAGGTGTACCAGGGGCGGCCGTCGTCCTCGCCGCCGTGCGCCGACACCCCGCCGGCTGGCACGGCCAGCAGGACCAGCACCAGCAGGAGAGCCCACCATCGCCTAGACACAGGGCCTCAGCACAAAGAACGGGTACAGGTTAATCAGCAGCAGCAGGAAGAAAATGCCGCTCAGCAGCAGGCCCGAGAGGGCCAGGAACTCGTCCCGGTCAAAGGCCTGCAGCGGGTGCTCCTCCTCCGGGTTCAGCGCGGCATAATGGCGCCAGGAGCGGTAGCTCCACCAGCCGTTCCACAAGATCCCGGCCATGGCCAGCAGCGTCCACAGGATCAGGGCCAGCATCACCCCGTCAGCCCCGGCGATGGTGAAGTTCAGCAAGCCGGCCGTGCAGGCGGCCTCGCTGAACGTGTAGCCCAGAATCAGGTGGATCGACCAGATCACCGGGCTGCCGAACATCCCGAACCACAGGGTTTTGGAGTTCCGCACCTCACCGGCGGCACGCGGCTCGCTCATTTCCGTCACCTCACACCAGATACGGCGCGCCGTACAACACGGCAAAGACCAGCACCCACATCACCGCGATCCCGTACAGGTACAGCGCGGCGTTGCCCACGGCGGTGGTGTGGCCCGAGTGCAGCTCCCCCCGCCAGGCACGGATCTGCGTGACCGCGTTGAACACCAGCGCCACCAGCACGCCGAGAAACATGGCCACCGAGAGGGCATAGAAGATCGAGCCGTAGGCGTGCGTATCCCAGCGGAAGGGCTGGTTGAACAGGTCCGCAGCCTGCACAGCCAGCGCTCCGGCGATGAAGAGGAACGCCAGCGCCAGCGCCAGCCGCAGCCTACCCTGCTGATCCCGCTGCACGCTGCGCTCGGACCAGCGGGCAAGACCGGCCGCGACCAGCAGCAGCCCGGCGGAGAACACCGGCCAGAGCGGCTGAGACAGGGGGATGCCCGCCGGCGGCCAGTCCGGATTCTCCAGCCGCAGGTAGAAGTAGGCAAACAGCAGCGTGCCAACCACAATCCCCGAGACCAGCAGCAGCGAGGCCGTGGCCCAGCGCGAGATGATCGGACTGCCGCCCGGCCGCACGGGCACCCCGGTCTCGCGCTCGAAGCGCTCCTCCTCGGCCGTGTCGACCGGCACCCGGCGGGGCCAGTGCCAGCCGACCAGCGAGCCCAGGATGATCAGCAGCCCGACCCCGGCCAGCCAGTGCACGCTGAACACCTCGGCGGCGAAGATGGTGGTCATGCCCACCGCGGCGATGAAAGGCCAGATGGACGGGTTCGCCACCCGGAAGACCTCCTGCGGGCGGGCGTCCAGGGTGGTGGTGACCACCGCCGCCCGCCATTTGAGCGGCCAGCGGGCCAGCGCTTCCACCAGCTTCACCGTCTCCGGCGAGCCTTCGGTCAGGTTCTCCTGGTCCCACATGGGATGGCGGCTGCGCACCACCGGCAGGCGGGTATACCCGTGGGGCACCGGCGGCGAGGGCGTGCTCCACTCGAGCGAGTCCCCCTCCCAGGGATTGCCTCCGGCGCGCGGGCCGCGGGTCAGCATCCAGAAGAAGTTGATGATGAAGACCAGCACGCTGAGGGCGATGATGAAGGCCCCCACGGTGGCGATCAGGTTGTAGATATCCCAGCCCATGGCCGGGTCGTAGGTGTACACCCGCCGGGGCATGCCCAGCAGCCCGAGAAAGTGCATGGGGAAGAAGGTGATGTTGAAGCCGATGAAAAACAGCCAGAAGTGCCATTTGCCCAGCCGCTCGCTGAACAGCCGCCCGGTGTACTTGGGCAGCCAGTAATACAGCGCGGCGAAAATGGGGAAGGTGGTGCCCCCGATCAGCACATAGTGGAAGTGCGCCACCACAAAGTAAGAGTCGTGCACCTGCCAGTCGAAGGGCACCGAGGCCACCATCACCCCGGTGATCCCGCCCAGCGTGAACAGAATCAGAAAACCCAGCGAGAAGAGGAAGGGCGTTTTATAGACTGGCCGCCCGGCGGCGATGGTCGCGATCCAGGAGATCACCTGAATCCCGCTGGGGATGGCGATGATGGTGGAAGCGGCCGAGAAAAAGGTCAGCGAGACCTGCGGCAGGCCGGTGGCGAACATGTGGTGCACCCACAGCCCGAAGCTGATGAAGCCGGTGGCCACGATGGACATGGCCACCAGGGTGTACCCGGCGATGCGCCTGCGGGCAAACACCGGGATGATCATCGACATCATCCCGGCGGCGGGGATGAACTGCAAGTACACCTCGGGGTGGCCGAATATCCAGAACAGGTGCTGCCACAGCAGCGGCGAGCCGCCAGCCAGGTTGTTGTAAAAGTGCGTGCCCAGCTTGCGGTCGGCCTCCAGCAGGTAGGTGCCCACAATCAGCGGGGTAAAGGCGAACAGCAGCATCACCGCGAAGACCAGCATGGCCCAGGCGTAGAGCGGCATCTGGCTCACGGCCATGCCCGGCGCGCGCATGCGCAGGATGGCGATCATGATCTCAATCCCGGCGGCGATGGCGGCGACCTCCGCCACGCTCAACCCCAGCAGCCAGAACTCGGTCGGCAGCCCGGGCGAGAACTGATCATTCGAGAGCGGCGGGTAGGCAAACCAGCCCACATCCGGCATGGCCCCCACCAGCACGCTGGAGTAGAACAGCAGCCCGCCGAACAGGAAGGTCCAGAAGCTGAACACCCCCAGGCGCGGGAAGGGCATCTCCCGGTTGCCCAGCATGAAGGGCAGGACCATGATGGCCAGCCCCTCAATCAGCGGGACGGCGAAGAGGAACATCATGGTGGAGCCGTGCATGGTGAACAGCTGGTTGTAGCGCTCGGGGGAGAGGAAGGTGTTTTCCGGCCGGGCCAGCTGCACGCGCATCAGCAGGGCATTGATGCCCCCCAGCAGGAAGAGCACAAAGGCCAGGGCCACCATGCGCCCGCCCAGCGTGTCGTTCTGCAGCGCCATCAGCTGGCCGAGCCAGCCGCGGGGATCGTCCCAGGTGCGCGAAAGGTGCTGCTCGGCCTCCTGCACGTTGAGCGCCGGCGGATCGGGGCGGTTGGGCATATCCAGTTCCATGGTTCCCTGCCTATTCAAGCGTGAGCAGATAATCGATCAGCAGCTGAAGGTCTTCGCCCTCCAGCGAGGCGGGCGGCATGAGCGCCCCGGGCTTGGTATGCTGGGGGTTGGCCACCCAGCTGCTCAGGTTTTCCCGGTTCAGCGGCAGCGAGCCGGCCCCGATGGTTCGCCGGCTGGCCAGATGGGTCAGGTCCGGGCCAAGCTGGCCGCTGGCGTCCGTCCCGGCGACGGTATGGCACTGGACGCAGCTGGCCGAAAGGAACACCGCTTCCCCGGGCATGCCGCTGGCCCGGGCCGGCCGGGCCATGCGCTCCAGCCAGGCCTCAAACTCCTCCCGGCTGACGGCGATCACCAAAAAGCGCATTTTGGCGTGCTGCGTGCCGCAGTACTCGGCGCATTCGCCCAGGTACTCGCCCGGCTCGTCCGCCTCGATCCAGAAATCGTTCACCCGCCCGGGCACCAGATCCATCTTGCCGTGCAGCTCGGGCGCCCAGAAGGAGTGGATCACGTCCTCCGAGCTCAGCTTGAGCAGTACCGGTTCCCCCACCGGGATGTAAATCTCGTTTGCCGTGACCACGCCGTAGTCGGGATATTTAACTTCCCACCACCACTGATTGCCGGTCACTTCCACCGTCAGCGAGGCTGCGCCGTCCGGCGGCGCCGAGACCCGCCCCAGCACGTTGGTGTTGAGCACAAACAGTACCAGCAGGATCAGTCCGGGCACGATCATGCCGCCCCAGATGACCACCTGCGTCCCGGCGAAGCGGCTGCGCAGCTGCTCGCGCTGGCCGCGCAGGGCGTAGACAAGAAAGGCCATCACCAGCAGGAAGATCAGCCCGCCAAGAATGAAAAAGATCCGGCCCAGGCTGGCAATCTCCCGGGCCGGGCTGCTGCGCGGGTTCATCAGCGCAGGCGCTTCACTGGAACAGGCGCCGGTCAGGATGGAAAGCAGCGCCAGACTGAGGATGAAGACCAACCACTTGCTTCGCGTCACACCCTATATCCCCCCGGTCAGGCCATCCGGGAGCGGTCCGGAGCGGATGGAACCTCAGGTTTATTTATGATAAATGCTCTCCGATTTGAAACAATGGGGAGATTCCCACGCCGGGTGAGGGATTTCCCCGTTCCCCGGCCGGTCAGCAGACGCACCCGGACAGCCGGTTTTTCCCCCGGCCCGCGTGCGGGAGCGGCGCCGCCCGCGGTTTCCTCAGGCAGACCCGAATTCCCGCCCGGCCCGGGGCCGGGGGCTGATATAATCGGGCCGATGAAACCTGACCCCACCCCCACCGTGACCATATACACCGACGGCGCCTGCACCGGCAACCCCGGCCCGGGCGGCTACGGCGTGGTACTGCTGGCCAGCGGGCGGCGCAAGGAGCTGTCCGGCGGATTTTCGCGCACCACCAACAACCGCATGGAGCTGACCGCGGCCATCGAAGGGCTGCGCGCCTTAAAACAGCCCTCGAAAGTCACCCTGTACTCCGACTCGCGCTATCTGGTTGACGGCATGACCAAAGGCTGGGCGCGATCCTGGCGCGCGCGGGGATGGAAGCGCTCCAGCCGCGAACCGGCTTTGAACGCCGACCTGTGGGCACAGCTGCTGGAGTTGAGTGAAAAGCACCAGGTCACCTTTGTCTGGCTGCGCGGGCACGCCGGCGACCCGGAAAACGAGCGCTGCGACCAGCTCTCCGTCCAGGCGGCCAGCCGCCCCGGCCTGCCGCCCGACCCGGGCTACCGCCCGGACCCGCAGCCGCCGCGCCTGTTCTAAACGAAGCGCGTCCAGGCGGCCACGGCGAAGAGCAGCACCACCGCCGCGGCGGCCAGCAGGGTCTGGGGCAGGCCGCGGGTGTCGCGGGTTTTGTAGTAGCCCATTTCTGCCACCGTGGTCAGCTTCGGCCCGCCCAGGTAGGCGAAAAGCAGCCCGCCCAGCAGACCGCCCAGGTGGCCGAAATTGTCAATGGTGGGCGAGAGCCCCAGGATCAGGTTGATGACCACCACCATTACCGTGGAGCGGATCAGCGCGGCCGGGTTGCGGAAATAGCCCCGGTTGAGGTACACGAACACGCCCTGGGCGGCCACCAGCCCGAAGATGGCCGTCGAAGCGCCCAGCGAAGAGCTTTCCGAGAACAGGAACGAGAACACATTGCCGGCAAAGGCGCTGACCAGGTACAGCAGCAGGAAGCGCCCGTGCCCGTAAACGCGCTCCAGCCCCGGGCCGAGGATGAACAGGGCGTACATGTTGAAGCCGATGTGAACCAGGCTGCCGTGCAGCAGCACCGGGGTGATCAGCCGCCAGACCTGCCCGCTCAGGATCAGGCTGTTGACCTTGAAGCCCAGCAGGGTGACCAGGTCGACGCAGCCGGTCATGATGGTGCAGCCGCGCAGCAGGAACCCGGCCAGCAGCTGCAGCAGGAAAACCGCGGCGGTCACCCCCATGATGGCGTAGGTGACGTAGGGCGTGGGCCTGGCCGCAGGCCGCACGACCGGCGGCGCTCCGGCTGTCCCGTAGGCTGGCGGCATGCCCGGGCGCGGTTCTTCTCCCGGGTACTCGCTGTCCGGGTAATCGCTCATTCCTGCAGTTTCCGGTGATACTGGCGGCGGTGCTCGGCCTTGATAATGCAGATCACTTCCTCGACCGCCTCATCCAGCTTGCCGTAGGCGTTGGTGACGATATAGTCAAAGATGGGCAGCTTTTCCCGCTCTTCCTGCGCCTTCAGGATGCGCTTGCGCAGCGCCTCGACCGACTCGGTGCCGCGCGAGCGCAGCTGCTGCACCCACTCGTCGTAGCTGCCCGGGGTCAGAAAGATCAGCACCGCCTCCGGGTACAGCTTGCGGATGGTCTCGGCCCCCTGTACGTCCAGCCGCATGATCACGTCCTTGCCGCTGGCCAGGGCCTGGTCCACCTGAGCGCGGGGCACGCCCTTGTAATCGTCGTACACAATGGCGTACTCGATCAGCTCGCCCGCGCCGATCATTTCCTCAAACTTTTCGCGGCTCACGAAGAAATAATCCACCCCTTCCTGCTCGCCCTCGCGTCTGGGCCGCGAGGTGGTGGTGACCACGAAGTGGAAGGGGAGGTTGCGCCGCTTGAGCTCCTGCAGCACGGTGTCCTTGCCGACACCGGAAAAGCCGGATATCACAATCAGCAGCGGCCGGGGGTGATGGAAATTGAAGTCAATTTTCTCCGAGGTGTTCGGATGGGCTGAAGAATCCATTAATTGATCCTGGTTCAGGCTTTTTGCTTACCTATGTAGGTTGATTATAATTGATTTCGATAAGCTCAGCCCTTCGGAGGACTTCGGATGCCCACGTATGATTACCGTTGCAGTGACTGCCGCCGCCGCTTCGACATCTTCATGACCTACGCCGAATACGGCCAGCGCGAAGTGCGCTGCCCTCACTGCGGCAGCCTCAACGTGCAGCGGCGCATCAACCGCGTGCGCATCGCCCGGTCAGACGAAAGCCGCCTGGAGGACTTCGCCGACCCGGCCCAGCTGGACAGCCTGGACGAGGACCCCCGCGCCCTGGGCAAGATGATGCGCCAGATGAGTAAACAGCTGGGCGAGGAAATGCCGCCGGAATTCGACGAGGTGGTCAGCCGGCTGGAGGCCGGCCACACCCCGGATGAAATCGACCGCGACATGCCCGACTATGACACCGGCTCAGGCGCGGACAGCGGCGGGGACGCGGACCTCTAGCCGCCCACCGCGGCGACCAGATCCTCGAAGCTGGTCATCCAGGCGATGGTGTTGAGGAAGCTGGCCAGCGAGGGCGAGGCTTCCCGCAGCTGCCGCACCCGCGGACCAACCGGGTCCTCGCCGAAGGCCCCGGTTGGCGTGTCGGCGTAGGCCCCGTAGAAGGCGAAGTAGGCCTGATTCAGGCGGCGAATCTGGTAGCCGTGCTCCAGGAAGAACACCCGCCGGGCCTCCATGTAGGCTTCGGCCTCTTCCACCCTGCCTTCGGCCAGCAGGCGGTCGGTCGTTACCCGGGTTTCGTGCATCTCCGCCTGGAAGTCAAAGGCCGGCGGCTCCGGCTCTTCTTCCTCCGGCGGCGGCTCCGGTTCCGGCTCAGCCGGGACGAACTCGGGGTAGTAGCGCCGCAGTACCTCCAGCGAGACCTCGTCTCCGGCGATGTTGGCTGCCGTCTCGTTCATGGTGCGCAGCGCGCCGCTGCGGTAATACAGCATGCCCAGCGGGCGCAGCGTCAGGTAGTTGTGCGTCCACTCGTGGGCCACGGTTTCCACCAGCCAGGGCAGATTGGTGCTGCGCTGCACCATGGTCGGGTACACCCCGATACCGCCCACCGGCACCACCAGCGCCGAAACGTTCAGCTGCTGCTCCACCCGCTGCTCCAGCGCAACAATTTCGTCCAGCGACAGGTCCGGCAGCAGCGAAATGTCCGCCTCCTGGCGGATGACCTCTCGTGGCGAGACGATCAGCGCCAGCGGCAGCGGGGTGACCTTGTACAGCGGCGGCGGGATCGGCTGGCCGGCCACGCTAAGGCCGAAATCGTCCAGCACCTCGCGCACCTGCGACTGGATCACGCCCTCGGCCAGCGGGCCCCAGCGGTCCATCAGCTCCTCCAGCTCGGCCTGGTAATCCAGCAGCGCGGCGGCCTCCTGCTCCGGGTTCTGCACGGTCGGGTCGCTGTAGATGGCGGTGATGGAGCGCTGCACCTGCTCCATCTCGCTCACCAGCCGCAGGTAGGCGAAAACCACCTGCCGCTGCCCGTCATAGTCCAGGTAGCGGACCGCGTCAACGGCGGCGAAGCGGGCCTTGTCCAGCAGCGCCGACACCATCCAGGCGGCGTACTCGAACTCCACCGGCCGGGTCAGGTTGCGCACCCGCAGCTGGCCGCTGTAGGGCACCCCGGCGCTGGCCGTTACCGTGAACAGCAGCAAAACGGCCAGCACGCCGTATGCAAAAAAGCGCTTCAATCGTCTTAAGAATCTCATACGATTCAGGTGCCATTATACCCTGCCCGTTTCGGGGGCCACTTGAGGTACAATGGGATAGTGCCCGCCGCAACGGGGTTGAAACGGCGCCGGCAGCGCAAATCAACGAATACCGGCCCTGTCTGGCCGTTCCCCACAGCCCAGCCAGTACCCGACCCTCCGTGCCTGACGGCTGAAACGGAAGGTTGGCTGGCGCCAGCGCAGGGCCTGCTCTGGAAAGTGAGTGCGTGTGAAGAGAAACCTGATCATCGTCATCCTTATCGTCGCCGTGATTGCCGGTTATTTTGGCTTCCGCAGTGTGCAGGCCCGGCAGGCCGCCCAGCAGTCCCGCTACCAGACGGCCGAGCTGGCCCGCGGCAGCCTGGTTTCGATCGTGGGGGCCACCGGAACCGCCCGCGCCAACCAGTCCGCCGTGCTGGCCTGGCAGGTCACCGGGCAGATCGGTGAAGTTCACGTCGATTTGGGAGATGAGGTGCCCGCCGGCATGGTGCTGGCCGAGCTGGCCGAGCGCTCGCTCCCCCAGAACGTGATCCTGGCCCGGGCGGAGCTGGTCAGCGCCCGCAAGGCCCTGGACGACCTGCTCAACTACGAGCTGGCCGCCGCCGAGGCCCGGCTGGCGGTCACCAACGCCATGGAAGCGCTGGAAAGGGCGCAAAACGAGCGCGCCAGCAAGGATTACGCCCGCACCGACGAGGAGACCCTGGAGACTGCGCGGGCCAACTACCTGCTGGCCGAAAACGAGGTCGACAAGTACGAGCGCATTTATGACATGGTCGACCACCTGCCGGAGGACAACCCGGAGCGTCTGGCCGCCTTCAGCGCCTGGATGGCCGCCCGCCAGAACCGCGACCGGGCGCTGGCTAACCTGAACTATCTGGAGTCCAAACCGGACCCCGAGGAAGTGGCCAGAGCCGACGCCAACCTGGCTTTAGCTCAGGCCCAGCTGGAGGAAGCCAGACGCCGCTACGAACAGATCAAGGACGGGCCGAGCGAGGACGAGATTGCCGCCGCCGAGGCGCGCATCGCCGCCGCCGAAGCCACCCTGGCCCTGGCCCGCCTGGAAGCGCCCTTCGCCGGCACCATCACCGAGGTGCATGCCAAATCCGGCGACCAGGTCTCTCCGGGGACGATCTCCTTCCGGCTGGATGACCTGAGCCGCCTGCTGATCGACGTGCAGATTTCGGAAGTGGACATCAACCGGGTGAAGGTCGGCCAGCGCGCCACCGTGTCCTTCGACGCCATTCTCAACAAGGAGTACCAGGCCGAGGTGGTGCGGGTGGCCCGCGCGGGCAGCAACGTGCAGGGCATCGTCTACTTCGCCGTGACCCTGGAGATCCTTGACCCTGACGAGCAGGTGCTGCCCGGCATGACCGGGGCGGTCAACATCGTCATCGAGCAGCTGGAGGACGTGCTGCTGGTGCCCAACCGCGCCGTGCGCCTGCGCGACGGCCAGCAGGTGGTTTACCTGCTGCGCGGCGAGCAGCTGGTCCCCGTGCCCATCCAGATCGGCGCCCGCTCGGACACCAACAGCGAAGTGATCGGCGGCGACATCAAGGCCGGCGATATCGTTGTGCTCAACCCACCCACCCTGCTGGAAATGGGCGGCGGCGGGCCGCCGTTCTAGGAGGCCGGCCGTGACCGACTGGGTGATTGAAGCCAGGGGGCTGACCAAAGTCTACAAAATGGGCGAGGTGGAAGTGCACGCCCTGCGCGGGGTCGATTTGCAGATCGAGCGCGGCACGGTGGTCTCCATCATGGGCCCGTCCGGCTCGGGCAAGTCCACCCTGATGAACATCCTCGGCTGTCTGGACCGACCCACCTCGGGCGAGTATGTGCTGGACGGAGAGCCGGTCGCCCGGCTGAGCGGCGATCAGCTGGCCGGGGTGCGCAACCGCAAGGTGGGGTTTGTCTTCCAGTCCTTCAACCTGCTGCCCCGGGCCTCCGCCCTGGCCAATGTGGAGCTGCCGCTGCGCTACGCGGGCGTCACTTCCGGCCGGGCCGAGCGCGCCCGCCAGGCGCTGGAACTGGTGGGGCTGGGCGACCGTATCCACCACAAGCCCACCGAACTTTCGGGCGGGCAGCAGCAGCGCGTGGCCATCGCCCGGGCGCTGATCAACAACCCCTCCATCCTGATGGCCGACGAGCCGACCGGCAACCTGGATTCGAAATCCGGCAAGGAGATCATGGAGCTGATCCTGCAGCTGAACCGCGAGCGCGGCACCACCGTGATCATCGTGACGCACGACCCGTCCATCGCCGACCAGACCGGGCGGATCATCCGCCTGCACGACGGGCAGATCGTCGAGGAGCAGTACGCATGAACCTGGGACAGGCCTTTCTGGAAGCGCTGGAGAGCCTGGCCGCCAACAAGGTGCGCTCCGGGCTGACCATTCTGGGCATCGTCATCGGCGTGGCCGCGGTGATCGCCATGCTGGCCGTGGGCGAAGGCGCCCAGCAGACCATCACCGGCTCGATCACCGGGCTGGGCAGCAATTTGCTGTTCATCTTTCAGGGCAACTTCCAGGAGGAGGTGCGCAATCCGCAGCCGCTGACCCTGGCCGACGCCGTGGCGCTGACCGATCCCTTCCAGGCCCCCTCCATCGCCGCGGTGGCCCCGACGCTTTCCGGCAGCGCGGAGATCTCCTACTTCGGCGAGCAAACCCAGACCGAGCTGTTCGGCGTCACCCCGGCCTATCAGGAGGTGCGCAATTACGAGCTGCTGGAAGGCGAGTTCATCACCGAGGAGCACAACCTGGGGCAGGCTTCGGTGGCCCTGCTCGGGCCCGAGGTGGCTGACGCGCTCTTCGGCCACCGGGACGGGGTGACCGGCAGCACCGTGCGCATCGAAGGGCAGCCCTTCCGGGTGATCGGTGTGCTGGCCCCCAAGGGCGGCGGCTCCTTCGGCTCGGAGGACGACGTGGTGCTGGTGCCCTTCAACACCGCGCAGGCCCGCCTGATCCGCCGCAGCCGCGACCGGGTGGACCTGATCCTGGTGCAGGCCGTCTCGGCCGATCTGGTGGCCCAGGCGGCCGAGGAAGCCGCCTCGATCCTGCGCTACCGCCACCGCAGCGAAATCGGCGCGGACGATTTCACCATCTTCAGCCAGCAGGACTTCGTCGCCACCGCGCAGACCATCACCAACGTGCTGACCGTCTTCCTGGGGGGCATTGCCGCCATCTCCCTGCTGGTGGGCGGCATCGGAATCATGAACATCATGCTGGTCTCGGTGACCGAGCGCACCCGCGAAATCGGCCTGCGCAAGGCCATCGGCGCGCGCCGCCGCGACATCCTCATCCAGTTCCTGACCGAGTCCTCGCTGCTCAGCTTCTTCGGCGGAGTGATCGGCATCCTGCTGGGCTGGGCCATCGCCTTTGCCGTGGGCCGTGTGGCGGCCGCCAGCAACACCCCGCTCGAGCCTTCGGTGGGGCTGAACGCCATCCTGCTGGCGACGGTCTTCTCGACCGCCGTGGGGCTGTTCTTCGGCATTTACCCGGCCAACCGGGCGGCCAGCCTGGAGCCGGTCGAGGCCCTGCGCTACGAGTAACCCGGCTGCTGCGCCATCACAGCGGTCTTATCTACCGCCGCCAGGCTGACCGGCCGTCCGGGCCTCGAGCAGGCGGCGGTATTCCTCCTCGCCCAGCAGGTAGCGCAGCTCCGGCTCGAAAATCTCCAGCAGCGGGGTGCGCTCCTCAGCCGGGCGCAGGCAGGAGCCTTTTTCCTCCAGCAGCAGACCGGTCTCGTCCAGCGTAATGCGGTTTTCCCCGTCCAGGTCGAGCGGGTGCAGCACGCAGTAAAAGGGCTTGTAGCGCCAGGGGTGCTCCCCGGCGAAAACCGAGGCCACCTGCAGGGCGCATTTGTGGTCCGGGCGCAGGAACACGCAGGACGTGCCGCCGTAGTGGCCCGGGTCTTCGACCACCCGGGAGTGCCAGGCCCATCCCGAGGGCAGCACCGGGTCCGGCTCCTCGCGCCCGTCGAACCAGCCGGCCGGGTCGCGCCGCTCCGGGGCCATGTGCGGGCGGATGCGGTCCGCCAGCGCCAGCAGTTCCTGAGCCTGATCGCGGTCGATCCACACCCCGTACAGGCAGCAGGCTGCCCGGCATTCGTTCAGGCAGCAGCGGCGCATCGGCTCGCAATCAAACAGGCGGGGGTTGACTACCCTTAACATACCGCGCGATTCTACCACAGCGGCCGGGCGGCCCCTCGCGGAAAGGCGTCAGCCGGAATAAGGATAAACGGCAGACGAAACCGGAGGGCATTTGTTGTAGAATTGAAATTCGGGGGCCTCGGCTCCCTGTCCCATCAAACCACACTCCAAGGAGAATACCCCCATGTGCGCCTGGAAAGTCCTTCTTACCGACGGCCTGGAAGCCAACGGGCAGGCCATTCTGCGCGAGCAGGCAGAAGTCGACAACAAGTCCGGCATCAGCGCCGAAGAACTGCTGCAGATCGTGGGCGATTATGATGCCATCATCGTGCGCGGCCGCACCAAAGTGACCCCGGCCGTGTTCGAAGCCGCCAAAAACCTGAAGGTGGTCGGTCGGGCCGGCGTGGGCGTGGACAACATCGACCTCAACGCCGCCAAAGAGCACAAGGTGAAAGTGGTCAACTCCCCCGTGGCCACCACCGTGGCCGTGGCCGAGCTGGCCGTGGGCATGATGCTCGCCCTGGTGCGCGAGCTGCCCCGCGCCGACGCCGCCATGAAGCAGGAGAAATGGCTGAAGAAGGAGTTCAAAGGCGCCGAGCTGTTCCGCAAGACCCTGGGCGTGATCGGCTTCGGCCGCATCGGCAGCACCGTCGCCCGGATGGCGCGCGCCTTCGAAATGCGCATCCTGGCCTACGACCCGCTGATCTCCGCCGAGGACATCCGGGCCCGCGGCGGCGAGCCGGTCACTCTGGACGAGCTGCTGGCCCAGTCCGACGTGATCACCCTGCACATGCCCCTCACTCCGGACACCCGCGGCATGATAAATGCCGAATCTTTCAGTAAAATGAAAGATGGGGTGCGCCTGGTGTGCGCTGCGCGCGGCGGGGTGATCGACGAAGCCGCGCTGCTCGAGGCGCTCAATTCCGGCAAGGTCGCCGGGGTCGCCCTGGACGTATTCGCCGCCGAACCGCCGGTCGACTGGACCCTGGTCAAGCACCCGCGGCTGATCGCCACGCCGCACATCGGTGCGCAGACGGTCGAGGCGCAGGAACGCGCGGCTGAGGACATCGCCCACGAGGTGCTGGCCGCCCTGAACGGAAAGGACCTGCGCTGGCGGGTGGCCTGAGTTATCTTCAGGAGAATCAATGGAAGACAAACTGCAAGCCTTAAAAACGCGCATCCACGAAGTGTTCGATCTCTCCACGGCCGCGGCCATCTCGGACTGGGACATGCAGACCTATATGCCCCCGTCCGGCGCCGCCGAGCGCAGCGAGATCCTGAGCACGCTGGCCGCGCTGACGCACGACAAATTCACCTCCCCGGAAATTGGTGAGCTGCTGGAAGCGCTCCAGCCCTACGTGGAAACGCTGGATCCCGACTCGGACGAAGCCCGCCTGGTCAAGGTCACCCGGCGCCTGTACGATAAAGAAACCCGCGTCCCGCGCGAGTGGGTGGCCGAGTTTGCCCGGGTGACCGGCAACGCGCACGAAGTCTGGGCCAAAGCGCGCGCCAATAAAGACTTTGCGTCCTTCCAGCCGGTGCTGGAGCGCATCATCGACCTGCGCCGCCAGTACGCCGGCTTCTTCGCTCCCTACGATCACATCTATGATCCGCTGCTGGACATCTTCGAGCCGGGCATGAAGACCGCCGAAGTGCGCCAGATCTTCGCCGCGCTGCGACAGGAGCAGGTCGACCTGGTCCGCGCCATCACCGCCCGCCCGCAGGTGCGCGATGACTTCCTGCGCCTGGACTACGACGACCAGAAGCAGTGGGACTTCGGCGTCGAGGTAGCCTCCCGCTTCGGCTTCAACTGGGACGCCGGCCGCCAGGACCGCTCCGCCCACCCCTTCACCACCAGCTTCGGCATCCAGGACGTGCGCATCACCACGCGCATCATCCCGAACATGGTGACTTCGGCCATGTTCAGCACCATGCACGAGACCGGCCACGCCCTGTACCAGCAGGGCTTCGCCCCCTCGCTGCGGCGCACGCCGCTGGCGGACGGCGCCTCCATGGCGGTGCACGAGTCGCAGTCGCGCATGTGGGAGAACCTGGTCGGCCGCTCGCGCGCCTTCTGGGTCTACTTCTACCCCCGCCTGCAGAGCTACTTCCCCGAACAGCTGGGCGGCGTCGACCTGGAGACCTTCTACAAAGCCATCAACAAGGTCGAGCCTTCCTTCATCCGCACCGAAGCGGACGAAGCCACCTACAACCTGCACATCATGCTGCGGTTGGAGCTGGAAATCGCCCTGATGGAAGGCGCTCTGGAGGTCCGCGACCTGCCCGAGGCCTGGAACAGCCGCATGCAGGAGTACCTGGGGCTGACCCCGCCCGACGATTCGCTGGGCATGCTGCAGGACGTGCACTGGTCCGGCGGCATGGTGGGCTACTTCCCTTCCTACGCGCTGGGCAACCTGATCTCCCTGCAGCTGTGGGAGAAGATCTGCCGCGACATCCCGGACCTGGAGAGCCAGTTCGAGCGCGGCGAGTTCGGTTCACTGCTGGAGTGGCTGCGCGCCAACATCCACGTGCACGGGGCCAAGTTTGAGCCGCAGGAGCTGCTCGAGCGCGTCACCGGCTCGCGGATCGATCCCAAACCTTACCTGCGCTACCTGCGCGAGAAGTTCAGCGACATCTACGGTATATAGTTCATCGAGGAAACAGGAGGGGCTGGTTCCGCCAGCCCCTCCGCAGCCATGGCCTGCATTCTATTTGTTGACGACGACACCCTGACGCTGACCCTGCTGGGGAAAGCCGCCCAGCTGCTGGGTCACACCCCTCTCACCTGCACCAGCGGCGCGGAGGGGCTGGCGCTGCTCACCTCGGCCCGGCCCGATCTGGTGCTGGTGGACCTGAACCTTGCGGACATGGACGGGCTGGAGTTTATCCGCCAGGCGCGCTCCGCGCCCAACGGTTCCTGCCCGCCGGTGATTCTGCACACCGCCGGCCGCGGCCCGGACGACGAGCAGCGCGCCATCGAGGCCGGCGCACAGGGCTGCCTTCCCAAACCGGCCAGCCTGGACGCCCTGGCGGATTTAATCGCCCGCTACACCACGCAGCCCGCATGAATTTTGGCGTCATCCTCCCCAACTTTGGCCCCGGAGCCAGCCGCATGGACCTGCTGGACACCGCCCTGGCCGCCGAGCGCCTGGGGTTTGACTCCGGCTGGCTGACCGATCACCTGGCGCTGCCGCAGCAGGACGCGGAGCGCTACGGGCACATCTTCGAGGTGCTCACCACCATGGGCTACCTGGCGGCCAGCACGCAGCGCCTGCGCCTGGGCATCTCCGCGCTGGTGCTGCCGCAGCGCAATCCGCTCGAGGTGGGCAAGCAGCTGACCACCCTGGACGTGCTCTCCGGCGGGCGCGTCATGGTCGCCGCGGGGGTAGGCTGGTCGGAAGGCGAGTACCGCAACCTGGGCAAGGACTTTTCCAACCGCGGCGAGCGCATGGACGAGGCCATCCGCCTGCTGCGCACCCTGTGGCGCGGCGGCCGGGTGATCTCTTTCCGCGGCAAGCACTACCCCTTCGAAAAAGTGGTCTTCTCCCCCGGCCCGGTGCAGTCCGGCGGCCCCACCCTGTGGGTGGCCGGCGAATCCGACCGTGCCCTGCGGCGGGCTGTCAACCTGGGGGACGGCTGGCACCCCAACGCACGCTCTCCGCAAATTCTCAGGGAAAAGCTGGAGAAGGTCGCCCCCATGCTGGCCGGCCGGCCCTTCACCGTCTCCCTGCGCATGCGGGTGGCGGTCAACCGCCCGCCTAAGACCGAGCGCACTCTGGCCGGCAGCCCGGATGAGGTCGCCGACCAGCTGCGCGCCTACCAGCAGGCCGGCATGAACTACGCGGTGATCGCCTTCGAGGCCGCCAATCAGGGCGAACGCGAGCGGGCCATGCGCCTGTTCGCCGAAAAGGTCGCTCCACAGTTCCGCGGCTGAGCGAGGGAGAGCCATGCAGCGCCAGGCCCCCCGGTATCCCGCCCGCCCTCCGGCCCGCCTGACTGCGCTGCGGCTCGCTGCCCTGGCGGCGGGGCTGCTGCTGGCCGGCTGCCAGGCGCTGCTCCCGCCGGAAATACCCGGGTTCACCCCGACCTCGCCGGCCACCGCCACACTGCCGGCCGAACCGACCCTCCCCCCGGCCAGCGCCA
>CZCB01002110.1_pt1 | contig 20982 bp, 18 predicted proteins | sample 591991 | NCBI WGS metagenome assembly CZCB01 (sample SAMEA3556809, study PRJEB10932) | anaerobic digester metagenome
CGCAGGTCCTGGCGGATGAAGCCAACCCCGCCGCAGATCGGGCAGTCGGGCTTGCCGGGCAGGTCGTCGCCGGGCGGGTCAAAGCTCTCAGTGTTCGGTGAAATCTGCGAACTCATCTTCGAGGTATCTTCGGTAATCTGCTTGAGGATCTCGTCGATCTTCTTCATCACGTCCCCGCTCCTTCCAGGCGCGCAGGATGGCTTCAATATAGCGCCAGTTGCGGATATTTTTCTGCACGGCTGTGCGCATGGCCTCTTCAATCCAGGCCTCGGGATAGGTCTGCTCGGCGTCGCGCAGGGTTTCAGCGATCATGGGCGTCAGCGGGCCAATGTTCTGCTCGTAGAGCAGGTAGATGTTTGGCCGCTCGGCCTCCAGCGAGATTTCCGGATGGTTCAGCCCATCGGGCCGCCAGGCCCCCTTGCGCAGCGCCGCGATGGCCGCCCGCCCGCGGGCAGTGTTGAGGAAGAACAGCTCCTCCTCCGGGTCCTCCGCCCCCGGTGGCATCACCCGCAGCAGCGCGCTGCGCTGCACGGCCCGCTCCAGGGCATCCTCCAGCGCCTGCGCGGCCTCCTCCGGACGGCGCGCCAGGCCTTCCATCAGGCGCGGATCGTTCAAATAGTCCGCCCGGGTCAGGTAGCGCAGGTGCCCGTCCATGCGGTCCAGCCGCCAGAGGGTGTAGAGCAGCACCTTCAGTTCGCCCAGGTGATCAATTTCCGGCAGCAGGTCGGTAAAAAACGGCCCCGGGATCGGGGTGAAGCGCACCTTGCCCGCCGGGAAACCGCTGAAGGTGGATCGACCGGGGCGTTTCATTGGCCGGGCTTCGCCGCGTTTTCAAACCGCGCCAGGTTGTTGCGGAACACCAGCTCAATGCCGGGGTGCGTGGGGCCGTTGCGGTGCTTGGCCACGATGATCTCGGCGATGTTCTGGCGGGGAGAGTCCTTGTCCAGCATATCCGGGCGGTGGATGAACATAACAATGTCGCTGTCCTGCTCCAGGCTGCCGGATTCGCGCAGGTCGGAGAGCACGGGCCGCTTGTCGGCGCGCTGCTCCACGGCGCGCGACAGCTGCGCGCCCACCAGCACCGGCACGTTCAGCTCGCGGGCCAGCACCTTCAGGCTGCGGGAGATGTAGGACACCTCCTGCACGCGGTTGTCGATGCGCGTCTCGGCGGCCATCAACTGCAGGTAGTCGACGATGATCAGGTCCAGGTTGAACTCCATGTGCAGGCGGCGGCACTTGGTGCGCAGCTGCAGCGGGCTGATGGCGGGCGTGTCGTCCAGCCAGATGGGCGCGTCGCCCAGCACTTCGATGGCCTGGGTGAAGATGCCCCACTCGTTCGGCTCCAGCTTGCCGGTGCGCAGCCGCTGGGTGTCGATGCCGGTCTCCTGCGCCACCAGACGCTGCACCAGCTGCTCGTTGGACATTTCCAGCGAGAACATGGCCACGTGCTTGCGGTGTTTCAGGGCGGCGTTTTTGGCCACCGAAAGCATGAAACCGGTCTTACCCATGCCCGGGCGGCCGGCGATAATCAGCAGGTCCGATTTCTGCATGCCGTTGAGCAGCCGGTCCAGGTCGATCAGCCCGGTCGGCACGCCGTAGATCTCATCCGAGCGCTGCGAGAGCAGGTCTACCCGGTCGTAGTACTCCGAGGCCACCGCCTTGATGGGCGTCGGGCCCTGCTGCACGCGCCGCTCGGAGAGGCTGAACACCGCCTTCTCGGCCTCGCCCAGGATAGTGTCCACTCCCTGCTGCGTGTCATGGGCCAGGCGGGCCAGGTGGTTGGCCGCCGCCAGCATACGCCGGCGCACCCCGCTCTCCTCCACCATGCGGCCGTAGGCCTCGGCGTGCAGCGCGGTGGGCGTCTGGTTGATCAGCCCCATGATGAAGGCCGGCCCGCCGATCTCCTCCAGCTGCCCCTGAGCTTCCAGCTCTTCGCAGACGGTCAGATAATCGATGGGCTGGCGGCGCTCGTGCAGCCGCTGGAAGGCGTTCCACACCCAGCGGTTGCGCACGATGTAAAAATCGTCCGGCTGAAGGAACTGGGCGACGTCGTAATAGGCTTCGGCATCGATCAACACCGAACCCAGCACAGCTTCTTCGGCTTCACGGTTATACAGTTCTGATGGCGGGACGGTGGTATCGAAATCGGCCATGGGTGCTCAATGAAGGCAGTAATCAGGATGTCAGTTGATGTCCACTGGTAAGGGGTGCAAGAATTGTACCCGAAAATTCCGGGCCTGACAGGGTATCATCATGCCCGGTAAAGGTGCCAGACCGGGTACAGCTTCCCCGGTCACGGGTGCTGCTCAGCGTTTTTTCCTGGGGCGGCCCGGGCCGGGCGCTTCATCGTCATCGTCCTCGTCTTCCTCGTCCTCAATGTTGAGGTTCTGGAGGAAGTCTTCGAAGACTGACAGGCGCTCCTCCGCGCCGGGGTCCAGCTCTTCGCTCTGCTGGGGAGCCGCTTCCTGCGAGGCGAGGTCCTGTTCCGGCACGATGCCGGCGGTTTCCATCACCTCGCGGGCAACCAGAATAGGCACGTGCGCCCGCACGGCCAGGGCCAGCGCGTCCGAAGGCCGCGAGTCGACCTTCAGCGTCTGCCCGTTGACCTCGATCACCAGGTTGCCGTAGAACACGTCGTCGTTCAGCGAGACCACTTCCACTCGCGTCAGGCGGCCGTTGAGCTGGGTGATGATGTTGCGCAGCAGATCGTGCGTCTGCGGCCGGGCAACCTCAATTTCCTGCAGGGCGATGGTGATCGATTCGGCCTCGTAGGGGCCAATCCAGATGGGCAGGTATCGCTCCGAATTGGTTTCGCGCAGCACGACAATGCGCTGTTGGTTGGTGAGACTCACGCGCACACTATCGATAACGACTTCCACCATTCTGGACATGAAAACCTCCCCGGCTGGGCACCTCTCTACAAGTATTCATATTCTAACACGCACCAACAGCAGGCGCAACATAAAAACCGGGCGCCGCCCCCCGCCGGCGCGCCTGCCGTTGCGGGCTGTTTAAGAATTCACCCGGCCCCCCTCGAACCTGAAAGCCGATTCTAAGGATTTCGTTTTAAGATGTGGTGTATAATACCTTCACCGTCAGGCGAATTGAACGTCGTAGCGCGTTATTATGAGACGCTGGCCCTGCCAGCAGGGCTATTCACGCTTGCGGTGAGCGCGAAGGAAGCCCTTCCGCCGGCTCCATTCCAGCTCCTGGTCGCACCATCACGGGACCAACTTCCACAAGGGGAGAAATCGCATCCACATGGCGCCAACCAAAGCTCAACTACTGGTAATCGAGGGAAAAAGGGCAGACCGGCCCTCCTTTGTGGCCGGTCTGCTGAAGAAGGGTTTCCTGGTCACCAGTGCCAGCAGCGGCAGCAAAGCCCTGGCCCTGGTCGCGGAAACCCGCCCCGACCTGGTCGTGGTTGACGCCGCCTCCATGCGTACCTCCGGCAAACGCATCTGCCGCTCGCTGCGCCAGAACCTCCCCGGCGTGCCCATCCTGCTGATCCAGGACGAAAACAGCCCCACGCAGGAGCTGGACGACGTGGACATTGTCCTGACGCTGCCATTCACTCTGCAGAAGCTGCTCAACCGCATCAAGCCCTTCCTGCCTGTTGAAAAGAAGAACGTGCTCATCGTCGGCCCCTTCCAGCTGGACGTGGACCAGCGCTGGGCGCGCTGCGAGGACCGCCAGGTGATTCTCACCCCGCGCCTGGCCACCCTGCTCAAGATCCTGATGGAGCGCGCCGGCGAGGTTATCCCCCGCGAGGCGCTGTTCTGCGAGGTCTGGGAGACCGAGTACACCGGCGACACCCGCACGCTGGACGTGCACATCTCCTGGCTGCGCCAGGCGGTGGAGGTGGACCCGCGCCACCCCCGCTACATCAAGACCGTGCGCGGCCTGGGCTACCGGCTGGACGTGGACGGGTACCGCCCGACGAGCAAAAACGGCCGGCCCAACTGACCTCTCCGAGAAAAAAAACAAACCCCGGGCAAGCCCGGGGTTTTTCATTCAGATAGAGGGTTGGCGATTTAGCCCATGATGCCGGTCACCAGGGCCAGCAGCAGGCCGCCGGCGATCACGCTGCCCAGCTGCCCGGCCGTGTTCGAGCCCATGGCGTGCATCAGGATGAAGTTGCCGTTGTCTTCCTTCAGGGCCATCTGCGCGGAGAGGCGCCCGGCCATGGGGAAGGCGCTGATGCCGCAGGCCCCGATCAGCGGGTTCACCTTGCCGCGGGTGACGAAGCACATCAGCTTGCCGAACAGCAGACCGGCAATTGTGTCCACCACGAAGGCCAGCAGGCCCAGCCCCAGCACCATCAGCGTGCGCACGTTGATGAAGCTCGCGCCGGTCATGGTGGCTCCGATGGCCAGCCCCAGGAAGAGCGTCGAGACGTTGATGATCTCGTTCTGCGCGGCCTTGGACAGGCGGTCCACCACGCCGGATTCCTTGAGCAGGTTCCCCAGCATCAGCGAGGCGATCAGCGGAGCGGCGTCCGGCGCCAGCAGGCTGATGACGATGGTCACAATGATGGGGAAGAGGACTGCCGCACGGTTGGAAACCGGCCGCGGAGCGTACTCCATGCGGATCAGGCGCTCTTTGCGCGTGGTCAGCGCGCGCATGATGGGCGGCTGGATGATGGGCACCAGGCTCATGTACGAGTAGGCCGCCACCGCGATGGGCCCGAGCAGGTCCGGTCCGGCCAGCTTGGTGGCGACGAAGATCGCCGTCGGGCCGTCGATCGCGCCGATCGCTCCGATGGACGCCGCCTCGTTCAGCGGGAAGCCCAGCAGCGTGGCCAGGATCAGGGTTGCGTAGATGCCAAACTGTCCGGCAGCGCCCAGCAGTACCAGGCTGGGCTGGGCCAGCAGCGGCCGGAAGTCGATCATCGCCCCCACGCCGATGAAGATCAGCAGCGGAAACAGCTCGGTCGCGATACCGGCGTTGTAGATGATGGTCAGGAAGTTTTCGCCCCCGACCGCCATGCCGATATTCGCCAGAATACAGCCGACCCCGATGGGGAGCAGCAGCACTGGCTCGTACTCTTTGATCACCGCCAGCCCGATGAGCACGAACCCCACGATGATCATCACGGCGTTCTGCCAGGTGAAGGCGGTAATACCCTTGAGTACAAACTCCAAAACAGTGGATAGATCCATGCTCCGCCGCTCCTAGTCGGCGTAGTCCATCAGCGGCTGGCCGTGCTTGACCTGTTCACCGACATTCACATAAACATTCGCCACCGTGCCAGCCTTCGGGGCGCGGATGGAGTTGTTCATCTTCATCGCCTCGAGCACGAACAGCTCGTCGCCGGCCTTGACCTGATCGCCAGCCTTGACCTTGACGGCGTTGATCACACCGGGGATGGGGGCGGTCACCGCTTTGGCGCCGGCGGCAGGCGCAGCGGCCGGAGCGGCAGGCTTCGCCGGAGCAGGCGCCGGGGCGGGAGCAGGCGCAGGAGCAGCAGCCGGAGCCGGGGCAGGCACGGCAGCCGCGATTTCTTCCGGCCAGACTTCAAAGCGCTCGCCGTCCACGGTGGCGATAACCGGCCGGGCGTTCAGATCGCCAACTTCCACTGTGTAAACCTGTTCGTCAATCTTCACTTGTAGTTTCATGGCTATCCTCGTGTCTTGCGGTTATAAACATGATTGCGCTGAGAAAACCGGCTGGACCGCATCGCGGTCTGCCAGGGACTGACGCGCCCGTCCAATCCTTCCGCGGCGGAGGCAGCGGCCCGTTCCCGGGCGGCGGCCACAGCGGCGGCGGCGACGGCCACAGCCAGCGGCGGTACGGCCTGGGCTTTCGCCAGGGCCACGGCGACGCCTGCGGCGGCTGCCTTGCGGCGGCGATCCGCATCCTCCGCCTCAGCCGGGGCTTCCGCCAGGGCAGGGGCCGCGGCTTCTTCTTCAGCTTCAGGAGCGGGTTCCTCTTCCTCCGCCCCGTCGGGGATGCGGCCCATCAGGGCCATCATGCCCCACAGGAACAAGATGGCGACGAACACCAGCCCCATGCCGATCAAAGTGATCCATAATGCAGCAACAATATCGGACATCCACCAACTCCTAAACCGGCATATTCCCGTGCTTGCGCGGCAGCGGAGTGACCTGCTTGTCGCGCAGTGCTTTCAATCCGGCCACGATCCTGGCGCGGGTTTCGGCTGGCTCGATCACATCGTCCAGATAACCCAGGCTGGCGGCCCGGTAGGGGTTGAGGAGATTGGTGCGGTATTCCTGCACCAGCCGGGAGCGCTCCGCCGCCTTGTCCTCGGCTTCGGCGATCTGCTTGCGGTACAGGATGTTGACCGCGCCTTCAGGGCCCATCACGGCAATTTCCGCGCTCGGCCAGCCGAAGGCCAGGTCGCCGTCCAGCGAGCGGCTGCTCATCACGATGTACGCGCCGCCGTAGGCCTTGCGGGTGACCACGCTGATCTTGGGCACGGTCGCCTCGGAGTAGGCATACAGCACCTTGGCGCCGTGGCGGATGATGCCGCGGTGTTCCTGGTCCACACCGGGGAGGAAGCCCGGCGTGTCCACAAAGGTGACCAGGGGCACGTTGAAGGCGTCGCAGAAGCGCACGAAGCGGGTAATCTTGTCCGAGGAATCGATATCCATCACCCCGGCCACCACCGCCGGCTCGTTGGCCACGATGCCCACCGGCATGCCGGCGATTCGGGCCAGCCCGACGATGGCGTTGCGGGCGAAGGTGGGCTGCAGCTCGATCAGCGAGCCGGGATCCACCACGCGGTCGATCACCTCGCGCATCGAGTAGGCCGCCGACGGGTCCGCGGGGATGATGCTGTTGAGCGCCTCGTCACGGTCAGCAGCCGGGCCGCTGTACTCGCGCTGAGGCGGATTTTCCATGTTGTTGGACGGCAGGTAGCCGAGCACGCTGCGCACCAGCGCCAGCGCTTCCTGCTCGGAGGGAGCGGTCAGGTGAGCCAGCCCGCTGATGCCCAGATGCACGCCCGCGCCGCCCAGGTTCTCGAAATCAATTTCCTCGCCGGTGACCGAGCGGATCACGTCCGGACCGGTGAGGAACATGTACGAAGTCTGGTCGACCATGACGATCAGGTCAGTCAGAGCCGGGGAATAGGCCGCGCCGCCGGCGCAGGGGCCGAGAATCACGCTGATCTGCGGCACGATGCCCGAATACTGGGCGTTGCGGCGGAAGATCTCGCCGTAGCCGTTCAGGCTGCGCGAGCCTTCCTGAATGCGCGCCCCGCCCGAGTCGATCAGACCGACCACCGGCGCGCCGGTCTTGGCGGCCAGATCCATCACCCGGCAGATCTTCTGGCTGTGCATCTCGCCCAGCGCGCCGCCCTGCACGGTGAAATCCTGGGCGTAGACGTACACCTGCCGGCCGTCAACCTGGCCGAAGCCCGTCACCACCCCGTCGCCGTAGCTGGAGGAATCATCCTCGTCACGCGAGGTGACAAACGGGGCGATCTCTTGAAAACTGCCGCGGTCCAGCAGCAGGTCAATCCGCTCGCGGGCAGTCAGCTTGCCTTTGGCATGCTGCTTGGCGATGCGCTCTGGACCACCGCCCATGCGAGCCTGTTCGCGCCTGGCGCGCAATTCGACAATTCTGGGATCTTCGTCTCGCATTCAATATCCTTTGGGGAAATGATTGGATTGGGTTGAACGACCAGTACGGGGGAAAGCCAAAATTCGCACCGTATTCGATTCTACTACTAACTGCCAAGGATTCTTGAATAAAACGTCCCCATTCTGACTGACGTTCATCCTCATTCCGCCGAACACAGTGCGGCCTGGCGGCGGAAAGCACACAGCTCCGCCAGCCAGGCCTCATTCGGTCATTCTACCTCCCCCATCGGGGAAGCGTGATCCTCACCGTCCCGGGCGGGAAGGGGAGCTAATTTCCAATCGCCGGCAGGAACAGCCGCTCCGGCAGGGCGGCCTTGTTCATCGCCAGCACCGCCGCCGCGTCCTCATTGGAGCTGGGCGAAACCCAGCCGTAGGCTGCCGCGCGCACGCGGTAGACGTACACCTTGCCCGGCGTGACCGCCGTGTCCAGGTAGCTCACCACGCCGGCCGGCAGCGTGGCCACCGCCTGCCAGTCCTTGCTGCCCTCCACCGAGCGCTCAATCAGCGTGCCCGCCGGACCGCCGGCTGACCAGGTCAGCTCAATGCCGTGAGGCAGCGGGGTGGCCGTCAGCTCCATCGGGGTCCAGTCGGCCCGGGTGGGCCGGAAGGCGGCCACGTAGGCGGCGGTGGCGTTGAGCGTCCGCCGGTTGTCCGCCTGCCCGGCGACCCCGGTCGGCTGGCCGTTGTAGCGCCCGTCCGGGTTGGACCAGTAATTCACCCGCGGGCAGGAGCCCGGGCAGTTGTAGGCCATGATGGTGCGGAAGGAGCGGTTGGGCGCCTGGTAGCCGTACGAATAGGGGAAGAAGCCCTGCCCGCCGCCGGCGCTGGCCGCATCGTGGGTGGCGCCCATCAGGTGGCCCAGCTCGTGGGCCAGCGAATAATTGGGCAGCATGCAGCCCCGGTCCACCACGCTGAAGGCTGACTCGGAGAACGTGCTCAGCGCGTACTCCTGCAGCACCCAGGCGATGCCGCAGGAGCCGTAGTTCACCTCGGTGACCAGCGTGACCAGATCCGCGCCGTACTGTTCGCGCAGCTGGTGGACCTCGTCCAGCACACCGTCCCCATCCCGGGTCAGTTCGGTCAGCATGCGCGTCCATTTACTGCCGTCGTCGGGCGCCCGGTCGCCAGTGTAAGCCACCTCGCGGGCGCCGACCAGCCGCACCCGCTGGGTGATGCCGCTGTTGGCGTAACTTTCATTGGCCGCGTAGACCCCCAGCGCGATCCAGTCCTGCATGGCCGTCTCGCCGCCCGCGGCCTGGCGGGCCGCCGGGGTGTAAACCACCAGCAGGTCAATGGTGATTTCTGTTCCGGTGGTTTCCGGCGGGGGCATGTTCAAATTCGAGCTCGGATCGTATCCGTCCGGCAGGGGCAGGTCCATCTCCTGCTCGTCAGGGAAGGCGGAGGTGTCCACCTCCTCGACCACAGTCTGTCCGTCCGCGCCGGGGCGCAGCAGGAAAGCCTGGCTGCCCACCTGGAGAAAGCCGGTCAGCTGCCCGTCACGGACCAGCGCCATCCAGCTGCTGTCGGTCCTGCCTTCGACCTGCCCGGAGAGCGCCAGGCTGCCGTCCGCTCCGACCTGGTTGGCCAGCACCCAGGCGGTGAAGCGGGCGTCGGCGAAGAGCGGCAGGGACAGGGCGTCTCCTGTCCGGCCCGGGGCGGGCAGGTTTTCCAGCGCCAACCGGACGTCGCGGCTGCGCAGCAGGCGGCCGCCCTCGCTCCGCACGGGCAGGACCCTGGCCTGGTCCGGTCCGGGCTCGCCCAGCAGCGCCGGCGGCTCGGGGGGAGCGTACTGGGCCTGGGCCGTCAATGATGGCTGTAAGATCAGGCTGATCAGGACGGTGAAGGTGAGGATGGAAATGAAGGATTTCATGCGGTTGAATGTCTCGTTTCTAAAATGGGCCGGCCCTCAGGCCGGTGGGCTGCAAATGGCGGTGATGCCCGCTGGGAATAGCAATAGACCCGGGCAAAACCGCGCAGGCGGGCCCGGGTGGGAACGACAGGGCTCAATTGGGCAGGTGCAAAGGAACTGTAAAGTTCAAGCTTATGGGCTGGCGCCGGGTTCTGAAAGCCGGCGAAAGGCGCAGCCGGTCTTCAGAAATAGTGAACCCGGGAGCGCTGCCCGGAATAGCAAAAGACCCGGACGATTCCGCGCTGGCGGGTCCGGGTGGGCGTGCAAAAGCTCAATCGTGCAGGTGCAAAGCAGTTGTAAGGTTCAGGGGGTTCCGCGCGGAGCCGTCAGGTAACCCCCGCGCGGAACTCGACGCGTGAGATTAGCGGAATAGCTCCAGGTAGGCCGGAGAAGAGTAAGCCATGGATTGATCGTAATTGATCGTCATCGATGAAGTGCCGTCCCATTCAAAAATGTAACCGATGAATTGGGTGTGATATCCATCTGTATTGGAATTTCCAGAGAATCGAATTGCACTCGAAGGGGCGTAAATCGTTCCGACAAAATCGGAGCCGGGATTACCGGTAATCTTGATACCACTGTCATTGCTTTCGGGTAAGTAGATCAACAAACCGGCGATACCAGCCTGTAAACCAGCCGAGGCTTCTTGTTCGGTAGGCGCTCTCAAATAATTCGTACCGCCGTTGATGTCAATACCCCCGTTAGGGATATAAATGGTTACGCCCTCTCCTCGGATACCCCCATTGGGAATTTTTAAACCACCTTTCACACAGTACAGCCCAGGAGCCAGGACAGCATCCTTGGGCAAGCTTGTATACGTGCCGGGTTGATGCATTCCGGTCTTACTATCTTTTTTCCCTACCGGAAGAGCATCGCAATCAATTTCAGGCATGGGGACTTTCCCCATACGTCCACTCGTATGTTCAGGCTCAGGATTGAAATCCCCAACTCCGTTCCAGCTAATGCCGAATAGGATCTTACCGTCCGGAGCATTTACCTCCGTTTTATTTTTACCTTCGATGCATGCATTGGAAAAAATACCACCGTAATTGACGATCACCGGCTTATTCGTGTTGAAATACACTCCATCCTTTTTACCGCTGCAGGTGTCTTTCAGCGCCACAATGGCATTCCCGCCCATAAACGGCTGTCTCGGGCGCACTCGCACAATGGCGGCTACCTTGTTGGTGATGGTGTTCTCGCCGGTGACGATGTGGGCAAAGGAGGTTTTCGTCTGGGAGGTCAGCCGGACTTCAATCTGTATGTATTTATCGGGCATGACGCTCCTGCTGGTATCATTATCCACGCAGGAGACCTCCACCCCGTTGTCGTTGGCCAGCCCGGTTTCCAGCTCGGTTTGCGTGGCGAGGTTAATATTCTCCCGTGCTCGCGCCTGGGCCGCCGCCCGTGCCGCCTGCATGGCCAGGCAGATGTGCCGCTGCTCCGGGTCGGCGATGGAACCGCAGGCATTGGTCGCCGGGCATTCAAAGCTGCCGTGGTAGCTGGTGGCCGGCATGCCAGCCAGCCCCTCTTCCAGCACCTTGGCCGCGGCCGAACCGCCGGCAAAGGCCGCTGCGTCGGCCACATTCTGGTCGTGGCGGCGGTCGGCGTATACCATACCGCCGTCGATGGCCAGGGCCGTCAGCGCCAGCAGCGCTATCAGGGCGATAGCGAAAATGACAATAATCTGTCCGCTCTCCGTTTGATTCCGCTTCTTCATCTCCCACTCCTTCTTACGGAATACATCTTGGCTGCAGCACGGTCCCGGTGATGGTCGCCTTGAGGGTGAGGGTTTGCGTCCCCAGCACCCCGCCCAGGAAGGGCATGGTGATCTCAAAATTCGGGTTGGTCACTGTGACGGCGATCTGGTTTCCGGCGCAGGAATCCGCCGGGCCGGCCGCTTCACAGGCAGTGTGATTCAGAGTGACGTCCACGGACATCCCGGTGGGGTCGTCCAGCGCCTGCAGCGCCCGCTGTTTGATGCGGTCGCAGGGCTTCGGGTAGACCGAGGCGTAGACCACCCCTTCCTGGGCGGCGTCACGCATGCTGATGTAGGTGAACAGCGCTCGCCCGAGGTCGATGATGCCGGACAGCAGCAGCAGAAGCAGCACCAGGCTGATGGCCAGCTCCACCAGGCTCTGCCCGCGTTCGCTCCTGGATACTCTCGCTGTTCGTTGTTCCATAATCCTCCTCCTGACCCCCTACTTTCTGGTGGACGGCAGGTACATCCAGTAGTTCCCATCGTACGGCGCGTTGCCCTGACCGGTCACGCTGGTCAGCACCAGCGCATCGCTGGTCGAGTCGTGGACGAAGATCATCGGCGGGGTGAGCACCGCGCCGGTGTTGTCCACCAGGGCATAGCTCAGGTAGCGGTTCCAGGTGCCGTCCATCCAGGTCAGCACCGCCTTGTTGCCGAACGTCCAGGTGACCGAAATGTTTTCGGCCGCGCGCAGGTGTTCATTTTCCAGCACGACGATATCGCTCAGCGGCCGGTAGTCTCCCGCCCCCAGCACCACGAAGGCCGCTTCACCGCTGGGCTGGTCCACCCAGGCGATCAGCACCTCGCCGCCCTCCATCTGCGTCTGGCTGCTCTTGCGCCCGTTGCTGCCGGGAATTTCGGCCGGGGTGCGGAGCAGCTGCCCGCTGCTGGACAGCAGGGTGTAGCGCAGCGGGGTCACCGAAGTGCCCGGCTGAGAAACGGCATAGGACAGCACCGCCTGGCCGGAACCGGCCGGCGACAGGCTCGGCCCCATGTAATAGATGCCGCCGGGCAGGCTGGGAGCCAGCGGGTAATCGAAGCTGAGCCGCTGCCCGCTGCCAGTGTACGCCGCCACGCCCAGATTGGAGACGTTGCCGCCCTCCAGGCTGGCCAGCTCCTGCCAGGCGAGCACAAAGCGGTTGTCGCTGGTGGCTGTCATGGTGGGGTTGTAATACAGCGGCGCGCCGGGGTTGGCCTGGCTGCGGTACTGCTTATTGTCAGTGACCTGGATCACCTGCCAGTCGCCTTCCGGTGACATCACCGCGAAGAACACGTTGGAGTTTCGCCCGCCGGCCTGGTTATCGACCACACCCCGCACCCAGACCATGCCCAGGGTGCCGTCCGGCGCGCTGGCCAGGAAAGGCTCGCCCTCTTCCACAATTTTTGTGGTGTTGGAATGGTCCACCAGGGGCTGCGGGGCCTTGAGCACCTGGCCGAAGCGGTCCAGCAGGGTGTACTCGATGTTGGTGTAGCGCACGCCCTCCTGGGTCAGGCCGTGCCATTCCCAGGCCATCAGGGTGCCGTGGCGGGCGGTGGTGGTCATCGACAGGCTGCGGCCGGAGAACTTTTCCACCAGCGTAGATTCGCTGATCGAGCGGTCCCAGATGCGCAGCTGGCGCACCTTGTTGTACTGGTCAATCACCGCCTGGGCGAAGGCCGCCGGTTTGGCGGCCTGCAGCCGGGTGACCGAAGGCAGGGTGCGGTCGGTGGTGGAGTGCGCGGTCAGGTAGACCATGATGTAATCACCCACCTTCGCGTTCGGCGAGGCGGTGATTTTAACCGCCAGGTTGACCGTTTCCCCGGCGCCCAGGATGTCGATGTCAGGGTCACCGTTGCCGTCGGCGTCCACCAGCGGGGTGATGCCATCGGCCTCCAGCAGCTCCACCTTCCAGCCGGGCTGGTTGGTTGTGTAGGTCAGGTTGAAGCGATCGGTGTCGGTCGGGTGCAGATTCTTCAGCGCCAGCTTGAAGGTGATCGTGTTCTGCACCAGGAAATCGCTCTGGTAGTTGCTGAGGAACTTGGAGCGAGCCGGCTTGACCGGGCGGGTGATGCGCAGCGCGGTACCGGCATCCAGGCTCTCACCGTCGTAGCGAAGGCGCAGCCCGTTGACCCCGTCTCCGTCCTCAATGCCCACCGTGGCCGAGTTCATCTGCCCGTCCAGCTGCTGGTAGAGGAACTCGATGGTCCCGTTCTCGATCAGCACCACCTCAAAGGTCAGACGGGCCTCAATGTTGCTCACCAGAGTCATCTGGTCCCACTGGATGACCAGCCGCCGGCCGTCGGGTCCATCCAGACGGCGGTAGTACACCCCGCTCTCCTCCGTCATGCGCAGATCGTCCCAGTATGGGGCGATCAGGTTGTTGAGCGGCGAAGGCTGCGGGATCTTCTCGTTGACATGATCGCGGTCGGTGGTTTGTCCGAAGGTAACCACGCCGTTCAGCGAGACCAGCAGGGTGGCATTTCTCGCCGGATTGGGGCTGCCCGGCACAAAGGTGTTCTCGTAAAAGGGGAAGGAAAACCCCAGGTCGAGAGGAACCCTGCCATCGTCTGGATTGGAAAACTCGATCCTGGTTCCGCCGGCGGCTGGCGTGCAGTCGATCCAGGCGAACGGGATTTCGGTATAGGTGTACCCGTATGCGTCCGTCGCCGGTCCCGCGGCCAGGTCGATGGAACTCGACGGCTCCGGAGGAGCACCTTGCTCCAGCGGAGCGAAGCCGGTACCGGCCAGCAGGCTGGTAATCAGAAGGGTGAAGAGGAAAGTCCGGTGAAGGCGATTCATGCTGCGATCCTGTCTATGGATAAGATCAACGGGCCATGATGCACTGACCGTTATTGAAGTAGATGGTGACGTGGTGGTACCCGACCGCCTCCGGCCTCAGCGGGAGGTCGAAGAACATTTCCAGGCTGGTCTGCGTGCCCTTGGCCACCGTGCGGCCGCCCTCTCCGACAAGCCAGGGATCCAGCCCGGTGGGCACACGGGTGTCCGGATAGTACCCGGTACCATCCCAGATCTTCGTGCCGCCCAGGGTGATGTAGTCGAACTTCTGCTCGGCGTTGGTAGCCAGATCCAGATACCACTCCCAGTCCACCACCATGCTGGTGATGACCATGTTCCCGGCCCCCGGATGAGTGTTGTCGATCAGCACCGAGAAGGAGTTCTTGGCCCCGTAGGACAGACTGCCGGACGGGCAGACCGGAGGAGGCGTGGGCGACGCGGTAATGGTCGGTGAAGGCGTAATGGTTGGCGTAAAGGTCGCCGTCGGCGAAGGCGTGTGTGTCGCCGTGTTGGTCGGTGTGAGCGAGGGGGTGAGCGTGCCCGTCGGCGTGGCCGTCGCCGTCGCCGTGTCGGTGGGCGTGGGCGATTCGGTCGGTGTGGCCGTGTCCGTCGGGGTGGGTGTTTCTGTCGGTTCCGGCGTCTCCGGAGTTTCAGAGGGCGTGACCGTAGCCGTCAGAGTGGGGTAAGGAGTCAGGGTCTGGATGTGCGCACCGGCGATGTCCACGTGCTTGATGATGGTGCGCGTGGATGTGGCCCGCACGGTGAAGGTCGGCAGGCGCAGCAGGCCGCTCATCGGCTCGACCTCGGTCCTCACGGTGACCACAATGCGGTTGAGCTGGTCATGCCGCAGCCCGATCTGGGCCATTTCAGTGGCGCTGAGAGAAGCACCGGAGCAAGACAGCGAGCCGGCCACACCGGGGTTTTTCTTGGCGTCAATAATCCCGCCGGTGGCGTTGACCCTGTCCGGGTTGTCGTAATAAACGGTAATGTCCCCGGGCTCCAGGTTGGCGATGCTGCCCAGCCGCATGGCGGCGCTGCGAATGCCCACGCAGTCAGCGTAGTAGGGCACACCACCGGGAGCATATCCGGCGGCGGAGCCGTAGCGGGCGCCTTCGCGGGCGGCGGTGAACACCGCGCTGTAGATGAACAGGATGCGCCCCATTTCGATAATGCCCAGCAGCAGCACCAGGAACAGCGGGAAGACCAACGCAAACTCAACCATGGCCTGAGCCCTGGTTGAGCGGTTTCGCCGGAAAAATCTTAGGATCGTCTTCAATGCTCCCCTCCCTGACTTCTCTCGTAGCATAATAGCGGAGGATGAGGGTTATTTCCATGCGTAGGATTACGGATTTTTCCCGCGCACCCACGCTCTAATTATTGACGAAATTAGCACAAAATTACAGTACCTTGCACAACTGTAAACCTCTCCGCGCGCTATAATGAAACCAGCCGGCTGCCATGAGCTTAAGAAAAACCACACTGCTATTCATCACTCTGGCCCTGGTCGGGTTGTCCGTTGTACTCCTGCACACCCAGCGGGTCAATTTCGCGCTCCGCTTCAGCGATGTGGAGCGCTCCACCGCGCTTGAGAACACCTCTCGGGCGCTGGCTCTGCTGGACGCCCAGACCGCCGCGCTGGAAGACCTCTGCAGCCTGGCCGCACGCCAGGACACTGCCGATCTGGCTGCCCTGCCTTCCGCCAGCCTGGATCTGCTGCTGGACTACGGCCCGGAAGGCCTGCGAACTGCCCGGGTCTTCAACGCCCTGGACCAGACCTGGGAGACTCCGCAGCCGGCTGACCTGCGATCCCTGACCAATCCCCCGCCGGCCGGAGCCGGGCTGCTCTGGGCGCAGGACCGCCCGCTGCTGGCGGCTCACTGCCTGCGGGAGGGCGGCAGCCTGTTGCTGGGCCGCTACCTGGACGGAACCCGCCTGGTGGAGATGGGCGAGCCGCTCTACCTGGGCCTGAGCGTGCTGCCGGCTCCCCCCGACCCGACCGAAGAGGAGTGGAGCGCCGCCCTGCCCGGCGGGCAGCCGGTGCGCGTGCGCTTTGACGATGAACTCAACCTGACCAGCCTGACGCCCCTGCCCGGTCTGGACGCGCAGGCGGCCGGCTGGCTGCAGCTGCACAGCCAGCGCAGCATCAACGCCACCGGGCGGCTGCTGCGCGGCTTCCTGACCGTTTCGCTGTTCATCTCCGCGGTGGTGTTCGGCGCGACCATCCTCTTCGTGCTGGAGGGCATGGTGCTCGGCCGGGTAAGCCGCCTGAACCGGGAAGTCACCCACATCGGCTCCAGCGAGGACCTGAGCGCCCGGGTCAGCGTGGACCACAACGACGAGCTTACCCGCCTGAGCGAGAACATCAACCGCATGCTTGAGCGCCTGGAGCAGGCGCAGCTGCGCCGCGACGAGCTGCTGGAGCAGGTCAGCGCTGCCCAGGCCGACCTCAAGCGCCTGTCCGGACAGCTGGTGGAAGTGCAGGAGGCCGAACGCCGCCGCCTGGCCCTCGAACTGCACGACGAGATCGGGCAGCTGCTGACCGGGCTGAAGCTGATGCTCGACAGCGGCGGGCAGCCCGACTGCGCCGGCCGGGCACGCGAGCTGGTCAACGAGCTGATCGCCCGCGTCCGGCAGCTTTCGCTCGAGCTGCGCCCGGCCCTGCTCGACGACCTGGGACTGCTGCCCGCCCTGCTCTGGCTGGCGGACCGCTTCCAGCAGCAGACCGGCATGGAGGTGACCCTGCGCCACAGCGGCCTGCAGGACCGCCGCTTCCCCGCGCAGGTGGAAACGGCCGCCTACCGCATCGTGCAGGAGGCGCTCACAAACGCCGCCCGTCACAGCGGCGCCGGCCAGGTGCAGGTGCAGGTCTGGGCCGGCACCGGCGCGCTCAGCCTGCAGATCAGCGACCAGGGCGCCGGGTTTGACCCGCAGCAGTTCGCCCGCGGCGCCCCCACCACCGGCCTGCCCGGCATGCGCGAGCGCGCCGCCCTGCTGGACGGCGATTTCGAGCTGCAGACAGCGCCCGGACAGGGTACCTGTGTGACCGTCACCCTGCCGCTCCCCGGCGAGGAGGTACCGGCATGATCACCATCGTGCTGGCCGACGACCATGCCATCGTTCGCCAGGGGCTGCGGGCGCTGCTCTCCGCCCAGCCGGGCCTGCAGGTGATCGGCGAGGCCGGCGACGGGCGCGAGGCGGTCGAGCTGGTGCAGCAGCTGCGCCCGCGGGTGCTGCTGCTCGACCTGATGATGCCCGCGCTCAGCGGACTGGAGGTCACCCGCCAGGTGGCCCGCCTGACACGCGTGGTCATCCTCTCCATGCACGCCAACGAGGCCTACGTGGCCGAAGCGCTGCGCAGCGGCGCAGCCGGATACGTGCTCAAAGACTCCACCGCCGACGAGCTGGTGTGCGCTGTGCGGGCGGCCGCCGCCGGCGAGCGCTACCTCTCCAGCCCGTTCAGCGAGCAGTCGGTCGAGGCCTACATTGAGCGGGCCGAACTGGCACAGGAAGAACGCCTGCTCCAGACGCTGACCCCGCGCGAGCGCGAGGTGCTGCAGCTGACCGTGGAAGGTCTAAGCGCCGCCGAGGCCGCGGCGCGGCTGTGCATCAGCCCGCGCACGGTGGAAGCCCACCGCTCCAACCTGATGCACAAACTGGGGGTCAAGTCACAGGCCGAGCTGATCCGCCTGGCCCTGCAGGCCGGGCCGGAGCTGGGCCTTTAGCCTCAGTCGGCGGCCGGCTCAGGCTTCACCGGTTCGCGGCGGAACACCTGCCAGGCCAGCAGCGCCAGCACCGGCGCCAGCAGGCCGGCGGACATCAGCAGCCCTGCCTGCAGGCCGGCGCTCCGGGCGATCACCCCCACCAGCGGACCGCCGGCAATCTGGCCGATGGCGTCCACCTGCCCGGCGGCGGAGTGAACCGTGGCCCGCACGCCCGGCTCCAGCCCGTGATTGACCCAGGCGGTATAGAGCGGGCTGATCACCTCGCGGGCTGTCCCGATCAGCCAGTAGAACAGCAGCGCCAGCCAGAAGTTATCGGCCAGGGCAAACAGCACCAGCGAGGCCAGCAGACCGGCCGAGAGCAGCCCCTGGGCCGCGGCCAGCTGGTGCGGCAGTCGCAGCCGTCTCCGCTCCACCCAGGCCAGCGCCCCGGCCGTAAGCAGGCTGGTGACGATGGAAATCAGCCCGAACCAGTAGATCTGCGGCAGGCCGGCCAGGTCCGGGAAGATGAAGCGCTCCAGCAGGTGCGCCGTCCACAGGCGGTCAAATCCTTCCGAATACAGCCCAAAAAACAGCCCGACGGCCAGTATCCCTCGCAGCGCCGGACGGCGGCGCGCCACCCGGTAGGCATCGCGCAGCGTGTCCCGCATATGTCCCCAGGCGCTGTGCGCTTCCCGCGTAATGGGCCGCCAGCCCTGTTCCGGCATGAAGGCCAGCAGAAACAGCGCCAGGAGGAAGTACAGCGCGCCTCCGATGACGATCGGCCCGGACAGCACACGTCCGGCGATCACCACGCTGACGGCGGTCGCGACCAGCCCGGCCAGCGCGGCCGCCCTGGCCCCCTGCAGAAAGGCCTGCCCGGCCCGCTCCTCGCCCACCTCGTCGCTGATCCAGGCCTGCAGCGCTCCGGAGGTCAACGTCCAGCCCGCGCCCCAGATCAGCTGGGCGATCAGGATGGGCACGAACAGGGGGAGAAACCCGGTCAGAATGAAGCCCAGGCCGATCAGCGCGGACCCGGCGATCACCGACACACGCCGGCTGTACAGGTCCGCCACCACGCCGGTCGGCACCTCCAGCAGGAAAATGGACACCTCCAGCGCCGTGCCCACCAGCACCATCTGCAGCGCGTCCAGCCCGGCGACCTGAATGAAGTAGACCATGGCCACCGTCCAGGCCAGGGACTGGAACAGCGCGGAGGCGACCGTGAAGATCAGGTACACCCGCACCGGGTCCATGGGGGCCAGCAGCGGGTGATGGCGCAGCCGGCTCACAGCCCGCTCCCCAGCAGCAAGCCCAGCAGCGCCCCGCTCAGCGTGCAGGCCGCGTTGACCACGTCATTGTCCAGCCAGGCCCACCCGCGGACCAGCCGGGTCGGCGCGCCGCAGGAATGCCTCGGGTGCCGCTCGGTCTCCTTGCCGCAGTCCGGGCAGTAGTACACCGCCTGCCAGGCCGCCCCCAGCAGCGAGTCGACCAGCGATCCGCCCAGCCCGGCCAGCGCCACGCCGGGGATGACCGCCGAACTCGCCCCTCCCGGCCAGAAAAGGGCTGCCAGCAGGCCGATCAGCGCGCTCCCGGCCAGGGCGGCCAGCAGCCCGACGGCCGTCACCCCGCCGGATGCGCCCCGCTCGACCACCTGCCCGGTAGTGATGCGCCGCGGCGGGACCGGCGAAAACGCGCCCAGCTCGGTGGCCCAGGTGTCGGCATTGGCCGCCGCCAGCGACCCGGCAAAGGCCGCCCACGGCAGCGCGCTTTCGGGGAAAACCAGGTGCAGCAGCACGCACAGCCCGGCGAACCCGCCGTTGGCCAGCACCTGACCGGCGTCCCGCCGCGAGCCCTTGGCGGCACGGGCGTCGACCGCCTTTTTGGCCGGATGAGCCAGGCGCGACAGCGCGCTGGAGGAAATAAAGAACGCCAGTAGCAGAACCGCCCAATCCAGCCCGCCCAGGCCAAACACCACCGTCCCCAGCGCCGCGGCCGCCAGCGCTCCGGACGGGTTTAGCGCCCGGGCGCGGTAAGCCGCCAGCGAGACCAGACCGGCCAGGCCCAGCCCGAGCAGCGCTTGCACAGGGTTCAGCGCCACCAGCCCTCCCATCAGCCCACGAAGAGCAGCGAAAACAGCAGCAGCGCCGGGGCCAGCGGGCTGGCCAGCCACAGCAGGTAGGACAGGTGCTGCTGCTCGGGGCGCCGGTAGAAAAACAGCCCCAGCAGCGTGCTGCTCACGATGCTCAGCGCGGACAGCACCGGCAGCAGCATCACCCGCTCGGCCGGCGCAGGCGGAAGCGGCTGGCCGGAGGGATCGTACCCCAGTGAAACCTGCCCGCCCGAGGAAACACGCACCGCAGCCAGCACGAACAGCAGCACGGTCAGCCCCAGCCCGACCAGCAGCGGAATGCGCGCCCGGCGGTCCGACAGGGCCTGGCGGATGAAAGCCCCCGGCCGGGCTGAGAAAGCCGGCAGCGGCGTCAGGCTGCCGTACTCCATCGCCCGCTGGAAGGCGCGGATGAACGCCCGCGGGTCCTCCGGCGAAATGGCGTACACCCGTTCCGGCGTGGCCAGCAGCAGCATGGTGGCCGTGGTCGAGGCCATGAACTCCACCGGTCCCAGCTCAGGCACCTGGCGCACGCCCAGCACCGCCCCCGGCCAGCGCAGCCAGGGCAGCGGCAGAGAAAAGCCCATCTCCTCCGCGGGGCGCACCCACTCAATATCCGGCAGGGGGATGTCCTGGATGCGCAGGCCCCAGCTGATGCGCAGCCCGTCGCGCTGCAGCGTGTACCCGGCCCGCCACAGGGCGTAGCCGCGGTAGGCGAACAGCGGCAGCAGCCCCATCAGCAGCACCAGCGCCAGCGCCACGGAGACGTAGAACAGGCTCCCGTGGGCGGCGGTCAGCGCGTAGGCCAGCACTCCCGCGCCGGCCAGCAGCAGCACCGCCGCGGCCGCGGTGTGCAGGATGATGCCCTCCCGGCGGGGAGGCAGGAACACGGTGAAGGTTTCTTCCATGAACTCTACGATTGTAATCGAGAGGCGCTCCGGCGGGGAGAGCAGTTCAGCGGCTGATCGAAAGCCGCATCACCTCTCCGTCCGAGCTCACTTCCAGCACCTGCCCGGGCGTCAGGCGGACCCAGTCGACCGGCAGGTCCAGCCCCTGGCTGGCGACGGCGGTGACCTGCGCCCCCAGCGCGGCCCACGCCTCCGGCGAGCCTTTTTCCAGGCTG
>CZCB01017735.1_pt1 | contig 20966 bp, 16 predicted proteins | sample 591991 | NCBI WGS metagenome assembly CZCB01 (sample SAMEA3556809, study PRJEB10932) | anaerobic digester metagenome
TTTTTAATGATACGGCGACCACCGAGATCTACACTATCCTCTTCGTCGGCAGCGTCAGATGTGTATAAGAGACAGGCCTAATACCCAGTAAACCATAGTAGAGGTATTTTACACAGGCACCAAACATAGGATGGTTGTGGGAACTCTTACCGTGCCAGTCCTCCCAGAATGTCGTTGCTCCATTATTTTTCATATAAGCAAAGGATGGATACCCATCCTGTGTCAACAAGTCAAATGCCGTTTGAGCAAATCCGTTTTCAAACAATACCTTAATGAGAATATCAGTACCAAAAATACCTGTATCAAAAACCTTTGTTTCCCTATATTTCTTCACTAGATTCTTTAGCATCTCAGCATCACCCAAGTTTAAATCCAAGGCAAAAGCATCTGCTCCCTGCACTGACCCGCAAAAGGAGTTGGTTTTTTCATCGTAGTAAGTATCTATCAGAGCCTGTCTGGAAAAAGCAATCCGATGGTCAAACTGGAAGGGGATATCCAGTACAGCTGCAATCTCCTTCATCTGCTCCATAGACTTAATATAAAAGTACGTGTTTACAAAGGGCTCGGGTAGCAATACATGAGAGGGAGTACACCATTCACCTAAACACCAGCCACCCTCTTCTTCTGAAACTACAAGTCCATTTTCCGAACGACTGTGGAGATATTCAATATATTTGACCATATGAGGATAATACTTCTCTAGTATCACCTTGTCCCCAAAATGCTTATAATACCTGTATGGAACTTCCACTATGGCGCATCCCCAGCCCCCAGGGCCCCCTCCGCCACCATAAAACGGTGCCGTATGCTGAACATGACCAGTGTTGGGATCCTGGCAGTCTGCAATATCCTGCATCCACTTTTTGTAGAAGAAACGGCTTCCCAGAAGCAGCATACCTGTGTCACAAACCAGCTGGCCGTCCCCTGTATATCCAAGACGTTCACGGTGGGGACAGTCAGAAGGAACCCCTAGATGCGCATTGCATAAAAAGGTATTTATCATGGTCTTATATAGCCAGTTGAGCATTTCATTATCGCTATCAAAGGAAGAGGTAACAGGTATATCCGTATGTACAACTACAACTTCTAAAGGCCTGGCATCGCCATACACCTGGAAATATCTAAAACCGTGCCAGTCAAATTCCGGTTCCAGGATAGCATTATGCGGAATATTAATATATGTATCCGTTTGAATCTGGTCATCCCCACCGGCACTGTTATAGGACAGAGAACTGTTGTCTTCAGTTAAGACTTCTGCGTGTGTTACCCTGACAGAGCCTCCATCTTCGCCTTGGTATTCCAGCTTAACCCATCCCACAGTGTTTTCACCGCAGTCGTAAATAATAGAGTCGTTAAGTTCCTTAACTATAGTGGGCTTTATTGTGCGAATTTTTTTATCGGCAGGACAGGTTTGAAGTTCCATAATGGAGGGGGTGTCTTCTAGTATTGAAACTGCTTCCCAACTGCCGTCGTTAAATGAGCTAAGGCTAAAATCTGGTAGTTTAAGGCTTAAGTCATGTTTTTCACCGAAGTATATATTGTTCTCTATAACATGGCTTTGAGTCCATTTAAGAGTTTCATCAGAAACCACGTATTCTTCGCCGGTTTTAGTTTTTAAAATAATGCTAAAAATGAGCTTTGGCTTGTCATACCAAAGATCTCCTTCTACGTTTCGCTTGTTTTGGTTGTACCATCCATTGCTTAAAAGAACCCCTATACCATTTTGACCCTCTACAAGATATGAAGTTATATCATAGTTCAGATAATAAATGCGATGTGTGAATTTGTCATTAATCGGATAAAGCAGTCTGCGTTTTCCTCTGTCCTCATAATCTGTCCATGCAGGAACGAGGACATGATCCGATACACGATCCCCATTGATGTACAATTGAAAGAAGCCCAGGCCACATATATTGATCCTTGCTTCAGTAAAGTCCCTTGCCATAAAAGTTTTTCGTATGTATGGAGCTTCGCAGCTCCCTGCTCTTACCCATTTAGCTGAATTAAAACCCATTTGCTTCCCTCCAGTAGCCTATACCATTCTTTACACCTAATCTTACCCTATATATTTTCTATTGGCTATGCCAAAAAGAATTTTTATAGCTAAACAAGATTAACCGTGTGAAATGGATTTACGCCTACTGCAATCGACACGGGATGTTCAGAATTAAGCTATAGACTAGAGTTGAGTCAGCGGGGGCATTTTATTAAGAAGATACCCCCGCTTTTTGTATGTCCTTTTTTAATACTTAAATTGTCCATATAAATAGAAGATGAAAAAGTATGAAGAGTAATTTCAAATGTTTTAATTGGCTTGCCTGTCTTATTCATAAACAAAAGCCGATTGCCTGACTTTTATTATCAAAAAACAAGGGGATCAGGCTTGAATTATCCATTTGATAAATGGTATGATAATCCCGATGGATTTATATGGCAAGAAATCCAAGAATCCAGACCCCGTAATTACAAAGAGTTATATTTAGAATAAAGATTTATAAATACCAATGGCGATAAATTGCCTCGCACGTTCATTTTCATAAAAGCAGACAATCCTTTGATATGTTCCCGTGAACAGATGGTCCCGGCATTAGTAAACAGACATCGATTCCATCAGCTCGACTCACATTTGAACTAAATGAAGGAAAATGGACATGATCATCCAGTGGAAAGAATGGCATAGGAATCATTCTGAAGTTAGTCGTATTGTACCTCGTAGGGAGTTTTGTCTCCGGAAGAATAGTTTGTGGTATTGTTTGTACCAAGGAGCGTAGGTAACGAAGGCCAAATAACTGCTGGAGTTGGAAAGGTTACACGAAAAGTAAGGGTCTTTTAAGAGACAGGCTTGATATACTTGACAACTGGTGTAAAATGTATCCGAGGATGTGGGGTTGTGGAAACAATTAGTAAACAGAGTAAGACTTGTATTATTTCTGCTATTTTTATCTTATCAATTATCTTCTTCCCTTTAAGCGTGTCTGCTGTGGATGATGACAGCCGTGAAACACTCATTTTGTTGGGAAATGAAGACCTGGCTCCTATCGTGTACGATGACAACGGAAGGGCTAAAGGCGTAGCAGTTGATATAGCTAAGGCTATCGGGGATAGGATTGGTTATGATGTTATGGTTATGACAGTAAATTGGGAGCAAGCACAAGAGATGGTGCTGGACGGTTATGCTGACGGGCTCCTTCAAATCAATCCAAGTCCCGAGAGAGATGAACTTTATGATTTTTCAATTCCTCTGCTAAAATCCGAGTTTTCCTTGTTCGTTCAATTAGGAAACGAGGCATTAAGGGGTATTAAGGACTTAGAAAACAAGCGTGTCGGAGTAGAGGCCAGTGGCTATCCGGAAACATTGCTTCAAGAATATGAAGCAATAGATATTGATAAATTTTATAATTGGAATACTTCCTTTAAAGCCTTAAGCACAGGGGATCTGGATGCAATTATTGTAGACCGGTGGATTGGCGAATATGAGCTTGCCAATAGCAGGATAACTGACATAAAGATAGTAGATCCGCCTCTTGAAACCCAGTACTCGAGGATTGCTGTTAGAAAAGGGGATATCGAAACACTGTCTTTGATTAATTCCGGGCTAAAAGAAATAACTGATGATGGCACTGTTGATAAAATTATGGAACGGTGGCGAGGGAAAAGAGTGATATACCTAACCGAAGATTATTTACAGATTTTTTACCTGCGTTCCGCAAGCATATTCTTATTACTGATAGCATTGGTTGCATTATATTTTGTAAGAAAATATAGAAATATAAGTAAGCAGCTTGAGGATAGAGTGAAAGAGAGAACAAAGGAACTCCATCATACAAATGAGATGTTAAGAGATGCGAATTTGAAGCTTGAACGGATTTCGATGATAGACGGGCTAACCTCAGTTGAGAATAGGAGAGCCTTTGACTTAGAATATCATAAGGCTTGGAAAATGAGTCAGCGGGAAGGGATGCCGTTGGCGCTGATTATGATAGACATTGATAGATTCAAAATCTTCAATGATACATACGGCCATCTATCAGGAGATCAAGCATTGATTAGAATTGCAGAGGTTATAAAAGCGGTAATAAAGCGATCGAGTGACCTTGTGGTGCGTTTCGGTGGTGAGGAATTTGTGGTAATGCTCATGAATACCAATGTGGAGGGAGCAGCAGTTGTTGCCGAGGAAATTCGAAAAAGAGTTGAAGAGTTAAGAATAGAAAATGAGGGGATAAAAAGCGTTATAACAGTTAGCTAGCATCCCTTATTCCTGAGAACGGGATGGAGCCGGATGAGCTCATTGAAGCTGCCGACAGGGCGTTATACAAGGCAAAGAAAGATGGCCGCAACAAAGTTGTTGTTTGGGAAACCAACTAAAATTAACTGTTAATAAGTAAAAATAAACTCATCTTATTAATTTCCTGCAATTTATTAACTCCACTTTAGTGATTTGTGCATGGGATAATGATCGCTGATTAAGTTCGTATAACGGCACAAAAAATCATTTTAAAGAATTCTAAATACATATATAATACAAATAAGGCAATTATGAGCTTTAAACTTTTATTGAATACATAGCACGGTAGGATGTCAAACCGCTAACTGGACGCGGTCGTCTCGCATGCTGACGGACAGTGCGACAGGCATATCCGTATCTGTTTACATCCGCAGCGACATAAAGCTGACAATTAGCCATATGGTACCGGGCAACGATCCTGCCTGCAACGCCATTGGACAAATGGGTACATAGGAACATATCGAAATTATGAACATGACCCAACTAAACCACTGTTGTGGTTATAAGATAAAATACTAATTTGGAGGGATATTAATGGCTGACATCATTCAAATTAACAATTCTACCTGGCGGATCGAAGACAACGGTGTACGATTTTTCTTATTGACTGGAACAGAAAAGGCACTGCTTATTGACAGCGGCAGGAATACACCGAATGCAAAAGAAATTGCAGAAAGTATCACAAAGCTGCCAATAGCGATTCTCAACACACATGCTGATCCCGATCATATTTCGGGGAACGGCGGTTTCGATACCTTCTATATGCATCCTGACGAAGAAGATCTTTATAGGGCAAACGATGGGTCGGGAATTATTCTGCCTGTAAAGGATAATGACATCATTGATCTTGGAAACCGACCGCTGAAGATCATTTCCATACCTGGACATACACCTGGTAGTATAGCTATACTGGATATAAACAACAGGGTGCTTATTGCAGGAGACAGCGTTCAGGATGGAAACATTTTCATGTTTAAGGAACACAGAAATATGTTCCTGTATGTTGAAAGCCTGAAGAAGTTGTCCCAGTATGTCGGCGAGTTTGACACAATATATCCATCGCATGGTTCCCTCCCCGTCTACCCGGAACTAATAGCAAGGCTTATTGAAGGCGCTGAGCAGATAATTGATGGAAAGGTAAAAGGTGAGGTTGTCGATAGGTTCGGCACACCGGTAATGTTGTATAAATTTCCCTATGCCGGATTCTTCTGCGATATTCCGGAAAACAAAAAGTAAGGCTTCAGGAACAAGATAATTGAAAACCTGTTTATTATGGTTGGGCATGGAGCATGTTAAGCATTGATTACGTATATTTTTGATAGGACGATAGAAATCGATACAACCGTTTTTTCTATGGTGATATGTTTTGTTATTATGTGTATAACATATATTATTGCTCCTAAGATTAGAAAAATTGCTGGTCATGATTAAGGAAAAAGAATAAATAAAGGATATCTAGCTAGGTACAGCTTAATAAAGATTATCCAAGATAGGAAATTTATAGGTTAAGGCAGGTGGTAATCATGCAAAAGAATACTGAAATATCCGAACAAACAAAACAGATTATTCTAAAGCTCCAACAGAATGAGATTACGGAGCAGGCTATTTATTCCAATCTATCCAAAAGGGTAAAAAAACAATCAGATAAAGAGATTTTAGAGAGAATTGGGAAAGAAGAAGGGATGCATAGTAAAATTTGGAGTAGATACACTGGAAAGGAACTCCAACCCCAAAAATTTAAGGTCTTTATATATTCCTTACTTAGCATATTATTGGGATATACTTTTGTTATCAAGATAATGGAAAAGGGAGAAAGAGGATCACAAGAATTATATAATAGGCTTGCTGAAGAGGTTCCTGCGGCCAGTAAAATATATCATGATGAACAAATGCATGAACAAGCACTTATAGATATGCTTGATGAAGAACGATTACAATATGTAGGTTCAATGGTATTAGGTCTAAATGATGCATTGGTGGAATTGACAGGCACATTGGCTGGATTAAGCTTTGCATTACAGAATAACAGACTGGTCGCACTATCAGGCCTGATAACAGGTATATCAGCAACATTGTCAATGGCATCCTCCGAGTACCTGTCGGCCCGATCTGAAGGCAATTCAAATGCTGCTAAATCGGCATTATATACAGGTGTTATGTATATTTTTGCAGTTGTCTTATTAGTATTGCCATATATAGCATTTCCAAGCAATCAGTATGTATTTGCCCTAATTACAATGTTATTAGTTGTAGTAATTATAATACTGGCATTTACTTATTATATATCTGTAGCAAAGGATTTACCTTTTAAAAAGAGATTCTTAGAAATGGCCACTATAAGTCTTTCTGTAGCAGGATTATCATTTATAGTTGGTATTTTAGTAAAACAGTTCCTGGGCATTGATGTTTAGGGGGATGGATTAGGTCCTCTTCCCAGATAAGGATCTGTCCAATATTTGGTGAACAAAGGGCTGAGCTATTGATATAATGGGGCTTAGAACACAATAGCTCATAATTAGTGATGACGAAATAAGGAGGCTTGCACTATGCACCACAATATTCAAACGACAAAACCACAGCAGTTCATCAATATAACAAATAAAGTTGTCGACGAGGTCAAAAACAGCAATGTACGTGACGGTATCGCAGTCATATATGTACCCCATACAACAGCCGGAGTCACAATAAACGAAAATGCTGACCCGGATGTTGTGCAAGACATGATTTCAGCACTGAACAAAACGTATCCTGTTCATGGAGAATACCTCCACTTTGAAGGAAATTCTCATGCCCATATAAAGGCTTCTCTGATGGGTTCCTCCTGCACCGTGATAATCCAGGATGGAAAGCTGTTACTAGGTACCTGGCAGGGAATCTACTTTTGTGAATTTGACGGACCCAGAAACAGAGAGTTCTATGTAAAGATAATTGGATCGTCCTAATATTTTAAATGCTACCGGTCATGCCAACTTCTATAAGTTTATAATAAAACAGTCGTCAAACGATTATCGCCAAAGTATGCGATGATGAACTTAGCAGTTCCTTTTTTGAAGATTTATAATATAATTGCCACTTCAATGATATCGGGAAGAGATATTTTGCCGATCAAAACAAAATCATGAAAGCTAAGGTACAAATCGGAACCATAGCTATGGATTCCTGGACAAGCAAGGTTTTAGTGAAAGGGGATATTTTCAGTATGCTTAATAACTGATTAATTCTAAGTTGTGAGATTGTGCATACGATATATATGGGGGCCTTGTATATGGTTAGTCAATAGATAGCATGAACAGATAACCAGGTCAAATAAACAAATATACCCGTCGGTAAGGATGCAGTTACAAATCTACTGGTAACCCAAGAGTAGTGGCAGAAAGAAGACAAAAAATTGATTAGCCTTAATTAGTAATCATTATAACTGTCACCAATCAAGTTTCACAAATAAGGGAGAAGGATATAATGATTGTAACTTTGGTCGTTGATACTTTTGGGATAAACAATAACGGAACAACCATTTCCGCCATGCGCTTTGCAGAATCGCTGACTGAGCGGGGGCATACGGTCCGTGTCGTTGCGTGTGGGGATCCAACTCATAGTGGAATAGACCCTGAATACGGCTATGAGTTGTATTATGTCCCGGAGCTTGTTATACCGATTATCAGTTGGGTAGCCCGTAAGCATAACACTTTATTTGCAAAACCAATCAAGGCTGTGCTGGAAAAAGCAATTATGGGGGCGGATATAGTACATATATACCAGCCCTGGCCTCTGGGATGTGCTGCCGAAAGGATAGCAAGAAGATTAGGTATTCCATCTATTGCGTCGTTTCACGTTCAACCGGAAAACATAACTTATAATATAGGGCTTGGGTGGTTTCCTCTTGCCGCCCATGTTATATATTATTTAATGTATTCAATTTTTTACCGGCGTTTTTCGCATATACACTGCCCTTCGAAATTCATTGCTGCTCAGCTCCGCTGTCATGGTTACAGTGCCCATCTCCATGTTATATCAAACGGTGTTGATCCGGATTTTTGTCCTGGCCCTATCAGGAAAAAAGGCACAAATACTTTATTTAATGTGCTAATGATAGGAAGACTGTCTGCAGAAAAAAGACAGGACGTTTTAATTAAAGCAGTCCAACAATCACGCAATGCTAATCGTATTCAACTATATTTTGCCGGTCAAGGTCCAAAGGAAAGACGACTCCGCAGAATGGGGAAAAAGCTTCCGAACCCTCCCATTTTTGGACATTATAATAAAAAAGAGCTGATTGAGTTAATACGAAGCTGTCATCTGTATGTACACGCCTCGGACGTAGAAATTGAGGGCATATCATGTATAGAGGCTTTTGCCTGTGGGTTGGTCCCAATTATTTCGGACAGCAAGCGAAGCGCAACAAGACAGTTTGCACTAGGTCCGATGAACCTGTTCAGAGCGGGTAATGCGTCACATTTAGCTGAGAGAATAGATGCTTGGATTGAGAATCCCCAAGGATTAATCGAGGTCGGAAATATGTATTCCCAGCATGCTAAAGAGTATTTGCTTGAACGTAGTATTAAACAAATTGAAAAGGTATATAGATTAGCTGGCAACGAAAAAAAGCCTGCAAAATCGTATCTTTGGAGAGTTACACACCGTTTTTTTTCAAACATGTTTTACTATTTCATAGCGATTCCCATTCTCTTTATATGGACTCGTGTAGTATTAGGTGTTAAGTATGTTGGTGAAAAGCGATTACGTAAACTGGATGGTGCAATAACAGTATGCAATCACGTTCATTTGCTTGATTGTGCCCTTGTAGGACTTGCATTTTTTCCACGCAAACTTATTTTTCCCACGCTAAAGAAAAATGTTGAATCTTTATGGCCTGGAAAAATTGTTAAATTGCTTGGTGGTGTTGCCATACCAGGGAGTATTACTGAGCTAAAGCGGTTTTTGGCTGAGATGGAGTATCTCCTTTTGAAAGGACGAATTGTGCATTTTTTTCCTGAAGGGGAGCTAAAACCATATGATGCAGGCTTGCGCGCCTTCAAAAGGGGAGCATTTCATCTTGCCGCACAAGCACGTGTACCTATCGTACCCATATCCATAACATTCGAGCAACCAAAAGGTATTGCCAAACTATATCGAAGAAAACCTACCATGGTTGTTCATATTGGGCAACCAGTTCTACCAGTTTCAGCGGACTCGAAAACGGATCTACGTATCCGTACTGAGATCATTCAGAGGCAGATGAATGATGTTATAGGAAACGTAGCATCTAATTAGCAGATCGTACTATACCCTCGATATGTCTTCCTGGAAATATATCGGGGGCATATTGTTTGTACAAATTAAGCCAAAACACGTAAAGCAAAGTAAAAGGATCCATTTATTTATGGAATTGACCCTGATTATTTCAGCTGTTATAATTTTTCTATATGCTGTTAAGTTATTGAAGATATAGAATAAACCTTGCGTAATCCCGTTGAGGTGTTTAGAAAACTTAAATATCAAATTAGGTGAAGAAAATGATAAAATTAGACCGTTCTCATAAATTGACTAATTATGAGAATATCACTAATGATAATTGCCCCAGTTTCTCAGGAATAGTGGCAGGTGAATGTAAGGGAGATTTGTGGGTTGATGATTTAGATAATCCCCGGATTTCAATTGTATATTCATATCCTGTAGGCAGCTTTGCATTTTTGGGAAGTACAATAAATGATAATGAATATATAGAGCTTAAGAAGTACATAGAGAAGGAGATCTTTAATTTCCTAAGGCAAGAAGGGGTTAGTTATTTCGAATTCTCAATAGAGAGTGAGGATTTAAAACCATATATCTTAAAAATCTTTGAGGATAAGGCAATACAAAGTGAAAGAGAGTTTTCATATAGAAAGGCAGAACATGTTAATTCTAGCTATTCTCTACCGGAGGATTTCGAAATCCAAAAGATTAATAATGATTTTTTGAATAAAGTATTCAAAGGCGATTATGATAACAAAGCACTTTTAGTTAACAGAATATTAGAATCCTGGCAAAATATTGATGATTTTAGTGATAGAAGCCTGGCATTTTGTATTACATACTTAAAACGGATTGTTGCAGTGATTGTCGGAACTGCAAGGTATAAGAACCTTCTTGCAATAGACATTGAGACTGAGGAAGAATTTAGACATAAAGGGCTGGGATATTGCTTAACAGTAGAATTTGTAAATGAATGCATGAAAAGGGGATTAATAGCCCAATGGGATTGCATGGAATCAAATCTGGCATCCAGGAAGTTGGCAGAAAAGGCTGGTTTTAAGGCCTTTAAAGAAAATGATGTTTATTGGTTCGATATGCGATAAATGTTTCCGAGAACGGGCAGGCACAGCTGCTGTGTTTTTCATATCACCAAATTGGTAACATGCTCAAAAAGTAAGGGGCAGACAATCTGCCCCTTATTACATCATTAGTATATTATTTGTATTCGGGTAACCAGGAACCATGGGCTTCAATTAGATCATCCACCATATTGACAATTTCATCTATGGTTAGCTCCGAACCTGTATGTGGATCTAACATGGCAGCATGGTAAATATGTTCTTTCTTTAGTGTTACGGCGGCTTCAATTGTAATCAAATGTACATTTACATTTGTCATGTTCATTGCAGCCAATTGAACCGGTAATTTACCTACATGGCAGGGATTAATACCCATCCCATCAACCATGCACGGTACTTCAACACAGGCTTCATGTGGCAGGTTTTCTATTAAACCTCCTGTGTTTAGAACATTACCACCTATTTTATATAGCTTATTATTAACTATTGCATCTATGATATAAGAAGCATATTCACCTGTACGCTCATGAGTCAAAGTTGGGTTTTTAACAAGTTCATCTCTTTGGGTTTCCCAATCTTTTATCTGCTGAATACAACGCCTTGGATATTCATCCAATGGGATATTAAATCTCTCGATTAGTTCAGGATATTTGCTTTTAATAAAGAATGGGTTATATTCGGCATTGTGTTCACTGGATTCTGTACAATAGTAGCCAAGCCTTTTTATATATTCATATCTTACCATATCATAGTGCTTCTCGTTTTCGTTCTTTTCAATTGCCCTTCTTCTGATTTCAGGATATAAATCAACACCATTCTTATCATATATTTCAAGAAGCCATGCCATGTGATTTATTCCGGCTATCAGCTCTCTGCGGCCTTCAAGCTTGTCTTCCATGCCAAGTGCTTTTAGCAGGCCGCTGGAACAAGACTGCACGCTGTGGCATAAACCAACAGTCTTAACCGGGGTATATCTAAGCATATATCCTGTTAATATGGACATTGGGTTTGTGTAATTTAAGAAATAGGCATTTGGGCAGACTTCTTCCATATCACGGGCAAAATCGTCTAAAACGGGAATAGTTCTAAGTGCCCTCATTATACCACCAATACCCAGAGTATCGCCAATTGTTTGTCGGAGTCCGTACTTTTTAGGGATTTCAAAATCGATAATTGTGCAAGGATCGTAACCACCCACCTGAATGGCATTAACAACGAAATCTGCCGATCTGAGTGCATCTTTACGCTGTTCTACTCCCAAATAGGTTTTAATTGTTGCACGACCATCGTTTATATTCCGATTTATAGCCTGGAGCATTAATTCGGATTCCTTCAGACGCTCAGCGTCAATATCATAAAGACATATTTCGCTATCCCTTAATGAATCGACACTTAAACAATCACCCAGAACATTTTTTGCGAAAACTGTACTACCAGCGCCCATAAATGTTATTTTGACCATATTATCAACCTCCTTATATAATATAATACTTTAATTTTAAGCAATTTTAAATGGAATTATGTCTTCTTTATATATAATAATGTCATCATAAAAGAGGTGAAGCCAAATGATATCCCCTTATTTTTATCCAAGGAAATATGACCAAACTTAAAGGAGCCCATAACGCATTATAACCATTAATTAGTCATATATTGTAATTTTGCCTAATAATCGTTATAATCAACGTAACAAGAGCTATTGAGTCGGGGTGGAAATGATGCTTTTTATCAGATATCCTTGTTAATTTGAAAATAAGGCCAGGGCTAGAAGTCCTCCGTGCTAATTTGGTGCCAATCAAAAATAAAGAATTGGAGGATTTTAAATGAAAATTGTAAACATGAATCAACTAAACAGAACACAGATAATCCAAGCAGCACAAATATTGACTGATAGTATTCCAATTGGTTGGCCAACACTTCAGCACGCTTTAGATGAAATAGGTCAGTTATTGATACCGGAAAACACCCTGCTTGCTGCCATCGAAGATGATATTGTAGTTGGTTGGGGTGGTATACTCGCCCCAGTGTATAATGGTAATGTCTTCGAATTACATCCGCTGGCTGTTCGCAGTGATAGGCGGAGGCAAGGTATTGGCAGAGCAATTGTTACAGCTTTAGAGAATGAAGCAAGAAGGCAAGGTGGCTTGACAATATATTTGGGTGCCGATGATGAAAGAGACTATGGCGAAACATCTCTTGCCAATGTTGATTTATATGATGATTTACCGGGGAAGATTAGCGACTTTAATCCTGGTACACATCAAACCGCTTTTTATTTAAAGCTGGGATATAAGATTATCGGGGTTATGCCTGATGCAAACGGAATAGGTAAACCGGATATCTTCCTAGGCAAACGGTTGTGGTAATTGTAAGTTGGATGGAGCGGCTTTTTGCCGCTCCATTAGGGTTTATGGCTATACTTTTCATAACTGGACTAGTTGCCAGGAATAAGGGATATTAGGTATAATAATTGTTATAAATATCATCAACTGGAAAGTGTCAAAAATAGCAGAGAAGGGTTATGGTGATCGATATGAATGAAACGATTCAAAGACAACTTGAACACCGTACGATTCGGGAGTTTAAGGATCAGAAGATACCTCATGAGGTTTTTGAACAACTAATGGAAGTCGCGAGGCGCACAGCATCATCTACAGGTATGCAAGCCTGTTCGATTATACGGGTTACAGATCCGGAAATGAAAAGCAAGATTGCCGAGATTTGCAAGCAGGAGTACGTGGCAAGAGCCCCTGAACTTCTCATTTTAATCGTAGATCAATACAGGAACAATCAAATTGCAGAAGAAAAGAATTGCTTTGTAGAAACTTCAAGAGATATGGACCGCTTTTTTGCAGGATTCACCGATGCATGTCTTATGGCTCAAAATCTTGTAACAGCTGCAGAATCTGTGGGTTTGGGTACAGTTTATTTGGGAAGTATCCTCAATGATTCAGAGAAGATTTGTGAACTGTTAAAACTACCTGAATTAACCTTCCCGGTTATAGGTCTTGGTATAGGTTATCCCAATCAAAATCCTCAACTTAAACCCAGAATGGAAATGAAGCTTAGGGTTTTTGAAAACACCTATAAAGTTTTTGGGAATTATCTTGATGAGATCAAAGAATACGATGAGGAAATGCGTACCTATTATGATCTTAGGGATCCAGGCAGATCGGTTGATAGTTTCAGCAATCAGGTGGTTGCCAGATTCAATCAAGCCAATCCTAAACGTCAGGAAATGCTGAAGGTTGTACGCAAACAAGGCTTTGATTTAAAGGTATAATTGGTCAAGCAGTAATCCCCTTTCATCCCATATACTTGTCTCAAATAAACGTTCATAAGAAGCAGATGAGGTGTTTGACTTATTAAAATGTAATTCTGGAGGTAGTTATGCTAATACCACATTTACATTTTAACGGTAATTGCAAAGAAGCCATTTCGCTTTATGAAAAAGCGTTTAATGTCAAAGTTGACAGCGTTATTCTTAATAGCGATTATGCCCCTGAAGAATATAAAAATGATAACAGAGTTGCCCATGCTGAAATGCGTATACATGGACAAAGGGTTTATCTTAACGACCGATTTGGCAAGGAAGACACTTCGACTGATATCGCGGTTCATCTTATTGTAACGTTTAAAAATAAAGCTGGTTTACTTGCTTGTTATGACAAAATGAAAGAAGAAAGTATTACTATCGATCCTTTGGAAACTCTGCCATATAGTCCGCTTGCTGTTCAATTTATTGATAAATTCGGAGTACAATGGGGATTTATGGTTGATGAAAATGAGTAGAGTTCATTTTCATGTGTAGATTCCATCGGTAGTCATAGATTGACAACTGGTCTCTTGTTGAGTGCATAACAATGATGTCAAAGATGCAAGCTTTGATTTTCAAAGGCCTATATAAATATATGTACGGAGATCGGATAAGGATCTAAATATATTGATGAAATGTGCCGATTTATAGAATTGAGAAGGTTTTATGAAGCTATCTGGGGGTACTGCTATGAACATATCAAAAACGTTGCTTAGTCTTTATCTGGTCCTTGCGGTTATATTAGCTCAGTTTTTCGCCGCCTATTTCTTTTCCAAGGGCAGAACTAGCTATCGAAGGGCTTTTTCTGCCCTGGTTTTATGTATCAGTGTCTATTTGTTTGGTTATTTAATGATTATTAACAGCAACAATCTGCAAGAAATGATCTTTTGGAACCAGTTTCAATATTTGGGATTGCCCTTTATTTCTGTACTATGGCTTATGGTGGCTCTTCTTTATACAAAAACCATCTATTCCCTAAAAACCCAGATGGCACTTTTGCTTTTTACAGTGCCCGTAATAACCTTCTTTATGCGACTCACCAATTCCTGGCATCACCTATTTTATACAAAATGGGAAGTGAGGGAGTTCTTTGGACAGTATTCCTTGTATATGGAAAGAGGTTCCTGGTACTATGTTAACATTTCTTATACCATCTTGTGCTTGCTTCTAACCGTTATCGTTTACCTCCTGGGATACCTGAAGAATAAGGCCGGCTATACCAAACCCCACTTTCTGGTTTTTTTATTTGCTTCTTTACTACCTTTCATCGGTATAGTATTGATTCTTTTCACTTTCGAAGAGTGGAGCATTGATTATTCAGCTTTAATAATGCCCGTCTCCCTGCTTATTATCAGTTATGGCATTTTTAAGTACGATTTTTTGGAAATAAGGACCTTGGCTCGGGAAACAATCTTTGAGAACAACTTTACTGGTATGGTGGTATTAGGTCCGGGAAGAAGAATAATAGACTACAATAAAGCCGCCGAGAAGTTTTTTAAGGCTATAGATATTTCGTTGAACAATTATCCCATAGAGCATATTCTTGACCGGGAGCCAAAGCTGTTGGAAATATTCGGAAGTAAGAGCAATCGTGATTTTTCTTTGGTTATAGATGGGGAAGAACGGTTTTTTGAGATTGATGTGGTGCCATTGGGGGATTCCCATGATGGAAATACGAGAATGCTTAAATCTATCCGGGATGTCACAGAAGAAAGGAAAATACAGGAGAAGCTGAGGTTTTTAGCTACTATAGATTCTTTAAGCGGCCTCTATAATCGGGCGGAATTTATGAATTTGGCCAAGAGGGAGTTTGATAAGGCCAAAAGTAATAATGAGGAACTATCATTGTTGATTATGGATTTGGATAATTTTAAGAACATCAACGATACCTATGGACATGCCGCAGGAGATGAAGTAATTCGTGAATTTGGAAGAATTATAAAGACCAGTTTCCGAAAAACCGATATTACCGGGCGCATAGGGGGAGAAGAATTTGCTGTGGTATTAAAGAATGCTTCTTTGGAAGAAGCGAAAAAGGTAGCGGAAAAGTTTCGAAAAACTGTAGCCAGGGGAAAAGTAATTTACGGGGAGCAGGAAATTAGATTAACGGTTAGTATTGGAGTAGCGGCAATCCCTGATAACACCGATGATACCAGAGATATTGAAGATGTTTTAAAGATGGCAGATGATGCCCTGTATAAGGCAAAGGCTAAGGGGCGGAATTGTGTCGCAGCTTAAATAATGGATGTAGAAGGGTATTCCGGATTTCAATGTCTACATTATCAAATACATGATGAAAGGAAAACCCAATGGAGATAAACAAGGAATCTTACAATAAAATCGCAAAACAATGGAAAGAGTATAGGCATAAACCTCCTTTAAATAAATGCATAGTGGATTTTTCACAAAAAATTAAACCCAACGGAAAAGTTCTTGATATTGGTTGTGGGACCGGTTATCCGATAGCTAAATACCTTTCTGAGCAAGGCTTTGCAGTTACAGGTATTGATATCTCTGAAAATATGATAAAGGAAGCCGTTAATCTGAAACTATCAAATGCAAAGTTTTATCTATGCGATTTCTTTGAATTTATACCAACTGAAAAGTATGATGGAATAGTGGCTTTTGACTCATTTTTTCACTTTCCAAAAGAAAAGCAAACCGAAATATATCATATGGTATCCAGTTGGATGAATATAGGGGCCTATTTGCTGTTTACCCATGGGAAGCAGGAAGGTGAAGTAAAAGGTAAGATGTTTGGGGAAACATTTTATTACAGTGCATTAGACACACAGAATGTTCATAAATTGCTTACAGATAGTGGATTCGCCATTAAAATATCTGTAGAGGATTATAAGGAAGTAAACTCGGAAAGAGATTTGTTAATACTTGCAAAAAAAATTAGATAGTATGGGATGGCCAGGACACTGGAGATAAATAGGGGATGTAGATCTACACCGCCTTTAGGATTTTCGTGATATTGGTTTGAATATTTGGTTAGAAATATATATCCTTACCTGGTTGGCAGCTATGGCTGAAATTTGAAGATATAGGAAGTGTTTATATGGGAGAGTTGAAAACCAAGCAGCATGATGGAGATGTTTTTGAATTCATTAATTCCTTTGCGAATACCGAACAAAAGCGTAAAGACAGCTATGAACTTGTGGAGTTTATGCAAAAGGTTACAGGATATCCACCCAAAATGTGGGGTCCTTCCATTATTGGCTTTGGCAGCTATCACTATAAATCCAAGCGGAGCATACAAGAAGGGGACTGGCCCTTAGTGGGATTCTCGCCATGCAAAGCAGCAATCTCATTATATGTTTTTTCGGGGGACCCGGAGCATGAGTATTTGCTGGAAGGCCTGGGAAAATATAAAATGGGGAAGGCTTGCATCTATGTCAAGAGATTGGCAGATATTGACCTGGCAGTACTTGAAAAGCTAATTCGTGCCACTATTGAATTTTTGGAAGATAAATATGGGCAAAATCAATAGAGGCAAATAAAAGCTCATTGTCTCCGAATAAAACAACTTTAAAAACGGATTAATTTATGGAATATATACGAGAACTTAATAATGGTACTGCCTTCTTTTCGTAATGCTTATACAATGAATGAAACTTTCCTCTGTAACCCTTGCGCCAAGGTTTTTTCTTACCGCAAAAGTGGAGGATAACTGTGTTTCTCATAATATAGTCCATATCCCATAAATTATTAGTTGTCAATTTATAGTAATTATAGTGTCTGGTGTCATAGTTATATAACTTCTCATCCAAGGATTTAATTTGCGTGGAATAGAGTGTATTGATGATATCCTGGTCGGGCAGGATTAGTTTTGAGCGGTTTTTTTCAACAAAAGAATATATAGATTCTTCATTCACAATCTTTCTCTGCAACTCCAAATTCATGAGTAATACACCTGAATTGAAGTATGCATTGATTTTATATGGATACAAGCGGATACGGTTTATTTCCTTAACTGCTAATGTATTGCGAAATGCGGCTGCATAAAGATACCCGTCCAGTTCTGTATTATATAATTCGCGTACAGGGTTAATGACGAGGATATCAGGGTCCAAATAGAGGATACGATCCAGATCTTTGGGCAAAAATTTGAAAGCCAGCAGTCTGTAGTACATTTCTTTTGTATAATGTAAAATTACAGGAGCATCTTGGAAATATTCATCATCTATTTTTACTTCAAACAATTTTTGACCATAACTGTCTACAAAGTATTCGATATCGGCTATCTCATCATCTTTAATTCGAGAGTGCATAAGGTAGATATGGAAATCTTCAGCCGGGTTATTTATGAACAACGAAGCCAGCATTACCTTTAATGGTTTTATATAATTAGAATCTAAAGTTACAAGCAGATTCATTTTTACTATCACCCTCAGTAGAATTCAGCAAAATATTGTATTTTCTAAGGATTATGTACAAGTCGATTTACTCTTGAATTACAAGCCATTCCATGATTTCCAGTATATAAGTTACATTTTTATTATAGAGAAAATCAAGCAATATTTCAATGGTCCCCCCGCAAGGCTCAAACAATAGCCAAGACACCAATAGGAAGGTCCGTTCCATGCGGTGAGTGTATGTCTAAAATAGGAGCTAAATCACTAACCAGATAATTGAGGTGGCTTAGTGGCTAATAATATGCTCCTTAAGAGAGCTCTAACAATTTCCAGGGATTATACAACAATTATATATATTTATAGTCAAAGGAATGGTAAACTGTAAGTGAAAGCGATTGCTAATTCTAATGGGAAGGCAATCAAATAGTTGATTGTATGAAAGGTAGTTTAAAATATGAACAAGAGAAAGATTACTAGTTTAAATGGTGAATGGTTATTTATAGATCAGGACGTAACAGCAGCTTTTGGCAAGGATTATGATGATAGTGGTTGGTATCATGTTGATGTTCCACACGATTGGGCAATCAGTCGTCCTTTCAATAAAGATACCCCTTGCGGAAGCTCCCAAGGTTATTTTGATCGTTGGGGGGTAGGATGGTATCGGAAACACATTGAATTTGACGAAATATCAGAAACGTGCATTTTGGAATTTGATGGTGTATATGAAGATAGTACAGTATGGGTGAATGGGATAAAAGTAGGGGGCTGGGCTTACGGATATTCCGGATTTTTCTTAGATATCACTCCATACATAAATGTGGGCAGGAATGTTATTGCAGTTAGGGTGGACAATACACATAAACCTGCTGACAGATGGTATTCAGGTGCAGGAATATTCAGGGAAGTAAGATTAAGAGAAACCAGCCTTAGTCATATAAAACCATTGGGGGTTTATATTACGACTCCTTCCATTAGCGAGACAGAAGCTAACGTAAAAGTACAGGTTGAAGTTGAAAACTCAAATATAGAATCTAAGGTTGAAGTTATAGTAGATAAAGATAATCAAAGGGTTGCCCACGGAGTTTCTGATGTTCAGGACAATATTGCCGAGATAGATATTGTTGTCTCCAATCCGGAATTATGGGAAGTGGAGAATCCGGCGCTTTATTCTGCTACAATCATTCTTTATAATGGAGATTCTGTTTGCGATACGGAGCAAGTTAGATTTGGTATACGGGAAGTAAAAATAAATGCCACAGATGGATTATTAATAAATAATAAACCACTAAAATTAAAAGGTGTCAATTTACATCATGATGGAGGGTGCCTTGGTGCTGCAGCTTCCTGCCTGGGCTTGGAAACGCAGATTGTTACAGTTAAAATCTCTGGGTTGTAATGCTATCAGAACTGCTCATAATATACCAGCTACGGATCTATTGGATTTATGTGATGAAATGGGATTTGTTGTTATAGACGAGGCATTTGATAAGTGGAGAAGCGGTAGTTATGAAAGATATTTCGAAAGCTGGTGGAGAAAGGACTTAGAATTTATGCTCCGACGTGACCGCAATCATCCATCCATTATTATGTGGAGCGTGGGGAATGAGGTTGAAAGACAGGGAGAGGAGGATATGATTCAAATACTCAGGGAAATGACTGATTTTGTTCGTGAATATGAACCATCCAGACCTGTAACCTTTGCTTTGCATCCTTATCATATACCGGAGCAGATAAATTTATCTGTGGAAGAGAAAGTAAAACTGACTATGAAAATGGCAAAATATGTAGACGTTTTAAGTTGTAATTATCATGAACAATGGTATGAAGCATATCATAAGGCCAATCCGGATCTTGTCATAGTTGGCTCTGAAACCTATGGATATTATCGGGGTAAAGATAACGATTTTGCTGCTTTTGAGCCTATGAACCCATGGTTTGATGTGGAGAAAAATAGTTATGTAATTGGACAATTTATTTGGGCAGGTGTAGATTATCTGGGAGAAGCCCGCCCATATCCAAACAAAGGCTGGGCGTCATCACTGATTGATACAACTGGAATACGCAAAAGCCGTTCATGGTTGACCCAAAGCTTGTGGTCAGAAGAGCCTATGGTCCACATAACAGTTATGGATGATACTTTAGAGAATCCTATGGAGCCGGCACATTGGAGTTCACCTAAGATGGCCTCACATTGGAACTTCAAACATCGGATTGGAGAAGTGTTGAATATCTCAACATTTACAAATTGTGATAGCGTTGAAATAATCCTTAATGGTAGATCCTATGGGCAAAAACGATTAAGTGATTTCCCAAATAGGATTATTTCATGGTATTTACCTTATGAACCAGGTATAATTCAGGCGATTGGATATAAAGATGGTGAAAAGGTATGCAATCATGAGCTATGTACCGCTGGTGAACCATGCAAAATAGACTTACAGGCAGATAGAAAAGAAATCCTTGCTGATGGTAGCGATATCTTCTATGCTGATGTACGGATCACTGATGAAAATGATATTTTATATCCACATGCAAGCAATCAGGTAAGGTTTGAAGTTTATGGTCCAGGTAAGATTATTGGAGTGGACAATGGTAATCTTAATAGTGATGAGCCCTATGTATCGGACCGTAGGCATGCTTTTAGAGGAAGATGTTGCGCTGTTATTAAATCTGATGGAAGGGAAGGAGTAATT
>CZCB01000147.1_pt1 | contig 20847 bp, 21 predicted proteins | sample 591991 | NCBI WGS metagenome assembly CZCB01 (sample SAMEA3556809, study PRJEB10932) | anaerobic digester metagenome
ATCGCAATTAGCTCTATAAATTTTATATTTTTTTATCCCTATAAGACATATTTTTTTGAGATATTATAAAAAATAACTTCAAAGGAAACCATAACTTCACTTTCAAGCGCTAAAAAAAAACTAAAAAACTTTATAAATAGGGGAACTTAATTGAATATAAAGAATTCTAGTTTAACTATAAAAAACCCCTATTTGTATTTACAAACAATTAGTTCTATAATTATATATATGATAAATTTTAGTATTCTAGGAGGTTTAAATTATGAACATATCAGAAGTAACGCAAGATATATATAAATTATCGGTAAACATAGATGATATTTTATTTGAAGGCCTTTGGAAAATCCCCAGTGGTGTATCGATGAACTCCTATATTATCAAGGGAGAAAAAACAGCTATAATCGATGGTGTAGGTGGATGGGATGGAGTACCTGAGTCCCTATTTGAACTATTAGAAGAACTCCAAATCGATCCTGCATCCATTGAATATCTAATAATTAATCATATGGAACCCGACCATTCTGGTTGGATAGAAGCTTTTAAGAAGCTCAATCCAAATTTCACAATAATATGTAGTCAAAAATCCGCAGATCTCTTAAATGCTTTTTATAATCACACTGAGAATATATTAATAGCTAATGATAACTTTACCTTAGACCTTGGAAATGGTCATGTATTAAAATTTGCTGAAATACCTAATGTTCACTGGCCAGATACTATAACTACTTTCGATACTTTGACAGGAACTCTATTTTCCTGTGATGCATTTGGCTCCTTTGGCAAAGTTGATGAACGCGGCTATGATGATATGTTAACCCAAGAAGAAATAGACTTTTTTGAAAGAGAGGCAGTGAGATACTATGCCAATATAGTGGCAGCCTTTTCTCTACCTGTAAAAAAAGCTATTGAAAAATGTTCTACCCTGCCAATAAAGATCATAGCTCCTGGTCATGGAATAGTTTGGAGAGAAAATCCTAAAAAAATAATAGAAGACTATGTCAGATACGCCTCTTATCAGCAAGGACCTGCTAAGGAAGAGATAACTCTCATTTGGGGTTCCATGTATGGTATGACTAAAAAGGCTGTAGACCATGCAATTGATGTACTTAAAAAGGAAGGTATTAAAGTTCATATTCACAGAGTTCCTGAAACAGATTGGGGCACCGTATTAACCTCTGTTTGGACTTCTACAGGTGTAGTAATAGCTGCACCAACCTATGAATATAAACTGTTTCCACCTATGGCAGCAGTATTAGATGAAATAGGCAAAAAAAGAGCAGTCAATAGAAAGGCATTTAGTTTTGGCTCCTATGGATGGTCTGGCGGAGCTCAAAGAGAATTAAATGCCATAATGGAAAAGAATCGTACAAATTGGGATTTCCTCGAACCAGTAGAGTTTAATGGGGCTCCTAGAGAAGAAGATTTAGAATTAATCACTGAAAGATTGCAGGAGCTAGTAAGACAAGTAAGGAAAGCGGTCAATAATTAAATACTTCCCTTTTGATAAAGTCGCATTAAAGTTGGGCTATTGGATTCTTCCCCATTAGCCCTTTTTATATCAATTAATTTCAGACTAGATAATATTTTTGAGTTTCCGCAAAAAATAACGCATATTTATACAAAGCCCATGAACCATACTGACTTGTAATGTTTTTTACTGTTTACATATTAAACGCTACAGTCAGTGTTTTATCTATGATTCAGAAAAAACGCAGAAACTCAGAGATAATATTATCTTTTAAAAAGATACAAGAATGGTATAATGCCTTTTGTAAATAATAAAGATGGAGTTGATATAAAAAATGTCAAAGATAAAATACTTAGTCCATGCAGCTATAATCGCCGCAATATATGTGGTTATTACGATCATATTTGCCCCTATATCGTATGGACAAATTCAAGTAAGAATTTCTGAAGCACTAACTGTGCTTCCATACTTTACCCCAGCTGCTATACCTGGGCTTTTTATAGGTTGTTTAATAGCAAATATATATGGAGGAACTGGTATTATAGATATAGTCTTTGGTAGTCTTGCTACTTTAATTGCTGCTTTTTTATCATCCAAGATGCCAAAGAAATATCTAGTACCCCTTCCCCCAATAGTTATTAATGCAGTGGTTATAGGTCTTATATTAAACTATGCCCTAGGTGTACCTATTCTTATAACAATGGTGTGGGTAGGTCTCGGTCAATTAATATCTTGTTATGGTATAGGCTATCCACTAATGCTCATACTTGAAAAATATGAAAACAAGATATTTAATTGATTTTATTAGAAGGCTCTATAAGTATCCTCATGGAATTTAATACAGCAATCACTGTAACACCCACATCCGCAAATACTGCCTGCCACATAGTGGCAAATCCCAAAGCACCAAGTATGAGAACAAACACCTTAACTCCAATAGCAAATATTATATTTTGCATGACTATCCTCCGTGTCTTTCTCGCCACTTCTATGGCATCGGTTAGCTTTGACACCTGATCTGTCATAAGCACTACATCTGCTGCCTCTATGGCAGCATCGGCTCCCAACCCTCCCATTGCCACGCCTACTTTAGCTCTGGCAATCGCTGGAGAGTCATTTATACCATCTCCAATGAATGCAATTATCCCATTATCTTGTAACTCTGTCTCCATAGCCTCTAGCTTTTCTAACTTCTCGTTGGGTAATAAACTTGCATATACCTTATCTATACCGAGTTTATCCCCTACCTTTTGGGCTATCGATTCATTGTCTCCTGTTAGCATTATAGTCTCACTAATGCCCATATCCTTCAACTTTTTAATTGCATATTTAGAGTCCTCTTTTACTACATCAGCAAGCTCTATATATCCCACATATTTCCCATCTACTGCTACATAAACCACAGTTCCCTCTATATTATCTATATTAGGCTCTATATTGGAAATTCCTTCTCTATTCATAAGTTCCATATTTCCTGTAAGTATCTCCCTACCAGCAACATTGGCTTTAATACCTAAACCCGCAATTTCCTCATAGGAATTTATTTGGGATCTATCTATATCCTTGCCATAAGCATCTCTTATAGACTGGGCTATGGGATGATTAGATAGTGCTTCACCATAGACTGCATATTTTATAAGTTCTTCTGCTGTAATATCTTCAGCTGGAACACAATTTACAACCTCAAATGAACCCTTTGTAAGGGTGCCTGTCTTATCAAATACTACTGTATTCACATTGTTTAAGGCCTCTAGATAATTGCCACCTTTTATAAGTATACCCTTCTTTGAAGCAGAACCTAATCCTGCAAAAAAACTTAGAGGTATGGAGACTACCATTGCACAAGGACACGATATAACTAAAAATACAAGTGCCCTATATATCCATTTTGAAAAATCCATATCACCTGTTATTATCGGTATTAGTGTAGCCATGAAAAATGCTATACCAACTACTATCGGTGTATAATAAGCGGCAAACCTTGTTATAAACTGTTCAGTCGGAGCCTTCTTAGTAGATGCATTCTGCATGAGCTCAATTATCTTAGAAGCTGCAGATTTACTAAATTCCTCCCTAACTTCTACAGTCAAAGCACCACCACTGTTTACAAAACCTGACAATACCTCATCGCCGGCTTCTACAGCCCTTGGCATAAACTCACCTGTGAGTGCAGAAGTGTCCACATGGGAAATACCGCTTACTACTACACCATCTAACGGAATCTTTTCTCCAGGTTTTATAACTATTGTATCTCCAATAGAAACATCTTCTGCTGCAACTCGCTTTACAATACCATCTACTATTAGATTTGCCTCATCTGGCCTTATGTCCATAAGAGATTGAATAGATCTCATAGAACGATCTACAGCTAAATCTTGAAAATATTCGCCTATTCTATAGAATATCATCACAGCCGCACCTTCTGCGTATTCTCCTACTACAAAAGCACCAATAGTGGCTATAGACATTAAAAAGTTCTCGTCAAATATCTTCCCTTTCGATATATTTCTAATTGCCGTCAATATAACATTTCCTCCAGCTACTATATAACTTGTTAAAAATAATATAAGCTCTATCTCTTTAGGCAATCTTAATATAAGTCCTAATATGAATAAAAGTCCCGCTATAGCAATCATTATATTATCTTTCTTAGAGCGTTCATGATCATGGCAATGACCTGTACTACAATTACAAGAATGTCCTTCTACACATGTTCGATCATATGCCTCTGCGTTGTTTTTTATATCCATACAACATCTCCTTTCCCCTATTTTATCTCGTTTATATGCTCAAGTCCCTTTCTAAATATCTCTGTTATATGTTCATCATCATGGGAATAATATATTACCCTTCCTTCCCTCCTATATTTCACAAGTCGCATCTGCCTTAATATCTTCAATTGGTGGGATACAGCCGATTGACTAGTTCCTAGTACAGCTGCAATGTCACATACACACATCTCTGATATAGATAGGGCATATAGAATTTTAAGTCTGGTACTATCACCAAATACTTTAAAAAACTCTGCCAGTTCCTCCATTTTCTCTGGCTCCATCATCTTGTCAGATACACTATCCACCACATCTCTATGTATTACATTGCACTTTATATTTTCAATATCATCATGTTTAGACAATTTGTGTAACCCTCCTCCTAATCGTTTGAACAAATGTTCATATGTTCAATTATAATTATATACCCTTTGTCTTTTATTTTCAATACATTTCCTTAAAATTTTTTATATCCAATTGCTTTTATTTTCAAGCTTCTTGAAAAGATATATCCTAATCCCTTTAATTCTACAAAAAATATTAAACTTTAAGTGATGTAAATAAAAAATTTGAAAGATGATGCCGAATAATGAAAAAAATAAATTATTTTTGTATTGACAATGAACCCCTCCTGTGTTTATAATAAATTAACTTTTTGTTTACTTAGGCTAAACAATATATGGAGAAATATTGAGGAGAGATACAATGAATATTGGAGAAAAGATAAAAAGACTGAGAATTCAAAATGGTTTGACACAGGAAGAATTAGCCGATAGGGCCGAACTCTCCAAAGGTTTTATATCGCAAATTGAGCGAAACCTCACCTCACCGTCCATAGCTACATTAGTTGATATACTCGAATGTCTAGGTACTAATCTCAAGGACTTCTTTGACGACACATTCGAGGAAAAGATTGTGTTTAGCAAGGATGACGTCTTTGTAAAGACAAACGAGACGCTAGGTCATGAGGTGACATGGCTAATTCCCAACGCTCAAAAAAACAATATGGAACCCATAATATTAGCTTTAGATGAGGGAGGAAGTTCAGAGATCGATGAACCCCATGAAGGCGAAGAATTTGGCTATGTCTTAATTGGATCCATATATATATATTTAGGCAGCCGGAGGTTTAGGGTAAAAAAAGGAGAGAGTTTCTACTTTAAACCATCTATGACCCACTATGTGGAAAATGCAGGTAAAAGTAGAGCAAAGGTATTGTGGGTAACTACTCCACCCACATTTTAATATATTAAATATTTATAGGACTTGATATATTAAATATTTCAGGAGGGGATGCAATATGGATGAAAAACTATTAGAACTTATAGATATATCAAAGACATTTGATACTACTGAAGCACTAAAAAATATAGATCTATATATACGGAGAAACGAATTTGTTACCCTTTTAGGACCTAGTGGCTGCGGTAAAACAACTATACTTAGGATTATAGGAGGATTTGAACAGCCTAATACAGGTAGAGTATTATTCGAGGGCAAAGATATAACCTCACTACCTCCATACAAGCGAAAGGTAAATACTGTATTTCAACGTTATGCCCTATTTCCCCATATGAATGTATTTGAAAATGTGGCATTTGGACTTACCATAAAAAAGATTGATAAAAACACAATACAAAAAAAAGTTGCAAACATCCTAGAGCTTGTAAATCTAGCAAACTACGAGGGGCGCTCTATAGATTCTCTAAGTGGTGGACAACAGCAGAGAGTTGCCATTGCTCGGGCACTTATAAATGAACCAGAAGTACTCCTACTAGACGAACCACTTGCTGCCCTAGATTTAAAATTGAGAAAGGATATGCAAATTGAACTCAAAAAAATGCAACAAAGACTTGGCATAACATTTGTATATGTAACCCACGACCAAGAAGAAGCTTTAACAATGTCTGATACTGTAGTCGTCATGAATAATGGTATCATACAGCAGATGGGCTCACCAGAAGATATATATAATGAACCCAATAATATATTTGTCGCCGATTTTATAGGCGAGAGTAATATAATAGACGGAGTTATGGTACGAGATTATCTCGTAGAATTTAGTGGTCAAAAATTCGAATGTGTAGATAGTGGATTTGGTGAAAATAAACCTGTAGATGTGGTAATAAGGCCAGAAGATGTAAAGATAGTAAAAGAAGGAGAAGGAATGCTGACAGGACAAGTAAAGTCAGTCATATTTAAGGGGGTACACTATGAGATATTAGTTGAGAGCCAAGGCTATACATGGATGATACACAATACTTTAATGGCACCTGTAGGTGAAAATGTAGGTCTCAACATCTTCCCAGATGATATACACATAATGTCGAAGGGAGGAAGAAGCATATGAATAAAAAGAGTATCTTAGCCTATCCCTATATAGTATGGATGATTCTATTCATAGTAATACCCATACTATTGGTATTCTATTATGCTTTTACTGTTGAGACTAGCACCGGCCTCACATTCTCCCTTGAAAATTTCAAGCGTTTCTTTGAGCCGGTGTATCTCATGGTACTTGTAAGATCCTTCATCCTAGCAGCATTTAGCACTGGCATATGTCTACTCCTTGGTTATCCCCTTGCCATGATATTAGCAAGTAAAGATTTTGAGAGGAAAAATATAATGCTCCTTTTACTCATAGTACCCATGTGGATGAACTTTTTATTGAGAACTTATGCATGGCTCACTCTACTTGAAAAAAAAGGTATTATAAACAGTTTACTGTCTAGCCTCAATCTACCTACTATAAATATAATATATACTACTAAAGCAGTAGTACTTGGTATGGTATACAATTTTCTTCCATTTATGGTTCTTCCCATATATACAGTACTCAGTAAAATTGACAAAAGCGTAATTGAGGCTGCCGAAGACCTTGGAGCAAATTCCTTTATAACCTTTAAAAAGGTTATATTTCCCTTGAGCTTACCTGGTGTCATATCTGGCATCACTATGGTATTCATGCCAGCAGTAACCACATTTGTAATATCACGACTACTAGGCGGCGGTCACTATAAGCTCATAGGAAATTTAATAGAGCAGCAATTTTTAAGTGTATATGATTGGAACTTTGGATCGGCCATATCCATAATTATGATGATTGTAATACTCATAAGCATGGGGATCCTATCTAAGTATGAAGAAGTACGTGAAGGAGGGGGGTTACTATGAAAAAGTTTTTGAAGAAGTTCTATGTATTTTTAATATTCTTATTCCTATATGCCCCCATATTTGTACTCATAGCATACTCCTTCAATGAGTCGAGATCTAGAGGCGTATGGCGTGGATTTACCCTAAAGTGGTATAGAGAACTCTTCATGGACAGAGAAATAATGTCTGCTCTTAAATATACGATAATAATAGCTGTATTATCCGCAGTAATAGCTACAATACTTGGTACTGTTGCAGCTTTAGGAATATCTCATATGAAGAAGTTCCCGAGGCGCCTTATTATGAATATAAGCTACCTCCCTGTCCTCAATCCCGATATAATAACTGGGGTATCACTGATGATATTATTTATATTTGCCAATATAAAATTTGGGTTTAAGACCATGCTCATAGCCCATATAACATTTAATACGCCATATGTCATACTATCGGTTATGCCGAAGTTGAAACAGCTAGATAACCATATATACGAAGCTGCACTAGACCTCGGTGCCACACCATGGTATGCATTTTGGAAGGTGATACTCCCTCAAATTATGCCAGGGATTGTAACAGGATGTCTCCTCGCCTTTACACTATCCATAGATGACTTCGTAATAAGCTTTTTCACAACAGGTGTAGGCGTATCCAATCTATCTATAACCGTATTTTCCATGGCACGGCGAGGTGTCAATCCTAAGATAAATGCCCTATCTACATTGATGTTTCTAAGCGTATTGATACTACTCATAATCGTCAATGTAAGAATGTCCAGAGACATTAAAGCAAAAAAACAAAAGGAGGCTGCATTGATATGAATAAAATAGATGAAAAAACTGCCATTTTAACTCTTTTGATAATTAGCATATCCACCTTGATATTTGTCGGATGTGGCGAAGATACAAATAGGGTTACAATAAACGTATATAATTGGGGTGATTATATAGATGAAGATGTCATCCGCGATTTTGAAGATAAATATGATATAAGGGTAAACTATGATCAATTTGCTACAAACGAAGAAATGTATGTAAAGATAAAATCAGGTACTAGCAAATATGATGTTCTATTTCCCTCTGATTATATGATAGAGCGCATGATAGAAGAAGATCTGCTCCAAAAAATAAATATGGACAATATACCAAATTATAAGTATATAGAACCCCAATTTAAAAATTTGGATTTTGATCCCAATAATGAATACTCTGTTCCTTACTTTTGGGGTACAATGGGCATTCTCTACAATAAGACTATGGTAGATGAAGAGGTGGATAGCTGGAAGATACTGTGGGATGAAAAATACGAAGATGAAATATTTATGCTAGATAGTCAAAGGGATTCAATAGGTATAACACTTAAAATGCTTGGATACTCATTAAACACAGTAAATGAAAGTGAGCTTGAAGAAGCAAAAAAAGCCCTCATAGCACAACGCCCTCTGGTACTTGCGTATGTAATAGACGAAGTGACAGATAAAATGGTCGCAGGCGAAGGTGCGCTTGCAGTCGTATGGTCAGGAGATGCAGTTGCCGCTATGAAACAAAATCCCGACCTCGATTATGTAATCCCCAAGGAGGGATCTAATCTCTGGTTCGATTCAATGGTAATACCTAAAAACAGTGAACATAAAAAAGAAGCAGAATTGTTTATAAATTATATGTGCGAAACCGATATTGCCTATAGAAATACTGACTATGTAGGCTACTCTACACCACATATGGAGGCACGCAAGATGTTAGATCCAAAGATAAGGGACAGTGAAGTTGCATATCCAAATATAGAATCCTTAGATAACTGCGAAATATTCCACCATCTCGGTGAAGACCTTAAACTCTATGACAGAATATGGACTGATATTACAGCTAGATAGGCTATCTAGCTGTAATATTTTCTCTTGCTTAAGACACCTTTATCCTTTTATCACCGCAATAGTTTTTAATCTCTTTATGGGCTGAATAAGATCTAGTTGCTGGCTTATTACAAAATCTATGTCCTTATATGCCTTCCTATATTCTTCTGCAACGTCCCTAAGTCGCGTCTTACCTAAAATTACACCTCTACTCTCTAGATCTTCTACCACATGTTCTACTGGATATTCTTCCTTTGCTGCCCTTCTAGACAGCTCCCTACCCGCACCATGAGAACATGATTTAAAACTTTCAGGATTACCAAGCCCTTTTACTATATACGAATAACTCCCCATAGCACCTGGTATTATACCAAGCACATCTTTTCCAGCATATATGGCACCTTTCCTGTGAATCCATACATCTTTTTCATAATGTCTCTCATACGATGCATAATTATGATGGGCATTTATTTCGCCGCCAAACTCTATGTCATCTATATTTTTATATAGTACATCCTGCACCGTTCCCATTATCTTACTCCGGTTTTCCCTAGCAAAATCTAAGGCAAGATTCATCCACATTATATACTCTTTACCCTCTTGGCTATCGGTTGGAAGATATGCAAGATCATAATGTCTTGGTACTACATCGCCCATTTTTTTATTTAGCCCCTTGGCTACCTCATTATAATAATTGGCAATCTTAAACCCAAAGTTTCGACTCCCACTGTGTACCATAATACCTAACATTCCATCATCATCTTCCTGTAATTCTATAAAATGATTACCTCCACCTAATGTTCCTACCTGATAATATCCATTTTCTATCTCATCATATAGTTCTCGGTTTTTCTTAAATTTCTTTGCTATAGAAGCCCTATCAAGAACCTTACATTGCTGTTTTATCCTATGATGGTCAAATCCTGTAGGTACTCTATTCATTATCTGCGAAACTATCTCTTCATATTGTATCCTAGATATACTATCAGCTTTTATGTTAGTATCCATAAATGCAACACCGCAACCTATGTCCACTCCTACCGCATTGGGAATAATTGTATCTATGGTTCCAATTACCCCACCTATGGGCATTCCATATCCACTATGTGTATCTGGCATGAGGGCTACCCATTTATAGACAAAGGGAAGATTTGAAAGATTTAAAGCCTGCTGAAGACATTGTTCTTCTAGTTGATCTTCGCTCTCTAACCACACCTTTATAGGCACACGCTGTCTAGTTTTATCATAGATTATAAACATTTGATCCCTCCGTATATATGTCCTACCTACATTATAAGACAAAAGGGGATATTGTCAAAGAGACTGCTTCGCCCTTTCATATTGACGATAAGTATCTTCATCAAAGAGTATAAATCTTACTTTTTCTATAGAACTATCTTCTTTTAAGTAATTCGCCACTGTATCTATAGCTATTGCAGCTGCTCGATCCACAGGAAATCTATATGCACCTGTACTTATAGATGGAAATGAAATAGTCTTTATTCCATATTGACTTGCCAGTTTTAAGCTATTTAAATATGCATTTCTAAGTACATTATCTTCGTCAGCTATACCCCCTTGCCATATGGGGCCAACGGTATGTATCACATATTTTGCCTTTAAATTGCCTCCACCTGTTATAACTGCATGTCCAGGTAGACACTTACCATACTTGCGTCTTATCTCCTTACATTCTTCAAGTATTTCAGGTCCTCCAGCTCTATGTATAGCACCGTCCACACCTCCACCACCCAAAAGACTGGGATTTGCTGCATTTACTATGGCATCCGTTTCCTCTTCAGTAATATCCCCAATAGTAAGTTCTATCTTATCCAAGACATCCTTTAAATCTGACATTGTACTACCTCCTATATATATCATTATGCATAAATTATTCAAAACTGAAAATGTGGTTCTTTAATCCGCAATTTACAGGCATTACACCAAGTTTACAGTTTTAAAAATAATCATATACGATATTTAAAGCCAATACTAAAAATCTCAAATATAATATCTCACAAATAAAATACCTAAAACCTTTAAATTTAACAACTTAAAAGATAGATTTTTAATACCTCAATATTACCCACTTAACAAGTTGTTTGCGACCTCAACGACGAAGAGTTGAAGACAGTGATACCCATTTAACTCTACAAATGTGGTAAATTCTCCTCTGTATAGACCTCTATACCGTTATCCTTTAACAGTCTGCATGTTATACCATCACCATCTATAATACGTCCAGTAAATGTTCCATCATATATCTTCCCACATCCACATGACGGACTCTTAGATTTCAGTATAACAGTTTTTACACCTAGCACCCTAGCAATTTGAAGGGTCTTTCTTGCTCCAGCTACGAATTCACCTGTCATATCTTCCCCATCTCGATTAATAACCTGCCTCGTAGCTCCATGAGAGATTATCTCACATGGCACTCTAGGAATCGGAAGACCTCCCAACACTTCTGGACATATGGGCACGGCCTTACCCTCTTTTACTAGGGATTGAACACATTCATCCGTGTTACATCTTCCATCATATCTACATCTTATGCCTGCAAGGCAAGCACTCACTATATACATGTATGCCTCCCATATCAATTTTATGATTACAATTATAATTTATCAACTCTGTAAATTCGATTTAGACTATTACATATACTTCCTACATGAGTTCATAAAAGTTCATTATATATAGATCTGCTTTCTTCTTTATGTCATCCATCTGATGTCTTGAATATTTATCATATACCCCCACGACCTTCATACCTGCCTTCTTTGCGCTTCGTACTGCCACATATATATCTTCAAATACCACACATTCAGAAGGCATAAGACCTAACTTTTCAGAAGTCTTTATGTATATATCAGGAAAACTCTTGTCCTTTTTTATCTCATTTACAGTGGATATGACATCAAAATAGTTAAATATTTTATTTCGCTTTAACACTACCTCTGTATGCTTTCTACTTGAGCTAGTGGCAAGCCCTATCTTGATATCCTTCCTCTTTAAAGTTTTAAGATATTCTTGCACTCCTGGCTTTAACTTTATGCTATTGGCATAGTAATGATATGCCATCTCATCCCATTCTTCCATTATCTCATCTACTTCTTCATCTAATCCAAAACGCTCTTTAAAATATAATGCTGCCTCATGAAAGGACATATGTTTAATTTTATCCCCTAGATCTTTTGGCATATCAATTCCTCGCTTTGCCAAAAACTCTATATCTATGTCCTCCCATATGCCCATAGAATCTATAAGAGTTCCGTCCATGTCAAATATAGCACCTTTTATGTCTTTGATTTCAATCACCCCAGAATCTCTATTATAGGAATTAAACCGTTTTTCTTTTTAAAGAATTGTATCATATATTCAACAAAAACCCTATCTATTTATAGTGAGTTAAACCTCTCAAGTAAGTCCCTAGCAGCTCCCCTTATATCCTCTTTACCTATTATAGCAGATACTACAGCAATACCGTCTATATTTGTGCCTTTAAGTCTATCTATTGTATTCTCATTTATTCCCCCTATTGCAACAACTGCTATATCTATCTCTTTGGTAATTCTCTTTAGTTCATCTATAGATACATAGACTGGATCATCTTTGGTACTAGTTTCAAACATTGCTCCAACTCCAAGGTAATCTGCGCCGGCGTTCTTCGCCTCCAAAGCCTCATCTAAATTTCTAGCTGAAACTCCAAGTATCTTATCTGGCCCTAAAATCTCCCTAGCTACTTTAGCAGGTAAATCTTCTTGACCTACGTGAAGTCCTGCAGCATCTACTGCCAAGGCTATATCCAATCTGTCATCTATTATAAGTGGAACATCATATCTATCTGTAACCTCCTTTACCTCACATGCTATATTGTAATACTCTAGTGTAGATACCCTTTTCTCCCTAAGCTGCACTAATGTAACTCCTCCCAATATAGCTTCCTCCACTGCTTCTGTAATAGTTTTACCCTCTTGCATCAATTCCCTATCAGTTACCAAGTAAAGCGTATAGTCTATATCTTTTCTATATCCCATATACCTTTCCCTCCTTAGTTAAGTCTTCTCCAGTAAGAATGAACACCATATCTAATAGCCTAGCCTTAAAACTACCACTTCCAACTTCTCCTTGTACTAGACTTTTATATGCCTTCTCCCCTGCTATGCCCATTGCCATTATTCCAGCTGTAGCAGCATTTAAGTAATCATCTGTAACTCCACAAAAACTCCCTATAAGAGATGTACACATACAGCCAGTACCTGTTATTGTAGACAACATTTCATGTCCATTGTGCACATAAAAAACCTTATCCCCATCTGTTATTACATCCACAGCCCCTGTTATTGCAATTATACAATTTAATTGCTTAGAAATTGTCTTTGCCATATTGCTGCTGTCTTCCATATAATTTAAGTCTGTCGTATCCTCTGAAGATGCATCAACACCCTTTGTCGTACCACCTAATCCTGATATAGCCTTTATCTCCGATATATTGCCAGAGAGAACTGATATTTCAACTTCATCTAGTATCTTATGTGCAATTTTAGTCCTATATTCTGTAGCTCCTACTCCAACAGGGTCAAAGACTACAGGGATACCTAATGCATTTGCTCTCCTTCCTGCAGCCAACATAGACTCCACAGTCCTCTTATTTGGAGTTCCCATATTGAGAACCAAAGTATTTGCTATGGAAACCATATCCTGTACCTCATCTATCTCGTCTGCCATCACAGGCGATGCTCCTATTGCCAACACTATGTTAGCACAATCATTTACAGTTACATAGTTTGTAATATGGTGTATGAGCGGACTCTTATTTCTCACCCTATCTAATAGTTCCGCTGATTTTTCTCTTATATTCATATCTACCGAACCTCCATTCCTGCATGTAGAAATCATTTGTAGGTATTATTATCTCTCACTCTACCATATTTCTCATAAATCCATGAATATCTATACTTTTCTTTCATTCAACTATTTCCATATTTCCTGTCTTGTATCCTTTTAGATTATTCATATAGTTATATATTTCACAATTTCTATACTCCTCTCTAAAATAAAGCTTTAACTAACATACTATCAATTCCACAAAGCTCAGACTTAACTATAGTTAAAAATACATATTGATATACATATAAAAAATGCTTACCCGAAGGTAAGCACTTATTTACAGATATTTGAATCCGAAATATTTGCTCCCTACGGTAGTCTTAACTACATCAGGTTCCAAGGGTCAGGTTTTACCTTCTCAGCCAAATGGCCCCCCTGCAAACTTACATAATATTTACTTGTCTTATGTCTAACATTATAGACTATATCTAAACCTTTTGCAAAGTGGAAATTTTCTTGTTCAATGTATAGCAGCAGTTAATCCTATCCCATATATCCTCCAGTCTCTCCCAGTAAGGATAAATACTAGACTAATTCCGCAGTAATTGGGATACCTTTTCTGCATCAGTCCCTTTATATATATTCTTTTTCATAAAGATATTGAGCAAACTAATTACCAATAAAGCAATCAATAAATTTGCTATTATTAGCACAAAAATAAATGATGGATTAAATGATTCTAATGGATACGCTTTGTGAAAAGCAATCAAACTACCCAATATAGAGAAAGAAGCACCAAGTAAAAGAGGAGGTAGTATCTTTTTTAAAATGAATCGACCGTATTCTTTACAGATATTGGCCCGCGACATCCCATTTAAATAAAATATCATCATATCCCTCATAATATCTCTGGTCAATAAAATCCCTGAAAAATGTAATATGAAAACGAGGAATGAAGTCAATACTACTAATAAAATAACTTAGACAATAAAAGACATCTCTTGATGAAAATAACCGATATCCCTCTGTCTTATTTTGTCGATATTTAATTGGTTATTATAGTCAATCTTCTCCCCAAAATAAATGTACTCACCCGAATTCGGATAATATAAAAAGTTTATGACGTTTAATAAAGTGGTTTTACCACTACCACTAGGACCATAAATTAATGTGATTTCGCCGGTCTTGGCTTGAAAATCAACTTTATTTAATATATGATTCCCCTTAATTATCATATCAAGTTTTTTAATAACAATGCTATCGGATACGGTATCCATCGTTACTTCCCCCTTTTAGTAAGTTAAGTAAATGGGTATATATGACAGAAACTTCAAAATCAAAGTTCCCATTTTGACTTTCATAACCATAAGGACATTCTTTATCTTTAATCCAATTGATAATCTCTTTTTTCTCACCAGTGGTTAAACTCTCTGTTTTAGTTCCTAATTCAACGTATAAGTTAAGAATCATAGGGAAATCATCGTAACTCTCATAATCCATAACATTAAATTCATCAAGAAATTCATGAACATATTTGTCCGAACTTATTGTTAATTGTATCAATTGTTCAAGTATGGGCAGAGATCTATCTACGTCAATATCTAATTCTGTATTAAAAAACAAATTGCACATATAACTCCCATCTTCCTCAGGAGCGTCATACGGCAATTGCATATTTAAAGCCGAAGCCGCTTGAGCCAAATAGTAATAGTCTTGCCAGTTCAATTCGTCAGTTTGACTACTGACACAATTATTTACGAGCCCTCTCAATAATTCAATTTGAATTTCTGAAAATCGAATATCTGTATTAGAAAGAGCTATACAAAGATATGCTAAATTTCGTGGACTGTCTAGTGAATAGGAAAAGGGGTTAAATATACATCTCCTATGTTCAAATTCATCTACCCAAAACTTTGGTATATTTGTTTTTTGGTGTTCTTGTAATTCTGAAATCATATGATATATATCTAAATAAGTTGCCACAACTACTTCATCTTGTGCCAATAGAAATCTCTGATTCCCTTCTTCTCTAAATACTTCCATGAATTCACGAGCGTAGTCCTCCCCTTCCTTACAATTAACTTCACTTTGAGATAATATACTAAATATTGCATGAATCTCAAATAATGATGATAGATTATCTGTTGTTTCACTTTTATTGATCAAACTTGCCAATCTTTTTTGTGCATTTTCAATGGTCTGTTTAGATATTTCACCTCCACTTGACATTGCCTCGTTATATTGAGTATAAAGAGCCTCAGCCATAGCCATATCTGATATTTCATTTTCGAACCTATGAACATGATATAATGAAGACAATTCTTTTATACTAGCATTGTCATTTATATAACTTAAAACTCGAAATCCTATTGCAAAATCCCTTTGGCTTGCATTTTTTACTAATTCATCTATTTTTAATTCATTTCTGCCATGAGCCAAAGTCAATAAAGTTGAAAGTAAATAAGGGTTATTAGTGCTCATTTCATCTTCTTCCGACAAATCAGGAAGCTCATGTAATAAATTTGCCATAGCATAACTGGAAACTGCAGATTTCTGTCCATTAAATCCATACACTGTTATATCAATACCGTCATCTTCTATCTTAAAATATGATTCTATGGTCTTTAAAAAATTAGGACTCATTGCTGAATTAGTTATACGTTTTATATCATCACTACTTGTGCATCCGTGCAGAATGAATGATAAAAGAATAAACAAGGTAAGAATTAATTTTTTCCTATTACGATGTTCCATTTTTACACTCCCCCCCTTAAACCTCAAAAAAATTCTTATTTTGTCATAGTTACTAAGAATATTTAAAAGCTTCTTCTTTACTACTGTTGTTAAAATCATGATAAATACCCCTTACCCACTAGTACAAACTTTGTTTTTGGCAATTAGGTCTATATCACAACATTAGCTATATATATGATTTTTAATACAATTTGTATAATTATATACTATTATTCCAATATTGTCCACTGATAAAAGTAACCTTTTTCCCAAAAATCCGTCTACAAAAAGTAACTTCAAGAATACTATCTTCCAATCAACAAAATCAAAAGCACCGATAAAATTTCCTATATAAACTTTATCAGTGCTTTTATATTTAAAAATTTTATAAATTAAAAAATAGAAGATATTTTCCTATTTTTTAATAGAATACCTAATAATCCAATATTATCTATAATATTCAGCTATTCCCTTTTTCCATATCTACCGAACCTCCATTCCTGAATCTCTATATAATCTATAGAAATGGTTTGTAGGTCCTGCCCCTTTACCTATATCAAGTGAGTGGGCTATTACATCGTCTATATAATCCTTTGCCTCAAATATTGCCTTTGTTATATCCATGCCTAATGCCAGGTTAGATGCTATTGCCGAAGAGAGTGTACAACCCGTACCATGGGTATTCTTTGTCTCTATTTTAGGAGAACCATAATGAGTAAAAGTATCTCCATCAAACAACACATCTACTGCATCTCCTTCTAGATGTCCCCCTGTTATCAATACATTTTTTGCTCCCATATCATATATAAACTTGGCAGCCTCCTCCATATCAGCTATACTTTCTATTTTCTCTCCTACAATCTTCTCTGCCTCTGGAATATTGGGAGTCACCACAGTAGCTATTGGAAGCAGTTCCCCAATCAATGTATCTACAGCCTCTGGATTTAATAGATCATAACCACTTTTAGACACCATTACAGTATCTAAAACTATAATCTCTGGATCATAAAGCCTTAACCTATCTGCAATTGTAAGAATACTCTCTACCTGCGATACCATGCCTATCTTTACCACATCCACAGCAATGTCCTTAAATATGGCATCTATCTGCTTCCCTATAATATCTGGATCTATATCCTGTACTGCAATGACTTCCTGTGTGTTTTGGGCTGTCACTGCCACTATGACACTCATGCCAAATAGTCCATGGGCAGAAAAAGTCTTTAAATCAGCCTGAATACCTGCTCCCCCACTACTGTCAGAACCTGCAATCGTAAGTGCCGTCTTCATAATATATCTACCTCCTTGCCTTCCATTGTCCTGTTCATATTTCTAACAGCACACATCTTTCCACACATTGTACATGAATCAGAAAGCTCCGGCATAGAACTCTCCCTATATTCCCTAGCCTTATTGGGATCTATGGCAAGCTCAAACATCTTTTCCCAATCTAGCTTTCGTCTTGCCTCACTCATCTCATCATCCCAATCTTGAACTCCCTTTATGCCCTTTGCTATATCACCTGCATGGGCTGCAATCTTTGTGGCTATTATACCCTCTTTCATATCCTCCACATCAGGAAGTCTCAAATGCTCCGCCGGAGTCACATAACAGAGGAAATCCGCACCACTTGCAGATGCCACCGCCCCACCTATGGCACTAGTTATATGGTCATAACCCGGCGCTATATCCGTTACAATGGGCCCAAGCACATAAAAAGGGGCTCCACTGCAGAGTTTTTTCTCTAGAAGGACATTTGCAGATATTTCATTCAATGGCATATGTCCCGGTCCTTCTATCATTACCTGTACTTTCTTCTCCCATGCCCTCTTTGTAAGTTCTCCTAAAACAATAAGTTCCTCTATCTGACTCCCATCTGTTGCATCCCTTATACTGCCTGGTCTACATGCATCACCAAGGCTTATGGTTACATCATATTCTGCACATATATCCAATATATTATCAAAATATTCATAGAAAGGATTTTCCCTATTATTGAATTCCATCCATGTATATATAAGTGAACCTCCCCTAGATACAATATTAGTAAGCCTCTCATGTTTTTTGAAAGTATTTACAGTTTTTCTATTGAGCCCACAGTGAATAGTGAGAAAATCTACTCCATCTTTGGCATGTGCCTCTATTACCTCTAAAAATTGCTCAGGCGTAATATCCTTAAGTTCCTTCTCGTGAAAGCCCACAGCATCATATATAGGCACTGTTCCTACCATAGCTGTAGACATATCTATGAGTTTCCTCCTAAATTCCTGAGTCTTTCCAAATGAGCTCAAATCCATTATTGCCTCTGCCCTCATTTCGATAGCCTCTTTTACCTTTTTAAGCTCTATATCCATATCATTACAATCCCTCGATACACCTAAGTTTACATTTATCTTAGTCCTCAAACCCTCTCCTATACCCTCTGGATCAAGGTTCTTATGATTTTTATTGGCAGGTATTATTATCTTCCCCTCTGCCATCTTTTCCATGAGCTCATGGATATCTATATTCTCCTTTCTGGCGACTATTTTCATCTCCCTTGTCACTATACCCTTTTGGGCTGCATCCATTTGAGTTGTGTATTTCATATGTTTTATACCCCTCTCTAAAGTAAAAAAAATTAATTAATACACTAATTTAAAAACTTATTAAATATATAGAATTTAGATTCTACTACTTGGGCGAGCACATATTGATATGCATACAAAAAAATGCTTACCCGAAGGTAAGCACTTATTTACAGATATTTGAATCCGAAATATTTGCTCCCTACGATAGTCTTAACTACATCAGGTTCCAAGGGTCAGGTTTTACCTTCTCAGCCAAATGGCCCCCCTGCAAACTTACATAATATTTACTTGTCTTATGTCTAACATTATAGACTATATTTAAACCTTTTGCAAAGTGGAAATTTTCTTATTCATAAAGACATTGAGCAAATTAATTACCAAATGATATTATCTGATTTTTCTAATCTTTGGGAGTTATTCCATTTTTATTGCCTTCTTTATTCAATATTTTTTTCTACTTCCCCTTATTTTTATTGGCATTCTAATATATAATATAAGGAGATATTATATGATAAAAATAGGAGGACATTATGCGATTTATCATAAAACAGAAGGTCTTTACACTAGGTGACAACTTCACAATAAAAGACGACAAAGGTGTAGAACGCTTCATGGTCAAAGGACAACTCTTTTCTCTAGGAGATAAACTTAGAATATATGATATGACTGGTCAAGAACTCATATATATAGAACAGAAGATACTGCGTTTTCTACCTGAATATAAAATATATTACCTCGGCCGACCTATGGCTACTATAAAAAAAGAATTTACATTTTTAAAACCCAGGTTTAATATTCAAAGTGAAAGAGATAACTATACCATAGTAGGAAACTTTCTAGCATTGAACTTCTCCATATTTAAAAATAACAGAAAAATCGCAAGCATATCAAAGAGTTGGATATCTTGGGGGGATACATATACCATAGACATATTAGAAGGTGAAAATCAAGCTTTTATATTAGCTTTAGTCATTATAATAGATCAGGTACTACATGATGACAATCATAACAACCATTAAAAGTCATATCCATAGAGCATTAAAAGTCTGTAAAAGTATAAACTATCTATTGTAATTACTACATCTCCTACGTATTGAACTATGTACGAATAAATTCTCTCATTTTAAGAAAATATATTATATAGGAATACAATACTAAAAATTGAGGGGATTTGTTTTATGCTAAATGTCTTTGTACGTTCTCTAGTATTATATATAGTAGTAGTTATAGTCATGCGTATTATGGGTAAAAGACAAATAGGTCAGCTTCAACCTTTTGAGCTCGTTATCGCCATATTGATAGCAGAACTTGCAGCTATTCCCATGCAGGACATAGGGATACCTCTAGTAAATGGGCTGATCCCCATACTTGCTCTCCTATTTGCCCAACTTATAATCTCATATGCAACCCTTAAAAGTGAAAGAATAAGGGCCTTTGTATGTGGGTCTCCTAGCATTGTAATCGAAAATGGTA
>CZCB01004348.1_pt1 | contig 20822 bp, 18 predicted proteins | sample 591991 | NCBI WGS metagenome assembly CZCB01 (sample SAMEA3556809, study PRJEB10932) | anaerobic digester metagenome
AATTTACCTTTATATGCGGATACTCTTTCTCGAAGGCTTCCAGCACGGTATCACACATATAGTCTCCCCAGTTGAAGACGTTGAGGACCACCTTCTCCGACCCGTCACCTTTGCCAGTACCCGGCGAGCCGCAGGCCGTAAGTATTACTGCCACTGCAAGCAGCAGCACTGCAAATGATGCGATTCTTTTTTTCATTTCCATTTCTCCTTTATCCACGGTGTTATTTTGTATTATATATTCATTACTGCAGTCCCGTTTTTGCTGTTGGCAGAGGACCGCTTGTTTACGATCAGCAGAAGTGCGAGCACCACAATAAACATCAGTGTCGACAATGCGTTGATCTTGGGATTGATACCCAGTCTTGCCATCGAATAAATAGTGATGGAAAGAGTGGAGACTCCCGACCCGGTAGTGAAGAAACTAATGATGAAGTCATCCAGCGACAGTGTGAAAGCCAGCAGGAATCCTGTCACAACGCCCGGCATGATCTCGGGAAGGATCACCCTGAAAAAAGCATAGAGCGGTTTGGCCCCCAGGTCGAGTGCCGCCTCATACATATGCTTGTTCAATTGCTTCAGCTTGGGAAGCACAGACAGGATGACATAAGGTATATTGAACGTTATGTGTGCCAGCAGCAGCGTGGTGAAGCCCAGGTTGAGCCTGACGAATACGAACAGTATCATGAGCGAAATACCTGTCACTATATCGGGACTTATCACAGGAAGATAGGTCAGGTTCATCACAAATGACTTGAGGATCTTCTTCATATTGTGTATCCCGATTGCTGCAGCTGTACCTGCCACAGTTGCTATCAGCGCCGACAGCAAAGCGATGGTGAGCGTATAATACAGCGATGACAGGACATGTCTGTCCCGAAAAAGTGCACTGTACCACTTCAAAGTAAAGCCGCCCCAATTGCCCCGGGATCTGGAATCATTGAATGAAAATACGATCAATGTCAGTACCGGTGCATACAGAAATGCGAATATCAAAACCAGATAAAATCTGCCAAATGCCTTTTTCAAAACAGTCCACCTCCTGTGCCTTCCTTGTCATACCTGGCCATGACACCCATGCTCAGCAGTATCAGCAGCATCATGATGATCGAAACGGCTGAACCGAAGTTCCAGTCGTACACTCTCATGAACTGGTCCTCGATCAGGTTGCCTATGAGCATATACTGGCTTCCACCGAGCAGCTTGGAGATAATAAAGGTAGTGACAGCCGGCATGAATACCATCGTAATGCCCGAAACGACACCGGGAAGACTCAGGGGGAATATGACTTTCCTGAACACTGTGACAGTATCAGAACCCAGGTCTTCTGCTGCTTCGATCAGGCTCCTGTCGATCTTCCTCAAGACTGAATATATGGGGAGCACCATGAAGGGCAGAAAATTGTAGACCATGCCCAGAATGACTGCAAAATCGGTGTAAAGCAGATTCAGCTGTGGCAGACCCAATGCTCCCAGTAACGTGTTTATCAAACCTTTGCGATCCAGCAGCGTCATCCATGCATATGTCCTCAGCAGGAAATTCATCCACATCGGGATGACGAAAAGCAGAACCAGTGTGCTTTTCCTGCTAATATCCCTGCCGGCAAGTATCATTGCCACAGGGTATCCTATGATAAAGCAGACGACAGTGCTGACCAGTGCCAGCAACACAGATCTCCATAACACCTTAAGATATGTGGGCTCCATGACCCTGATGAAATTATCCGGAGTAAGCACCGTCGTACCGTTTTCCGTTTTGGTAAAGCCGTAATACATTACGAGCAAAAGCGGTACGATAGTAAATATTATCATCCATAGTATATATGGATATGATATCCATCCCTTTTTCATATGGCCGACACCTTTTTCATTATTTGAATATCCTGCGGGGATATTTGCAGCCCGACATCGGTATTTTCCGGTTCCATCGATGTACTGTGCACTATCCAGCCGTATCCGTTGTGGTCGTCCACCTGCATTTCATAATGGACACCCTTAAATATGACCGATTTGACTGTGCCCTGCAGAGGACTCTCATCCCTGGGCACCAGCCTGATATCCTCAGGGCGGATGACTACATCTACATCCTCGTTGATACCGAAGCCCTTGTCGACACAATCGAACTCATGACCTGCGAACCGTACTCTGTAGTCCCTGAGCATGACACCGTCTATGATGTTGCTTTCGCCTATGAAATCAGCGACGAATGCGTTTTTGGGCTCGTTGTATATGTCCTCGGGTGTTCCGATCTGCTGTATGGTCCCGTTTTGCATCACGACGATGGTGTCGGACATGGTCAGGGCCTCCTCCTGATCGTGGGTTACATATATGAAGGTGATGCCAAGCTGCTGCTGCATCCTTTTCAACTCCAGCTGCATCTCCTTGCGGAGCTTGAGGTCCAGTGCGCCAAGAGGCTCGTCCAGCAGCAGCACCTCAGGCTCATTGACCAGTGCACGCGCTATGGCGACTCTCTGTTGCTGGCCGCCGCTCAGGGAATCCACGGAGCGTTTTTCGAAGCCTTCCAGATTCACCAGTTTCAGCATCCTTGAGACTTTTTCGCTGATCACCTTTTTGTCGGTTTTTTTGATCCTGAGCCCGAATGCTATATTCTCAAAAACATTCATATGGGGAAACAGGGCGTATTTCTGGAAAACAGTATTGACCTTCCTTTTATAAGGCGGCATGTCAGTGATGTCGACACCTTCGAAGATGATCTTGCCGGATGTCGGCTTCTCAAAACCGCCGATCAGACGTAAGGTAGTAGTTTTCCCACATCCGCTGGGACCCAGGAAAGTGATGAATTCATTCTGACGGATGTACAGGTTGATACCCTTCAAAGCTTCAGTACCGTCATAATCTTTTACCAGATCCACTAATTCGATAATGTGTTTTGACATTTCGCATACCCCTTATACCAAATAGTCAAATAAGCCGGTGATTATCACGGTAAATCAGAAACTGGGCGGAGTGGACACCCATAATACCTTTGCCTCTGTTTTCCCGGCGTTTGATATATAATGGACGAAATTTGGTTTATAGTAGAAAGCCTCACCTTTTTTCGCCCTGTATTTCCTTCCTGCCAGATGGACGAAAACACTTCCTGACAGCACATATCCGAACTCTTCTCCCTCGTGGGGATCATCCGGCTCAGAAGATCCGCCGGCGGTCAGCTCCAGCAGTATCGGCTCCATGTGGTTTTTTTGCGAGTCAGGCACGATCCACCTGATCACATGCTTAAGGTCATCATTTTCCTTCACGAAAGCATCGTCTTTCGTGAATACGATTTTTTCATCGATGCTGTCGTTGAAAAAATCCCTCAGGTTGGTACCAAGACACTGCAGTATATCCACGAGTGTTGCTATGGACGGAGATGTGAGATCCCTCTCTATCTGCGAAATGAAGCCTTTTGAGAGCTCACTCCTGTCTGCCAGCTCTTCCTGTGTCAGTCCGTTTTTGATCCTGAGCATTTTGATTTTGTGGCCTATTTGCATACCATTGTTTTCCTTTCGATTTCCAGCGGCCGCCGAAATTATTCTCTATAAGTAAACATTTTGTTTAGAATCACTAAACTCAAAAAACAATTTATTATAATCACATAATGCGGGTGATGTCAATAATATTTTTAAAAAAATTTTTGTCAGGATATGGTGGCTCGGGTGAGCACGCTTAAGCAGGGCTACAGTTACGGCCAGGTGTGTTGCCAGGATCGGCCGGGAGGGGACAGCAACAGGTATTTGAGTGCAGGATATTCGTTGCCGGCTGCATGAGAAAATGCAGCAATAGTCCGCAATTCGATTGAAGGTGCTACTATTGCCCAGTATTTCAGGATTTCAGGATATCGATGATACTTACCACCTTATCCATATAGACCCTCTGACGCATGTCGAGCACCGGCATCAGAAGCTTCAGGAATCTGAAAATATCCTCTTCGGCAGGGGAGTTCCTGTTCATGCTTCCTACATGCCTTTTTAGCTCCCTGTAAGCGCTGCTGAAGCGGATACCCTGCTCGAATGCACTGCTGAAGCTGCCGCTTCTTGTCTGAGGCATAAAATTGGATATGGTCGTGATGATTTCACGCATGAGAGAGAGTCTGTCCGGAAGCACCGATTGCTCCGAACCCTCTTCAGAGATCCTGTGATCTTTGTTGTACAACTGCTTCACCTTCTGGAATGTGACGAGTCCATTGGTGATATCATCTATGGTTATCGGGTTTTTCATCTTACCACCATTCTTTACCTTATGATGCAGGGAGTCGAAGGTATTTCCCCTGTGTGGGATCCCCTTTGTGCTGATGTGGCGGGAAAAACCGCCGCCTATGTTTATATTATGTTAAACAGGCGGTAATGTTCCATACTCGATTCTTATTTGGATGACGGCTGTCTGAAAATGAATAGCTGCAGCCAGCTGAAATGTCCGGCTGCAGCAGGACAGGAAAATCATTTGAACTTCTGAAGAGACAGGTCTTTATTAAATCTGAAAGTCTTTGTCAAGCTTCCTGTGAGTGAATGTCCTTCTTTTTTCGGCGTAGTCCGCCACTATATGCCCGTTACCCAGCAGCATGTACTTATATATCACAAGGCCCTCCAGCCCCACAGGACCCCTGGCATGGAGCTTTCCTGTACTGATGCCCACCTCCGCTCCAAGGCCGTATCTGAAACCGTCGTTGAACCTGGTGGAGCAATTCCAGAAAACATTGCCTGAATCGACCAGGGACATGAAGCGGGCGGCGGTTTCCCTGTCATTTGTGACTATGCTGTCGGTATGCCCTGAACCGTATGTGTTTATATGATCTATCGCTTCCTCAAGGCTTCCGACGACTTTAACGGACAGCTTGTAATCCAGATATTCCGTCCTCCAGCTATCCTCCGTTGCAGGGCTTACATCGATGATTGAAGCTGTTTCACTGCAACCGAATAATTCTATGTTCTTTTCATCTGATGCCTTCCTGAGCATGGGCAGGAAAGACTTTGCGATATCCCGGTGGACCAGCAGCGTTTCCAGTGCGTTGCAGACTGCCACATACTGTGCTTTTGAGTCTATGGCGATGCCAAGAGCCATTTCCAGGTCGGCAGAGGGATCGATATAGCAGTGGCAAATACCGTCTGCGTGGCCCATGACAGGTATTTTTGTATTATCCATTATGTATCTGACAAATTCATTTGAGCCCCTGGGTATTATCAGATCCACGTATCTGTCCTGCTTCAGGAGCTCTTTTATTTCGTACCTGGTTTCCAGAAGACTGCACCATCCACCGGGTATTCCTGCGGCTTCCGAGGCGGAGATTATGATCCGGGCCAGCACTCTGTTCGTCTCGATAGCTTCAGAGCCTCCCTTTAAAAGAACACCGTTCCCGCTTTTGAGGCAAAGCGTCGATATCTGCACCAGTGCATCAGGCCGTGATTCGAATATTACGGCTATCGCTCCTATGGGGCAGGTGACTTTGAAAAGCTCAAGGCCCTCATCCAGCTCAGTCGCTGCCATGGTTTTGCCCACCGGATCCTCCAGTGCTATAAGGCTGTTTATACCCGATATGACATCGTCGAGTTTGGACTCATCGAATCTGAGTCTCTTGATAAGCGGCATCGGTATATTTTCTGCCTCGCTTCTCCTCAGGTCTTCCTGGTTTGCTCTGAATATTTCTTCCTTATGCGCCTCAAGCTCACGGGCGATCATTGCAAGTGCGCTGTTCTTTATATCAGTGGAACATGCTGCCAGCTTTATTGCAGCTGATTTCACATCCTGACAGGTTTTGCCTATACTCATGGAAAACACCCCGCATCGATGGTTATTATTGTCGGTATTGAAAGTATATCAGATGCACCTGACCATATCAAGCTGTGGCAACTGGTGCAGATACGGCGGTACACCGCAGAGGTTGTATACATAGGGTGCATTATAGTATACTTGTATTGGTAAGTATCCATTTCAATTTTCTGGTGGTGGGATATGATACGGATGGTCATAGCAGATGATGAGCTTTTGATCAGACAGGGCCTTCGAAGCATACCGTGGTGCGATTACGGTATTGAGCTTGCAGGAGCGGCAGCCAACGGTATCGAAGCACTGGAGCTTGTCAGATCTGAAATGCCCTCCATCCTGCTTACGGACATAAAGATGCCAGGGATGGACGGGCTGAAGCTGATCGAAGAGGCGAGGAAGATAGTGCCGGATATCAAAAGCATACTCCTCACCGGCTATCAGGATTTCAGCTATGCCCAGACTGCGATCCAGCTGAGAGCCATCGACTATATCCTGAAGCCTTCAGATCCTGAGGAGATAATCGAAACAGTCCTGAAAGCGAAAAAACAGATCGAAAAGGAAGAATAGGAAAGACTGGAGAAGGAAAAGGTTTTGCATCAGATCAATTGTATGCAGGATATAGTTCGCAATGCTGTGAAGTTGAAAAAGCTGGATATCGGAGAGGCAGAGGAACCGGCAGAAGACGGGGCCGATCCTGGTGAGGAACAGCCTGCATATCCTGTCAGAAATGCTGTCATAAGACAAGTGATCGATTACATCACCAGGAATTATATGAATGATATAACTCTGACCAGTGTATCCCAGCATGTATATATGAATCATATTTATTTAAGCAGACTGATCAAAAAGGAAACAGGTGAGAACTTCCTTGAGATACTGACCCGTATCAGGCTGCAAAAGGCCTGTGAGATGCTGAGCGACCCTGATATGAAGGCATATGAGGTAGCCGAAATGGTCGGCATAAGAGATGCGGGGTATTTCAGCCAGGTTTTCAGGAAATATTTCGGGATGACCCCTTCGGAATACAGGGAAAAGCTCATATTTCAGCAGCAGTCGGATTTGTGAAGAGGTGCCGGCACTGCCTGCTGTCAGAGTAAAGAGGACAGGTTATTATGATCCGATTCAGAGATATGCCTATACGCAATAAGCTCCTTATGTCATTTCTGGCGCTGATTATCCTGCCCGTCATCACAATAGGGATTTCTTCATACTACACATCCCAGCAACTTCTCAGGCAGAAAACTGAGCAGTATACCAGCGATATACTGATGGAAACGGGCGAAAATGTCGATGTGAAGCTCGGGGAAATAGAAAGGGTCTCTTTTCAGATCGTTTCCAATATGACGATCCAGGAAGCATTGAGGAAAGCTAATCTTGGTATTGAGGACGAATATGAGAAGATCAGGGTCGAAAGAGCCATAGACAACCAGCTTAAGGGATTCGTGCCGCTGTATCTGGATATTGCCGCCGCACAGGTCATATCGCTGTCAGGCACCGTTTATTATGTCAATCCCGGCTCTGTCACCATAGAGATCAGCGAAACGGAAAAGCGAATCCTGGAGGAGAATAAAGGCAGTGCCGTGTGGTTCGGGACAAACCCCTGGTCCCAGACGATAAGAGTCGGAAGGGCTATCAACAGCATTGTCGACCAGGAGCTCATAGGATATGAGATGATACTGATCCGTGAAAATTCACTCCATGAAATATATAAGAAAACCGATCTATTCAAAAGCGGCGATATACTTATTGCCGATTCTGACGGAAGGATCATATCGCACAAGGACAAGAGCAAGCTGGACAAGCTGATAAGCAGTGTTGCTGCAGGACTTACGGTGGACAGTCTGGATGGTGGCTTCATCACCACTGAAATAGACGGGGCTTCCAGTTATATCGCATCCAGGAGCATAAATAACGGGCTGTGGAAAATGATAGCCATCATACCTACCGAGCAGTACGAGGGAGACATAATACTGCTCAGATACTGGATTCTGGGCGTTTGTGGCGTGAGCTGCATATTGTCGCTGCTTCTGTCGCTCAGGATATCCGACAGCATTTCCAGACCTCTGAGAAATCTCTCGGCAATGATGAGGAAAGTGGGGAAGGGCGATTTCGACGTGTCGATCCCGACTTATTCCAATGATGAGGTGGGAGTGCTCAGCAGCCATTTCAACAAAATGGTTGCACAAGTCCAGAAGCTTATACAGGAGGTATACCAGGAGCAGTATCTGAAACAGAGAGCAGAACTGAAGTCACTGCGGGCTCAGATCAATCCCCATTTTCTATACAATACACTGGAATCAATAAACTGGATGGCCAGGACCAGGAATGTCCCTGAAATAGGTGACATGGTCAAAGCTCTTGGAGACCTGATGCGGGCCAGTATAAGCGGAGATGACTTTGTAACGCTGAACGATGAGATAGAAAATATCACCAACTATCTCAAGATACAGAAATTCAGGTATGGAGACCGGGTCAATGCTTCCATCGATATCAGTCAGGAGATCGGACAAATGATCATACCGAAGCTGATACTTCAGCCTATCGTCGAAAACTCGATCGTCCATGGACTTGAGGACAAACTGGACAATGGGCACATCAGTATCAGTGGCAGATTGGAAAATGGCAATGTGATCATGACGATTTGTGATGACGGGGTCGGCATCGAGAAAGAAAAAGTCGATCATCTCAACAGGCTTTTCACAGAATATCAGGCAGAATCACCGGTTTCCGCCGGCAATACAAAAGTTCGCATAAAGAAGGCCGACTGCTCCGAGGACGACATGCATACACATATCGGTCTGATCAATGTCGACAGAAGGATAAAAATGTATTATGGAAGCAGCTGCGGGCTTTTCATATCATCAGTCAAGGGCAAAGGCACGTGCGTCAGTGCTGTTCTGCCCGCCAGGAAGACACCTCCCGAGACAGCTTTTCAGAACAGAAGTTAATTTTTTCAAGGTTACAGTTAATATTGTGGCATTTCCTTCTGGCTTATCTGTATTACAATTTTATTGGAGTACTCTAGACTTTCTTAAAAGGAGGATTGTATTCGTATGAAAAGGATCTTGGTCATGCTTCTTTGCGTTAGCATCATGTTCACATTCCTGGCTGCATGTGGCAGCACTTCCGATAACAAAGGAGGTGTATCCGGCAAGAAAACCGAAGTGAAGATTTCCTGCTGGGGAATCGAGACAGATCCCAACTCAGTCATCATCAAGGATGCAGTTGAACTGTTCAATAAGAAGAACAACATGAATGCTGTTGCGACAGTAGTATTCACAGAGCAGGAGCAGTACAAGACAAAGATCGCTGCAGAAATGGCGGCAAATGAAGTTCCTGATGTGTTCAACACATGGGCGGCAGGCTTCCTGAAACCCTTCGTGAAAGCGGGTAAGGTGTATGACCTGACCGACAAGCTGAACAGCGACAAGGAATGGAAGGACAGATATGTACCCGGTGTCTATACGCCGCTGGAGTTTGACGGAAAAGTTTATGCACTGCCGACGACGCAGACGGTCGTATGTCTCTTCTACAACAAGGAGATATTTGACAGATATGGCCTGAAGGAGCCTAAGACTTTCGACGAACTCAAGAACATCATCAATGTCCTCAATGAGAATGGCATCACACCGTTTGCACTTGGAAACAAAGCTCCCTGGGTAGGTGCGATGTTCAGCGAGCTGGTTGTGAACAGGGTCGGCTGATCTGAACCGTACAACAAGGTTTACAACGGAACAGGCTCATGGGAGGATCCTGCGTTTATCGAGGCGGGCAAGATCATGTAGGAATTGGTGGATATGAAAGCATTCCCCGAAGGCTTCAATGCCCTTGACAATGACCCTGCACAGGCCGACTTCATAGCTGGCAAATCCGCTATGCTGGTCATGGGAAGCTGGGCTATCCAGCAGTTGTATACGGATATGCAGGATAAACTGGGCGTGTGCAAATTCCCCGAAATAACCGGAGGAAAAGGCAATGCTGACACATGGCTCGGCCAGCCCGACCAGAGCTTTGCCATAGCTGCAAAATCCAATGTCAAGGATGCAGCTGCTGAGTTCATCAAGACTATTTCAGATCCCGAGATACAAACCAAGCTGAGTGAAGCGGGCAACCTGGTGGCCACAAATATCGAACCGGATCCGGACAAGGTGAATCCTGTGGCGATGAAAGTCGGAGAACTGCTCAAGGACATGAAAGAGCTGTTCGTGTTCTACGATGTAGGTCTCGGAGCTACCATAGGAAACGAATACAACAACACCATCCAGGCCATCACGGCAGGTCAGTCAGTAGAGGAATCCTTCAAAGCTCTGCAGCAGTTCACCGAGCAGAACAGGGAGGACTAGCAGGGCTGTGTGAATGAGATGAGTGCGGTCAGGGCAACCTGACCGCCAAATCTTGCTTTACATAAGGAGACATGAAATGGATTCGATGATCAGAAACAAAAAATCGATACTGCTTTTTCTGATGCCGGCGCTGCTCATTTACCTGGGGATAGTGGCCGTGCCAGTGTTCAGTACCGTATATTACAGCTTTCACAAATGGAGCCTGGTGGATTCCAGACGATTTATCGGCTTCAACAATTTTGTCCAGCTTTTCACCATCGATAAAATATTCAGCACAAGCCTGAACAACACACTGCTTTTGCTGGTATTGTCCATCGTTATACAGGTGCCGCTTGCGATATTTCTGGCAGTGGCCATATCAGGCGTGACCAGAGGCAAGAGATATTTCAAGACTGTTTTCTTCATGCCAAACATACTGGCAAGCGTGGCCGTCGGTCTTCTGTGGTCATTCATATACAATGCTGAATTTGGTCTTATCAACAGGCTGCTCATTGCCGTCGGGCTCGAGAACCATACAGGACTCTGGCTTGCCGACCAGAAAACGGTGCTGGGATGTATCATGGTGGTCATATGCTGGCAGTTTATCGGCTACCATATGATAATCTACCTGGCTGCCATAGAAAACATACCGCCCAGTCTGATGGAGATGGCTACCATAGATGGAGCTGATTCGTGGCAAAGATTCAGGAACATAACTTTGCCGCTTATACGGCCTATTATAGGCATTGATACGGTTTTGATCGCTACGGGATCACTGCGCTATTTTGACCTTATATATGTTATGTCCAACGGCGGTCCGAACCACTCCAGCGAGGTCATGGCACTTTACCTGTACTATAAATCCTTCCGGGATATGCAGTACGGTTATGGCAGTGCTATTGCCGTAGTCCTGCTGTGTATGTGCCTGATCGTGACAGTGCTGCTGAACAGGCTGTTCAAATCGGAAGAAGTCCAGTTCTATTGAAGAACTGGAGCGCCGGTTCTTTTGACAAGTTTGAAGTATCAATCTTTGGCAAGGGAGAGTTTTTAACAGATGGATCTGTATATGAATAAAGGAAGAACGCTGCCGAAAAGGAAAGCCAGACCGATACAGGAAACGATTACTGTAGCTGTATTGTCACTGGTGTCATTGACGTACCTGTATCCGCTTTTATGGCTCATTATCAACTCGTTGAAAACTGACACCGAAATGTTCATCGATCCATGGTCGGTCATACCGTCTTTCCAGTTTGACAACTATGCAACTGCATGGGTATCAGGGAAAATAGGGACCAGCTTTTTCAATTCGGTGATGGTATCGTTCACTTCGGTGGGTGTGACCATAGTTGTTGCATCGATGGCGGCATTTGCACTGAAAAGATTCAAATGGAAGCTCTCGGGCTTTGTAATGGGCCTGTTTCTCATAGGAGTGATGATACCGATCCACTCTACTCTGATCCCGCTGTTCATGGTATTCAACAAGATCGGGCTGCTGAACAAACACATATCACTCGTTCTGCCCTACGTTGCATTTGCTCTGCCCACTTCCATCTTCATACTCAGCGGCTTTATGGCTACATTCCCGAAGGAGATAGAAGAGGCTGCCGTAATTGACGGCTGCAGTATGAAGGGCGTATTCTGGAGAATTATTTTCCCACTGTCGAAATCCTCAATAGCGACCATATCGATATTCAACTTTGTCACTGCCTGGAATGAGCTGATGTTCGCGCTGATATTCATGACAAGCGACAGTAAGATGATGTTGCCTGTAAGCCTCACCAAGTTCAAGGGGCAGTACTCCACAAGCTGGACGATACAGCTGGCTGCTGTGGTGATAATGGTACTTCCGAGCCTTATAGCTTATTTCTTCCTGAACGATAAGATAATCAAGAGTCTTACCATAGGAGCTGTAAAGGGATAGATCATAAGCTGCATTGCTACGGCTCATCAATAAATCGGACGGGATTTTTCGTCAGGGATGCCGCTTTTCCTGTAAAAATATGAGTTGATCACGTCGCGCCATTCACAGGCATGTGCAGCCTGTTCTTCAAGCCTGGCAAGCACCCTGCCGAAGCAATCGGATCCGATGCGGCCTTCGAGGCTTTTCCACCTGTCAACAAGTTCGGCGGCCCTGGCAGCCCCCTCGAAATGAGAGTCGTATATGTACTGGATCAGCGTAACGCCGGATTTGAGCCTGTAATCGTACTCGACCCTGTGGAAGAAGAGCAGCAGCTCTTCAGGGCATGTTTCAATACTTTCGTATATCGAAGAATTCGGAGGGAAATACTTTCCTGCAAATCCCGTACCGGTGGCGACTGACCTGTCGACACCGATTCCTTTATGGTCGGCTCTGTGATATGTGCCCCATGCTGAGTATTCATAGCCGTCCACATTCGGCCCGTAATGGTGACCGGGATTGACCATCCAGCCGATACCCAGGGGCGTCGTATAGCTCTCGTATATATGATAAGAGTCAAGCAGCATGCCTGTTATCGTATCCGTGACCACAGGATCCCTGCCGAAGGTCTGCATTGTCCACTCCCTTGCTATTTCTTCGGAGGTGAGCCACGGATCCCATGCCAGCCTGCCATAGCAGTAGAGATTGGCCTGGGCCAGGTCATGTCCTGTCCAGTTCATGTCATCACCGATATTGGACACCGCTGCTATACCTGATATCAAGCCGTCCTCCGGCTCTGACAGTAATCGTGCCACAGTGCTGCCCTTGCCACGGCTGTAAGTGTCAAAGTCCAGCACATCTTTCCACATCGGTGCCAGATAACACAGATGTCGCTGTTGTCCTGTGTACTCCTGGGTTACCTGCAGTTCAAGCATATAATTCGATTTTTTAAGCCCGCCTATGAGTGGGGACACGGGTTCCCTGACCTGAAAGTCCATAGGGCCGTTTTTTATCTGAAGGATCACATTATCATCAAAACTGCCGTCGAGAGGCATGAAATTATCATAAGCGGAATTTGCCCTGTCAGTGACTCTGTCGCGCCAGTCCTGTCTGCAGTTGTATACGAAACAGCGCCAGATCACCAGACCGCCGTATGGCTTGAGGGCAGCAGCCAGCATATTTGCACCTTCTGCATGATTCCTTCCGTACGTGAAAGGCCCCGGGCGGAACTCAGAATCGGCTTTGACGAGAAAACCGCCAAAATCGGGTATGTATTCGTATATCTCAGAAGCCTTTTCACTCCACCATGACCGTACTCTGCTGTCCAGCGGATCAGCAGTGTCAAGACCGCCCAGTTCGATGGGGCTGGAATAATTGATGCTCAGGTAGATCTTTATACCATATTCGCGGAAAATGTCCGCCAGTCTTGCTACTTTGGGAAGTTGCTCCTTCGTTATCAGCCTTGTTTCCGGTCCATGCACGTTGACATTGTTCAAAACGATACTGTTCAGACCGACGGATGCCATCAGACGGGCATAGTCCCTGACTCTTCTCAGATCTGTGGTGATTTGTCCGTTTCTGTAAAAAATAGAATTGCCGGCATAGCCTCTTTCGATGCTGCCGTCCATATTGTCCCACTGATTGAGCATGCGGAGTTTGATGGCCGGATTTTGCACTATATAAGCATTTTTATCGAAAGTTCCGCAAAGGATATGCCTTATGAGTGCGAATACGCCGTACAGAGCACCGGCGCCTGTTTTGGCTGCGATAACAGTGCAGTCGGCACCTCCGGTCTGACAGCTTTTTATGATGAAACCCTCGTTGTCCAGCCTGCAGGCTTCACTGTCAGAAATGTATCCATCCGACTCTGATCCGTTTCCGGTATCGGCGGTTTTCAGTGTTTTTCTCTGCGGGATCAGATGGATAAGCACTGTGTTGCCAGATGTCGGTTTTGAAACCAGTTCCGGTATCTTTCCGGATATGGCTGTCAATGCTTCTTTCAGTTCCTCGACAGCGACTTCAAGCTCCTTTTGTACCGGGTCGGCACAGATGCTGTCGAATAACACGGTGTTTGGATTCGGTTTTGTCCATGTGGCCTGATTGTATACCAGCCAGGCTTTGTAGCCACTTTTATCACAGTTATGTATATTTGTCATGCTAACCCTTTCCCGAGCAGATGTACTCAGCAGAGTGATTACAGTTATAGTTAAAATATATCATCAAAGACCTGATATCAAAGGTCACACAGCCGGTGATGCAGATGCTTTTGTCTGTTTGGATCTCAGTACCTGCCGTAATTCTGTATGGCATACATAACGGCACGCATGCTTGTCAGCAGGCTTCCGTTGTTGATGGAACCGGCAGTTGAGAGATTGAGCCCCCTGGTTTCTCTGGCCATCTCGCAGTCGCGCCTGACTTCCTTTATGATAGCTTCGATGTCATTGTTCATGAATGTGAATGGGGCCAGGCAGCCGTCTATCCTTGTCCGCGGCATGTATTTGCGTATCTCGTCCACGAGCACATTGGGACCGAAATTGCATCCAGTAAGGTTCAGCCTGCCCAGTATCGGAAGGAGATGTGCCATATCAGAATCGGAATGCTGATAGCGGTAATCATCCGGATCCGGACACCACCGGTCGAACACGGCCTTGAGTATCGGATATCCGAACAGTTCATACATCTCAGGTGTCAGAAGGCAGCAGTTGTCATCTGCGAAGCTGAATCCACCCGGGCGGTTCGTTTCATCATATCCCGCTTCTTCATCCATTATCGCTGCCATCTCTGTAATGACTTTGAGTATAACATCTGAGAATCTTTTTGCCAGGTCAGGCTCATCTATGATAAGGAATATGAGATTTTCAGCGCCATAGATAGATGTGGCCAGCGTGACAGGGCCTCGCACATGTCTCATCAGCGGCGGCTTTATCCCATATGTTTCATAGATGCGCTTCTTCTCGCTTTCCCAGTCAGGAGGCAGGATGAACTCACGCAGATCCAGCTTCTCTACTCTGTCAAGCAGCTTTTCCAACTCGGATGGCGTATTGACAGTGCCTTCAAGCCATTCAGAAATGCCGTTGTGTATATATTTTCCTTCAAAGACTTCGCCGATCCTTTTGACATACGGGAATTCCGCATCCGGTTCCGGAAGGGTTTCAGGGAGCAGTCTGCGTCCCACGATCCTTTCAGCCTTGTCATTATACCGCTTGTTGAGCTCGAGCCTTCTTTCACGTGGTGTATGACCCCATGGATTGCCCTCTTCTCCAAGCTCTGCAAATACACATTCCTCGCTCATCCTGATGCCCAGGGCTACCTGTGGTGCATCCGGACTGAAGCAGTTGTCCTTGTGTGCCAGCTCATCGTCCTTCCAGAACTGGTCGAGATCGACATCCAGCATGGCCGCATCTTTTGTGCTCATGGTCACATCCCTCCTGGCAATATGATACAGGTTCGCTTTCAGCCATTCAATGGAACTATTGAAGTTTCTTTGTAATAATTAAGGGTGCTATTCCAGCGGTTCGTTCTCAGGCCAGTCATAACCGGCATTTTCCCGGGTAATGTCGCTGGCACTGCCACCGGGGACTTCCTCATACCATGAACTTCCGTCCTGCAAATCATGATGTTGCCCGCCGCCTGTGACCGGATCATTGCCGTGGCCATCGGATGGCCAGAGCCAGTCGAAGATATCATTGAACGGATCATCGTCCGTTGGTATCGGAGGCGCACCATGTACCGTACAGTATTCACCCGCGGGCAGTTCATACACGACATCCCTCGGAGCCTTTTCGTTGGGTTTTTCAGGCAAATAGGGAATTTCGCGCTGAATGAATACCTTCGTTTCGACTTTGTCTGCCGGGCAGTAGGGTCCCGCCAGCAGGTTGCGCTGCATGGTGTCATGGCTTTCAGTACAGACCTGCGCTTCCACATGTACTGTACAGACATCATCATCACGAGGCTCTGTACCTTTTATGAAATATTCCGTTATTGTGGCATTGCCTCTTGGGTCACGTTTGCACAGCTCTGTTGCCACTTTCCCGGAGTAGATACAGATTTGTTTTTTTACGATGTCATCAGGCATCTCGTTGAAATCCTTCCACGGCAGATCTTCATGCACTTTTTTCATGACGGCTGCCCATATCTTGTGGGCTTGCCACATTTCTTCAGTCTTGACCGGTATTGGCTCGCCGCCTGAGTTGTCATAGCCATACCATACAGCAGCGGCATAGTAGGGGGTATAGCCCACCAGCCATTTGTCGATATTGCTTTGGGTTGTACCAGTTTTTACAGCGACCGGCATGCCTATTACTTCTTCATTGATATTCGATGCTGCTGTACCTGAGTATGGGTACGGTGATGTCCGGCCCCTGGTCACTTCCTGCAGCAGATCTGTCATGATGAAGGCTGTCTGCTCGCTGTATACGATATTTACTTTTACATTTGTCCTGTCGAGAAGCACCTTTCCGTTGCTGTCCTTTACCATTGTAAAGGTTGTGGGCTCATAATACAGACCCTCATGTGCAAAGGGCACATAGGAGGCCGCCAGTTGAAGCGGATTGATGCCCTGCTCCCAACCGCCCAGAACCAGCGAGATATACTTTTCCTTTTCTCTGTCGATACCTGATTTCTTGAGATATTCTATGGAATTATCCGCACCCAGGAAGTCTCTCCACACTACTGCGGCGACTACGTTGACAGAGTTTTTTATGGCGTTGCGTACAGTAGTCAGGCCGTCATACCTGTTGTTGTAGTTGGTCGGATAGGCTCTTTCGGAATCCTTTCCTGTCAGCATATAAACAGCTTTGTCATCGATGACGGTCGCGGCTGTAATAAGCTTCATATCTATAGCGGGGCCGTAGGCCACTATGGGCTTGACGGTGGATCCGGGCTGTCTCTTCATGAGCGATGAGGAGGCCCTGTTGAGTGTGTTGCTGGCTTCTTTCTTGCCATAACCACCATACAGCGCTTTGACATGGCCGTTCTGGACATCGATTATGGCCATGGCCCCCTGCGGATGCTCCAGTTGTCTTCTGGCCGTTTCATTCACCAGGGGGAAATATGTCTCGTCCATGAATACCGAGTCCATGTCTGCCTGGATCTTGGGATCCATCGTGGTATAAATCTCGAGTCCGCCGCCGTATATCATATAATTTGCCATGGTCGCCGATATGTTCATCTCTTCCATCAGAGCCTTGCGGACATCCACGATGACCTGGTCGACGAAATAGCTCTGCACACTGGATACCTTTTGTGATTTGGACTTGGGAGCGTACTTCAGATCCTCCTTGATAGCCTGGTCATATTGTTCCTTCGTTATTTTTCCAAGTTCAAGCATTTTACCGAGTATGACTTCCTGACGCTCCTTGGCGTACTCACGGCCTTTTTCAGTAAAGGGATTGTATTTGGCAGGATTTTTCGTTATCCCGGCCAGCAGCGCGCATTGAGCCAATGAAAGCTCACTGACAGGCTTGCCAAAATATTTCTTGGACGCTGACTGGACTCCGGTGCAGCTGTTTCCCCAGTATCCAAGGTTCATATACAACTCGAGTATCTGCCATTTCTCCAGTTTTTGCTCAAGAAGTATCGCAGCATAGCCTTCCTGGACTTTTCTCTTGATGGAACGCGTCGTATCGCCTGTTATGTTCTTCACGACCTGTTGAGTAATGGTGCTGCCGCCGCGTGTAGCTTCACTGCTTCCGGTGAGTATGCTTTTGACGAACCCCAGGCCTGCGTTTATGACACCCTGGATATCAACACCCGGATGCTGTTCGAAGCGCTCGTCTTCAATGGAAATAATGGCATCCTTGAGATACTGGGGTACTTCCTTATCGGTGACGGGTTCGCTGTCCATATTGTCTCTGCCGGTGAGCTTCTGGATTATATTGCCTTTTGAGTCATAGATCAGAGTTGTCCTGTTGGAAGCCTTGGCAATCAGCTGCTCATCAGTGATAGGCTCTGCAGTTTCTATATATGCATAGACAGCACCGCCTACCAGTCCGGTCAGCGCGCACCCTATCGAAATGACGAAAATGAGGATGCAGGCTATCAACGTCAATGCGAACTTTTTTATAAATAAAGATTTTCTCTGTTTTTTCTGTTTTTCAGGTTTGCTTCGCTTCTTTGCAGTTCCTTTTGAAGCAGATTTTTTTCCGAACTTCATCTTCTCCTCCTTGTCAGAAACAAACAGTTGATACATACTGTACAAGATGTTTAGACTGCTTTATTGTACTGACAGTTCCACAACAAAAATGCTAATACATTATAGCACATTTGGCATTTGACTGTAAAACCGATAAAAATGACACCGCGCTCGGTGCTCAGGTGCCTGTTTATCATACAGTATTATGGAAATAAATGTCAGAGGACAGCTCGGGAAACCGGTATCCCGGAATAAGTGTAATGAGCAGTGCGGGGCAACTGTATCCCGGAACAGGTGCAATGTGCAGTGCGGGACGACGGTATCCAGGAATAAGTGCAATGAGCAGTGCGGGACTACGGTATCCCGGAAACAAGAGGCAGGTCTCACACAAGACTCCGGTATCCGGGAAAAGTCTCCGGGTATATTGTGAGGCAACTGTATCCGGCACCTTGTATTGTCGATTCCGATTATATAAAATAAGGATGGATTATAAGCGAAGGGGGTCGTGGGTCTTGCAGATCAAGGTAGGGGAACTTATAAGGGCCAAACGGGAGGAATACAACATATCGCTTGTGGATTTTGCCAGGCAGGTCGACATATCGCCGGGATATCTTTCACAGCTTGAAAACGGCAAAAAAACCAATCCCAGTCTTGAAGTAATGCTCAAAATCGCACAGGAACTTGACTTGGATATCGACTCTCTGCTGGGTCTCGATCAGGAAAGTGAGACACCTGCACTCAGGATCCCTTCGCTGCTGAGGCTTGTCATCGCAAAGGACAGGAATCTCAAGGCTCTCGAAGACAGAGAGATCCAGAGAAAGATAAGCAATTTGCTGGACCGCATACTCCAGAGCAAATATCTGATAGAAGACAGCGAGTTGTACGGATTGTTCCTGGAAGATCTTTATGTACAGACGGAAACCACCCTCAAACGGTATATGTCGATGGAGATATTGAAAAACATGGGCAGGGCATAGCGTATGAAAACATTGGCTGAGCATAGGCCGGAAATTACGGACTGAGCAAAGCCCGGAAATAATCGGCCCGACATACACAGGCAACATATGCAGGGCGAAAGCAGGGAAACCATGTGCCGGACATGGCACAGAAACATTGACCGGGCAGCGGATGTGCACATAGCAGGTTTTTGTCATTTGAAGCGGTTTTCAGGCGAAGTGGGTTTACAGGATGTCGTCATTTTCAAAAAATGAACACGAAACGCCGGTCCGGAATGGGAAATTAAAATATCAGGAGTGTAACCAAAAAAGTCCCTGCAGCATATTATGAACGTAAAGAAAGCTGCATTCCAGTGATCTGATCAGACTGATGCAGCAGGAGGGTCGGCATGCTCAGGAACACCAACCTGTACCGCAGATGGTGGTATGTAAAAAGACGGAACATCAACAGTATCCGTCTGCTGCTCCGCCTTTTGATCACATTGCTCATAATGTGCACTCTTCTGTTGTTTATCCGTATGGATATACTTGCCAGTCTGTTACCTTGACTGCCTTATACGTCAGATACATACCCGGCTGTGCACGTCATCCGCATCTGTACCGATGCTGCCATGATGCTTCTCAGAATTCACCCGACAACTGTTTCGAATTGATCTGACAGTCATCTGTATCCATTCCAAAGCCGATATGATATATCCTGAAAGCCATTCCGAATTCATCCGTCAGGCAATCTGATGTCTCAAGACAGTGATTTGGCTTTATCTGAAAATTGTATGAATACATTCGGCAACTAGTCCGTATTCACCCAACAGCCGCTTCGACGATACTGGACATCTGGTACGGGTCCTAATTGCTTTCCTCGTAGATGTCCTCCAATACACTGCTCTTTTTATAGCTCCTCCTGGGTTTTTCCGGAGCCTTTTCCTCCTGCGCATCCTCAAGCATCTCGCATTTGCCCTGGAACAATGCGCCCTCATCCGCGACAAAGCTGTTGACCTTGATATCTCCGTACAACTTTGCGGTGGAAAGTATCTTCAACAGCCCCCTGGCCAGGATATTTCCTTTTACAGTCCCGGCAAGATGGACATTTCCTGCTTCCACATTTCCTTCAACAGTAGCGCCGTTTCCTATATATGCATCACCGGTGACCTTGATGTCGCCGATCACTTTTCCGTCTACTCTCACAGTGCCCTCAGACTCGATGCTTCCCTTGAATACCGCGTTGCTGCCTACGAGTGTGTCTACTCCTTCACGGAATCCCGCACTTCTCTTTCTCATAGCTTACCTCCTGAGATTTTCTAAATCGATCTTCTGCTGATCCTATCGATGTCAGCTGCCGCTGCAAATATCCATGAAGCCGTTTTCCTGTGCCGCATTTATTTTTTCTCCAGATATTCCAGAGGATCGATAGCTGTTCCGTACAACTGGATTTCAAAGTGAAGGTGAGGCCCTGTACTGCGGCCTGTATTCCCTACTTTTGCTATCACTTCGCCCTTTTTGACCTCCTGGCCCGGTTCGACCAGGATTTTTGAGCAGTGACCATATACTGTGACGAAGCCGTTGCCGTGGTCGATCCTGACTGTCCGGCCTGTTGCATATGTGTATTCGGCATAGGTCACCTTTCCGCCTGCCGCTGCCTTTATGGACGTACCAGTATCAGCAGCTATATCCAGCCCCTTATGGAAAGTCCTCTTCCTGGTGAAGGGATCCCTCCGGTCTGTCTCTTATACACATCTGACGCTGCCGACGAAGAGGATA
>CZCB01003487.1_pt1 | contig 20808 bp, 26 predicted proteins | sample 591991 | NCBI WGS metagenome assembly CZCB01 (sample SAMEA3556809, study PRJEB10932) | anaerobic digester metagenome
CTGTTTAATAATGAAGTTATAGATGCTGTTAAAGAAATCAGAAATTTCAAACAAACCGCTTTGCAATTAATTGAAAATTGTACTGTACTGAGCATTATTCCTCCACTACTTGCCTATCATGTACTGAGAGAAGCAGAAATGGCTCTGGTTGACTTATCTTTAGTAGGACAACGACTTAAGAATAGAGAGTTAGATTAAGACGAAGAAAAGGAAGCTTAAAAAGTGACCGTAGAACCACAAGGAAATTTTAATTCTGACCATGACTCAAAAAAGAGAACACAAACTCATGTCCATGAATATCTCGGCAGTACAAAAATTGACGCCTCTGTAGTACCCCATAATCACCGTTTTGCCGGAGTTACCGGCGAAGCCATACCTGAAGGAAACAGTCATGTTCACCAGTTATTTGGCAATACCGATTTCTTTGTAGGACATCTCCACGAACTTGGAGCTAAAACAGGACCGGCCATTCCTGTGGGCAAGGGCAGACATATTCACTTTGCTTACGGGAAAACAACTAAAGATGCCGGCCATATACACGAATTTATTTTTGCCACACTAATTGAAGATCCTTCCGGGAAAGATTGATTTTAAAAGCCGTCAAAATTTTGACGGCTTTTAAATTTTCTTCATCCATTTCTTTTTGTACCACTATATACAAAGGCTTTTGGGTCCATCTTAATAAAAGAACCCTTATCAATGCCTATCTCCTTACCACAAGGACACTTTACTTTGCCATTTTCTAAGGTTAATTCGGCAAAATATTTTTTTATCCTTACTTTATGGCAACGTAAAACCTCACCTTGACCAATCTTATCATATTTCCAAAGTTTATTTTTACAAGCGGCACATCTAATTGTTAACAAAATATCTCTCCCCTTTGGAACTGGCAGGAAGTTATATAAGTAAAACTTTCTCATTGAAAAACAAAACAATTTGATTGCCGGTGGTATACTTTTCATAATTATGGGCAATAAAAAGTTTTTTGTCATTATATCACAAGCACATTCAACTTTGTTACCCAACCAATTGCTTTTCATAGATTAGCGGCACAGCAAAAGGGCATGAAAAACAAAAAAGGCCCAGCAGGGCCATTAAATATAAAGAAAAATAACTTATCGTTCTTCCCGAAAATAAGGAATACCCAAGGCCTTAGGCGGAGCATAGGCTCTGGATTTTTTCAAGGAAACAACTACTAAAACAAGAATAGTTACGGCATAAGGCAGCATGTCGATAAAGTACTGTGAGATGGGAAAACCTGTGCCTTGGATACGGAAACCAATGATATCTAATCCACCGAAAAGATAGGAACCTAATAAAGCTTTATAAGGATTCCAGGCAGCAAAAATAACCAAAGCTACAGCTATCCAACCGCGCCCTGCAGTAATATTCTCCTGCCAGGAAGGAACATAGACCAAGGATAGGTAGGCACCACCTAAGCCACATAAGGCACCTCCTAAAAGAATATGCAGGTATTTATAGAGATTAATGTTAACACTGGCCGCATCAGCAGCAGCAGGGTTTTCCCCTACCGCCCTTAAATTTAAACCTCTTCGTGTACGGTATAAATAAATTCCTAAAAAGATTGCCGTAATGTAGCCTAGATAAACTAACCAATCATGATTAAAAAATACTGGACCGATAAAGGGAATATCGCTTAACCCGGGAATAGGAAAAGGTTTAAAAAAGGTTTTCAAATTCTGAGGTATAGACTGACCTACCAATTGTTTTCCCCAAAAGCCGGAGAAACCGGTACCAAAGGTAGTCAAAGCCAAACCGGTAACCACTTGGTTGGTGCGAAAGCTAACAGTCAGTATGGCAAAAATCCCGGCTCCCAATGCTCCGGCCATCATGGCGGCCAGCACGGATAAAAAAGGATTTCCGGTATCCATCCCCACCTGAAAACCCATGACTGCACCCATTAACATCATACCTTCTACACCTAGGTTAAGGTTACCGGCTCTCTCCGTTATTATTTCTCCCAAGGTAGCAAATAACAAGGGGGTACCGGCTACTATGGCTGCAGCTAAAAAGGAAATAGTCAAACCCATATTAGCTAACCTCCTTTTTTAAATTTAAGGAGAATCCACCGTTTTTCGTCAACTTGTATCTGACAAAAAACTCGCTGCCTAAAACAAAGAATAAAATCATTCCTTCCAAAATCTGAGCTGCAGCTGCCGGAATGCCAAAAGCTGTTTGGATAAAAGAACCTGCTTGGATCAAAGCCGCAAATAAAAAGGAGACAACTAAGATAATAGGTGCACTTAAGGCTCCTAACCAAGTGGTGACAATAGCTGTAAATCCTACACCGCCGGTTACTTCTACCGATAAGGTATTACATACCGCAGAGACTTCAATCATCCCGGTTAGTCCGCAAAGTCCCCCACTAATGGCTAAAGCCAGTAAAATTGTCTTTTTTATGTTCACACCGGCATAGCGGGCTGTATTTTCACTTTCTCCCAAAACGGCTATTTCAAAACCTAATTTGCTGTGGTTCATAAAAATGTACATTATAAAAACCAGTGCCAGAGCAATGACCCAACCAATATGAACACCGAGTAAATCAGGTAAGATAGCATTTTCAGAGAAATTAGGGATTTTCGGGAATCCTTGGGCGGCAGGATCCCGCCAGGGTCCGTATTGCAGATAAGTGATCCACTTCAGAGCTATATAATTGAGCATTAAGGTCACAATAGTCTCATTAGTATCAAATTGAGCTTTGAAAAAAGCCGGAATCAAAGCCCAAAGACCTCCCGCTACAACAGCGGCAATAATCATTAAAGATAATAAGAGAGGCCGTGGTAAATCCGGAAATCTTAAAGCAAAAAAACTGGCTGCAAAAGCCCCCATAATAATCTGCCCTTCACCGCCGATATTCCAAAACTTCATTTTAAAAGCAACGGCAATACCTAAAGAAGTAATTATCAGGGGAATAGCTTTAATTATCGTCTGTTCAATACGATATTTCGAACCAAAAGCCCCCTGAACCATGGCCCAGTAAACCTCTAAAGGATTTAAATCAAGCAAAAGAATAAAAATTCCCGAGGTAATAAGAGCTAAGAGAACAGCCAAAATTCTTATACATATACTTTTTTCTTTACTAATTTCCGAACGCTTAACAATTTTAAACAGCATAGGCACCCTCTGTTTTCTTAATTTTTTCACCTAACATCATTAAGCCAATTTCTTCCTTAGTAGCTTTTCGCGCATCTAAAATACCCATTACTTCCCCGTTAGATAAAACCATAATCCGGTCACTTAGCCCGATTAAGGAATCTAAGTCTTCAGCAATAAATAAAATGGCTACTCCCTTTTTCTTTTCTTCGTTTAATAAATCATAAATTTTATAACAAGTGTTAATATCCAATCCCCGTACAGGGTAAGCAGTTATCAGTACTTCAGGATTTGTGTCTAATTCTCTTCCCAAAAGGACTTTTTGAATATTTCCACCGGATAGATCCCTGATGGGATGATAGATACTGGGGGTCTGAATGTCTAATTTTTTAATTATTTCCTTAGCTTTTGCTGTGGCAGGTTTGCGACTGAGCAATAACCCTTTTTGGGTCTGATACTGTTTTAAAAGAATATTATCCACAATATCCATGGCTGCCACTAACCCCATACCCAGTCTGTCTTCCGGAACAAAACTCATGCTTATGCCTTTGGAAATAATCTCTTTAGGGGTTTTGCCCACCAAATCTTCCTCTTTAAACAAAATTTCCCCTGATGTAACAGGATACAAACCGGCAATTGTCTCACAGAGTTCTTTTTGCCCGCTCCCGGCTATACCGGCAACACTAAGTATTTCTCCTGCATGCAGATCGAAATTAATCCCTTTTAGTACTTCCACACCTTCTTCGTTGACCGCACGTAAATTACGAACTTTAAGGACAACCTCACTGCTTTGCCGTTCCAGCCTTTTTATAGATAAATCAACAGGATGACCTACCATTAACTCTGTAAGCTCTTGAGGATTTGTTTCAGATTTATTAAGGGTTTTTACAGTTTTACCTTTGCGTAAAACTGTAATTTTATCAGAAATCTCCATTACCTCGTTTAGCTTATGACTGATAAAAATTACTGCACAGCCTTGTTCCTTCATTTTTCTCATTATGGCAAAAAGTTTTCTCGTTTCCTGAGGAGTAAGAACAGCAGTAGGTTCATCTAAAATTAAGATTTTTGCTCCCCGGTAGAGAACTTTTAAGATTTCTAAGTTCTGTTTTTCACCTACGGACATATCATAAACTTTTTTATGCAAATCTACTTCCAATCCGAAAGCAGAAATAATTTCTTTGATTTTGTTTTCCAGAGATTTTTTATTAATGAAAAAACCTGTTTTTTGGCCAATAATTATATTTTCCAAAGCCGAAAGGGTGTCTACAAGCTTAAAGTGCTGATGAATCATACCGATACCGGCATTTATAGAATCTTTAGGAGAATAAAATTTAACTTCTTCACCCCGGATAAAAATAGAACCGCTGTCAGGAATATAAATCCCTGACAGCATATTCATCAAAGTACTTTTACCTGCTCCATTTTCACCTAAAAGTGAATGTATTTCTCCTTTTTGCACACTAAAATTTACGTTATCATTGGCGATAACCTTGCCGAAGGTCTTGGTGATATTTTTCATGACTATATAGGCTGTATCTTGACTCATCTAATCACCTTCACCTTAGTTAATTTCGCCTTCCACACCTTCTACAAACCAATCCATACTCCAAACTTCATCATCAGTCATCACAGTACCTTCCGGAACCCGAACAGTACCGGTCTGGTCTTTAAGAGGTCCGGCAAAGATTTGCAAAGTACCGTTAATAATTTCCTCTTTAGCTTTGTCTACGGCTTCTTGAGCTCCTTCGGGAGCGTTTTTAGTAAGAGGTGCTAAATCAACAACACCGTCTTTCATACCTAACCAAACACTGGAGGATTCCCAAGTGCCGTCGATCACAGCTTGAACTTGTTCCACATAGTAAGCTCCCCAGTTCCAAACCGGTGCAGTCATATAAGCATTGGGAGCCATTTCTGACATATCCGCATTGTAACCAATAGACCATTTGCCACGTTCTTCAGCAGCCTGTTGGGGTCCAGGAGTATCAGCATGTTGAGCAATAACATCTGCGCCTTCGTCTAATAGGGCAATGGCAGCATCTTTTTCTCTGGCCGGATCATACCAGGAATTAACCCATTTTACTTTAACCACTGCATCGGGATTGACAGATTGAACACCAAGGGCAAAAGCGTTTATTCCACGAATAACCTCAGGTAAAGGGAAAGCAGCTACATAACCGATAATATCTGTTTCAGTTTTCATACCGGCAACAATCCCGGATAGATAACGTGGTTCAATCATTCGGCCAAAATAATTGGACATATTATCCAATTGTTTGTAACCGGAACAGTGTAAGAATTTAATATCAGGATTTTCTTTAGCCACTTTTTCCGTATAATCCATAAAACCGTAACTGGTAGTGAAAATTACATTAGCCCCTAAATCAATCATGTCATTAAGGACTTTTTCAACATCCGGGCCTTCGGGAACAGATTCTTTATACATTGTTACTACACCCAGTTTTTCTTCCAGGTACAATCTTCCCTGGTCATGAGCCCAGGACCAACCCATATCACCGGCAGGACCAACGTAAACAAAACCAACCTTAATGTCATTTTCTGGAGCTTGCTCAGCATCACCTTGGGAACCTTTAGAAGTAGAGCTAGAGCAGCCCGTTACAATGAGGGAAAGACTTAAGATTAAAACCAGAATAAGACTTAATGCTTTTTTCACTTTTTTTCCTCCTTAATAATTTTTAATTTTTTTATTTTTCACCCCTACTCTATCCAGAGCAAGGATGATATTTTAGTTGTTAGTGGCTGGTATTACGACCTTCGCCGCAAGGCGAATTATTAGTGTTCATCTGTGTTCACCCGTGGTTCTAAAATCTCGCCCACTCGCTCACACGCCCACTTTTAGACTCTACTTAATCCGTGTTTTCAAAAATGATTTTGTCCCCTTGAAAACCTTTGATAATTGCTAAAGATTCAATCTGAACAGGTGCTCTCTTTAGAATTTTTTCCCGCCCCTTTTGGAAGCCTTTTTCAATTACTATACCTACTCCTGCTACCTCTGCCCGGGCTGCTTGGACAATATCAATTAAACCGCAAACAGCATTACCTTGAGCCAGGAAATCATCAATTATTAACACCCTATCAGTAGGTTGGATAAACCTTTTGTCAACCCGGATTTTATAGTACTTATCCTTGGTAAAAGAGTATACTTCACTGGCAAAAACCTCTGGACTCAAATTCCCAGCTTCCTGTTTTTTGGCAAAAACTACAGGAACATGGAAGTATTGGGCAGTTATAGCGGCAATTGCAACCCCGGAAGTTTCAATGGTCAAAATTCGGGTGATATTCTTAGCCGCAAACCTCCGGTAAAACTCTTTGCCGATTTCGTTGAATAAATCAATATCTAATTGATGATTTAGAAAATTATCAACTTTGATAATACGACCGTCTATTACTCTACCGTCTTTTAAAATTCTTTCTTTAAGTAAGTCCATTACTTTAATCTCCTTTAATATAGTGGCTGGTGGTTATATTACGACCTGCGGTCGTAAGATTTAGGTTGAGATTAAGGTTAAGAAGATAAAACAATCCAGATTTAAAACCCAATAATTAACCCAGGCTTAACCTAAACCTTAACCTTCGCCGTAAGACGAATCATTATTATTTATCAGTATTTATCCGTGTTTATCTGTGTTCATCCGTGGTTCTAAAATCTCGCCCACTCGCACACTCGCACACTAGTAGACTAAAAAAATGAAAACTCCCAGGATAAAAAACCCGGGAGTTTATATTAAAGATAAAGGCACCAAAAAATAGGAATCCTTAATACAAACAACCCGTAGTCAGGTAATTTACGGTTACCCGGTAGAGACATTTGGACCATATTTCCAAACATATACAAGTTGCTTATTTCCGAACGTTATTCATTTTTTTAAAAAAAATGTTCACAATTTGACCTTAATTTAAGTCTAATAATACCTTATCTTGACAAAAAGTTCAATAGGATTTTTTAAATTTCGAACAATTATTTAATATTAGTTTCTTTGACGATAAAATCTAATTTTTTCATTATAACTTTTTTTCTTTTTTGGTGGCTAAATTACCTTGTAACGGTCATACTTTCCCTGTATTATAATGATTTTAAAGGGAAAAATAAGCAAAAAATATGAAAAACATAAGCTAAAGATTAAGAAAGGTGGAATTTTATGAGCAAGGTTTTATATATTAAAGCAAATGCACGACCTTCTAGGGTTTCCAGGACTTTTAAAATCTCTGATAGGTTCATAGAAGTTTACAAACAATACCACCCTAACGACGAAATTATCACTTTAGATTTATATCAGGAAAAGATAGATTTTTTAAGAGAACAGGAAATAGAACTTCATCAAGGGACAATGGATGAGGAAAAGAATCACCCGTTTTTAAAATATGCTTATCAATTTTTTGAAGCAGATAAATACGTATTTGCTGAACCCTTATGGAATTTAGGTGTCCCCGCAATCCTTAAGGCTTACTTCGACTATATATGTGTTAAAGGTATAACCTTCAAATATACCGCCGAAGGTCCTGTAGGTCTATGTCAGGGCAAGAAAGCCGTAAATATAACTACCAGAGGTGGAGAGTATTCGGAAGGCCCCTTTGCTCAATTTGAAATGGGGGACAGGTATATAAAAACAATCTTAGGTTTTTTAGGTATAACTGACTATACTACAATTGCAGCAAACAGATTAGATATTATTGGGGAAGATGTAGAGGCGATTATGAATAAAGCAATTAAAGAAGCAGAAGAGATAGCTAAAAACTTCTAAGGGAAGGTGCTTTTTGTTCTGAAAACAAAAAGCACCTTCCCTTAAATTTATTATGAGAAAAACCTTTATTTTTTATAGACTATATACTTAACCTATGTATAAAGAAATTATTGAATAATTACGGTTATTTATAATACACCAACTTTATACTTTTCCATACTAAAATAATGGCATCACCTAGAAGTAAACAGATAATTGCCGGCGCACTCCAACCTAGTGTTACCTTCTGACCAAGAGCTATCAAAACAGAGTTCATGGATATACTCATAATTAATAAAGCTGTAAAAAAATTAATCAGGAGTAAATGAAATATTAAAGTTTTTCTTATCAACTCAGCTCTTTCAATACTCATTCTCTCTACTATTTTTCGCGGACCGTTTATTAATTTAAGTGGGTCTTTAGTACTTTTTATTAACATTATTACTCCAAACATAAATAATAAAGATATAGAAGTAATAATTTGCCCCATCAATAGGTTAGCAAAGTTCTTCTTAGACCAGGAGTCGGGTTCCCCGAAAAAATTAAAATGAGTGGGAATCCTCTCCGGTATACTATCATAGTTAGCCAAAGGATAGTAAAAAGAAAGACCGATAAACAAAAATGTCAAGATAATAATTAATAAATGATATTTGGAAAAATCCATTTTTCTAATTGCTTTAATCTCAATAATAAATTCTGAGTAACAGCCATAATCGTCTAATAATTCATCCAACTCCTCTTTTTTTACCACTCTGATGTTTTTTACCACACCATGTGCATATGGAATTAGCGTAACAACTTTATATTGGGACTTTTGGTATTTTTCTAGCTCATAATCGCTAACCTGATAAGTTTCCAGGGGTTTTACCAGATAATCATAGATTAAGTTATCAATGTATATATATAGGGCTATCCCTATTTCGATAATTTTTTTTGAATCATTTACCTTTATCCTCTCACCATGAACAACTCTATTGCAAAAGTATCCCGGGTGCCCAAAGCCAAACGATACAGTTTACAAACTTTTTGGACAAGTACAATCCTCAATTTAGCCAAAGCCAAAATATAATCTGTTTCTACCATAGTCATTATGTTTTTAAATATTTCCTCTGCTTCAGGAATTGGTGGTTCACCATTCTTACTATTACTGATACTAAGAGATATTTTAGCGTCTACTACATCTTTAACCTTTTGTATTTCTTTAGGGTCAATTTCTGCTTCTAATTCACCCCATTTAATTTTCTTGATTTGAGAGATAAAAGGGCTAATCAGTAAAAGTAACAACAGAGCTAAAGTGATATTATCGATTTTTATATCTGATATGGAAAAAGTATGTATTATTAATAAAACAAATGTAATTAAGGAAACCAGCCACCAGCTGTTATTGATAAAAAAAATCCTCACTTCTCCTCACTCCCGCCCAAGTCCCCATGGTTTTAATAAATTGTCTATTCATCTTTTTCCGAATTATTACATTAAAATAGTTTAAGGTTAAGATTCCGGTAAATAAGGAAGAGTTAAATATAATTACTTTTACTAGAATAAAGATAAGCTTTGTGGTATAAATATTGCAGAGTTAAGCTTTCTAAACTTAAAGACGGTTCCAAGGTGATTCTTTATGACTGAGAGGATAGAAACAAATAAAATCATCAAAGTTGTTAAATTAGTTGCGCAAATAATCTTAGAAAACGGTGGAGAAACTTACCGGGCGGAAGATACGGTAATCCGGATTTGCCAAAGCTATGGTTTTACGGAAGTAAACCCTATTGCCATTCCCACCGGACTGTTTATTACCATCTCCCGGGACGGTATTGAAAATCATACCATAGTAAAAAGAGTGAAAAATCGTACTGTAGACCTTTCCAAAGTTAATGCCGCAAATAATATTTCCCGGCTTCTTACTGAAAAAAAGTTAACTCTCGATGAGGCTATAGTAGAGCTGGAAAAGCTGGCTATGACTATTCCGCCGAACAAATATTTACTTTACTTATTATAGCTTCAGCCCTTACGGCAGGGTTTTTTGCTCTCCTCTTTAAAGGAAACTTTTTTGATTTTTGTATTGCCGCCCTTTGTGGAGCCGCCATACAACTTGCGGTTTTTGTCTTTAAAGGCGAAGATATGAACCAATTTATGACCAGTTTAGTTGGAGGTTTGGTTACCGCCATTATTGCTTTAAGTGCAGTCACCCTTTTTAATAAGGGTAATGTGGAATTAATCATAGGTGGTGCAATTATGCCTCTGTTACCGGGATTGGCCATGACTAATGCCATCCGGGACACCATGGGCGGAGATTTGGTATCCGGAGTAGCCCGTGGAGCAGAAGCGGTGTTTATAGCTACCGGTTTGGCGGTAGGTGTAGGTGTAATTTTGAAAATCTTTTTGCTCCTGGGAGGAGGTAGCATTCAATGATTATTTATGATTTTATTTATTCATTTTTGGCCGCTTTTTTCTTTTCTTTTTTGTTTAATGCACCTAGACGTTCCATTCTTTTAACAGCAACTATTGCCGGCATAGGATATACTGTCTTTATTATTTTTCGTGATGGATTTAATAACCCCTTATTAGGCTATTTTATCGGGACCTTAATCATGGCCCTTTTAAGTGAAATAGCAGCCAGATTTTTAAAAATGGCGGCTACTACCTTTATTACTATTGCTATCCTCCCTTTAGTTCCCGGTCTGGGGCTATATCTAACCATGCAGTACTGGGTTCAAAATAATTACCAGGCTACTGTACAAACAGGAACACAGACCATGCTTGCCATAGGAGCCATGGCTATGGCCATTGCCGTTAACAGCCTTTTAGTCAAATTTTATCTGCGTTTCAGACACAGTTCCTAATCCCCCTTTAAAATTAATAAAGGACAACCTAAGACAAAGGTTGTCCTTAAATATTTTTTCCTGCACTATCAATTGTACATAAATTCCTAGTTATTTTTATCTTCCCCTAAACCTGTATAAATTTGAACGGCATCTCTTAAAAAGGCAGCTAAGCCCGGTTGTTTGGCATCATAGTATGCCTTAAACCTTTCATCATCCACATACATCTGGGTAACCCCCACATGAGCTTCTTTAGTATATTCTGGCCAAAAATAGCATAGCCACCGGCGGTGTAAATTTGCAGCTTTTTGGGCTAATTCACCGGCAGGGTCGCCGGTTTTAAAGGCAGCGGCCAATGTTTCCAAAACCTCTTCACTTAATCTAGTAACCTCTTCATACTGTTCTGGAGTCATGTTTAATACTTTAGCATTAGATTCATCAACAGCCTTATCACCATATTTTTCTCGTATTTCTTTTCCGTATTTCTTTTCATTTTCCTCAACCAACTTTTTCTTAAAACCTGCAAATTTTTCCTGATCACTCATACTAATTCTCCCTTCTATTGAAGCAATTGTTTTTTCCACATTTGTAATCAGTAAATCCAACCGCTTTCTTTCCCCTAGAAGCTTTTGCCGGTGTTCTGTTAATGCTTGGAAACGGTCAAAAGTAGGTGCCGTTACTACCTTTTTTATTTCTTCTAAACTCATACCTAATTCTCGATAAAAAAGAATCTGTTGTAACCGGTCAACCTCATTTTGACCATATATCCGGTACCCGGAGGAGTTAATGCGTGCCGGTTTTAACAGTCCGATTTCATCATAATACCTTAAAGTCCTGGTACTAACACCTGCCAGCTTACTAAGTTTTTGCACTGTGTATTCCATTTTTACTTCACCTCCCGGTAATTAAACTATATTCCTTTACGTAACGTCAATGTCAAGAGTAAAAAATTCCTCATCTAATTGCACATCATTATTAATTTACATCTATATCAAATGTGAATGTATTAAGTTAAAATAGAAATAAGTTAATTTTATGGTGAGGCAATTGGTAAACCATATACCCTAAAAGTAGTTAGGCAGAAAAAGAGCATTCCCGGAGTCCACCTTAAAAAAGGAAATATTATCGTGTCAATAAGTCCGGGATTAGAGGAGGAAAAGGAACGGGAATTAATTAAAGAAATGCTTACCAAATGGTATAAAGATTCTTTTGGGGATATTGTAAGAGAAAGAATAGAAAAATATTCGCCGGAACTTAATGTGGCTCCGGCGAAAATCTTCATCAAAAATCAAAAAACCAGGTGGGGTAGTTGTAGCACAAAAGGTAATATTAATCTAAATTGGCTGCTGGTTATGACGCCTCTGGAGATAATTGATTATGTTATAGTCCATGAATTGTCTCACTTAAAAGTCATGAATCACTCCCAAGAATTTTGGACATTAGTAGAATCTATTTTGCCTGATTATAAAGAACGGAGAAAATGGCTAAAAGAAAACGGCACTAAGAAAACTATTTTCTTCTGAAGTAAAGGTATCGATTCGCTTTAGGAAATCTGCAAACTCCTCTTTCCCTTTGGCAAAATTCCGAACGTCTTGACCCATATAGATATCAGCCCATTCCCTGGTATATTGTAGAAAATAATTCTTCTCATCACCAGTAAGGTCAAAATTAATATATTCCACATTACCGATAAGAGAGAACATAATCAGGGCGTTTTTTATAAAAAGTGTTTCTTGCATTGCTTCGGCATTATATTCTTTGTCGGCCTTTAAGTATACGGTAACTCCATAAGGGGGACTGTCGGTGAAAAGTTGTAGATGATCATAATGGACATTTTCGGGATAATCTAATAAGTAGACAATATTACCTACCTTTGGTGCATTCCCAACATACTCCGTTTTGTATTGCAAAAATTCTTTAGCTTTCACTAAAGATTCATCCGTTTTTAGGGGGTTGGCTGTTAACCCGACGGCTACCGCCGCCACTATCACAAATACCGCAAAGCTATACCAAAATGTCGGTTTTCGAAAACCAAGTATATTCTTAATCCGTGATTTTACATTACTTTCACCGAAAGCCAAAGGTATCAACAAGCCGCTTTGCCTTTTCGAAAGAGAAAAAAGAGATTTTGAATAATTTACGCGAACATCCTCTTCCCCAAACTGTTTAAGGACACTTTCATCACAGGACATTTCCATATCCTTATTCATTAAAGAATAGCAAAGCCACATAAGTGGGTTAAACCAATGGAGAACAACAGCCGAATAAGCAATCGGTTTTATGAGATAATCCTTCCGCTTAATATGTACCTGTTCATGTTTAATAATAAACTCCAGTTCCTCTTGGGTAAGTCCGGTAGGGATAAATATTTTAGGTTTAATAATACCCAAAACAAAGGGAGTTTGAATTCGATCTGTTTCATAGATATTGTCTCTTAAAAGGATTGCTTCTTCTAACCTATTTTTAAGCCTAAAATACGAAAACACACCATAACCTAAAAACACGATAATTCCCAACAACCAAATTATGGCAGATATTTCCAGTACAATACCCAGAGGATTGACACCGGCAGTTGGATCAGCAGAAAGTAAAGAGGCTCCCATCCCTTGAGTTACTGGATTATCAATTGCTCCCAGACCAGAATTAACGGTAGGATTTACAGAGGCTACAATATCATAGGGTATATATTCTCTTTTCTCAGGTAGCAAGCTTACGGCACTTTCGAAAGAAAAGGGACACAATAAACGAAAAAGCACTATTCCCCAGAGAGCATAAGAAAAAATCTTAGGCGCAGGTCTAAGAAGGCAACGAACGATTAAAACGATGATAGCCACGAAGCTTGCGGTGAGGCTCATATTTAAAACAGTAATAAATAAACCGCTCATTTCGTGGCCTCCTGTATCATTTTTTGAATTTCTTCCGCTTCTTCTTTAGTTAACTTTTTATCTTGCAGAAAAGCTGCTAAAAAAGACGGCAGAGAACCGGCAAAGTTCTTTTCCAAAAAGACTTCACTTTCATACTTCTGGACCTCTTCCTGTTTAACCAAAGCTGTAACAATTGTATTTTCGTTTTGCAAAATACCCCGTTTAGCTAGTTTCCTAAGCATGGTATAAGTAGTAGATTTTTTCCAGCCCAGCCTTTCCTCGCAAATTTTAGTTAATTGAGTGGAGTTGATTGGTTCATGTTCCCAGATAATCTCCATAAATTTATACTCCGCGTCAAAAAGTTTCAATCGGTCCATGGATATCTCCTCTTCTTTGGTTTATTGCAATAAACCTTTTTTGTTACTAGTTTACCGCGATAAACCTTTATTGTCAATACGACCTGTCCAAAAATAAATATTCAAAGCAACAAAGGCCGGTACAGCAGCCCAGAGGTACATTAAACTATAACCTGTTACTTGGGCCACCGCCCCCCACATTATTGAACTAAGACCAATTCCCAAATCAAAACCTGTAAAAAATGTGGCATTGGCAGAACCGCGCCGCTGGGGAGATGTGGCTACAATTGCTAAAGCCTGCAGACTAGGTTGCACGGCACCAAAACCTGCTCCGTAAATAATTGCCGCCAGTAAAAACATTCCCATAGTACTTGCCTGAGAAAGCAAAAACATGGCCGTCATTATGCAGATTATGCCCGGAATCACTACTAAATCAAAACCCAGTTTATCGGCAAGGCGGCCGAAAAGGGGTCGGGATATTGCCAGGGATATGGCATAAACGGTAAAGAAAGGTCCTATGTTTTCAATTCCCCTTTGATCTGCATACAATGCTAAAAAGGAAACTATTGCCCCATAGGTCATTGTTATCATAAAAATAACCATTGTGGGTCGTAGAGCGGCCTTTTCCATTAAATTAAACTTAGGACGTGACTGATTGACAGTTTTATAGTTAATTTTAAACGATAAAATAATAGAAAATAAAATCATTAAAGCGGAAAGCAAAAATAATATACTAAAGTCGAATTCCTTTATGATGTAAAGGCCTAAGGCAGGGGCCAAGGCCATGGCTATAGTACTGGCCAAACCGTAATAGCCCATACCTTCTCCAATTCGCGATTTTGGAATAATATCGGAGGCTACCGTACTGGCCGATGTGCTGGTAAGTCCCCAGCCAAAACCATGGAGGAAGCGAATAGAAAATAAGATCAATAAAGAAGGTACCCATATATAGGCCAGAACGCATAAGAGAAAAACTAACATTCCTAATAAAAAAAGACTTTTCCGCCCGTAAACGTCTAAAGCATACCCGACAAAGGGGCGAATTAATACCGCCGAAAAAGTAAATAATCCCACAACTAAGCCTACAGAAGTATCCCCACCGCCTAAATTTTTAGCATAGATAGGCAAAGTAGGAAGTAACATTTGGAAACCTATAAAAGTAAACAAAGTAATAAATGTTATAATTACAAAATCCTGAGTCCAAAGTTTTTCACTTTGGTCAATGGCTTTAATATTCTGGGTCAAGCTAATTCCCTCCAAAAAAATAGAATAGTATCAAAATTATACTAAAAAAAGAAGAAACACAAAATAATTTAACCGAAAAATGCTTAGTTATTTCTTTTTATTTTCCGGAAAAACTAAGGCACATTTAGCAGTTGACTCCTGCTAAATGTGCCTTTTGGTTATTTACGGTTGCTTAAAAGGACTAACTAATCTAAGAGCTTTACCTTAAGACAGTTATGAATTTGGGCCGGATAACTTTCTGCAATCCCGCCGGTATAAGTAATCTCAACTTCTTTACCGACTTCAAAATCATCCAGGCTTATTTCTTCACCTTGAGAGTTTAATAATACTGCATCTTTTAAAGAAACTGAGATTTTATCTGCGGAATTTAACTCAGCGGAACCTTCTTTAGGTTCTACCAGTAAACCGGATTCAGTTTTCTCCAGGATAGTACCAGTAAAAGAAGTTTCTTCTTCCTTTTCAGAAGCAGTACAGCCTAACAAAGTTAAAACTAACAGCCCGGCTAATAGCAGCAATAACAAACGCTTAATAATTAACCCCTCCTCAAACATTTTTTTTATTAGACGAAGAATATTTGGATATTGTTCCGCTTGTATCTAAACAAAAAAGGACCGTCTTGAAATCAGACTTGTCCCTTAATTTACACATAAAACCCTATAAAACTGATTTTGTAAAATGTTTTTCTACTTTTTTAATCATTGGAAATAAAAAAATACAGTAAATATCAAATTTTAATGTCTTTTATTAAGAAGACCACTTACTAAACCCAAAAAAGCAAAAATTGTATAATATCCCGCAATACTAATTTCCTTTCCGGTTAACTCAAAAATACCTTGAATAATAAGAGTATTTGCACCAAAAAGTGAAATAAACCACCCAACTATCAAACCAAAAACTAATCCTATAACCATTTTATCTACCTCCACAATCTAAAAACGGTACTTTTTGTTTGCTTCATCCCGATTTCTTTCTTTGTCCGCTTGGATTCTTTGGGCTTGGTGTTCATTCCCCTTTGTAAGTACCTCCTCCTACCTTATTATGCAATATAATCCTTATAAAGTAATCAGGAAATTCTTAATAAATTTACCAAATTTTAAAACCTTATCCGGCAAAATTTTCCTAATAGTAAATATAATATTAATATGATATCATATTTATATCAAACGAAAGGAGAAATGATATTATGACAGAACAAAAAGCTTGGAAGATTAACGGGTTTTTGGGGATTTTTACTATTCTTCTTTTAATAGGAGGAGCGGCTATTAGCTTTATTCAACTGAATATTGTTCTAGGAGTTCTATTCTCTATTCTAACAGTTATAGTAATGAGTGGAATTCATATTGTTCAACCCAACCAGGCTAAGGTTTTAACCTTCTTTGGAAATTACCTGGGCAGTATCCGGGAACCTGGTATTTGGCTGGCGGTACCCTTCTCTTTGGGCAAAAAAGTTTCTCTAAAAGTAAGTAACTTTAATAGTGAAAAACTTAAAGTAAACGATGTAGAAGGGAATCCTATTGAAATTGCCGCAGTAGTAGTTATCAAGGTAATTGATTCCGCAAAAGCTGTTTTTGATGTGGATAATTATGAGGAGTTTGTAGAGATTCAGAGCGAAACAGCCCTCCGACATGTGGCCAGTAAGTACCCCTATGATAATTTCGAAGAGGAAGGCCTTTCTTTAAGAGGAAATGGCGAAGAGATTGCAGAGGAAATTGTGAAAGAATTACAAGCACGTTTAGCAATAGCCGGAGTAGAAGTTATTGAGGCCCGGATAACTCACCTGGCTTATGCCACGGAAATTGCCAGTGCTATGCTCCAGCGTCAACAAGCAAATGCAATTTTAGCTGCCCGTCAGAAAATAGTGGAAGGTGCTGTAGGTATGGCCCAGATGGCCATTGAACAACTTCAAAAAGATGGCACAGTAGAGCTTGATGAAGAGCGAAAAGTTTCCATGATTAATAACTTACTGGTAGCTATTGTTTCTGACAATTCTGCTCAGCCTGTAATCAATACGGGGAACCTTTATTCTTAGGCAGTTGATTTAAATGGCTAAAAAACAGTTCCCCTTGCGTATTGATCCTGTTTTATTTGAAGTGATAGAACGCTGGGCTGCAGATGAATTTCGCAGTATTAATGCCCAAATTGAATTCCTTTTACGAGAAAGTGCCCGAAAAGCTGGCCGCCTTCCTAAGAAAGCTAGAGATCCCAATGAAGAAAATAATATTGATTAGGAATAAGATTGTTTATTCCCAAGCTCCTTCGTAATTACATTAATATTTATAAACACTAGGGACGGCACGAGACCAGTGAAAAACTGGTCTTTTTTCCTTGGTTTATTAAACCCTAAAATATCCCCGGTATTAAATACGCAAGATAAAATCCTATTCCCAAAGATACCCCATTTGCAGTCAGGGCATATAAAGGTACAGGCCATTTTTTCCTTGTTTCTGTACTACTATACCTGGGCAGGAAAACAGAATATACCTTTAATTCTATGAAAATTACCAGTGCTTCCATCCAGAGATAATTAAATACAAACATCAAACTGCCATGATAATAATTGGTGATATTTAGTAAAACGTTAAGGATTGACTGGGTAACAATATTTGTAATCCCTATAATATAAAGTTGTTTTTTGGCCCTAAATCCGAAAAGTAAGGCAATTAAAACTTCAATTGTTATGGTGGCCAAAATTCTGGCCAAAAGGGAAATTAATTCCCATGTATAATCATAATTTTTCACTGCTTTTATATTCGCAACCTGTGTAACTGATTGAATTGCTAAGTCAGTGGCATCTACTTTATAGTAACTGTGAAAAGCATATCGTTCATATACTTCTTCACTGACAACAAATTTATCATATTCCGGAAAATAAAGTAGGATTTTAAACTTGTGAGGGGGGTAGTACCCCCAGGTGAACCGGGAGTTTTCAGTGCAATCACTAAAATATTGCAAAAAATAATACCCGTCTTTATCCTTATAGGATAAAAACTTTTCCCAAATTTCATACTCCTCGTCACCTTCATGGTATCTTTGGTTATTTGGATGAACACCTAGAGCACTGTAAGGGCCGGTAGAAGCCATTTCAGATAGTAAAGTCACATAATATTTTTCAGTAGCAAGTCCTGCAAAATCAATAACAACTGAAGGCTTGGGACCTATATCCGCATAAACCGGCGCTGGCATGCTTATTAACATAATTAATAAACACAACACCATAGAAAATACATTCTTTTTCATAAATTCACCTTATTCTATTAAATAATTTCACAAAAAGTACCTTCCCCTTTGTTTTTTATCTTCTTCCTTTGCCGGTAATATGCTCAGTCTTTATTTTGATTACTTTAGAATCTTTATTTTTCTTTTGAATGTATTCTTTTCCTTGTTCTATATAATCCGGAGAATACTTATTTATTAATTCCAAAAGAGCCCTATTTTTTTCATCACCGGAAACTTCAATTGCTCTCCCAAACACAATTACGCTCTCATATTTTGTACTAAATTTATCAGGTAAAATTTGAGTTGGGCCGACGACACAAAAAGATACTTTATCATTATTCTTTATATTATCTAATTTATGCCCTTCTACGGCACAATGAAAATATATAGAGCCATTAGTGTAAACATAATTTACCGGCAAACCATATGGGTATCCATTCTGGCTTATGGTTGAGAATATACCATATTCACCCTTTTTTAAGATTTCAAAAATTTCCTCTTTTCCCAGTTCTCTGTCTTTCCTGCGCATTTCTCTAAACATCCTCATCACTCCATAATTTTAAATTTTATATAAAAGTTAAGTTGTGATTATCTTGACTTAGGTAAATTGAAAAAAGCAGAACCTAAAGCAACGATATTTAAAATAGAGACTAAAGAAAGAAAGTTAGTAAAGTTAAAGTATAAATAATTGGTATGAATATTTATGCCACTTGATATCTGTTCAAGATAATCGGCTTCTGTGGTATCCTCCAAATTCTAATGACATATAAGTAAATTAAAATCATGAAAATTTGAATGAATTAATTTATGTTCTCGGGCATTTTTAACACTCACCGATAAAAATATAACTGTGATTAATTATTCCTGGCTAAGCTCCCTTTTCCCTCTTTAAAAAACATTTTTTTCTAAAAATTTTCCCGCTACTAAAGGGCACTATAATAAATGAAAACATTTTACTTAAGCGGCTATACGGAGAATCGGCTAAATAATCTTAGCGCAGTTGAAATAATAAAAGATGAACCACTACTTTTTAGTGATTCATCTTTTATCTGTAATCCTAAGGTTTATATTTTAAAGTTTTTATTGCTGCTGTTGCTTTTGGTTTGCTCTTTTATTAAATATGATTGTAATAACGGCTATGACAGCAAAGACTCCTATTATTACAGGAATCTTGGGTAAGGATTTTTCTTGGACACCTTCTTTGTATTCCGCTCTGTGTCCCATCCCATCATCGGCCACAGCACGATGAACGTTTAGACTAGGGTCAAAATAGTACTTACCCTCTTCATCTACCAATCCCTTACCCAGCTCATTACCTTCCTTATCATAGATAGTTACTTCTGTTCGCGGTGAAAAACCGCCGCCATCATATTCAACTCTCAGGACACCCGGTTCCTCCAGTATTAATAGCATACCATGAGCATAGGAAATGCCAGGTAGCAAAAGAACCATACAAAAAATAAAACCCAAAACAACATTTCCCGTTAATTTCGATTTCATAGAAACATCCTTTCTAATTTATCCAGCTTTTTTTGTTTTTCTCCAGGAATTGTACTGCAAAGGCAGTAACAACAGCTTCTACTATCATCAGCGGTGCATGGCCTACCATGATAATTTGCGCAACTGAGAAGTCCCCACTGGCAAATCTCGTATCTGTCAATGCTAGTAGAACAATTAGAATAATTACAGTCATGATTACAGATATAGCGCCCACTATACCTCCCTTAACCGCCGCACTTTTCAGGGGAGTTTTATGATATATTAAGTAGCATAAATAGGCCGGTATTGATAACATCACCGTGTTGGCACCCAGTGAGGTAAGACCCCCGTGTTTAAAAAGTAGCGCCTGTAACAAGAGGGCCGGGAAAAAGGCAAGAGGTGCTCTTTTCCCAAGAATAACCCCAATTAACCCACATAAAAGCGGGTGAACTGAAGTCGGAGGTACAGGAATAGAAATCAAAGATACGGCAAAGAAAGTTCCCGCCATTAAACTTATTTTAGGGATATCTTCATCTTTGATTCCTTTGGCTGCAACCGCCATACCGGCTACGGCCACTCCGTATGATGCTACGATAACTGGGGTACTTAAAACTCCATCGGCTATATGCATTGATAGTGCCTCCTATATGTAAAATTAACGACTATGTTCTTCTGCCTCATACTCTTCAATTGGTAAAATTTCCACTTCATTTTCATCTAAAATCTGCATATTGCTTTCAGAAGGCATATGCTCCGTTACTATGGCATAGGTACCGTCTTCTTTTATGGTGAAATAGATATGGCCTTGTTTTTTGTCCATTTCCAAGGTATAGGCATAATCGGGTTTTACTACAAATTCACTTTCCTGTTTGATCGTTTCCTTCTCAGTAGCCATTAAATGAGCTGCGTGATGATCTAAATCAACGATATTCTCTCCCATTTTTATAAAGCCAACATCCATAGTTTCATCTTCACT
>CZCB01005274.1_pt1 | contig 20749 bp, 19 predicted proteins | sample 591991 | NCBI WGS metagenome assembly CZCB01 (sample SAMEA3556809, study PRJEB10932) | anaerobic digester metagenome
CTTCCGGCAGGTCGGGGTCGGCCTCCACCCGCAGGCTGAGATTCTGCTGCTGCGCCCGCAGCTGGAACAGGCCGGCGGCCCGGTCCAGGATGGCTTTCGGGCTGGCGGGCTGCGGGTCGAGCGGCAGGGAGCCGGCGTCGGCCAGCGACAGTGTGCGCAGGTCTTCGACCAGGCGCTGCAGGCGCTCGATCTCGGCGTAGATCAGGCCCAGCCGCTCCGGCGTGGGCGGCAGTACACCGTCGCGCATGGATTCAATGTAGCCGCCGATCACGGTCAGCGGAGAGCGCAGGTCGTGAGCCACGTCGGCGGTCATCTGCTGCCGCAGCCGGTTGACCCGGGCGACCTCCTCGCTCATGCGGTTGAAGGATTCGGCCAGCTGGCCGATTTCATCCTGCGATTCCACGGGAACCTTCTGCTGAAGGTCACCGGCGGCGATGGCCTGGCTGGCCCGGTTGAGGGCGTTGAGCGGCCGGGTGATGGCACGGGCCAGAATCATGCCCATGACCAGCGCCAGCAGCAGGCCGCCAAGCACGCTCCAGATCAGCGCCTGGTTGGTGCGCTGCAGGAAGTTGGCCTCGGCCTCGCTGTACACCGGCAGGCTGCTGGCGGCCAGCAGCGTCCCGACCCGGGTTCCGTCGACGACGATGGGGAAGCCGCTGCGCAGCTGGCGGCCGGTGGCCTGGCTGCCGCGCGGCGTGTCCGAACTCAGCGGGACGATCCAGCGGCCGCGCGCGTCGGCCAGCCCGAACAGCACCCGGCGGGTGTGCATGGTTTGCATGCCCATGCGCATTTCCCGGAGGTCCTCGCTGGTCTGGATGTTGAGCCAGGCGGTGATTTCCTGCAGCTGCGGCCAGACCAGGTCAATGTTCTCCCAGGAGCCGACCTGCCGGTAGTAGTCCTCCAGCGCGTCCAGCATGATGGCCCCCTGCTGGTCGACCACCAGGCGGTACAGGCGGTCGACGCTGGTCACGCGGATAAACGCCGCGATCAGCGCGGCCGTGCTCAGGGCAACGGCCACGAAGGCCAGGGTCAGCTTGAAGGAGAGGGATGTTTTCATCGGTCAGGGCTGCTTCTGGAAGCGGTAACCGACCCCGAAGACGGTTTCGATATAGCGGGGAGAGGCTGGGTCCGGCTCGACTTTCAGCCGCAGGTTGCGGATGTGCACGTTCAGGGTGGTGTCCAGCCCGGCAAAGCCGCTGCCCGCCAGGATGTCGACCAGCTCGGCGCGCGAGTACACCCGGCCGGGTGAGCGCATCAGCGTGGCCAGCAGGTCAAATTCGATGGGCGTCAGGGCGGTTTCCTTACCGTCCACGGTGACCATGTGAGCGCGCTCATCCAGCACAATGCCGCCGGCGCGCAGTACCTCCTGCTTCTGCGGAGCTTCTCTGGCCCGGCGCAGCACCGCGCGGACGCGGGCGGTCAGCTCGCGCATGCGGAAGGGTTTTGTGACGTAGTCGTCCGCTCCCAGGTCCAGCCCAAGCACGGCGTCGGTCTCGTCATCCCGGGCGGTGATAATGATCACCGGGATCTGCCGTTCCTGGCGGAACACGCGCAGGAACTGGTAGCCGTCCATTTTGGGCATCATGATGTCCAGCAGCACCAGGTCCGGCGGGTCGTGCCTGGCCATGTACAGTGCGGTCTGCCCGTCGCCGGCGGTCAGCACGCGAAAGCCCTGTTCAGTCAGGTATTCTTCCAGCAGCCGGCGGATGTTGGTCTGATCGTCTACGACCAGGATTGTCTCAGCCATGGTACTCCCATTTTAATCCGGTTCCAGACTGAGTCTAGCAGCGGCCTGTTTAGATTTGATTTAGACGGCAGTTGGAACTGGTTTATCTCGCGTCCCGAGTATACGAAGGAGACGAAGGGCCGGGCGATTCCGAGGAGGTTATGGTACACTTGGGTCGCCGTAAGTGAAAAATCGAACAGATCACCTCGACCGGGGGAGGATCGGGTGGTTTGAACAGAAACCGTCATGAAACATGGAGGGCTTCTATATGTACATGGTGTTTTGCGTGATCGACGATGTGGAGCGGCTCGATGACGTGCTGGACGCCTGGGTGGAAGCCGGCATCACCGGCACGACCATCCTGGAGTCCACCGGCATCGCCCGCAAACGCAAGCGCTACATTCCCATGCGCTTTAACTACGGCGTTGCTGACCGGATGGAAGGGCATTACACCCTGATTACCATCGTCCCGGATGAGGACACGGTCCGGCGCTGCCTGAAAGCTGCTGAAAGTGTGATCGGTGACTTGAACGAACCCAATACCGGTGTATTTGCGGCCTGGCCGTTGTCTGTGACAAAGGGGGCTGGTCGCAAAGAAGGGATGGGTGAGGATTAGTCATGGTATGGATCACATTTATCGTAAGCGCGGCGGTGATCGCCTTTGCCGCGAGTGTGCTGGCCCGCTACGGGGACGTCATTGGTACCCGCACCGGGGTGGGGGGCGTGTTCATCGGCGTGCTGTTAATGGCCTCCGTCACTTCCATCCCCGAGTTTTTGACCATCCTGAACTCCATCCAGGAAGGCGTGCCCAACCTGGCCGTCGGCAACCTGATGGGCAGCAACCTGTTCAACATCATGCTGCTGGCTGTGGTGGATTTGGCTGGTAACAATCACCGCTTCCTGCGCCGGGAATCGCACCGCCATGCCCTGTCGGGCAGCCTGGCACTGTTGATGATCTCGCTGGTAATTGTGTTCATCCTGGCGGATCTGGACGTGATGGTGGGGCCTGTCGGCCTGGACAGCCTGATCCTGATCGGGGTGTATATCATCGGCGTATATCTGCTGCGCAGGGATTCGCAGCACGCTTCGAAAAAGTCCCGCGAGCCGGAGCCGATCCCTGAAGACATGCCCAGCATGCGGCGTGCGGTGATCGGTTTTGCCATCGCCGCGGCGGTGCTGGTGTTTGCCAATCCGATCATGGTGCGCTCCGCCGAAACCATCGCCGATATCACCGGGCTGGGCTCCTCGTTTGTGGGCGCCACGCTGGTGGCACTGGTTACCTCGCTGCCCGAGGTGGTGGCGACCACCACTGCCGTGCGAATCGGCGCGGCAGGCATGGCCATCGGAAACCTGTTTGGCAGCAACATGTTCAATATGATGCTGATCGGCGCGGCAGATATCTTCTTCCTGCAGGGGCGGTTCATTTCCGTCGTTGACCCAACCTTCCTGCTGGTCGGCGCGATGGGTATGGTGATGAACTGTGTGGCCCTGGTGGGCAATGTGGCGCGACTGGAAAAGCGCCTGTGGAAGTTCGAGTTTGACGCCACAGCCCTGGTGATCCTGTACATCATCAGCCTGGTGATCCTGTACAGCCGGGGCGTTGGCTGAGACCGGACTTCAGGAAACCATCGGGTCGGTCTTCAGGTAGCGCTGGCGGTAGTATCCGATTGAGACCAGCAGGATCAACTGCAGCCCGGCGATGACGATGTTTGAAAACTGGTCATAGTAAAAGACCAGCAGATTGACGCCGGTCAGCGCCAGCAGCAGGCCCATGTTGGCCAGCGCTGTGGCGAAGCGCTCTCTGCCGAAGGTGAACAGCACGGCGGAAAGCACCATCGAGATGCTCACCAGTGTCTCCAGGGCGATGTCCAGGTAGCGGAACAGCCCGCGTTCCACATACACATTGGTTCCAAAAATCTCTTGAAACAGGTTCAGGGAGCGCTCGGCAACCGGGTCCAGCGGGACGGCCAGCGCTCCCTGCAGCGCCCGGGCGGCGAAGGACATTTTTACCAGAATGATCCCGCCGACCAGCAGCAGACCCAGGACGATGCCGGCTTTCACTTTACGCCGGCTCAGCCAGCGCGTCTCAAAGGCCCGCCAGCGGACCATGGTCCGCTCAACCAGGCCCATCTGCCGCGGGACAATCTGCAGCGAATCCGAGTGGATGAAATCCAGCAGGTTTCTGGCCAGCAGTGCCATGTGCGGCTGCGTGCTGTTTGCCATGACAAAGGTCAGCTGCTCCTCCAGGTCCGCCTTCTCCTCCGGGTCCAGGTCCTGTTCCAGGGCTTCCTCGAGCGCTTCCAGCGCGCGGAAGAGCTCGCCGCGCACGCTGCGCTCGCGAGGCCGGCGCACGCGCAGGTACATGCCCACGCTGAGCAGGAAGAAGGCATAGACGATGGGCGCCGCCAGGGGAAAGAAGTAATCATTGGCCTGGGTGATGAACTTGCCCACTTCGTCGATAAACAGCCCGACCCCCATGCCGGTCAGCACCGCGCCCACCATGTAGACCCATCGGTTGGCCAGCACCAGCGGCAGCAGGGCGGCGATGTAGAGCAGCAGGCCGCCCCACAGCGCGTGGGCGATGTGAAAGACCTCGCCGCCGATCTGCGGGTAGCCGGTCAGCGCCAGGAACAGGCGTGTCAGGCTGACCGAGAGGGCAAAGGCCAGCAGGGTGACCAGAATATGCTGCTCGGCGCCCAGCCGTTTGACCGGGCTGCGGAATCTGCTGCTGAATCGGTGCATGGTGTACACCTCCAGAGATGGGGAAATCGGTCCTACCGGGAATCGATCAACCAGGCCGGCGGTGAGGCCACGCCTCGTAAGCTTCTTGCGAGCGGTCCAGGTCCAGATAGCGCAGGCGAAAAGCGTCGAGCCACTCGCGCAGGCCGGGCCGGTCAATGATTTCGCTCCAGCGCCGGACCACTTCGTTCAGCGTCAGCGTGTGGAAGGAGTCCTGGCCCGGTTTGAGCAGGGCGGCGTACTGCTCCGCAGCCTGGCGGGTCTCGCCGTCATCCTCATGATGGAGCAGCAGCAGCCGGCCGTGGTCGAAGCGGCTGCCGGGCTTTCTGCGGACGGCCTCGACCAGCAGGTGCGACCGCCAGAGTGGGAACAGGGATGGCTGTGCCAGCGATTCGATGACTCCCTCTCGCCAGGGGGAGGCCGGGCCGGCGGTGAGGGTGATATAGGCGGGATTGACGAACACCTTGTCGGCGGCCGGCGGAACCGGCAGCGCCAGCACGGCGATGAAGGCCTGCTCGCCGCTCGAGCGGGTGTAGTCGATCAGCAGGTCGAAGCTGCCGCGGTCGTTGAGGTAGTCGCGGGTCGGCTCGGGCGTGTAGGCGAACATCAGCCGGTTAAGGTACTTCACTTCGCCTGGGAAGAGCGAGCGGACCAGTTCGGGCATCACCTCGCGCAGGTCCGCGGGCTGGGCGAACAGGTTGAAAGCCAGCGCCAGCGGGGAAAGCAGGTCGCAGTGCAGGTGATACACGTCCAGCACGCCCTTGTGCAGCGCCAGGCGGCGGTTGACCACGTTGAAAATGTGACCGCTGAGGAAGTTTTTCCCCCGGTTCCCGTCCGGCTGGCGCAGCATGCTCCCCAGCGCGGCTTTGCTGCCCGGCCGGGGGCTGCCCGGGGGCAGGTTCAGCACGGCAGCACGGTACCAGCTCTGGTGGAAGCGCATCCGGGCGGTGAAGGGGCTGTCTTTGGGGTTCTGCGGGCCGAGGTCCGGGATGGGTCCGGCTGAGGTTGGCTTTGATTCGCTCATATTCATCCGTCACCGTGAAGAGTCAGCCTTATTGTAGGCCGGAATGCCGCCGGGCGGGTCGTGCTACAATGCACCCGGGCGAACACGTTCAAGAAAGGGGCGATATGCGCGTTCTATCCCGGGCGGAAGCCCTCGCATTCCTGGTCGAACAACCGCGCACGGCCAAGCTGGCCACGGTGCGGCCGGATGGCCGCCCGCACGTGGTGCCCGTGTGGATCGATGTAGAAGGCGGCGAAGTGTACTTCACCAGCTGGCACACCACGGTCAAAGTGAACAACATGCGGCAGGACGACCGGATCGCACTGTGCGTGGACGACGAAGTGCCGCCGTACGCCTTCTGCCTTGTCGAAGGCCGGGCGGAGCTGATCTACGACCTGGAGCAGCTGCGCTACTGGGCCACCCGCATCGCCGGGCGGTACATGGGCGCGGACCAGGCCGAGGCGTTCGGCCGGCGCAACGCGGTGCCCGGCGAGCTGCTGGTTCGTGTGAGGATCGACCGGGTGGTGGCTTACAGCGGCATCGCCGATTGAGCCGCGGTCAGTTTTCCAGATCGTAGCGGTAAAGGTTGGTCTGGCGCAGTTTGAAGCCCACCCGCTGGTAGAGCCGGTTGGCGGCTTCGCGTGTCGGTCGTGAGGTCAGGTCCACCGTGCGCGCGCCTTCCTGGCGGGCGCGTTCCAGCGCGGCGCGGGTCAGGGCCTCGCCGATCCCCCGGCCGCGGTAGGTATTGTCCACCACCACATCTTCGATCCAGGCGCGCACGCCCGTGGGGATGCGGAAAACAGCCAGAGTCAGCGAGCCGATGATGCGTCCGCCGTGGTCCGGGTCGCGGGCCACCAGCACGATGGAGGATTTGGACTGCACCATATCCTCGATCTCCTCCCTGGTGGGAATCTTCGCGGAGGAGGACAGCTGGGGCACCAGATGTTCGAAGGCCTGCACGACTTCATCCGTCACATGGGTAAGTTCAGTGATTTCCATTCTGTGGTTGGCTCCCTGTTGATCTTGCTGTGATTATAGCCAGTTCGCGCCGGATCAGGCATCCTTTTGACCCCGGCCGGATTTCTTTTTCTCGTCCTCGGGTTTCTCTCTGGGCCAGGAAAGCGTGTGCACCTGATTGACAGCCAGCACCCGGGTGTTCTCTTCGGTGATCTGCACGATGGAGACCGAGGCCGGGTGAATCACCAGCCGCTGGTAATCGTCGATGCGCATGTTCAGGTAATGGGCCATGACCAGGCGGACGATATCGGCGTGGGCGAAAAAGGCCACCACGTCGTTCGCTTCGTCGAAATGCGACTCGATTTCCTGCAGGGCGCGCTGCTGCACTTCCACCAGGCTTTCTCCGCGGGGGAAGCGGATGGAGCCGGGGGACTGCTGCAGCTGCTTCCACAGCCGCAGCCGGCGGAGCTGCTTGTAGGTGCGCCCCTGCCAGTCGCCGTAGTTGACCTCAATCAAGCCCGGGGCGATCTGCACCGGCAGGCCCAGCCGGCGGGCCAGCGGTTCGGCGGTCTCCACGGCGCGCTCCAGCGGGCTGCTGTAGATGGCCTTGATGGGCGCATCTTTGAGCATCTCCGCCAGCTGTTCGGCCTGCTCGCAGCCGCGTTTGTTCAGGTGCACCTCGGGCATGCGGCCCGTGAGGCGCCTGTGCATGACGTCATTCTCTCCGTGGCGGATCAGCAGCAGGGTTGGCATGGTCCTCTTCGTTTTTCTCCCCTCGATTCAACCCCAGGCCCTCGGCCTGCGCCCGGCGCCATTCTTCCAGCCGCCGGGCGATCTGCGCCTCGAAACCCTGTTCGGACGGGTGGTAGAACTCGTGACCGAGCAGCCCGTCAGGCAGGTACTGCTGCGGGGTGAAGTGACCGGGGAAGTCGTGGGGGTACTTGTATCCCTTGCCGTGGCCGAACCCCTTGGCGTCGCGGTTGGCGTCCATCAGGTGGATGGGGACGCTGCCGGCGCCCTCGCGGGCCAGCCACTCTTGCACGGAGTGGTAAGCGCCCACGGAGTTGGATTTCGGCGCGGTGGCCAGGTAGATGGTCGCCATGGCGATGGGGTACAGGCCTTCGGGCAGGCCGACGTACTCGTAGGCCTGGGCGGCGGCGGTGGCCACCACCAGCCCCTGCGGGTCGGCCAGACCGATGTCCTCGCCCGCCAGAATAATCAACCGGCGCAGGATGAAGCGCGGGTCTTCGCCGGCCATGATCATTTTCATCATCCAGTACAGGGCGGCGTCCGGGTCGGAGCCGCGCACCGATTTGATGAAGGCAGAGATGGTGTCGTAGTGGGCGTCACCCATCCGGTCGTACAGGATGGCCCGCCGCTGGATGGACTCTTCGGCCACCGCCAGTGTGATGTGCACCCGGCCGTTCTCGTCGGGCGAGGTGGTTTCGACGGCCAGCTCCAGCGCGTTGAGCAGGTTGCGCGCGTCCCCGCCGGACATGGCGATCAGGTGTTCGCGGGCTTCGGTGTCAATCTCGACCTGCCGGTTCCCGTAGCCGCGCTCCGGATCGGCCAGCGCCCGCTCCATGATCTTGAGCAGGTCCTCTTCCCGGAGCGGCTGGAGCTGGAAGATGCGCGAGCGGGAAACCAGCGCGGGGATGACGTCGAAGTAGGGGTTTTCGGTGGTCGCCCCGATCAGGGTGATCATGCCGCTTTCCACATGCGGCAGGAGCGCATCCTGCTGGGCCTTGTTCCAGCGGTGGACCTCGTCGACGAACAGGATGGTCCGCTGGCGGTGCAGGCGGCGGCGCTCGGTGGCGTCGGCGATCACGCGCCGCAGGTCGGCCACGCCGGCCAGAACGGCGGAAATGTTCTCAAAATAGGCGCGGGTGTGCTGCGCGATCAGCCGCGCCAGGGTGGTCTTGCCGGTGCCCGGGGGACCGGTGAAAATAATGGAGGAAAACAGGCGGTCGGCCTGGATGGCCCGGCGCAGCAGCTTGCCTTCGCCGATGATGTGTTCCTGCCCGACGTACTCGTCCAGCGTCTGCGGGCGCATCCGCGCGGCCAGAGGCGCTTCTTGCGCCATTCGCTCCTTCATGGCGTGGTCGAACAGGTCCATGGAATCGATTCTACCATAGCGGCCTCTCCGGGGCCTTTCGATGGGGCCGCCGGCCGGCTGGATGTTCTATAATTACGGCAGCAATCCAATCCCTTTGGAGGTCATCATGGAATATCGACGCCTAGGTAAAGCCGGGATCAAACTCAGCGCGCTCTCGCTGGGCGCGTGGATCACCTACGGAGGTCAGGTGGGTGAGGATGCGGCCGAAGCCTGCATGAAAGCCGCCTATGACTGTGGGGTGAACTTCTTTGACAACGCCGAAGTGTATGCCAGCGGTAACGCCGAGATTGTGATGGGCAATGTGCTCAAGCGCATGGGCTGGCCGCGGGAAAGCTACGTGCTCTCCACCAAGATCTTCTGGGGCGGCGATGGCCCCAATGACTCGGGCCTGTCGTACAAGCACCTGATCGAGGGGACCAACAAGGCCCTCAAGCGCCTGCAGCAGGACTATGTGGATCTGATCTTCTGCCACCGCCCGGACCCGAACACCCCCATTGAAGAGACCGTGTGGGCCATGGACCAGATCATCCGCCAGGGCAAGGCCTTCTACTGGGGTACATCCGAATGGTCGGCCGCGGATATCATGCGCGCGGACGCCATCGCCCGGGCCAATGGTCTGCGCCCGCCCAGCATGGAGCAGCCCGAGTACAACATGTTCCACCGCCACCGCTTCGAGGTGGAGTATCAGCCGCTGTACGAGCAACTGGGCTACGGCACCACCATCTGGAGCCCGCTGGCTTCCGGCGTGCTGACCGGCAAGTACAACGACGGCATCCCGGAGGGGTCTCGCCTGGCGAAGTATGAGCGCCTGCGCAAGTCGGTGCTCTCGGACGACCGGCTGAACAAGGTGCGACAGCTGACCGGCATCGCCAACGAGCTGGGCTGCACCATGGCGCAGCTGGCCCTGGCCTGGTGCCTGAAGAACCCCAACGTCAGCACGGTGATCACCGGCGCCACCCGGGCCGAGCAGGTCCAGGAGAATATGAAGGCGCTCGAAGTTGCCGGCAAGCTGGACGATGAAGTGATGGCCCGCATCGAGGAGATCCTGCAGAATAACCCGAAGAAGGACGAGGATTAGGCCGAGCCGGGCAGACGGCATGGAACCGCCAGCCAGAGCGTTCTGGCTGGCGGTTTGATTTTGGATTAATTGGTTCGCACAGTGCTATTGACCGATGTAAAAACTTTCGGTATCATAGCAGCATTATTCGTTGACAATTTTGATAGGTGGATATTCTCCCTGGCCCGGGCATCAATAGATCTGCCTAATCTGTACTCACTGCGGCCTACCCGGGTATTCTCCCGGCCGTGCTTGAAAACCGAGTGCGCTTTGTAGATGGAAACCTTTACCCATTGCGCTGCAGCACGTTCACATCTCTCAAAAGCACTGTCCGATTGGAATACTAATGAGAGAACGTATTTCCCCGGTATTCACGCTGCTGCTTGCACTGCTGGCCATTCTACTGGTCGTCTTTGGCACCGGATTAATCAACCAGAACTTATCCCGACCTGCCCGCATCCTGATTGAGGAACTGCCTGCAGCCCGGGACCAACAGGTGTTTCCCCCGCTGGCCGGGGAGCGGCTGATCCGCGTGGGGGTGGAGGAAGACTTTGCCCCCTTCTCCTACTGGCAGAACGGGCGTGCGTCCGGGTTTGACGTCGATTTGATGCTGGCCGTCGCCGAGCAGGAAGGCCTGCAGGTGGAGTTCATCCCCGCGGCCCGGCAGGAGCTGCGCCGCATGATCGCGGAAGGGGAGCTTGACGCCATCGCCGGCATTGCCTTTTCTCCGGCTCGGGATCAGGAGATGGACTTTTCCACCTCCTACGCGGCGCTGTCCATGGGCCTGTTTGCGCGAGTTGATTCGCCCATCCGGTCCCTGGCCGACGCCGCTGACGCCAGCATCCTGGTGAAGGAAGGCGGCATCACTCACGACTACTTGCGCGAGAACCCCTTCGGCAGCCGGGTGGTCGCGGTGCCCTCCAACGGCGACGCGCTGCGCCTGCTGGCGGCAGGTGAGTACGACGCGGCGCTGCTGCCCAGAATGCAGGCGCTGCGCATCATCCGGAACCAGCGGTTGAACAACCTCCGCCTGCTGGATGTGAATTTTGAGACGTACCCGTACGGGTTTGCCGTCACCGAGGGGAACACTGATCTGCTGCTGAGCCTGAATGAAGGTCTGGCGATCGTCCAGGCCAACGGCGAGTTCGACCGCCTGTACGAGCGCTGGTTCGGCGATTTCGAGTCCCTGCGGCTGACCGGCGTGGCCCGCTATTTCGTCATCGCCCTGGCTGCCACCGGGGTGCTGCTAGTGATCGCCATCGCCTGGACGCGTACGCTGCGCCGCCAGGTGCGCCTGCGCACCCAGGAATTGCGCAAGAGCGAAGAGGAGTACCGCCTGCTGGTGGAAAACGCATCAGAAGGGGTGGCGGTGATCTGCCAGGATCAGCTGGTCTTTCACAACCCGCGCCTGCTGGAAATTCTGGGGTACTCGAAGGAAGAGCTGGCCGGGGTGAATGCGCTCGACCTGATCCACCCGGACGACCGCGAACAGGTCAGCGAGTTTCAGTCTCATAAAATCTTCGGCACTGCAGGCAAAGAGCCGCTGACCTGCCGCCTGCTGACCCGCAAGGGGGAGAGCCGCTGGGTGCTGCTGAACTCCGTGCGCATCCACTGGAAGGGCAAGCCGGCCACGCTGAACCTGGTCGCCGATATTTCGGAGATCAAGCAGGCCGAGGAGCGCATCACCCGGCAGCTGCAGCACATGGCCGCCCTGCGCGCGGTGGACATGGCCATCGCCGGCAACACCGACGTGAACCGCACCCTGCGTCTGCTGCTGGAGCAGGTAACCGGCCAGCTGGGGGTGGACGCGGCGGACATCCTGCTGGTGGACCGCCAGACGGGAAAGCTGAAGTACGCCGCTCACCAGGGCTTCCGCACGCGGGCCATCCTGTCTGCGGAGGTGGCCATGGGCGAAGGTTACGCCGGCAAGGCCGCCGCGCAGGGGCATCCGGTGCTGGTCGCCTGCCTGCGCGGTACGCCGCGGACCATGCTCAGCGCGGCGCGGCTGGAATCGGAAGGTTTCTACGCTTACTACTGCACGCCGCTGATTGCCAAGGGAGCCGTGCTGGGCGTGCTTGAGGTTTATCACCGCACACCGCTGCCTTCTGATCAGCAGTGGATGGACCTGATCGAGACCATGGCTCACCAGGGCGCCATCGCGCTGGACAATGCCTCGCTGGTCCAGGACCTGGAGAAGATCAACGAAGAGCTGGTGCAGGCTTACGACCGGACCATCGAGGGCTGGGCGCACGCGCTGGAGCTGCGCGACGGTGAGACCGAGGGCCACTCGCGGCGGGTGCTAGATCTGACCATCCGCCTGGCCCGCCGGATGGGCGTGCCCGAGGAGGAACTGGTGCACATTCGCCGGGGCGCGCTGCTGCACGACATGGGCAAGATGGGCATTCCGGACGAGATCCTGCTCAAGAATGGCCCGCTGGACGCCCATGAGTGGGAAGTGATGCGCCGCCATCCGACCCTGGCCTATGAAATGCTCTCCCGGGTGACGTTCCTCGAGCCGGCGCTGGATATTCCTTACTGCCACCACGAGAACTGGGACGGCAGCGGCTACCCGCGCGGGCTGAAGGGCGAGGAGATCCCGCTGGCGGCGCGAATTTTCGCCATCGTCGACGTGTGGGACGCGCTCAGCGTGCGCCGGCCCTACCGGGACGCCTGGCCGGAGCACAAGATCTGGTCGTACATCCTGGCGCAGTCCGGCAGGCAGTTTGACCCGCAGGTGGTGCAGGCCTTTGTGGAGATGATGAAGCCCGAGCTGGTGCCCGCGCTGGGTCACAGGGCGCTGCCGCTGGCCGCAGACTGACCTGCTCTCAGGGGGAGCGGCCCGCGCGACCGGCAGGCTGGCACGCATGCCGGGGCTTGCCGCCTGTCAGGCCAGCAGGCCGGGCAGTTCAGCCAGCGTCCGGATGGTGTAGTCCGGCTGGATGGTGTCCAGGTGGTCGCGGTTGTCGGGCGTGTCCGCCCGGCGGGTGATCCAGATCGAGGTGATTCCCAGGTTGTTGGCCCCCAGAATATCGGCGCCCAGCGTGTCGCCGACCATGGCAGCCTCCTCCGGCCGGACGCCGAAGGCCTGCAGGGCGACCTCGAAGATGTGCGGGTGCGGCTTGCGCCGGCCCACCACCGCGGAGATGAAAATGTGCTCGAAATACGGGCGGATGCGGGCCTTGTCGATCAGCGCTTCCACGTCGTCGGCGTCGCTGGCGTTTGAGATCACCCCCAGCCGCAGACCCCGCTCCCGCAGCGCCTGCAGGGTGGGCACGGCATCCTCCTCCGGAATCCAGTGAGCCTGGGAGACCTGGTACAGGGCAGCCAGCGCCTCGCGAATGGTCTCCTCGCTGACCTCTGCCACCCCGAACTCCTGCAGCTGCTGTGAAAGCAGGTAGGCGGTGGTGTATTCGATAAACTCGGTCTCGCGTTCCTGGTAATAACTGCTCAGGCGGTCCTCAAACTGCTTGCAGAAGCGTTCTTCATCAAGCTGCAGGCCGTGCCGACGCAGGACATCCATCATGGCCCGAGTCGCGGAGGGCAGGGTTTCGTCCCACGGGCGGCTCTGGTACAGCAGCGTATTGCCCAGGTCGAAGAAGATCACTTTGTAACGATGGGCGGGTAGAGGCATAAGGGTGCTCGGCGGTAAAGGTGATAATACGGCGCGGGGCTAATACCCGTGCTCGAGGTTAATGCGGTTGAGCAGGCTGGACCCGGCCAGGTAGCGGCGCAGGTTTTCGGCGAACATGGCCGCGGCGCGCTCCTTGTAGCGGGCGGAGATGCCGGCAATGTGCGGGGTGATGATCACGTTGGGCAGCTTCCACAGCGGATCGTCTTTGGGCAGCGGCTCCTGGTGGAACACGTCCAGCGCCGCCCCGGCGATGCGCCGCTCCTGCAGCGCCGTCACCAGCGCGGCATGGTCGACCACTCCGCCCCGGCTGGCGTCCACCAGATAGGCGGTGGGCTTCATCGCGGCGAAGACTTCGGCATTGATGATTCCGCGGGTGTCGTCCGTCAGCGGCAGGGTCAGCACCACGAAATCGCATTCCTTGACCAGCGAGCGCAGCGCTTCGATGGGGTAAAGGCGGTCGAACAGGTCCCCTTCCGGGTCACCCAGGCCCTCCGGTATGTAGCCGCTGTCCTGAGGGTGCATCACATCCCGCTTCGAGGCCAGGATGGTGACGTTGAAGGGCTGCAGCACGCGTGCGGTCTCGCGGGCGACGGAGCCGTAGCCCACCAGCCCGACGGTGCTGCCGCGCAGCTCGGCCGGCCGGAGCCGCTCCCAGCGGTCTTTGGGCCACTCGGCTTTGGCCTGCAGTGAGGCGATCAGCGGCAGGCGGTGCCCCAGGGCCAGCAGCATGGTCAGGATGTACTCGGCCATTTGCGGGGCGTTCGCGCCGGAAAGCGTGGTCAGCACCACGCCCTCTTTGTGCATGATGGGCGCATCCAGCAGGTTTTCTACCCCGGCGTAGCTGACCTGCAGCCAGCGCAGGTTGGGGGCCTGCTCGGGAGCGGGGAAGACCTGGTCGGTGTACAGAATTTCGGTACGCTGCCAGACTTCGTTGGGGATATCCTCGGCGCGCGATCTCGGCAGCACGGTGAAGCGCAGTCGCGGCGAGACGGCTCGCAGCTGCTCCATGGCTTCGTCCGGGAAGGGCTGGGTAATCAATACTTCGACAAGCTGCGTGCTCATACCTCTATTATAAAGGCGGTTCAACCTCCTGAGAGGATGAACCGCCTGAGCGTGCAAGGTCTCAAAGGATTAGCGCAGGTACACGCCGCGCGGATCCAGTTCTTCCCGCAGGATGCGCAGCTCCTCATCGGTGGGCGGCTGCGTCACGCACAGATCTTCAGCCACTTTGAGCGGCCAGCCGGTGTTCTCCTGGACCTGCTCCACCTGGACGCCCGGGTGGATGTGGGTGAGAACCAGCTCGCCGGTTTCGTCCGGTTCCATGATCCCCAGGTTAGTGACCACCGCCTGTGGACCGCCGCCGCGCACCCCGGCGGCCTGTCGCTCCGCGCGGCCGGAGAGAAAGCCGGCCGAGGTGCAGAAATCCACCTTTTCGGGGAAGCGGCGCTTCTGGTGCGGGGTCATGATGTAGCAGCGGTTGGCCCAGGCGGCGATCTCCATCGCCCCGCCGGATCCGGGCAGGCGCACTTTGGGCTGGCTGTAGTCGCCGATGACCGTGGCGTTGATGTTGCCGAAGCGGTCGATCTGCGCCCCGCCCAGGAAGCCGACGTCCACATTGCCGCGCTGCAGGTAGAGGGTGAAGATGTCGTACATGCTGCACACCGACGCGGCGCCGCTGACCAGGGTCGGGTCGCCGATCGAAAGCGGCAGGCGGGCCGGCCGCGCGCCGATCACCCCGGCTTCGTAGATCATCACCAGGTTGGGAGCGTGGGTGCGGCGGGCCAGATTGCAGGCCAGGTTGGGCTGGCCGACGCCCACAAAGACCACGTCGCGATCGCGCAGCAGCCGGGCGGCGTTGACAATCATCAGTTCGGCAGAAGAGTAGCTCATCTCAATACGCTCCATAGTTGACCGGTGCGCTCAAGCGCTCGGGAACTTGCAGCCGGGCCAGAGTCTCGGGGCCGAGTTTTTCCACGTATTCGGCGCGGTCTTTCACACCGTAGACCCATTCCTCCAGCCAGCGCTGTGTCTCCTCGCGCGAAGCGGTGATCTTGTCCCACTGCAGGTAGAACTCATTATCCCGGTCGTAGTAGCCCTGGGTGTAAGACGGGTGCGAGCAGTACGGCACGTGGCACACGGCGTCGACGATCAGGTCCGGGATCATGGTGCGGTTGGGGTCGGAGCGGATGATGTCTTCCGAGACGATTTCTTCCGCGGTCACGATGACATGTTCGGCGGCAAAGGCGGCTTCCTTCTGCTCGCCGAGGATGCCCCAGATGTGCGCGTTGCCGTTCACATCGGCGCGCTGCACATGAATGATGGCCACATCCGGGCGCAGCGGTGGCAGCACGATTACGTCCTGCCCGGTGTATGGGTCGGTCACCCGGCGGTAAAGCGGGTTGGCATTCTCCAGGTCGCGGGTGGCGGTCGGCTGCATGGGGATGAAGGGCAGCCCGGCCGCTCCGGCCTGCAGGCGCGAGATCATGCCGAAATGCGAGTATTCCTCCCACTCCAGACGCCCGGCCTCCATCTCGGCGCGCATGATACGCAGCGAACCGACGCCGGGGTTGCCCATGTAGGAGAAGATCACCTTGCGGGCGCAGCCGGCGGCCACCATCTGCTCGTAGATCAGGTCCGGTGTGGCCCGGGCCAGGACCAGGTCCCTGCGGCCCTGGCGGATGATCTCGTGCCCGGCCGCGAAGGGGATCAGGTGCGTAAAACCGGCGGCATAGATGGTGTCGCCATCGTGCACGTATTGCTGAATGGCTTCAGTCAGTGAGCATAATTTGGACATAGGGGTGAACGGTTCCTGTGGGGATGTTAAGGCAAATTGTGAAAGGCGAGAGAAGGGGAGGGCCGGTCATCCGGCCCTCCCCGGCGGGCGTTAGCTTCGGGCCACCCGGTTGTGGATCTGTTCGCGCATGTACAGCGGCAGGTAGTACAGGCCGCCGGCATTCTTGCCGGTCGCGCCGGAGCCCTTCCAGCCGCCGAAGGGCTGGAAGCCGGGCCACGCGCCGGTGGTGATGCCCTGCGGGCGGTTGGAATAGGTCACGCCGGCTTCGATGTTCTCGAAGAACCACTCCACCTCTTCCTGGCTGCCGTAGATCCCGGCGGTCAGGCCGTAGATCACATCGTTGGCCATGCGCATGGCCTCATTCAGGTCGGTGAACTTGCCGATGGTGGTGATGGGCAGGAACATCTCATGCTTCCACAGGCGGTGGTCGTAGGGCAGGTTGTCGACCAGGGTGGGCGCGACGAAGTAGCCCTTCGCCAGCGGGCCGTCGGTGAGCACCTTGCCGCCGGTGAGCAGGCGGCCGGCTTCCTGCAGTTCCTCGCTGAACTGCTGGTAATCGTGGTAGGCGCCGCGGTTGATCACCGGGCCCATGTAGTTCTGACGGTCGGTCGGGTCGCCGATGGTCAGCTCTTTGGTCCTGGCGATCAGGCGTTCGACCAGCTCATCGTAGACCGGCTCTTCAATGTACACCCGCGAGCAGGCCGAGCACTTCTGGCCCTGCAGGCCGAAGGCCGAGCGCACGATGCCCGTGGCCGCATCGTCCAGGTTGGCGTGCTTCGTGACGATGGCCGGGTTCTTGCCGCCCAGCTCGAGCACGATGGGGCGGATGTAGGCGCCTTTGGCGAAGTCGCGGTACATCTTCATGCCCACATCGTAGGAGCCGGTGAAGGTGATGCCGGCGATTTCCGGGGCTTCGATGATCGTCTGGCCGAGGGTGCTGCCGGGGCCGGTCACGTAGTTGAACACGCCGTCCGGAATACCGGCTTCACGGAAGCATTCCGCCAGGATGCGGGCAGACCAGGGGGTGTCGGTGGCCGGTTTCATGATCACCGTGTTGCCGGTCACCAGAGCAGCGCCGGCAGGCCCGCCAGTCAGCGCCATGGGGAAGTTGAACGGGCTGATCACCACCCAGACGCCGTAAGGCTTCATCACCGACCAGTTGGTGGAGTTGAAGCCGGTCAGCGGGTCGCGGCCCATTTCTTTGATGTACCCGTCGTTGGCTTCCATCTGGTCGCAGGAATAGCGCAGCAGATCCGCCGTTTCAGCCACGTCACCCAGGGCTTCCATGCGGTTCTTCCCCACCTCCAGCGACATGATCACGCCGGCTTCGTAAATGCGCTCGCTCAGAAGGTCGGCTGCGCGGCGAATAAGGGCGACGCGGTCCTGCCACTTCATGCGGCTCCAGACGGGGAAGGCCTTCTGAGCGGCCTCAATCGCGGCCCGGGCTTCCTTCACGCCGCCTTTCTGGAAAATGGCCAGAACTTCGTCGGTGTTGGCCGGGTTGCGGTTCTCGAACTTATCCGCGGCATACACATCCTCGCCATTGATCAGCATCGCGACTTCCTGGCCCAGGTTGGCGCGGCGTTCCCGCAGGGCTTCTTCGTAGCGGGTGTGCAGTTCTTCGGGCGGATTGAACATCGTGCCGTAGGTTAACTTGAACTGAACGTCGGCAGCCATACGAAATGACCTCCTTATATAGATTGAACAGAAGCGGTGGATGATTTGATCGTCAATGGAACCCCAGACACTAACAGTATAGATCAGGAGAGGGGTCGTGTCAAAGCGGTCGGGGTTTCAGGACAGAGGAGTGAGAGAGCCGAGCCGGTCGGCCAGGGCGATCAGGTCCGGCGCGCGCAGCACCTGCCCGGAGTGGATGGGCCATTCACCGCGCAGCGCTTCAACCCAGCGGAAAGGGATCTCCTCCAGCCCGTAGGCCGCCCCGGCCAGCGCACCGGCGACCGCGGCGGCGGTGTCCGCGTCCGCGCCCAGGTTGGCCACCTGAACCACGCACTCTTCGAAGCTGTCCGTGGTCAGCAGGCCCCACAGCGCGCTCTGCAGGGTGTGGCGCACCCAGCCGGTGTTGGGCAGGTCTTCCCGGCGCAGATCCCCGGCGGTGCGGACGATCTCCAGCAGGGGAGCGGGCAGCGGGGACCATTCCAGCGCGGCTTCGATGGCCTCCGGGATGGTGTGACCCTGGATCAGCAGGGCGATCACCGCAGCGGTGAAGGCACAGGCCGCCTGGCACTCCGGGTGCGGGTGGGTGACGCGGCTCTGCAGGCGGCTTTCGCGCACTAACGCTGGCAGGTCCGGCCAGCAGGCCAGGGCCACCGGCCAGCAGCGCATCAGCGAACCGTTGGCGGCGTTGTCCGGCTGGGCGCGGCGGACGTTCTCCACCGCCGTTTCCCAGTCCAGACCGCTGTTCACGCCCATCAGCACCTGGCTGGTGTAAATGCCCACGTCGCGCGGGCCGCGGCGGTGCCAGTCGGCGAAGCGCCCGGCCAGGTCGACCGGGTCCAGCGGCAGGTGGTGCAGCAGGCTGTCGGCCAGCGCCAGCGCCATTTCGGTGTCGTCCGTGAAGGTCCCGGCGGGCAGCGGACCGGGACGCATGTCACGCACTAGCTGATCCGGCGGGGAGGGCGGGCCGAACTCGAGCGGCATGCCCAGGGCATCCCCGGCTACAGCGCCGATGAACGCGCCGCGAATGCGGTCCTGGCGATCCTCGTCCATGTTCTCTCCTCAGCGCAGTCCCCAGACCCATTGATAGAACACTTCCAGCTGTGCGCGCACCCGGCTGATCTCGGCGCGCTCGCGAATGCAGTCCAGATTGATGGCGGCGGCCCGCAGGCGCAGCTCGGGCTGCTCCAGGGCCAGCAGGAAGGCTTCCGCCACTGTCTGCGGCTTGTTCGGCTCGACCAGCAGCCCGTTTACTCCCGGAGTGATCCACTCGCGAAGTGCCTCAATATCCCCGGCGACCGGGAAGCAGCCCAGCGCCATGGCCTCCAGCAGGGTGTTGGGCGTGCCGTCGTGCGTGGTCACCGAGGAGGTAACCTGCGAGCGCCGGAACAGCTCCCACAGCTGGGGCTGGGGCAAATAGGGCAGCAGGTGCACGTGGTCTGCCACCTTCAGCCGTTCCAGCCACTGCTGCGCCTCCACCTGGCCGGCCATGGCCGGGCAGAGGAAGTGGACGTCCGGCCGGCGCTGCAGCACCAGCGGGACGGCCTGGAAGAACACATCCGTGCGGGCGTAGGCCGGGCGGATGCCGCGCGGGTTGATAATCAGCGGAGCGTCCGCGGGTATGTCCGCGGGCAGGATGCCCTCCAGCGATGCGGGCGTATTGATCTCGGCCAGGTCGATGCCGCCGTTGCCGGGGGCAACCAGCGTGGGCCGCTCTTCCGGGAAGCCCCACGCCTTCGCCAGGCGGATATCCCGGTGGGCGTCGGCAACCAGCCCGTTGGCCCGGCGCAGCGTGCGCTCGGTCCAGGAGCGCATCGAGCGGGACTGAACGGCGTGCAGGGTCAGGTCGTTGCCCCAGATGGTCACCGCCAGCGGGAAGCGCGGCGGGGTGTAGGAAGCCAGCATACCCTCAAAGGGGATGCGCAGCGCGTGGACCATGTCCGGGCCGGTCTGCTCCACCAGACGGGCGAACTGCCCGCCGAAGCGGCGCAGGGTGAGCGGCCCCAGCTGGTAGCGGCCCTTCAGGAACAGCGAGCGGAAGCGGGTCACCGCTTTGCGCGGGTTGAATGCGGAGCGGGAGGTTTGGCCGCTTCCTCCGGGGCCGGAAGCCATGCCGCTGAAGGCCACCGGCATCACCGCCAGCAGCGGCACGCCGGGGATGGGCTCGCAGGGGTAGGTGGAGACCAGTGAGACTTGATGGCCGGTGGCCAGCACCCCCTGAATCCAGCGGCGCGCGATGGGACTCCGGCCGTCGGCGACGAAAAGGATGTGCATGCTCGGCTCCTTGGCTGCTTCTAGATATACACGCAGGAGGGATACACGGCACGGACGGCCTGCTCGAAGGCGGCCACCATGCCCTCCAGATTGATTTCTTCGGTCACAATGCGGTAGGACTCAGTACCAAAGCGGCGCAGGCGGGCCGGGTCCTCCAGCGCGGACCGCAGCGCGGCGCACAGCGCGGCGGCGTCGCCGGGCTGGACTGCCCAGCCGTTGGTGGGGCGGACCAGATCCTCTTGGGTGCCGTCAGCCTCTCCGACGATGACTGGCAGCGCATGGGCCATGGCCTGCTGCACGGCCAGCCCGCCGGTGCCCGGCAGGACAAACAGATCGGCCCGATCGAAGATTTCGTCCAGTTCCGGGCCATGGCGCGGGCCGAGGAACTCTGCGTCGGGATAGATCTCCCGTGCCAGGCGCTGCAGGTCTTCGCGGGCGGGTCCGTCGCCGACGATCCACAGCCGTGGACGCAGCTCGTCGGGCAGCCCGGCGCAAGGTCGACCCGTTTGCGCTCCTGCAGGCGGCCGACGAACAGCACCACGGGCCGGCCCGCATACCCCTGCTCAGGGCGGTGCGGGGGCGGCGAGGTCGGGCGGGAGACGGCGGCATTGCGGGCGATAAAAACCTTCTCCGCCGGGAAGCCGAGGGAGATGAAATCCTCCGCGCCGCGCTGGCTGTAGGCGATCAGCGCGTCGAACTGGCGAACGAACGCCCGGTAAAAATGGAACTGCAGGCGCGAGCGGCGGGAGGACGGCGCGCCCAGCCCCCAGCCGATGAC
>CZCB01012352.1_pt1 | contig 20659 bp, 22 predicted proteins | sample 591991 | NCBI WGS metagenome assembly CZCB01 (sample SAMEA3556809, study PRJEB10932) | anaerobic digester metagenome
TCGGCAGCGTCAGATGTGTATAAGAGACAGCATCGGCGGGCAGATTAGGCTTGCCGCTAATTTTTTTAGCCGTTTAAGAGGCTTGTTGTTCCGGCCGGAACTGAAGGAGGGGGAAGGGCTGTTACTTTTTCCCTGTCGTCAGGTCCATACTTTCCTGATGGCTTTTTCCATTGATGTGCTTTTTCTGGACAAAAAAGGAGTCATTGTGGAACTGCTGCCGGAAATGGGGCCGGGAAGGGTTTCGCCCCTGGTGCGGGAGGCTTATCAGGTTTTGGAGCTGCCGGCCGGGCTGGTGCAAAAGAAAAAACTGCGGAAAGGGGAACAATTATTCATTACAAAAATGGCAACAGAAAGTATAAAGTACTAAACGATGGAAATACTACTAACAACAACTACTAAAAAAATTGCCAATAGGGGGAATTTAGTGTGGAAATGCAGTTGTTGTTAGAGAAGACACGGGTGTTGCATCAGCTCTTACAGAAATCGGCCGGACAAACCCTGGATTACGACACGATTGCCCAAGAACTGTCCAGGATAACCGAGTCCAGCATCTACCTCACCAACAAAAACGGGAAACTGTTAGGAAAGGAGGAAATAGTCACCGTCCGGGGCGGCTTCTTTTCCGAAGCAGAGATTACGGAAGGACAGTTTGGGGAAAAAAGCCTGCAATGGCTCTCCGGTTTTACCCATACGGAAGTAAATTTGCTATTAAAAGACTCGGACTATTACTGTGTTTTGGCCCCGGTTTTCGCCAGCGGCGAACGACTGGGAACGGTGGTGTACGCCCGGGAGAAAAAACCTTACACCCCGGCCGAAACCATTTTGGCCGAATATGGGGCCAGTGTGGCCGGAATGCAGATCCTGCGCAACGCCAACGAAAAAATGGAAAACGAAGTGCGGAAAAAAACCGTCGTCCAGTTGGCGCTGGAAGTGCTATCTTATTCGGAACTGGAAGCGGTCAAGTATATTTTCAATGAAATCGAAGGCAACGAAGGCTTTTTGGTAGCCAGTAAGCTGGCCGAGGAATACAAGTTGACCCGTTCCGTGATTGTCAACGCTTTGCGGAAACTGGAAAGCGCCGGGGTCATCGATGCCCGCTCCCTGGGGATGAAAGGGACCTACATCAAAGTGCTGAACGATTATTTGTATGAGCAATTGGCTCAGATCTAAACAGGAAAGGACGAATAACGATAGCCGTCCCATCGGCAGGCCCGGCGCAAAGCAGGCCCCAGCTGATGGGGCGGTTTTTTCATTTTTCAGCTAAATTGCGAAAAGGAGGGGAAAAGAAAACAAAGTCGAATATTATTCATAGAGAGCGAAATAAAGAGGGAGGTACGGGGGATGGGCTGGAAGGAATGGCAAAGTTCTTTAGTGGGGCTTCTGTTCCCGGGGAAAAAGGTCTGCCCGATTTGTGGGCAGAAAAAGACGGAAGTTTACCATAAGGGAATTTGTCAGAACTGTGCCTCTCGTATTTTAAGCATTTCCAAAATGGAAATAGTGTGTCCCCGGTGCGGGTTTTTTACGGCAGGGGAAACTTGCCCTAATTGTCGGTATTGGAGTAATGCCCTGTTCCAGGTGGGGAGTGTGGTGCCTTATGAAGGCGTATTCCGCGAAATGATTCACGATCTCAAATTTAACCGGAAAAAAGAGAATGCCTATCCTTTAGGCTATTTGATGGCTTGCCGGGTGAAGGATTTGGGGATTGCCGACATTATAGAAGCGGTTGTCCCGGTGCCCCTCTATTTAGGGAGAGAGATTGAACGGGGGTATAACCAAAGTCTCTTGCTGGCGCAAGTGATCAGCGAGGAGTTAAAGAAGCCCCTTTGGCCGAATGCCCTAACGCGCAAACATTTCTATCAAACCCAAACGGTTCTGGGGCGCAAAGACCGGTTAGAAAACTTAAAAGACGCCTTTGAGTTTGCCGGCAAGGAGAAAAAAGTGCGCTGCGTTTTATTGGTAGATGATATAATTACTACAGGAGCTACTTTGGTATCTTGCGCCAATGTTTTGGAAGAGCGGGGAATTAAACGGATTTACGGGATTACCTGGGCCGCAGGTTATAGTGTCAAAATGATGGAAAAACTGGAGAATATTATTTGAGATTTTCCCATAGGAAAGGAAGCGAAGACCGATGAAACTCAGAAATTGTCCGGAATGTGGCAAGGTGTTTACTTTTATTCGCACCAATCTATGCCCGGAATGTCAAAAAAAAGACGAGGAAAACTTTAGGATCGTGCGCAAATTTCTTTCGGAAAACCCGGGTGCTTTAATTACGGAAGTCAGTGAAAAAACCGGGATTGGCGAAGAGAAAATCCTGCGCTATTTGAAAGAAGGCCGTTTTTCCGTGGGGACGAAGATTCAGGTTAAACTGCAATGCGAGCTGTGCGGAGCGGCGATCAACGCGGGGCGGTATTGTCTTCCTTGTCAGGAAAAGCTTACTGCCGGGCTCAAAAAAGTGATTCGCGAGCAAAATGAGAAGGTTGCTGCGGAGGCGAAGAAAAAACAGGAGCCCGTGCCCCAAAAGGGACGGCCCCGGATGCATAGCGCGGAATCCTGGCTGGAGCATAAGAAGAGATAGTCTGAGCGCGGGAGAAGAAGGCAGATAGGGGCAAAAAGCGGCAGTAAAACGTCCAAAACAGAGCAAAACGGAAAAAACGGGCTAATTTGGCCGTCAACAAATCGGTATACCTATCCGATATAACGGGTAGGTATACTTTTAGTATTTTTGAAGTAGAAAAAGGGAAAGGTGAGCATGATGCGGATAAGCAATCAGCCGATTCCGGAAATCAAAAAGATTTACAATCAACAGAATAAGGAGAACGTCGTTGACAAAAGCCCGGCCGCAGCCAAGTCCGACAAGGTGCAGCTTTCTGAGGAAGCTTGCTTTTTCGGGATTGCGATGAAAGCGCTGCAACAATTACCGGAAAGTTCCGCGACGGACCTCCAAAAGCTGGAGTCGTTGAAAACAGCCATCAAAACCGGAACTTATGCCGTAAAAAACGAGGAAGTAGTCGAGAAGATTTGGCAGGAGAGCATGGACAAACGAGTGTAAAGCTGATCAGGAAAAATGCTTAAAGGGGTGGAAGAAATGAATCCGGCTAACGAACCGCTGCGTGGACAAACGATTAACCGCTTAACGGAGATCCTATCGGAACAAAAAAAGCTTTATGAACGGTTGTTGGAACTGTCCCGGCAAAAACAGAAACACCTTATCAAGAACAACCTTGGCGCTTTGGAAGAGATCGTCGCTCAGGAAGAAGGTCTGGTGCTGCAAGTTAGCAAACTGGAGGAAGGGCGTGTCGCCTGTTTTTCTTGTTTAGCCGGGGAGTACGGTTTAAATGCGGAAAGTACGCTGCTGGAGTTTTTGCAGCACGTGGCTGAACACCATCGCGCTCAACTCAAGAAGCTCCATGAGGATTTATCCGGTGTGCTGCTTGATTTACGCCAGCTCAATCAGGAAAACACGGCCTTATTGGAGCAGTCTTTACAATTTGTGAATTTTACGATGGATGTGTTAAGTCAGCAATCCAAACCCTTGTATAATGCTGATCATGAGATTAAGGTGGAGCGGCTGACTAATTTTTTAGATAAGAAAGCCTAATCGTCTTTTCGGAAAGAACTTCACGATGGAGCACAATCTGGGTTTGAGACGGAGAGTGATAAGATGCGGTCAACTTTTTTTGGGCTTAATATCGGTTACAAAGGGCTCGCTGCCCAGCAAAGAGCTTTGGACGTAACCAGCCATAACATCGCTAATGCCAACACGCCGGGTTATACCCGTCAGGATGTTATTATGGAGCCTACTCCTGCCCAGAAGGTTTTGGAAGGTTATGTGGGCACCGGGGTGACCATTACCGATTTCCGGCGGATCCGGGACTCCTTTATTGATATCCAGATGCGGACGGAAAACCGGGCGTTAGGGGAATGGGAAACCAAGGACAACATTATTAAAAAACTGGAGGTTATTTTTAACGAGCCTTCCGATACCAGTATCCGCTCGGTTCTGGACCAATTCTGGGAGGCGTGGCAGACCTTATCCAAGAATCCCGAAAGTGTTTCGGTGCGCACCGATGTAATGCAAAGAGGGGTGACCTTAGCCAACACCTTTAATCATCTGGATGCGCAATTTTTGGATCTGCAGATGGATATTAACAAAGAGATTGGTTTGAAGGTCAATGAAATCAACACCCAGGCCCGGCAAATCCGCGACCTTAATATCAAGATTATGGAAGCGGAAAGCGGCGGGCATACGGCTAATGATTTGCGGGACAAGCGGGATATGCTGGTGGAGCAGTTGGCCAAAAACATCGGGATTGATGTGGTTGAGGATGAATTAGGAGCGGTGAACATCCTAGTGGGCGGACAGACGCTGGTTTCCCGCGCTGTTTTGGCGGAAATCCAGTTTAATAACAATTCTCCCCTTAATCCGACGGCGGCCACTCTGGAGTGGTATGTGCCGGCCGATGGTACTTATCTGGGCCAGGTCAAGCTTACCGGCGGGATATTGAAAGGATATGTGGACATGCGGGATAGTGTCATCCCTGCTTATCAGGCTGAGGTGTCCGAGTTAGTGAAAGCGGTTGCGGAAGAAGTAAACGCTTTGCACCGGATCGGTTTTGGTCTGGACGGGACCACGGAGGTGGATTTCTTTACCACTACCGACGGAAGCCTTGAGTTTAACACTAAAAATATTCAGGTTAACTCGCTCATTCAGGAGGATATCAATTTAATTGCCGCGGCCGCTACGGATGACCCGGAAGTATACGCGGGGGATAATTCCAACGCGCTGGCCATTGCGGCGTTAAAGAATAAGCTGGCCATGAATAACGGAGTAGCCTCTTTTAACGATTTTTACATGGCGATCATCGGCAAGCTGGGGGTGCAGGGACAGGAAAGCGGGCAAATGGTGGCCAACCGGAGTTATATCATCGAACAGTTAATGAACCAGAGGGAGTCCGTCTCCGGGGTTTCTCTGGATGAAGAAATGACCAATATGATTAAATACCAGCACGCCTATTCGGCGGCGGCCCGCATTATTACCGCCATGGATCAGTGTCTGGAAACCCTTATTTTTAGATTAGGCGTCGTGGGACGTTAATTAAGGGAGGGAGCCTTATGCGGATAACCAATAACGTATTGGTAAATAATCTGAAAAACAATCTTTCCAGGACCATTGCCAATATGGAAAGACAGCAGCGGCAATTAGCCACGGGAAGGCGCATCGGCAAGCCATCGGAGGATCCCACCGGAATAGTGGAAAGCATGCGGCTCGTTTCCCGGCTCAGAGAGAACAAGGTGTATCAGGATAACGCCAAGGATGCCATCAGTTGGCTGGAAACGGCCGATGATGCTTTGAACAGTTTGACCACGGCCGTGCGGAGAGGATATGAATTGACGGTACAAGCGGCTAACGGGATCCTTAGTCCGGAAGACCGGGAGGCAGTCAATGCCGAAATCAGGCAGCTTATGGATGAGATCGGCGTGATTGCCAATACGATGCATAACGACCGGTATATTTTCGCGGGTACCAACACAATGAACAAACCATATGAGGATGGCGTTTGGCAGCATAACCAGGAAAATGTTCTTTACGAGGTAGGGATTGGCGTAAAAATCCCGATTAATTTGACGGCCGAAGAGGTCTTTCTGGAAGAGGATATCATGGGTTCCCTTCAGAAGGTAGTGGAGCATTTGGAATATAACCAGACCCAGGAATTGGGGGCGGATATCGAGGCGCTCCAGAAGTGCATTGACCAGGTTTTAGCTTGCCGTGCCAAGGTGGGGGCAAGTATCAACCGGCTGGAAATGACCGTGGCCCGTCTTGAAGAGCAGGAGGTGCACTACAAGGAACTGCAGGCGGAAGTGGACGGGGTAGATGCGGCCCAGTTGATTATGGAAATGAAAAATGATGAGAATGTGTACCGGGCGGCGCTGGCGGTGGGGGCCCGGGTGATTATGCCGACTTTGGTTGATTTTCTCCGGTAGCCTCAAAACATTTAGCTTAAACATTAGCAGCTAACCACACGGAGGTGGTGGGCATGGCTCTGGAAATCAGGACGACCTGGAGCAAAATCGGGATCCAAACTTACCGCCCTTTTCTTGAAATACAGCAACCCAGCGGTAAATTAAAGATTAAATCGCAAAAAACGCAACTGGTCATTGACCGCGAGTTGCCGCGGGTTCTCATTGACCAGTCTGCTTGTTTTAAGGAGTTGGGCTTTAAAACCCCGATGGAGTTTACGGCCGAAATGGCGCAGAAAGCCCGGCAAAGAGCCTTGGAGTACGTGGGAGAAATTGCGGAAGAGGGGGATTTTTTAGCGCGGCTTGAATACAAAGGACCGCACCCGCTTGCCGAACTGGCCTTAAGGCGCATGGAACGGGACGATTATTTGGAATGGAATTTTGACCTGCTTCCTAAAAGCAGGCCGAAATTTGACGTCCGCGGCCACCTGAAAATTGACTGGCAGGTGCTGGAGGGGAAGATCGAATTTGAACCACGCCCTCCACAGCTTCATTATCGTCCCTGGGTGACGAAAATCTACCTAAGGCAGCAGGGAGAGGTCCAAATCCGTTATATTGATGAAAAAGTATGAAAGAAAAAACCCTGCTAAGAAGGAAGCAGGGGACAATAGCGAGAAAACAGGAAGAAGATGCCGGAGAGGATTATGAAAAGAAAGAGGGTTTGTGGAGATGATCTTAGAAAGTAGTATTTTAGGGCAGTTGGAGTATGACGAGGAAAAAATCATTACTTTTCCCCAGGGGATTATCGCTTTTGAGCAGTATAAACGTTATCTTCTGGTGGAAAACCAGGATCAGCATAATCCCCTTTGGTGGTTACAGTCGGTTGATGAGCCGGATTTGCTTTTTACGGTGATCAACCCCTTCGTGATTAAGCCTGATTATAATTTTGAGCTGGCGCCGGGTGATGTGGAGGATCTGGGCATTGAAAAACGGGAAGACCTGGTGGTTTTGTCCATCGTCGTTGTGCCGGAAGATTTTAAAAAGATGACGGCGAACCTCTTGGCGCCGGTAGTGATTAACGCCCGGCTGAAAAAAGGAAAGCAAATCATCCTGCAGGACAAAAACTATTCCCCTAAACACCTAATTATCGAAGAACTGCAGCAAAGAAGCAGCGGTCAGCAGGCGCGTCCTTCCAAGACGCCCTCTTCCCGCCAGGGGACCCAGACCGGACCTAGTAAGGAGGAATGCTGCCATGTTGGTGCTGACCCGAAAAAAAGATGAAAGCATTATGCTCGGTGAGGAAATCGAAATTGTGGTCTTGGAGATAAGCGCAAACCAGGTTCGGCTGGGGGTAAAAGCGCCCCGGGACTGTGCTGTTTACCGCAAGGAAATTTTTACGCTGATCCGGGAGGAAAATATAAAAGCGGCCCGCCAGCATGGGCAGGTAGATGCGCTGCAAGCGGAAATCAAGCAGCTTTTTACGCCGGAAGGTCCCAGTAAGTAAAAAATTTTATATAAATTGTGCAAAAAAGGCTAAACTTTTTAAGGCAACGATTCGATATAGATTATAAGGAAGAGATCGGTTGAGGGCCCCAACTGATTTTCCTTTTCTTCAAGGATGAAGAAAAAATAAACAATTCAAGGAGGAAGGAACCATGAGAATTAACCACAATATTGCGGCGTTAAACACCTACAGACAGTTATCTGTCAACAACAACAGCAGCCAGAAGGCCATTGAGAAACTATCCTCAGGGCTAAGGATCAACAGAGCCGGTGACGATGCGGCAGGGTTGGCTATCAGCGAAAGGATGCGCAGCCAGATCAGAGGTTTGGACATGGCATCCCGGAATGCTCAGGACGGTATCTCCCTGATCCAGACGGCTGAAGGTGCTCTCAATGAGACCCAAAGTATTCTCCAGAGAATGAGAGAGCTGGCCGTCCAGGCGAAGAACGGCACGAACACCGATGATGACAGAAAAGCTTTGAACGAAGAATACAAGGAGTTAATTGCCGAGATTACCCGGATTGGGGAAGAAACCGAATTTAATACCAAAAAGGTGTTAAAGGGGGATCTTGGAGGCTCTTCAATATCAGCTGTCGGCACTGCCTTAACACCGGAAAACGGTATTGTGGACATTATCAGCAACGGGGCTGACGCAGCAACAGATTACACTGTGGCTTATTCCGTAAATGATGATGAAATAACGCTTTCCAGCGCCTCATTGGGAAAATCGGAAACCATTAGTGTTACTTCACCGACTGGTTTTGACACAAAAGAAATTACTTTCGGGTCTGTTGGGATTACGCTAATCATTAGTTCGGCTTTAAACGCAGATCTTACTGCCAATAATACTTTCACCGTTGGGGTAGGCGGCGCTTTAAAACTGCAAATTGGAGCCAATAAAGATCAGACCATGGATGTTTCCATTAGCGATATGCGGGCGTCGGCATTAGGCGGAGTAAACAAAATAAATGGGACTAGTGTGACTGACGAAACGAGTGCTGCTACGGCTCTAGAGTCTATTGAATTTGCCTTGCAAGAGGTTTCAGAGCAGCGTTCCAAACTCGGCGCTTATCAGAACAGGCTGGAGCACACAATAAATAACCTGTCCACCGCTGCAGAGAACCTGACTGCTGCCGAATCCCGGATTCGTGACGTCGACATGGCTCAGGAAATGATGGAATTCACCAAGACTTCGATCCTGATGCAGGCTTCTCAAGCGATGTTGGCGCAGGCGAACCAAATGCCGCAAGGAGTATTGCAATTACTCCGGTAGGTTGATTATGCTTAAAACGGGTCAGGGTGCTCCTGACCCGTTTTATCCTATCTATCTAGTTAAACTGCTTGGTGTTTTTGTCCCATCGGTGTGTTAGAATATTTTACAAGGAAATGAGGGATTATTATGCGGGCTGAAGGTGTGAATGCGGTTACGACCTCACTGACGAAGATGCCTGCTGCGGGTGAAGCAAGGACAGTTCGGGCAAGAGAAGAACATTCCCCGGTGAATCAGGAACCTCAAAAAACCGAGCAGCAGTTGGCCCGGGAAAAGGTGTCAGAAGCAGAAGTAATTGCCGCCATCGAAAAAGCCAATGAAAAACTGCAGTATTATGATACTCGGATAGAATTTTCGATCCACGAGAAAACCCGGCAGATTTTGATCAAGGTTTATAAAAACGATGAGGTTATTCGGGAAATTCCCTCTGAAAAAATTCTGGATATGGTGGCTAAAATGATCGAGCTGGCTGGTTTGTTTGTAGACGAAAAGGTGTAAGCCGGTGGTAGTAAGGAGGTATTTGGAATGAATATGCGGATAGGTGGTTTAGCTTCGGGCATGGATATTGACCAACTGGTGAATGACCTGATGCGTGCCGAACGGACGCAGGTGGATAAAGTAGCGCAAAATAAAGAATTACTTTCCTGGCGGCAAGAGGCTTACCAGGAAACCAACCGGTTGTTTGCCAACTTTATTCTGGACACCAAGAAGGAGCTGGGGCTTACGAAGACCACCACATCAGGGGCGTTATTATCCAGCTCGGTGAATAGCCTTGATTGGGTGAAAATAGCCGCTCTTTCTAATGAGAAGGTAGCTTCGGTCCAGACTAATGCCAACGCGGTTACCGGCTCGTATGATCTGAATGTACACCGTTTAGCTTCCAACTGGTCATCTGCCAGTAGTGTGGCAATTTCGAAAGGTGCTAAGGATAACCTGGCGACGCAGTTCGAATTGGGTGAGACGGATACACTGAATTTTACGATTACTACCAATCTTGGTTCGGTTACGATCAACAAGACGGATTTAAGCAATGTCACGCTTGACGATATTGTCAAAGAGATTAATCAGGCGGATATTGGCGTAGTAGCCATGTATGATCAAAGCTCCGACCGTTTCTTCCTGCAAACCAAGCATACGGGCAGTGATAATTGGATTCAGATAAGCGACGAGAGCGCTTTGACGGAGGGGAGCGATTCTGTTAACTTTATTAACGGAAAATTAAATTTGCAGTATTTGGATGAAAACGGTGCGGCGCATGATGTGGCCGGCGGGGTATATAATGGAGTAAATGCGCTGATTGATTTCGGCGCGGCCAAAGGGATTGAGCAACAAACCAATAGTTTTACGATCAATAACCTTCATTTAACCCTGAAAGCCACCGGAGAAAGTAAACTTGACGTGCAGACCAATGTTGAAGGAATCCTGGCGAAAATCAAGGGCTTTGTGGAAGAATACAACGAGCTTGTTGATAAAATCAACATTACGTTAGGCGAAAAAAGGTATAAAGATTATCTGCCTCTTACCGACGAGCAGAGAGAGGCCATGACGGAAGACCAAATCAAAAAATGGGAGGAAAAGGCAAAAAGCGGCTTACTCCGGAACGACATGATGATATCCCGGACGATGACCTCGGCGCGCAGTGGCTTATACGAAGAGGTCGCGGGAGTATCCGGTATTTTCTCGCAATTAACACAGATTGGGATTACTACCGAAAATTATGTTGCGGGGGCACCTGGCGGCAGACTGGTGGTAAATGACCAAAAATTAGTAGAGGCAATTGAAAAAGACGCGGATAGCGTTTTGGAGTTATTGTTTAAGAAACCGGACAGTAGTTTGACTTTAAAACAAGAAAGCGAAATGACGGCCGAAGAAATCAGGGAAAAAAGAAGCCAGAGCGGGCTGATTACCCGTTTGTACGATAATCTGATTGCCGGGATGAAGGATGTAATTGTTAAAGCCGGTCCGGGGAAGGACAGCGAACTTTATCGTAATGTGAGTTCCACGATCCTTTTGGATTTTGTGGTTAAGCACGGGAGCATCAGCGCCCTGGATGATGATATCAAGGATTTAACTCAAAGAATTGATGTGTTGGAAGTTTATTTAGCCAAACGGGAAGAACGCTATTGGAAGCAGTTCACCGCGATGGAAAAGGCAATTAATATGATGAACCAGCAAAGTGCCTGGCTGATGATGCACTTTGGCAATGGATTTTAACTGCGGAAAAGTAACGGGAGGATGAGCAAATGGCGATGTTGAATCCTTATCAAAATCAACCCTATCAACAATATCAACAGCAGCAAATTATGACGGCTCCGCCGGATAAATTGTTACTGATGCTTTTTGACGGGGCGTTACGGTTTTGCCGTCAGGCGAAAAATGCCTTGGAAGAGGCGAGGCTGGAGGAAGCCCATCACCATATCGTGCGTGTGCAGGATATTGTGATGGAACTAGAAAGCAGCTTGAATATGGATTATGAAATTTCTTCTTCCCTATGGGCCATTTATGATTACTTGTACCGGCGTTTAGTGGAGGCGAATATTAAAAAGGATGCGGCGATCCTCGACGAGGTGAGCTCTTTTCTTACGGAATTACGGGAAATGTGGGCCGAAGTCGCTCTACAGGTAAGAAAAGAGAAGAAAATGGTGGCGGGCGGTGGAGATCTTGAAAGATAGCATTTTAAACCATGTGTTTCAGCGTCTGGCCGAAGGGTACCGGCAACAAGTCCCCTATTACCGGCAAATGCTGGAGATTGCCCAAAAACAGGCGGAATTGCTGCAACAAAAAGAGGTGAAGATGGACCTGCTCTTTGAGTATATTAATGAGCGGCAGGGTCTGATCGACACCCTGGAAGGTTTGAGCGAGGGGATTAATGCCTTGAAGCAGGAAATCGTGGCTGCCCTGGAAATCCAAGAATTCAACCTGAACCGGATCCGGGAGCGGGTGGAAGGAGTCGGGGTGGATGCATTAACTATTGTGATCGATGAGTTAGGGCAGCTCCTGCAACAGATTAAAGAGCTGGATGGGCAAAACGAAGACGCGTTGCGGAGGGCCATTGAACAAACCCGCCAACAACTGCAAAATGTCCAGGAAGCAAAAAAAGTGCAGCAGGCCTACCAGGGAGAACCGAAGGCCGACGGCGGGGCCTTCATTGATTATTCCAAATAAGCACGCAGGTTTTTATCGTCAAGCTTTTTGCTCATTTTTTATTATTTTAGCTAGTTTTAAAATTTAAAATACGGTGTTTATCGTGAAGAGAAATGATTTTTTTCTTGTCAAGGGCTAAAAGACAGGAAAAAAATTTTTTTTGTGGGGGGATTAAAAAATAACCCACAGTGAAAAAACGGGTATGAAAAGTTATAAACAGAGTTATCCACATTATCCACAATTTTTGCGGAAAAAAAGGAAAACACTTTTTGACTGAAAATGTGAAAAAAAGGCAGAAAACTGTTTTTCTTGCGCGGACAAATTGTGCAACAATTTACAGGAGCATAAAAATAAGGCTCTTGTTTCTCGGGAAAAGAAAAGATATAATAAGTTTTAATGGGATTTCATGGTGACATGAAAAAGATCATTGTGAAAGGAAGAGGGAGGAAAGAAAAGATGATGAAAATGAGAAAAACGATGAAACTGGTTTGGGCAGTCTTGTTAATGTTTGGTTTGATGGTAACCGTGGTGGCTTGTGGTAACAATACCGCCGAACAGGAAAACGGCGCCGCGGAGGAAACGGTGTATAAAGTGGGGACGGAGCCGACCTTCCAACCGTTCGAGTATAAGGATTTGGAAACAGACGAGATCGTTGGTTTTGACATTGATTTGATTAAAGCCATTGCCGAGGAAGGCGGGTTTAAAGTGGAAATCCAAAGCCTGGGCTTTGACGCCCTGATTCCGGCGGTGCAATCGGGAACGATTGATATTGTTGCTTCCGGGATGACGATTGATGAGGAAAGAAGCAAACAGGTTGATTTTACGCAGCCTTATATTAATGCCGGCTTAGCCTTGGCCGTAGCGAAGTCTAATGAGACCATTAAGTCCGAAGAAGACCTCGAGGGGGCTACGGTAGCTGTTCAAATTGGCACGACCGGTGCGATGAAAGCCAATGAGCTGAAAGAACAAGGGATTGTGGAAAAAGTATTAACTTATGACACCATTGATGTTTTAATGGCCGAATTAACGAAAGGCACCGTTGATGCGGTAATTAATGATGCGGCGGTCACCGAGTCCTTTATTAAGAGCGGCCATGATGATATTAAAATCGTGGGGGAACAGATGAATACCGAGCAGTATGGTTTTGCGGTAGCGAAGGGCAATACGGAGCTCTTGCAAAGACTCAACGACGGTTTGCAAAAAGTGATGGCCAGCGGGAAATATGAGCAGCTTTTGGCTAAATATGACCTTCCGGCCAATGCGCGCCCGTAAGGCAAGGGGCCCTGAACTAAAGTTTTGAAGCTTTTGACAGCCGCGTTGGAGGGGGTGCTTGGATATCGCCAATTTTTCGGAACTATTTGTACGAGCTATTCCGCAGCTTTTGACGGGTGCGGTCACCACGATCTGGATTACTGCTTTGGCGGTGTCCATCGGGGTTTTGATTGGTCTTGTCGTAGGGCTGGCTCGTATAGTAGGGCTGGCTCGTATATCAGGAAAAACGTGGCTGCGTGCTTTGGCACGGGTCTATGTTGATGCGATTCGGGGAACCCCGTTGTTAGTTCAGATTTTTATCATCTATTTAGGGATCCCGAATTTGCTGAACGTACTGCTGGGACAACAGTTCCCGATTAATGTTTATGTGGCTGGGGTTATGGCCTGCGGCTTAAATTCCGGCGCTTATGTGGCAGAAATCGTCCGCGCCGGAATTCAGTCGATTGACCGGGGGCAGACGGAAGCGGCCCGTTCCCTGGGTATGAACAGCTGGCAGACGATGCGTTATGTCATCCTGCCGCAGGCCTTTAAGCGGATTATTCCTCCGCTGGGCAATGAGTTTATTGCCATGCTGAAGGACACCTCGTTGCTTTCGGTAATCGGCATCGAAGAATTAACCCGTAAAGGGCAGTTGTTTATTGCGGTTACTTTTGCTCCTTTCCCTGTTTATACCGGTGTTCTGTTGATGTACCTGGCGATGACGCTGACCATTTCCCGTTTTGTCAGCATGCTGGAAAGGAGGCTGGCGGTTAGTGATCGAAGTAACTGATTTAACCAAAGTATTTGGCAAGCTTGAGGTCTTAAAAGGGATTAGCACCCGGGTGGCGGAAAAAGAAGTCGTGGTGGTGATTGGCCCCTCCGGTTCCGGGAAAAGCACCTTTTTACGCTGCCTGAACCTATTGGAACAGCCAACCTCCGGCAGGATTGTGATAAATAATGTTACCGTGACGGATCCGGCAACGGATCTCAATAAGTTACGAGCCGAAGTGGGGATGGTCTTTCAGCGTTTTAACCTTTTTCCCCATATGACCGCTTTGGAGAACATCGTCTTATCCCCCATGAAAGTGCGGGGGCTGTCGCGGAAAGAGGCGGAAGAAAGGGCCAGTTATTTGCTCGAAAAAATCGGTTTAAGCGAGAAAGCCCATGTCTATCCCGAATCCCTTTCGGGCGGCCAGCAACAGCGGGTGGCCATTGCCCGTGCCCTGGCCATGCAGCCGCGGGTGATGCTTTTTGATGAACCGACTTCCGCTTTAGACCCGGAGATGGTGGGTGAAGTCCTGAATGTAATGAAGGACTTGGCCCGGGAAGGGATGACGATGATCGTGGTGACCCACGAAATGGGTTTTGCCCGGGAGGTAGGGGACCGGGTGCTTTTTATGGATGAAGGGCGCATTGTGGAGGAAGGGACACCGGAGCAGATTTTCCAGGCGGCGCAGCACGAAAGGACCAGGAGCTTTTTAAGTAAAATCTTGTGAAAAAAATTTTAGAGTTATATCCAATTTTTGGCGGATTCGTTTGACTTCAGGGGTGAGGAGTGCTATAATCATCGAAGTAGATTTATTCTGCTAGTTTTTTTTTAGGAGGAATGTTTTCAATGCAAGGAAAAGTAAAATGGTTCAACAAAGAAAAAGGGTATGGCTTTATCGAAAGAGAGGACGGGAACGACGTTTTTGTCCACTTTTCGGCCATCCAGGAGGAAGGTTTTAAAACTTTATACGAAGGGCAACTCGTAGAGTTTGAGATTGTGGACGGCCCCAAAGGCTTGCAGGCCGCCAATGTGGTAAAATGCTAAGCGCTTTTTTCCCTGACGGGAAGGGTGCTGGAATGTTCTTCCCCGGTATGTAAGGTACCGGGGTTTTTGTATCAGGAATATTGTTTGAATTGTCTATCTTTCTCTTCTGTTGCAGGATTTTTCTTGCAGGGAGGGAATAATATAATTAGAGAGTTATCGAGAGAGGAGTGGACATGATGAAAATTCAGTACAGGGGAAAAAACATTCAGGTCACTGAAGGATTAAAGGAATACATCGAAAAAAGGTTGCGTCGATTAGATAAGTACTTTGGAAAAGCTCCGGAAGCGATTGTGTCCCTGTCCGTTGAGAAGGAACGTCACCGCATCGAAGTTACCATCCCCTTAAATGGTTTTGTCCTGCGTGGAGAAGAGGAATCATCCGATATGTATTCTTCGGTGGATTTAGTGATAGACAAGCTGGAAAGACAAATGGACAAGTATAAAACGCGGCTTAATAAAAAGGTAAAGGAGTTTAGGGTCAGCGATATTGCCACCAGTGCCGAGGAGTTGTTACCGGGTGTGCCCGGCATGCCCAAGGATGATGACGATATAGGGGAGGAAGGGCATCGCCTGGTCCGAACCAAACGTTTTGCCTTTAAGCCCATGTTGGCGGAAGAGGCCATTATGCAAATGAATTTGCTGAATCATGGCTTCTTTGTTTTCTCTAATGCCGAAACCGACCAAATCAACGTGGTTTATCGCCGGAAAGATGGCAATTACGGGTTGATTGAGCCGGAGATCGATTGATCTCTTCACATAATCAGGGTCTATCTTCAACATAACAAGACAAGAGAACAGCACAAGATAACTCAACAGAGCAGGAACGGGTTAAAGAAATACTGGCGTGGAAGAAACAAGCTTCCACGCCAGCAGTATTTCAGGGCTTATTGTGGGCATTGCACGACCGGGCACAAAGTGTTAAAATAAAAAAATGGAATGTATTTGGTACAGCCCGGATTTTGATTGACTAAAGAAAGCAGGTGCAAAAGTGGCTTTCGAATTTCTGAAGAATTTCTTTGATATAAATGCCAAGGAAATCAACCGGCTCAGGAAAAAGGTCGAGCTTATCAATCGTTTGGAAAGCTCTTTAATGGCGTTAAGCGATGCGGAATTGCGCGGCAAAACCGCTCAATTTAAAGAACGGCTGGCGCAAGGTGAAACACTTGATGAATTGCTTCCGGAAGCCTTTGCGGTAGTGCGGGAAGCTTCACGCAGGGTTTTAGGCTTGCGTCATTTTGATGTTCAGTTAATCGGCGGTATGGTGCTGCACGGTGGCAATATCGCCGAGATGAAGACCGGGGAAGGGAAAACCCTGGTGGCCACCTTGCCGGCCTATTTAAACGCCCTGACCGGGAAAGGGGTGCACATTGTCACCGTCAATGATTATCTGGCCCGGCGGGACAGTGAATGGATGGGGCAGATTTACAAGTTTTTAGGCTTATCGGTAGGCTTGGTGGTGCATGGGCTGGACTTTGAGGAAAGAAAGCAGGCCTATGGTGCCGACATTACTTATGGAACCAATAACGAATTTGGTTTTGACTACCTGCGGGACAACATGGTCGTTCATCCGGAGCACATGGTGCAGCGGGAATTGCATTATGCCATCGTCGACGAGGTGGACAGCATTTTAATTGATGAAGCCCGTACGCCCCTGATTATTTCCGGTGCCGGGGATAAGCCCAAGGATTTATATATCCAGGTGGCCCAAATTATTCCCCGTTTGAAAAAAGAAGTCGATTACAATGTGGACGAAAAGCTGAAGACCGTGGCCCTGACCGAAGAAGGGGTCGGCAAGGTCGAAAAAATGCTGGGGGTAGAGAACCTTTACGAAGACGTCAATATCGAGTTAAGCCATCATGTGAACCAGGCTTTGCGGGCCCATACCCTGATGAAGCGGGATGTGGACTACGTGGTGAAAGACGGCCAGATTATTATCGTCGATGAATTCACCGGCCGTTTGATGTACGGCCGCCGCTACAGCGAAGGGCTGCATCAGGCCATTGAAGCCAAAGAAGGCGTCAAGATCGAGAAGGAATCCCAAACCTTAGCCACCATCACCTTCCAGAATTATTTCCGTATGTACGATAAACTGGCGGGCATGACCGGTACGGCTTTGACGGAAGAAGAAGAATTCCGGAAAATCTATAAGCTGGAAGTGTTCGTGATTCCTACGAATAAAGAAATGATCCGGCAGGATTTCCCGGATGTGGTTTACCGGACGGAAGAGGGAAAATTCAAGGCCGTGGTGGAGGCCATCGCCGAGCACCATGCCAAAGGGCAGCCGGTGCTGGTGGGGACCATTTCCATCGAAAAATCGGAACGGTTAAGTAAGATGCTGAAAGAAAAGGGCATTTCTCATCAGGTCCTCAATGCCAAGTACCATGATAAGGAAGCCCGGATTGTGGCCCAGGCCGGACGCAAAGGCAGTGTGACCGTGGCCACCAATATGGCCGGACGGGGTACCGATATTCTGTTAGGGGGGAACCCTGCCTATATGGCCAAGCTGGAGATGCTGGAGGAAGGCTATTCCTCGGCGCTCATCGAGGAGGCGGCCAGCCACAGCGTGGTCGATGACGAGGAAATTTTACGGGCCCGCGCCCGTTACAACCAACTATACGAAAAAATGAAGCAGGAAACCGACCGGGAACACGAAGAAGTGGTGAAATTAGGCGGACTGCATATTATCGGCACGGAGCGGCACGAAAGCCGCCGGATCGATAATCAGCTCCGGGGCCGCGCCGGTCGGCAGGGGGATCCGGGTTCTTCCCAGTTCTATTTGTCCATGGAAGATGATTTAATGCGGCTTTTTGGTTCGGAAAACATCATGGGCATGATGGATAAAATGGGCATGAGCGACGGCGTGCCCATTGAGGCCAGGCTGGTGAGTCGGGCCATTGAGAACGCCCAGCGCCGGATTGAAGCCCACAACTTCGATATCCGGAAAAACGTGCTGGAATATGACGATGTGATGAACCAGCAAAGAGAGGTTATCTATAGCCAGCGCCGCAGCGTGTTAATGGGCGAGGACATGAAGGAAAACATCCTGGAGATGATCGAAAAAGTCGTGGCCCGCACCATCGACAGCTATACCGGCGGTAGCAATTACCCCGAGGAATGGGATTTAAAGGGCTTGCTGGAGAAAGCGCGTTTCTTGTTTTGGCCCAATCACAACCTTAGGCCGGAGGACCTGGCCAAGTTGGAGAACCAGGAAGCGCGGGAGTTGCTGCTGGAAAAGGCACTGGAGTTTTATGCGCAACGGGAAGAGGAGATGGGTGCCGAAAAGCTCCGGGAACTGGAGCGCCTGGTTACCTTGCGGGTGGTTGATGAAAAGTGGATGGGCCATTTGGATGCCATGGACCAGCTCCGGACCGGCATCGGCTTACGGGCTTATGGACAAAGGGATCCGTTGGTAGAATACAAATACGAAGCATATAATATGTTTAATCAGATGGTGGAGGAGATTCAGGAGGAAATTGTCCGCCACGTTTTCCATGTGCAGGTGGTGGAAAGGCCGCGGCAGGACATGGTGGAAAACCGTGCGGACGACGGGGAGCCGGTGAAAAGGCAGCCCCGCCAGGTGGAAAAAATCGGACGGAACGACGCTTGCCCCTGTGGCAGCGGGAAGAAGTATAAAAAATGTTGCGGCAAAAATAGTTGATTAAAGTAAAAAGACGGAAAAGCGAAGGAGCAGGGAGAAGCAATGAGTGTAACGGAATTAAAACGGGAACTGGAAAAAGCCCAAACCAGACTGGATACTTTAGGGAGGTCTCTTTGACCTGCCGGGCAAAGAACAAAGCTTACGCGAACTGGAAACGCAGATGACGCGGGCTGATTTTTGGAATGATCCGGAGAAAGCCCAAAAGGTGGCCCAGAAGGTCACCAGCTTAAAGGAAAAACTGCGGGCTTTTGATGAATTAACGAAGACGCTGGAAGATGCGGAGGTTTTTTATGAATTAGCCCAGGAAGAGCAGGCAAGATCAGCCGGAGCTGAAAAAGACGAGCAGCAGGTACCGGAAGAAGAGTACCTGGCGGAAGCCGCAAAGACTTTGCAAGTTTTTTGGGAAGCGTTGGAAAAGGAAGAACTGCAGTTACTTTTCCATGATAAATACGACCATGCTAATGCGATTCTTTCCCTTCATGCGGGGGCCGGGGGCACCGAATCCCAGGACTGGACGGAGATGCTGTTAAGGATGTACATCCGTTGGGCGGAAAGAAAAGGCTTTAGTGTGGAAACCCTGGATTATCTGGACGGCGATGAAGCAGGGGTCAAAAGTGCCACTTTGCTCATCAAAGGGGACAATGCCTACGGGCATTTAAAAGCAGAAAAAGGCGTGCATCGTCTGGTCCGCATCTCGCCTTTTGATGCTTCCGGCCGCCGGCACACCTCTTTTGCGGCGGTGGATGTTTTACCGGAGGTGGATGACGATACGGAGGAAATTGTCTTAAACTGGGCGGAGATTAAGGTGGACACCTTCCGTTCCGGAGGGGCCGGCGGGCAGCACGTGAACAAGACCGATTCCGCGGTGCGGATGACCCATTTACCCACCGGGATTGTCGTGCAATGCCAGAATGAGCGTTCCCAGCTTTTTAACCGGGCCTCCTGTGAAAAAATCTTAAAGGCGCGTCTTTTGGAAATAAAGCATCAGGAACAGGAAAAAGAGCTGGATAATCTCCGGGGCGAACATCAGGAAATCGGCTGGGGGAGTCAAATCCGTTCTTATGTTTTCCATCCCTATAGCATGGTGAAAGATCACCGCACCGGCGTGGAAACGGGGAATGTGGAAAGCGTCATGGACGGGGAAATCAATCTTTTTATCGAGGCTTATTTACGCCGGTTTTCCGGCTAGAAGAATACGGAAGATGACAGTATACCGGATGGACCCAGGAACAGCGCAAGTTTGGCGTGGCAGTTGAGTTAAAAATGTTAGGAGGTTTTTATTGATGGGTAAAGCGCTCAACGAAGAACAACTAGCGGCGATAGCAAAACAAATGCGACGGGATATTATCTCCATGCTGGCGGAGGCGGGATCAGGACATCCCGGTGGCTCTTTATCGACGGTGGAGATAATGACCTATCTGTATTTTAAAGAAATGAACGTGGATCCCCAAAAACCGGCCTGGCCGGACCGGGACCGCTTTGTTTTAAGTAAAGGGCACGCGGCGCCGGCGCTGTATGCGGCTTTAGCCGGCCGCGGGTTTTTCCCCCGCGAAGAACTGATGAAGGTGCGTAAAATCAACAGTCGCTTACAAGGGCATCCCGACATGATTAAAACACCCGGAGTGGATATGTCCACCGGCTCTTTGGGGCAGGGCATTTCGGCGGCGGTAGGAATGGCCCTGGCCGGCAAAATCGACTGTAAAGATTACCGGGTTTTTGTCATCCTCGGGGACGGCGAGGCGGAGGAAGGACAAGTCTGGGAGGCGGCGATGGCGGCAGCCCACTATAAACTGGATAACCTGATCGTCTTTTTGGACCATAACGGCTTGCAGATTGACGGACCGGTAACCGAGGTCATGTCGCCGGAGCCCATCGATGAGAAGTACAAAGCTTTCGGCTGGCATGTGCAAAAAATCAACGGGCATTCCTTTAAAGAGATTGCCGCTGCCGTCGAAACGGCAAAAACCATTAAAGGCAAGCCGAAAATGATCATTGCCGAAACCATCAAGGGTAAGGGCTGTCTCTTATACACATCTGACGCTGCCGACGAAGAGGATAG
>CZCB01005074.1_pt1 | contig 20622 bp, 17 predicted proteins | sample 591991 | NCBI WGS metagenome assembly CZCB01 (sample SAMEA3556809, study PRJEB10932) | anaerobic digester metagenome
GCCGGCCGCGGTACTGCTGCACCATGATGTCACCTTCAGAGAGAAACAGGCGGGCCAGGTCAACCCCGCCTGTGACCAGACCACCGGCGTTATCCCGCAAATCGAGGATGAAATGGGTCGCGCCCTGGTCTTTTAGGTCCCGTATCGCCCGGGTGACCTCATCCGCAGAGGTAGCGGCGATGATGCTAACAATCACTCGTCCAACGGTTGGCTCCTCGGGCAGTAAGTGCCAGGTGACGGACGGCTGGAGCACTTCTTCGCGAACAATAATGGTTTCCAGTTCTTCACCGGAAGAGGTCCGGTAAACCAGCAGCCGGACCGCTTCGCCCACGGGGCCGCGAATGGCCGCCTGGATGGTTTCCATCGGCGTTTCCAAGTCAATGACCAGGCTGTCGACTTCCAAAAGCTGATCTCCAGCATAAAGGCCAGCCTTCTCCGCCGGTGAATCCGGGTAGGGGAAGAGATACAGGGATCCGCTGGAATCCCTTTCGAGGCGAGAGCCGATCCCTCCGAAGCGTCCCTCCAGCTGACCGGTCTGCAGCTCGTGGCGCGCCGGTTCCACCAGAACGGTGTACGGATCATCGTATTCCGCCAGCAGGCCGCGAATCATGCCGGACTGCATCTGTTCGCTGTCGGGCATATCCTTGAGGCCGTGGGATTCCAGGATGCGGTAGGCCTGGTCGAACAGCGGATAATCCACCACCGGTCCGTTCACCCAGCGATGTACCAGATACCCTCCGGTAAAGGACACTGCCACTGCCAGCAGGAAAGCTCCGGCAGTGAGCAGCAGAGTTGAGGTTCTCCTTCGAGGTGATTCGTTCATATCCCGCCAAGTTTTCCGTGTTCCTGGTAGTATAATCCTTTTCGACACCACCTCCACGGACTATACATAATGAAAATTAAAGCCTGGAAAATTATTGAAGATCACCTGGAACCTCTCCCATTCGCCGAAACGCTGGAAGATTTCAATCAGGTAACCAAAATGCTGCCTGGCGGCGCGTACACCACCTTCCGCTCCTACGGGAAAACGCGGGTGGTTTGCCTTCAGGAACACCTTGACCGGCTGGAAGTTACTGCAAAGTTAACCAACCATCATGTCAGCCCGCCCTGGCCGAAGGTTCGCCAGGCCATGCGCAAAGCGGTTGAAGAATACCCTGCTGAGGAAATCAAGGGCCGGGTAATTATGGATTTGACCCGCAAACCGGGCGACCTGTATTTGATGCTCGAGCCGCTGACCATCCCCACCCCGGAACAGTACCAGAACGGGATCAGCATGGTCACCCGGCATCTGAAGCGAGAAAACCCCAGAGCCAAACAGACCAACTTCATTGACCGGGCGGATGAAGTGCGCAGGACGCTGCCATCGGACGTTTTTGAAGCCATCATGGTGGATGAAGACGGGCAGCTGCTGGAAGGCCTGACCAGCAACTTTTTCGGCGTGGTTGACGGTGCACTGTGGACCGCCGAAGAGGGCGTCCTTCCGGGGATCACGCGAGCGCATGTGATCGAGTGCGCCCGGGAACTGGGCATTCCTGTTCACCTGAAGGGCGTCCAGGAGGATGAGCTGTCCTCCCTTTCCGAAGCCTTCATCACCGGCACCAGCCGGGCGGTGCTGCCTGTTACGATGATTAACCACCAGCCGGTCGGTGACGGAAAACCCGGACCGATTTCGAAGAAACTGTTGGAAGTTTACATGTCCAGAATTGACAGGATCGCGGAAGATATCTAAAGCAGGTCTTCCTCAGAGCCTTCTTCGTCCACGGGGAGGTCCGATCCCTCTTCAAAACGGGTATCACTGAATTCACCCGCTTCCATCGCACGAATCAATCTCCTCGCCTCGGTGACCTGATCCTCCGGGACGAGGATTTTGACTTCCCCGAGCCGGCCGACGGTCAGTCCGATTGCCTGGCCTGCCGATTCCTGGGACAGCTCGGCGGCGATGCCCTGAGCATTGAGGAACAGGCGAATGGACTCGGCAGCCAGCTGGCCGGAAGCGCTGTACACGGTCACGAGGGGTTTTCTATTCATAGCGGTCTCCTATTGATCCGACAGCATGTGCGTTGAGGCTGCCCTGGCTAACTTCAACATCCGGTCCAGGCGCTGTCGGTACATCTGGTATTTGCGCAGGGCACGTACTGCCTCGGGCAAGGTCAAGGATGCTGCTTCGAAAAGCAAACGGTCCAACACCTCAGTTCGAGGATAATCCTGCTGCGAAGGCTTTCCCTGCAGCACGGTGAATACCGTCTCGGCAACAAAGGCATCATACGCGTGAATTTCGGCGTGCAGGTCTGCCAGCTCCGGCACCTCCGGCTGGTCCGGAAGGTTGGCCGTTTTCTGATGGATCACCGCCTGGCGCAGTTCATCCAGCGGAGAGCCGGATGCATCATTACTCATTTCACACTCCTATTGGCAGCCTGGCGATCAGGCTGGCGACGGCTTTTTTGCCCCCATGCCGGGAAGGGATCCAGCCTTCCCGTTCATAGAGGATCTCCCACCCGGTAAACAGGCGTCTCAACTCGCCCGACTGCAGCAGGTATTCCGGAGGCAGGTCCGGTTTGATGGCCTGCATAACCTCGGTCAGCGTCTCGATGACCACCATCCCGCCCGGTTTTAGCAGCCGGGCAAAGTCCGCCAGCAGATCCCTCTGCAGGTAGTAGAAGTTCAAGATCAGGTCAAAACAACCGGAGGGAAAGCGAAAGCTGGTCAGGTCGGCGACGAAGGCAGTCATGCCAGGATACATCTGGCGTGCTCTGCGGACTGCCTCGATGGACACATCCACGCCAACCACGCGCATCCCGCGAGACTGCAGCAGCGCGCCATTGTGCCCCAGCCCCATGGCCAGGTCCAGGGCCAGTCCCCGGTCTGGCAGCAGGTCTAAATGCTCTACCAGCAGCTCTCTCGGGCCGGTGGTGTCGTACGGCCGGCCGCAGTCGGCGTAACGGGCATTCCAGCGAACCGCGTCCTCATTTTGCATGTTCTCATTCTAGCACGTCCAGTTCGCTGTCCGGCTCCGCCCCGCAGCGCTCCAGCTTGCAGACCAGCCGGTTCCGGCGGCGGGCCAGGTCCTTCACCATTTCCCGCTGCCCCCAGATGCCCAGACCGGACCCCGGGAGACATTCCTCCGCACGCTGAGTCCAGCGCAGCGCTTCGCGGTAATCCCGGCGCCGGTGCTCGCAGTGCTTGGCCAGCTCCAGGCAGGCCTCCACCAGACCGTATTCCGCAGCTTTTTTCCAGATGGGCACCGCCAGATCCCACTGCATGTGTTTCTTATGAATGGTGGCAATGCGCATCAGCGACTGCACCAGAAAGTCCCGCGGCAGACCCTGGCTGAGGGCCAGTTCGTACAGCTCCACCGCTTGATCCCAGCTGCCCAGATCCTCATACAGACGGGCGATGGCAATCAGGTCCAGGCTTTCCGGGTCGGGGATGGTCCGGGGCTGCTCCAGCATCTGGGCGCAGTGGTTGAACAGCGCGGCCAGTGAGAGGATGTCCATGGCGTTGTGGTAGAACACACCTGCCAGCGGACGTGCGTCCCGCGAGGTTAAATACTGGTAATACAGATCCGGGATCATCCAGCCCGGGATATCCTCGCCGGTGCGCTGAAACCCGAGAATTTCACCTTCCAGGCTGCTCAAAGCCCGGCTGGGCAGCCGGTTGCGCCACAGACGGCGGGCCAGCTGCAGCAGGTCGATGTGCTCCAGCGCCGAAAATGGCGGAGTGAACCCGTTGATGACATGCCGGCTGTTGAGCAGCGGTATGTCGAATGTCTTGCCGTTGAAGGTGACCACCCCGGCGAACGGGCTGAGGGTTTCGGTGAGCGCGGCGATCATGGCAGCCTCGCTGGAAGGCTCTTCCAGAAACAGCTGCACCAGATGGAACCCGTCTGCGTTCCAGTAACCCAGGCCAATAAGGAAGGCCAGCGTCCCCGTGCCGCCGGCAAGCCCCGTGGTTTCGGTGTCCAGGAACACCAGGTTGGAAAGATCCCGCTCCGCCAGCGCGGGCACCTGACCCCACTGGCAGAGGGTGTGCATGCTGCACTTTGCCTGCATGGTGACCACGCCGTGCCGGTATCCCTGCGGGTAGCTGGCCTCACAGGCATATGTTGTTCCATAGCGCGTCTCCACAAGCCGTCCCGGAACGACCTCTTGAATGGGAAACCCTTTCGGCCGGGCAGGCTTGCGCTCGGGCAGCTGCTTCGCACCGATCTGCACGCCCAGGGATTTCAGCTTGTCGGATAAGGACTCAGCCATGGCAGTTACTCGAGCTTTCTGCCGCTCATCAGGGCCAGCAGCGCCAGTGTCTCCGGCTTGCTGCCGGCGCCGTACTCGCCGCCCGCTCCGACACAGGAGGGGCAGCCGTCCAGGCACTCGCAGTTCGAGACCAGCTGGTATGCCTGCTCCACCAGCTCCTCGTGAATATTGTAGAGGCTTTCGCTCAATCCGATGCCGGCCGGAACCTGATCATAGATCACCACCGTCGGCTGGCCTTCGCCCAGCGGGGACTGTGGCTCGGCAGCCGCTCCCAGGTCGGAGACATCGCACATGACGAACAGCGGCGCAAGTTGATTCATCACGTACTTCAACCCCGACAGACCGCTGCGCACGCGCACCACGTTCTCCGCCTGTCGGTGGCAGGAGGGGCAGAGCGTGATCAGGTTGTCAATCTGGTTGGCCAGCTCCGGTGAGGAGAACGCCCGGAAGGGGATCCTGTGATGGACGTGGTGGGCGCGGTCCTTTTCCACCGCTCCGCACATCTGGCAGGTAAACCGGTCCCGCTGGCGGACAACGGTGCGGATAACATTCCAGTCCGGCCCGTAATCGTTCTCATCGCTGTTCCACAGGTCCAGTTTTTCCAGCTGCTCGATGGCCTCCGGGGAGATGGACAGCCAGTACCCCACGGTGCGCAGATGAGAGGGAGGCAGGCTGAGGTCTTCCATGCCCAGCACTTCCTGCGTGTACCAGCGCAGGCGGCGGAATCCGGTCAGCCGGGTGGTCACCATGATCTCACCCAGATATTTCTTCCCGGCCGGGACCGTTTCCTCACGCTGGAGCTCGATCTTTTGAATGTCGGTCTCTTTCAGCGCTTCGGTGTAATAATCCACCTCCACCGGGGTCAGGCGGGCGAAATGGTTCTCCAGATCAAGCTCATCCACCCGATAGGTGCGGCCTTCATGCATGTAGATGGCGTTCTTATGCACCATCCAGGGCGCGCTGGGCATGTCCACCTGGCCGATGGTGGTCTCGCGGCCATCCTGGGCGACCTGAAGCAGGACCGTCTCCGCAGAGGTGCTGCGCAGGGATACCTGTTCAGCGGGATACTTGTCCGCCATCCAGAAATACCGGTCGCCGGACTGGTAGATCTCCTGGTTCTCCTCCAGCACCTCTAGGTAGGCCGCCACCAGTTCAGGCGGCAGCGAGCCAAACTTCTCATTCACTCGGAAGGGCAGCTCAAATGCCGCGCAGCGCAGGTGCGAGAGCAGGATAAGCGGGTTATCAGGGTTAATTAGCCCCTTTTCGGGAGAACGCTCCAGCAGATATCTGGGATGCTGCACAAGAAACTGGTCGAGCGGATTGGCTGAAGCCACCATAATCGAGGCAGCCGACTGCTGCTTGCGGCCGGCCCGGCCTGCCTGCTGGCGTGTTGCGGCGATGGTCCCCGGATACCCGATCAAGACGGTGGCGTCCACTCCGCCGATGTCGATTCCCAGTTCCAGCGCGTTGGTGGCCACCACCCCGCGGACCGTGCCGGTGCGCAGGCCCTGCTCAATTTTTCTCCGCTCGCCTGGCAGGTAGCCGCTGCGGTAGCCGTGCAGCGGTCCGGCTGAGTTACCCGTTTTCTCCCTCAGGTATTTGAGCGCCAGCTCAGTGGTGCGCCGGCTCCGGGCGAAGATCAGCGTCTGCACGCCGTATTCCAGCAGATCCGTCGAGAGGCGCACGCTCTCGGCCAGTGAAGAACGGCGAACACCCGTCTGAGGCTGCACAACCGGAGGGTTATAGATCAGGAAATGCCGTAGGCCTCGCGGTGAACCGTCCTCGCCGATCACCTCGACCGGCTCCTCGGTCAACCGCTGCGCCAGCTCACCCGGGTTGGCGATGGTGGCCGAGGTGAGGACGAACTGCGGGTAGCTGCCGTAGAACTGAGCCACACGCTTTAACCGCCGGATCACATTGGCCACATGCGAACCGAACACCCCGCGGTAGATGTGCATCTCGTCGATGACCACGTAGCGCAGGTTGTGGAAGAACTGCGCCCAGCTGGTGTGGTGCGGGAGGATGCCTGTGTGCAGCATGTCCGGGTTGGTCAGCAGGATGCGGGCATTCCTGCGGATGGTGGAGCGAGCGTTTGTGGGCGTGTCTCCGTCGTATACCGCCGGACGGATATCCAGAGATCCTCTGTCAACCCTCCCTGACAGAATACGATCCAGGCTGGCCTGCCAGCGCTGCAGTCCGGTCAGCTGGTCGTGGGTCAGGGCTTTGGTGGGGAAGATGTACAGCGCGGTCGCCAGCGGATCGCCCAGCAGGCAGTTGAGAATGGGCAGGTTGTAACCCAGCGTTTTACCGCTGGCAGTACCTGTGGCCAGCACCAGGTTTTTCCCGTCCACGGCCAGCTCGAAAGCCTGCCACTGGTGCCGGTACAGGCGGCCGATTCCCTGTTCCCGCAGAATTGTCCCCAGGGCCTCATGCAGGCCGTCCGGGAAGGGCACCAGGTCGGCAGGCCTGGCAGAGTCGGTGAACCAGTGAGCGATGTTCTTGCGGACGCTCCCGTCTTTCTGCCAGACTTCGAGCAAATGGTCCAGACTGGTCATGGTTTATCCTGGCTCAACAACGGTGCGGCGGATGGCTGGATGGGTCAGGTGGAACAGACCGTAGCCCAGGGCGCACACAGTCCCGCCGATGCCGATGGCTGCAGGAGCGCCCAGGTTTTGCGCCAGCGTGCCGAGTAATAGACTGCCGAAGGGCAGCAGAGACTGTTGAACCCAGAAATAGGTGGAAATCACACGCCCGCGCATATGGTCGGGCACGGATATTTGAATAAGGGTGTTGGAAAGTGTCAGCTGGGTCACCATGCCATAGCCGACCATGGCGATGGCGGGCAGCGAGAGCGCTATTGACCGGGAGATGGAAAACAGGATCAACCCGGTGGCATAGACGAACTGGCCGATGGTCAGCACGAAGGCCTTCCGCTTAATGGTCGAGTTGACGGCCAGATACAGCGCAGCGATCAGCGCACCGGTCCCCATGGTCGCCATCAGCATACTGTTTCGGCCTGCCGCTGCGTTGGCGGCCTCTCCGGCGACCGCCAGGACGTCACGGGCAAACACAGGGATCTGCTGCGAGAAAGCGAAGCCAAACAGCGAAGGGATGGCCACCATCATGATGATCGCCAGGACGATGGGCGTCTGGCGAATAAAATGCTGGCCTTCGATGAAGTCCTGAATGCTGACCGGTTTCTGGAGGGTCTCCTGCGGCTTCTCCCGGATAAGAAACAGCCCGACCAGCACAAACAGGTAGCTGACGCCGTTGAACAGGAAAGCCCAGCCTTCTCCAGAGTCGCCCAACAGAAGCAGGAACGGCGCGGAAAGCGAAGGGCCGATCACGCGGGCGGTGTTGAACACCATCGAGTTCAGGGCGATGGCATTCGGCAGCACCGGCTTATCCACCAGCTGGATGAACATGGACTGACGTGCGGTGACTTCGAGTGAACTGGCTGAACCCAGAATAAAGGCCAGGATTATGATGTGCCAGATCGTCACTACCCCGGTAAAGGTCAGGATCGCCAGGGTGAAAGCCTGCAGCATCATGATGGACTGCAGCACGATCACGGTTTTTCGCTTGTTCCAGCGCTCAATGAGCACTCCGCCGGGGAGCATCAAAAAGAACGCCGGTATGGCGGATGCGAACCCAATTAACCCCAGGTCAAAGGGCTGGCCGGAAATCCGGTAAGCAAGATAGGGTTGAACAGTAGACTGCATCCAGGTACCGATTAAAGAAGCAAACTGACCGATCCAGAATATACGAAAATCGCGATAAGTGAGCGCAGGGAAGTGTTTTGCGATCAAAGCGCGCCTCGAATATAGAACGTTAATTTCATTTTTACTCCAATCGGCCGGAACAGGCAAGCAAATTGCGTATTCATATCATAAACGTTAAGATGGCCGGACAGAAAAGCTATTATACTGGGTTGGGATATCGATCGAGCAGGTGATGATATTTTCTCATAATCGCCGAACTCAGGCCAATTCCTCGAAGGGATTAACACCATGGACTACATTTTGATCCCGCTCTTAATGATCGCCGGCTGGCTGGTCGGGTCGCTGGTCAATTATCTGTCAGATGTGCTCCCACGCACCCGCCGCCTGACAGCGGCTGTGTGTCCATCCTGCGAGAAGCCGCTCTCGCTGCTGGACTACATCCTGTTGAGACCGTGCCCGTCCTGCGGCGCAAGGGCCAGCATCCGCCGCCGGGTGGTGCAGAACCTCTGGGCGCTGGGGCTGGTAGCACTCTGGTTCCGGCCGCCTGCGGGCCTTGGCTTCTGGCTGACCATCCCGGTTTTCGCTTACCTGTCGGCGGTTTTCGTGATGGATGTCGAGCACCGGGTGGTAATGCATCCCGTCAGCCTTTTTGGCGCGGTCGCCGGCGCGCTGCTGGGCATTTTTGTGCTGAACGGGCCGATTTCCACACTGATCGGCGGCGCGGCGGGGTTTGGCATCATGTTCGGCCTGTACCTGCTGGGGTTTGTCTTCTCCAAAATCATGTCCCGCATCCGGGGCGAAGAGGTGGACGAGGTCGCACTCGGGTTCGGTGACGTCAACCTGGCCGGTGTGCTGGGTCTGATGCTCGGCTGGCCGCGGATAGGCGTAGTCCTGCTTTTCGCCATCCTGCTGGGCGGCGCAGTGAGCCTCTTCCTGGTGATCGGCATGGCGCTGACGAAGAAATACCGCCCGCTGACCGCCATTCCCTACGCTCCATTCCTGGTGATTGTCGCGGCAGTGATCTTCTATATGGCCCGGGCCATGGCCTGAGCCAGATCCTGAGAGAATCAACAGCCCCTGCCTGATTTCCGGCAGGGGCTGTTAGCTGTTCGACCATCCTGCTACCAGGTCTGGCGCACCAGCGCGGCGGTGTTTGCGGCCAGCTGGCGGATGGACAGGCTTTCCTTGCCTGCGATGTAGGTATCCAGCCGGTCACCCAGCGGATCGGCCCACTGTCCGGGTGTGCCATTCATCACACCAAGGATGTTTCCGACCAGCCCGCCGTTGCAGTCCACGTCCATGCCGCACATAGCCAGCAGAGCGAAGGATCGGGTCATGTCGCCCTGGCCATACCACAGGGCGACGATATCCGCGGCAATATTGGGGTAGGCGTGGATCCAGTTGTACTCCTCAAACCGCTCGTCCAGTTGATCCCAGGCCTGCTGCGGGTCGGAGTTCGCGCGTACCACTTCCAGGCATTCCCCGACAACAGCGCGGTACTCGCTTTTCTGCGGAACATATTCCGCGGCTTCGACCAGCAGCGCCTGCGGATCGTCCCGCACGAAAGCGAGGGAGGTCAGCACGGCCGCGTACATACCGCCGTACACGCCGTTGGCAGCATGGGAAATGACCCCGTCGATGTGCGCCAGCCGGGCTGCTTCCAGCGGCCAGCCCGGGGCCAGCATGCCGCAGATCATGGTGCGCATCTGCGCGCCGATCCAATCATGATACGGGTTGCGGAAAGAGCCTGATTCCGGTGGGAAGATGCCCATCTGCAGGTTGCGCAGTGCAACCCATTCCGCTGACCAGCCGAAAGGGATCTGCCGCACCCACTCGACAGCAATCTCCCGGGAGGTCACCTTCCGGCCGGAGCGTTGGAAAGCGTCCAGCAGGACCAGCTCGTACACCACATCGTCGTTGGTGGTTTCCGGGGTGGTGACGTAGGATTCGATCCGGCCGTAAACTTCAGCGATCCTCCGCCCGGTGTATCCCTCGATGGCAGTGCCAAATGCGCCCCCGGCCAGCTGCCCCAGCCAGCCGTGGTGGATTTTCTCCTCCAGGTTGTCCAGCGCGCGGAGATCCCGCTCTTCGCTGACCTTTCCCATGGCCTGCCGGACCTGCTCCCACGCGGCCGGATGCTCGTAGCGGTGATACGGGGAGGATGGGTCGATCGGCGCGGCGTACATGGCTTCCCACAGCCGGGCGGTGAGGGCGCGCAGGCCGGTACGATCTCCCCTGCGGTGCAGCTCCAGCCCCGGCGGAAGCAGCTTCTCAGCCTCGCTGACATCATACCCCCGGTTGTGCAGCGACTGGACCATCTCCACGTAGGCGCACTCCGGTGCGCCGGACCCGGGAACCCGGGATTCCCAGAACATGTCGATCAGGTCGTCACCGCAGGGCGGTGTGAAATCCGCAGGGAACCAGCTGCTCTGGTGCACACGCCGGTCCATCGGAACGGCATTTAAACGAGTTTCACGATCGATTTGCCAGGCTTTCTTGATCATACCGATGCCCGTTTCTTTGCGCGTATGGAGTAGAAGAAGAGCGCAATCAGCGTCGCCACGTAGGGGACCATGGAGGTAAACTGCGACGGGATACGGTAGCTCTGCAGCAGCAGGCCAAGCCCGTCGGTGAAGCCGAACAGCAGCGAGATCAGCGCAATTCCCCAGGGGTTGCCGTTGACCAGGATCACTGCGGCCAGTGAGATCCACCCGCGACCGGCGGACATGTTCTCGGAGAACAGGGTCACGTACCCCAGCGAAAGGAAAGCCCCCGCCAGGCCGCACAGCACACCGCAGATTAGCAGCGAGTAGATGCGCACGCGGTCGGTACGCACACCGCTGGAGCTCAGGCTGGCGGCGTTGTAACCGGCTGCCCGCAGCCGCAGCCCGAAGCGGGTGCGGAAGATGACGAAGGCCGAAACCAGCGTGGCGATAACCGCCAGATAGACCACCAGGTTCTGCCCGCTAAGAATCTGCCCGAGAACCGGAATATCGCGGATCAAGGGGATGTGTATGCGGGGGATGGAGACGATGCCTGGATCGGAGAAACCGCCTTTTACATTGAAGATCTGGCGCAGCATGTAGGTGGTGGCGCCGAGAGAGAACAGGTTGAGCGCGATGCCCGTGACGAACTCATCCACACCGATCAAGACGGCAAAGACGATGAAAACCAGGGCCATCAGCAGGGAACCGAGGATGGCCAGCAGGATACCCATCAGCCAGGAGCCAAAATAGTAAGAGCCCAGCACGGCGAAGAAAGCACCGGCGAGCATCATGCCTTCCATGGCGATGTTGAAGATGCCCGCGTAGAAGGTGAACGTTCCGCCCAACGCGGACAGCAGGATGGGCGTAGCCCCCTGCAGCATGCCGTTGATTAATCCAGTAAACCAGTTCATGCCGTTCTCTCCCGCACTTTTCGCCGCCGCACACTGCGATCCACTATAATATCGATCGTTTCTCGTCCGGCCACGATCACCAGAACCGTCACCGCCTGCAGAACCTGGATGAACTCACTTGGCACGGCAGTGATCAGCTCCATGCCCAGAGCGCCGGTCTGCAGCGTGCTGAAGAACAGGCCGTACAGCAGCGTGGCGATCAGCCCATTATTGGCCACCACGGCGATCATGACACCGTCCCAGGCGTAGTTCGCACCCAGACCTTTGAGGAATCGGTGCGGACCTGCCATCAGAACCAGGCCGCCGGCCAGGCCTGCCAGCGCGCCGGTGACCAGCATCACGGTGACATAGTTTTTATTGATGTCAATCCCGCCGATGCGGGCAAAGATGGAGTTCTGCCCGGTCAGGCGCCATTCATACCCCGCCGTCCAGCGGTTGAAAACGAATAGGATGACCACAAACGCGATGACCATTACCAGCACGCTGGTATTGAACTGGCCAATCACCGGCATCCAGCCCGCACGATTGATGGCCGGGGTCATCGGGGAGAAAGCAGTCCTGTCAAACAGCGGGTAGGAGATCGCCCAGTACGTGAAGAAATCGGCGATCATGTTCAACATCAGGGTGGTGATGAACTCGTCCATGTTGAACAGGCGGCGCAGCAGGGCCGCCACACCGGACCAGAGCGCGCCCCCCAGCATGGAAAGCAGGAGTAGCGCAGGCACCATCAGCACCGGGGGAAGATCCAGGTACAGCCCGCCGACGGTGGCGAACAGCGCCCCGATCAAAAACTGGCCGGGCTGGCCCAGGTTGACCGGCCCGGATGCAAAGGCAACCGAAGCCGAAAGCCCGGTCAGAACCAGCGGCACGGAGTTTTTCAGCATGGTCGCCAGCGGGTACAGACCGCCCCATGAATACTTGAACAGGGCGCCGTAGGTGGCAATAGGGTTATAGCCCTGGCCGAGCATGACGATGGCGCCGATGATCAGCGCCACAAGAATACCCGACAGGCCGCTAAGAAGCTTCTTGCTCATAATTTCTGTGCTTGCCTTCAAGCATGAGATACCCGATTTCCTCCACGTTTGTGGTTTCCACCGGTAGATCAGCGACCATCCGCCCGCGGAACATGACCACAATCCGATCGGCCAGCCGCAGCAGCTCCTCCAGATCCGCCGAAAACAGCAGCACTGCACGGCCGTTTTCGCGCATCTTCAGGATCTGGGAATGCACATACTCGATGGAACCCACATCCAGGCCGCGGGTGGGCTGGTCGAGCAGGACGAAGGGGCTGTCCAGCATCAGCTCCCGGCCCAGGATCAGCTTCTGCTGGTTGCCACCCGAAAGTGACTTAAACGGCTGCGCCTGCGAACCAAGGCTGACGGAGAAGCGCTCCACCAGCTCGTCCGTGTACTGGCGCGCTTTGCGGAAGTTGAGCAGCAGTCCCTTCCATTCGGTGAAGCGGCCGTTCAGGCGGTGATGGGTCATCATGGCATTCTCGGTGATGCTGGCGGATACGGACGCGCCCATGCGCCCCCGGTCCTGCGGTACAAAGGCGATCTTGCGCCGGCGGGTGAGGATGTCGGCGCCCGTCAGGTCCTCGCCAGCCACCAGGATCTGCCCGCTCGTGGGCCGGGTCAGGCCCATGATGGTGTTCACCAGTTCGAACTGGCCGTTACCTTCCACACCGGCCACGCCGACGATTTCACCAGAACGCACCTGCAGCTCAATGTCCTGCAGGCGGGGCTGCTGGTTTGCATCCGCAAGCGTCAGCCCGCGGATGTCCAGCACCGGCTCGCCTGCCTTGCGCTCTTCGCGGTGAGAGGTGAAAAGCACGTCCCGGCCGACCATCATGCGGGCCAGTTCGGCCTTGTTGGTCTCGGCCGCCGGGACGGTGTCGATCAGCTTGCCCCTGCGCATCACCGTGATGCGGTCGCTCAGCTCCAGCACCTCTTCCAGATGATGCGAGATGAACAGGATGGTGTGCCCGTTGTCGCGCAGCCGGCGCAGCTCATTGAACAGCTGGGGGATTTCCTGCGGCGTAAGCACGGCGGTCGGCTCGTCCATGATCAGCACCGACACGTTGCGGTAGAGCAGTTTGAGGATTTCAACCTTCTGCCGGGCGGCGATGGAGATTTCGTCGACCACCGCATCCGGGTTGAGGTTGAACTGAAACTCCTCGATCTTCTGCTGGACCTGCTGCCGGGCGCGGTTCTCATCGATCTTGCCGAACCAGTTGACCGGCTCTTGCCCCAGGACGACGTTTTCCCAGACTTTGTACTCGTTGATCAGCAGGATTTCCTGGTGAACCATGCCGATGCCAGCCTCGATGGCCTCACCCGGGTTGCGGAAAGCCACCGGCTGGCCGCGATAGATAATCTCACCGGCATCGCGGTGCTCCAGGCCGTACAGCACCTTCATCAGCGTGCTTTTTCCAGCCCCGTTTTCTCCGACGATTGAATGGATTTCACCGGGTTTGAAAGAGACGGTGACCCTGTCAAGCGCCACTACATGCGGCGGGAACACCTTTACGATGTCCCGCATCTCGATGAGATTATCCATCGCGTGCGTTTTCCCTTTGTCTGGACCGGTTTACTGGCCGGTGTAGCGTTCGATCACTAGCGTGCCGTCGATGATCTGCTGGCGGATCTCCATGATCTTGTCCTGGGTGGCCTGAGGCAGCACAGGCTGCGAGGCTTCCAGAGCGATATCCACAGCGCCAGACGCCAGACCATACTCAAGCACCTGGCCCGGCTGGAAAGTACCGTCTTCGATGGTCTTGTAGACCTCGAGGATAGCCTGGCCCACATCCTTGATGTCCGAAGCGATCACATGGCCGGGCTCAATGTCGTTCTGATTGGTGTCCACGCCGATGGCGTACAGGTCGCGCTCAGCGGCAGCCTGTAGAACACCCAGGCCGGCCGCAGCCGCGATCTGGAAGACCACATCCGCGCCCATGTCGTACAGCTGCAGGGCGGCCTGCTTGCCCTTGGCGGTGTCATCCCAGGTGCCCAAGTACTTGGTCTCGACCTGAATCTCGGGGTCGATGGAGTGTGCGCCGTTGGTGTAGGCGAACACGAAGGAAGCGATGACCGGGTCCACATCGCCGCCGACCGCGCCGATGAGCTTCTGCTCATTGATACCCGGGATGGAGGTGTCGGTGGTGGCCAGGGCAGCCGCGACACCCGCCAGGTAAGCGCCTTCTTCCTCGATGAAATCAACCGAGGTGATGGTGTTGCCATCGTTCTGGACAACGGTGTCTAGGTTCACAAAGATTTTGTCGGGATAGCGATCGGCGTATTCCTTCAGCTGATCCTCGAAGCCATAGGAAATCACGAAGATGACGTCGGCGAACTCGACGGCAGCCTGCAGAGCGGGCTCGTACTGGGCGGCGTCGAAGTTGGTCTCCAGGGTGCGGGTCTCGACCCCAAACTCCTCGGCCAGCTTATCGATGCCAGCCTGACCGCTGTCGTAGAAGGACTGGTCACCCAGCGCGCCGTTGATCAAATATACGACTCTCCTTGGGGTTTCCTGGGGTTCCTGTGCGCCTGGCGTTTGGGCGCACCCACCCAGCAAGCTGGCCAGAAGAGCGACGACCATAAGAATAAACAGCGACCTTTTCATTCTTTTTCTCCTCATAGACGAATGATTCGCCAGCAGGCGGAATCCTGCCGGTTGCGAACAGTGATGGTTGAGGGATGAATCAGGCCAGTCCGGCGCTGCGAAAAGCGCTGGCAGATCTGGATGGTGACCTGTTTCAATCAAGAGGATGGTTTGAAAGGTTCGGTAGGCCGTACCACCTGCCTGCCCTAATTCTATCACCAATGTTCTCCCCGGGCAGGAGCCTGTTGCCTGCATGTGGCTCGCAGAGTACAATGGGCTGATCAAGTCCCCGCACCCTGCCGCCGGCTGAGTGATCATCCATGGAGGACACAATATGAAAACGACCAACACGGTACTGGTCCTGCTGGTGATCCTGTTGACCGCCGGCTGCGCCAGCCCGACACCTGTGCTGCAGCCGACCGAAACCTCACAGCCTGAACCAACTCCTACGGTGACGGTCAAAATCCCTTTACTGGCGGCGGCCGTCAACGGCGAGTGGATTCTGCTGGATGACCACCGGCAGGAGGTCAACCGGCTCCTGCAGGCCGCTCAGGAGCTTGGCCTCACTCTATCCGAGGAGCAGGCAAACCGGCAGGCATTCGACGCCCTTGTCGAGGAGACACTTCTGGCACAGGCAGCTTTTAAAGCCGGATGGGAGATCAGCGAGGACGAGCTGGTGGAACGTCTCCAGCGGCTGCAGGCCGAGGCCGGCGGGGAAGAGGACTTCGCCCGCTGGATGCAGGAAAACAGCATCCCGGCGGCACGCATCTCGGAGCTGATGGAACGATCTCTTGCGGCGGCCTGGCAGCGCGACCGGATCGCGGCCGGTGTGCCGGAGCAGGTGGAACAGGTTCGCGCCCGACAGCTGGTGTTCGCAGAGGAAGACACGGCCCGCGAGGTTCACCGCCAGTTGACCGCCGGCCGGCTTGACTTTGAAGACGCGGCCTTTGACCTCGACCCTTACACCGGCGGCGACCTGGGCTGGTTCCCGCGCGGTTTGCTCTACCTGCCGGAGCTTGAGCAGGCGGCTTTCGAACTGGAACCCGGACAGGTGAGCGACGTCATTCAGACCCGACACGGGTATCACATCCTCACGGTCCTCGAACGGAAGGAAAAGGAGCTGATGCCCACCGCGCTCCGGAAGGTCAGGTCAAACGCGCTGGAGGATTGGCTGGAAAGTGAGAAAGCCAGCGCGGTGATTGAAAACCACCTCGGAATGGACCTCTCCAATGGGGATCAAACCCTCGATCCAGCCGGTGAGGCAGGTCCGCTGGTCTATCGGGTGAAGGATGGCGACAATTTCTACTCGGTCGCCCGGCAGTTCCACCTGGCCATGGACGCGCTGGCCGGAGCCAACCCCGAAATCAACCCCGAGATGGTCGGGCCGGGCACTGAACTGGTCATCCCCGGAATCACAGGCGCAGCTGACCGGGTGGACACCGTCACCCTGCCGGATGGCATGAGCTTAGCTGAGATCAGCCGGGCGGCCCGGCTGCCGGAGAAGGCTGCTGCCGGGTTGAACCGGCTCGCCAGCCCGCTGGGGCTGTATGCCGGGCAGAACGTGGTGCTGACGGAAGAGGCTGCCGCCCGGCTGGAGACATCCCCGCTGCACCGCGTAGGGCCGCTTCAGCTGGGGGAAACCTGGCTGGAGGCAGCTGTCCGGTACGGCCTCAACCCCTGGACGATCAGCCTGCTCAACCAGGCTCAAAACCCGGTGAGGCTGATGTCTGACCATCCCCTGTTTCTCCCCGTAGAAGACACTGGTGAAAGCGGCAGCCCCTTCTCCAGCCTGATCATCTCACCGGAGGACATTACCCAGGGGAGCACCGTGGTGGTTCACATGGACGACATCCCCGGCGCCGCGCTGAGCGGCTGGCTGGACGGGCATCCGCTCCACTTCCAGCTGTGGAACGGGGAGTGGATCGCCATCCAGGGCATTCACGCCATGGCTGCTCCGGGGCTGGCTGAGTTCTCCCTTCGTTTGGTCGGGCCGGACGGCGGCATCACCAATTACGAGCGCATGATTCCTCTTTACGCAGGGGAGTTCGTCGAGGATATCCCCCTGACAGTCGACCCGGAGACCATCGATCCGGCTGTCACCGGGCCGGAGGAGCAGCTGGTGCAGGAGCTGGTCTCCCCGGTCACGCCTGAGAAATACTGGTCCGGGCCGTTCCAGCGGCCGGTGGACGAGCCTGCCTGCCTGCGCTCCTGGTTTGGCAACCGGCGCTCGTTCAACGGCAGCCCCTATATCTACTATCACGCCGGTGTGGATTACGGTCCCTGCAGCTCTACAAACGTTTTAGCCGCCGCGCCCGGTGTGGTGGTATATACTGGCGCGCTTACCGTCCGCGGCAACGCCACGATCATCGACCACGGCCGGGGCATCTATACCGGATACTGGCATCAGGAGGAGATCCTGGTACAGGTGGGTGATAGGGTGCAGGCCGGGCAGGTGATTGGAAAAATCGGCGCCACCGGGCGCGTCACCGGCGAGCACCTTCATTTCGAGATCTGGGCCAATGGCGTGCAGGTCAGCCCGGTGGAATGGCTGGTCAACACCTATCCGTGATGCTGCGGCTCCATATGCAGCCCCGCGGATGGAACCAAGATGCGGGTGACGGCTTCATAAATCTGCTGCTGCAGGCTTCCTTCCGTCCATTCCAGCGGGTCGGTATTTCGAACTTCGACAAGCGGCCAGCCGCGCTCGAGAATGGCCTGTACTGCCAGTTCCACCCCGTGATGCGCGTTGGTGACAAACCGGGCAATCTCCTCGGGTGACTTATGCCGCAGGTGCCCCCAGACGCCGCGGGTGTAAACCCGGTCGAGGCACAACGAAACTGGTGTATTGATGTAGATCACCAGATCCGTGCGGGGCAGCAAGTCCAGGTAGGTGTTAATCGTCTTTGCCTCCGGGACCTCACATTCTGAAGCGGTCAGCTGGACGACCCGCTGAATGAACCCTTCGTCCAACAAGATGGCCCCGCTGGCCTTCCCCCGAGATAGTAATGTTTCGTAGGCACCCATCAGGGATAGAAAACCAGGGATTACGCGCCGCTTCGCCGTATCGGCCTCCGGCGGTCTGTTCCGCTGCAGATCAAGCACATACTGGTGCAGCCGGAAATGCTTCAGAGCGAATTTCATCCTGTACAGCAGGCTGAGCCGGTAAAACAGGTGCCACAGCGCCGCATCCTGGTAGCGGACAGGAAGAATGCGGGCGGTGATCTTCCCCAACACTGTCTCCTTAATCGACAGACGGGCGGCATCAACCAGTCGGTGCCCATCAATCCCGGCCTGCCTGAGCGACTCGATTGTGATAGGGACCACGGTCGTTTTCCCGGCCCCCGGTGAACCAATAAAATCAATCACCATCCAGATACCAGTAAAGATCGGTATAAACAGCAAACAGCCTGCCATACCTTCGGCCTGCTGTCTGCTGTTCATCGATTGTAGGCGCGGGAGTAAAGCTTACAATGGGGTGTTTCCCTACCCCCGATTGGTCTCAAGGCGGCTCAACCGGCTCGCAGCCTCCTGGAGCGTCTCCATCTGTTTGGCGAAGTTGAAGCGCACCAGGGTGTAACCCAGCTCCTTGCGCTCGGTGAAAAAGCTGGAGCCGGGCACCACAGCCACGCCGATATTCCGGGCCATATACTCTGAAAAGGCACGGTCAAGCGACCAGCTGGCCGGCCAGGCGGGGTTACGCTGCCATTCGATCCCGCTGAAATCCGCCATGACGTAATAGGCGCCCTGCGGCGGCTGAAAGCGGAACCCGGCCGCTTCCAGAGCTTCCAGCAGGAGTGTCCGGCGCTGGCCGTATTCCTCACGCAGGTCTGCGTAGAACGCATCCGGGAGGGATAGAGCGGTAATCCCGGCCGTCTGGAGCGGGGACGGCGCGCAGATGGTCAGGTAATCGTGCACCTTGCGAATGCGCTCGGACAGCCGCGCCGGGGCGATAGCCCAGGCTACCCGCCAGCCGGTCAGTGCATAGGTCTTCCCCAGCCCGCTGATAGTTACTGTGCGGTCTTCCATGCCGGGCAGGCTGCCGAGACAGATGTGCCGGTGGCCGGGATAGATGATGTGCTCGTAGATCTCATCGGTTACAGCGATGACGCCGTACTCCTGGCACAGCGCGGCGATCGACTCCAGCTCGGCCTGGTTGAAGACCTTTCCCGTCGGGTTGTGCGGGGTGTTCAGGATGATCAGCCGGGTGCGCGGGGTAAAGGCCGCCCGCAGCTCGGCAGGGTCCAGATGGAAGTCCGGCTGGTGCAGCTGGACGAACCGCGGCGTCACGCCCGCCATGAGCGCATCCGGGAGGTAGTTCTCATACCACGGCTCCATCAGGATGATTTCATCGCCGTGATCAGTCAGCGCCAGAATGACCGACATCATGGCTTCGCTCACACCGCAGGTGACCGTCACCTCGGTTTCCGGGTCCGCCTGAATGCCGTTGTCGCGGCGGTATTTCGCGGCAACGGCCTCTCGAAAGGCCAGGTGACCGAAGGGGAAGGAGTACTGGTTGTCGCCGTCCAGGATGGCGCGCACTGCCGCATCGAGCACTTCCTGCGGGGCAGGGTAATCCGGCAGCCCCTGGGAGAGATTGACCGCGCCGGCTTCGTCGCCCAGACGGGTCATTTCGCGAATGACCGACTCCTGAAAGGGATCGGTGCGGTGGGCAAGGGTGAGGGGTTTGATGGGGGATTGTCGGGTCATGGCGGGCCCTCCGAATGATGGTTTTCTGGCGGCGGCAGTAGACCGCCAGCACCCAGTATAATCAAGCTTCCAGAATTCCACAGGAAGAAACATGGACGCAGACAAAAATGCCTTCTGGCTGATGAAAGATTTCCGGCGCGCCATCCGCGAGTTCGGTATGCTGCGGCCCGGCGACCGGGTGGCCGTGGCTGTCTCCGGCGGCAAGGACAGCCTGACCCTGCTGAACCTGCTCAGGCTGCTGCAGCAGGATCCCAGAGAACAGATTGAGCTGGTCGCCATTCATGTGATCGGCGACAGCCGCGGCGCTCTCGAACACCCGCATCTTCCGCTGGTCGAGCACCTGGCGCAGTCCGTGGTTCATTACGCAGTGGTCCCGCTGCGCCTTCCGGAGGGCGAGCCGCTGCCGCTCAACTGCCACCGCTGCTCCTGGAACCGCCGCCGGACACTGTTCGAAGCCGCCAGAGAGCAGGGCTGCAGCGTGATTGCGCTGGGTCACCACGCCGACGACATGGCCCAGACTACCTTGCTCAATCTGTTGTACCACGGCAAAGTGGAAGCCATCGCCCCGGTCAGGGAGTACTTTGGCGGAGAAATTCGGGTGATCCGGCCGCTGTGCCTGCTGGAGGAAAGCGAAATCCGCCGCTATGCGCGGTCTGCTGGCTTCCCCGAGCCGCCGCCTGCCTGCCCGCAGGAAGACCACTCCCGCCGGCAGATGGTGAGAAACTGGCTGCGGGAAACCGGCAGGGACGCCCGGCGCATCAAAGCCAACCTGATGCAGGCCGGTCTGCGCGGCCTGGCGGAGGGCTCCCCCGGCGAGGAAAGTTGATCTATCCCCGGGCAGGGGTCAGCACCGCGCCTGCCTTGCGCAGCCGCTCCTGCAGCCGCGGAATGGATACTTCCCGCGGATCGCAGCGCTGCGCCAGCGCCAGGGATGCGGCGGGGCCGG
>CZCB01001781.1_pt1 | contig 20516 bp, 18 predicted proteins | sample 591991 | NCBI WGS metagenome assembly CZCB01 (sample SAMEA3556809, study PRJEB10932) | anaerobic digester metagenome
ACCCAGAGTAAAATATCGACGATCAGCGGTTTATCCTTCAGCAGCACCTCCTCGGGGCTGCCCCCCATCTCCTTTTTATGAACCAGGAAGAGGTAGCGGAAAATCCCGTAAATAACAAAGGGAATAGAGAGCATCAGGTACTCTGTGCGGCCGGCTGAAAAGGTGTACAGGGAATAGGCCATGATCGTGGAAGCGGTAACAATGGAGATCAACTGGTCCAGGAAGGCCACGGAGTAGTCGGCCAGCACCCGGCGGTGCTCCCTGCCGTTATACTCCATAACCACATATTCGTGCCGGCGCTTGGTGAGAGCCAGGAAAAGGGCCAGCAGCAGGGTGCAGATTAACAGCCAGGGGGAGATACGCACAGCAATGGCCACCCCTCCGGCCACGGCCCGCAGCAGGAAACCCAGGGCGACGGCAAAGACATCAATGATCACGATATGCTTGAACCACAGCGAATAGCCGAGCACCAGCAAAAAATAAAGCACAGCGATGGCGAGAAAAAGCATCCCCAGGTTATAGGCTGCAAAAAAGGAAAAGGCGGCCAAAACAATGCAGATAACCAGGGCCTGTCCAACGCCCAGGCGACCGGAGGCCAGCGGCCTGTGGCGCTTCCGGTAATGCTTCCTGTCCGCGTCGCGATCGTGAATGTCGTTTAAAATGTACACTGAACTGGAAAGCAGGCAGAATGCCCCAAAGGCCAGCAGCGTTTTAAGCAGCAGGGGTGTATGAAAAAGGTTCTGCGAGAAGAGCAACCCGGCAAATAAAAGCAGGTTTTTCGTCCACTGCTTGGGGCGCAGCACAGCAAGGACGTCGCTCCACTTCGGCAGAGGCCCGGACTGCTTAACGGTATTGGTTTCCACCCCACCTTTCAACTCCAGGGCACCTCCACAAAAATACTTTACTCCTGTTCATTTTAACACATTTTATCACCTGGAAAGCAGCTGGAAAATGTCTTTTTAAAAAAATCAGGGCATATAAGGACTAGTTTGCATGGCAGCTGACCATGTGCCCGCCGGCCGCCACCTCTTTAAGCTCCGGCTCGACAAGCCTGCATTGCTCCGTGCTGTGCGGGCACCTGGTGTGAAACCGGCAACCGGGCGGCGGGTCCACGGGGCTGGGCACCTCGCCGTTTAAAATGATGCGCCGGCGCCTCCTTGTGGGATCGGGGACCATTACTGCCGACAGCAGCACCTGGGTATACGGGTGGCGGGGGTTGTAAAAAACACTTTCAGCCGGCCCCATTTCGACAATCTTCCCCAGGTACATCACGGCAATTCTGCCGCATAAAAAGCGAACCGTGCTCAAGTCGTGGGCGATGAACAAAATCGTGAGCCCCAGGTTTTCCTGTAAATCCTTCAGCAAATTTAGTATTTGCGCCCGCACGGATACATCCAGAGAAGAGACCGGCTCATCGGCCACGATAAACAGCGGGTTTACAGCCAGAGCCCGCGCAATGCCGATCCTCTGTCTCTGCCCGCCGCTAAATTCATGGGGAAACTTGCCGGCATCCTCCGGGTTCAAACCGACCAACCTCATCAGCTCCGCAACTTTCTCCTTCTTTTCCCCTCTACTTTTAACCAGCCTGTGGATGGAGAGGGGCTCTCCGATAGTTTCCTCAAGGGTCATCCGCGGGTTCAACGAGGAAAAGGGATCCTGGAAGATCATCTGCATCTGCTGCCTCATCCTCTGCATCTCCCTCTTTTTCAGGGCAAAGATAGGGCGGCCCTGGAAGTAAACCTCCCCCGCCGTCGGCTCGATCAGGCGCAAAAGCAGCCTTCCTGTCGTAGACTTCCCGCAGCCGGATTCTCCGACCAGCCCCAGCGCTTCTCCCCTTCTGATCTGAAAGCTGATCCCGTCCACAGCCTGGAGAACTTTACCTTTCTGCGAAAAAAGCCTTTTGGTCTGGTAATAATGCTTGGTCAGTTTTTTTGCTTCCACAAGAAGATCCGCGATCGCTGAACACACCTCCTGCCGCATACATCCAGCAACTCACAAAATGCCCCGGCTCAACTTCAACCGTTGGGGGTTTCTGCCTGTGACAAACGGCCTCATGCTCCGGGCACCTGGGGGTAAAGGGGCAACCCTCGGGCGGGTGCGCCAGGTGAGGCACAGTCCCGTTAATCACGGTTAAACGCTCTATTGGGACATCAATTTTGGGTATGGCGTTAAGCAGCCCCCGCGTATAGGGGTGCCGCGGCTTTTTAAAAAGTGATTCCGTGGAAGCCCTCTCCACGATGTTTCCGGCATACATAACCGTGACCCTGTCGCACATTTCGGCAACCACCCCCAGATCATGGGTTATTAACAGCAACGCTGTGCCCCGTTCGCCGGTCAGCTTCCGCAGCAAAGCGAGGATCTGCACCTGTATGGTGGCATCGAGTGCCGTAGTAGGCTCATCGGCAATTAAAAGCGCCGGATCGCAGGAAAGCGCCATGGCGATCATCACCCGCTGCCGCATCCCGCCGCTTAACTGGTGCGGGTATTCCTTAATTCTCGCTGCAGGGTCGGGGATACCCACCATCTCCAGCATCTCAACCGCCTTTTTCCGTGCTCCCGAGCGATCGAGACCCCGGTGCAGCCAGAGAGCCTCCCCGATCTGCTCGCCAATGGGCATGACCGGGTTCAAAGAGCTTAAGGGATCCTGAAAAATCATCGCTATCCTTTTCCCCCTGATCCTGCTCATTGCTCCGGGGCTTTTGGCCAACAGCTCCTCACCCTCAAAGATTATGTTTCCAGAGACAATCCTCCCCGGTTTGGGGACCAATCTCATAATGGAAAGGGCGGTAACAGTTTTTCCGCAGCCGGATTCCCCGACCAGCCCTTCTATGCTTCCCTGGCCTATTTGTAAATCTACGCCGTCCACCGCCCTGACTACTTTTTTGCCCATAAAAAAGTAAGTCTTGAGCGCGCGTACATCCAATAACGCCATCACATCATTCCCTTTCCTAACCCGCTTCCTTTAGCCACGGGTCCAGAGCGTCTCTCAGCCCATCGCCCAAGAAATTAAAAGCAAGCACAGTAATCATAATAGCCAACCCCGGAAAAACAGTCATTTGCGGCGCTGTACGCAAAAAGGGACGACCCGCATTCAGCATTGAACCCCACTCGGCAGCAGGAGGCTGCACTCCCAGCCCCAGGAAGCTTAAGGAGGCCGCGGCCAAAATCACATGGGCCATCCCGAGGGTGGCCATCACGATGACCGGGGCCATGACATTCGGCAAAATTTGCCGGAAGATAAGGCGCAAATCGCCGGCCCCGAGAGACCTGGCGGCCTCCACGAACTCCCTTTCTTTAATAGAAAGAATTGCTCCCCGCACCACCCGGGCATAACTGGTCCACCCGACAAGGGAGAGGGCAAACATGATACTAAAGAGGGAAGGCCCCAGTATTCCGGCAATAGCCAGCGCCAGAATAATCCCGGGAAAAGCGAGAAGAACATCGACAAACCTCATGATTACTCCATCGACCAGGCCGCCCCAGTAACCGGCAATGGCTCCCAGCAGAACGCCAACCATGGAGGTTACTCCTACAACAAAAATCCCAATTAGCAGAGTAATCCTCGCCCCTGAAATTAGCCGGCATAAGATACAGCGGCCGAGGTTGTCTGTTCCCAGCAGATACTCGCTGCACGGGGGCAGCAGGCGGTGCGCCAGCTCCGGTTGAAGATGTTCGGGGCGTACTAAGAAAGGAGCCAATAAAGCCACAAAGCACAAGATGGCTATAATGACGGCACCGGCTACCGCCGGCCTGTGCTGCCTAAACCTTTTCAGCGCCTCCAGTAAAGGAGGTCCGCTTTCGATAATCTGAATAAAAACATCGTGCATTATTTAGCCTCGTAACGTATTTTCGGATCCAGCCAGGCGTAGGAAAGATCCACCAGCATGTTCACAAGAACATATATAATGGCTATTACAAAAACGCATCCCTGGATAACGGGGAAATCGCGGGCAAAGATGGAATCCACCAGCAAACGGCCCATTCCCGGCCAGGCAAAAACCACCTCCGTGACGACCGCACCCTCCAGCAGGGAGCCGAACTGCAAACCCACCACCGTGGTTACCGGGATAAGCGCATTCTTCAGCGCGTGCTTGTTAATCACGGTCCTTTCCGCCAATCCCTTGGCATGGGCTGTCCTGATATAGTCCTGCTTGAGAACCTCCAGTATGCTCGACCTGGTCAGCCTGGCGGTAACCGCCGCGATACCGGTCCCCAGTGTTACCGCAGGGAGAACGAGATGCTTAAGGCTCTCATAGCCATAAACAGGGAACCACTTGAAATGCAGCGAAAAGGCCATGATCAACAGCAAACCCAACCAAAAATTAGGCATGGAAACACCCAGCATCGCGCCGGCCATACTTATACTGTCAATCCAGGAGTACTGCTTCACAGCAGAAACGACGCCTACAGGGATAGCAATCGCCAGGGACACCAGCATCGCCGCCAGGGCGAGCATGGCCGTAGCCGGCAGCCTGGCCATGATTTCATGTAAAACGGGGCGCCCGGTGCGAAAAGAATCCCCGAAGTCGCCCCGTAAAATGCCGGATAACCAGTAAAAATACTGGCTGAAAACCGGGCGGTCCAAGCCCAACTCTTTTCTTACCCGCTCAACGGTCTGAGCTGTGGCTTCCTCCCCGTATTTTTTCTCGGCGATAATTTCCGCCGCATCGCCCGGCACGAGATGCATCATCGAAAAAGTGATTATCGAGACACACAGCAGGATTAAAAACATGGAACATAATCTTCGTAAAAGATAGTGCAGGATCGCCTATCACCTGCCGATTTTTCTTTAATCAGGATTTTCGGTGGTTCAAAACTATAAAACTTTGGCTTAAAACTTTGGGGGTAGCCTCGCAGTCTACTGTCACCCATCCGCACCCATCCGATTAATTCTGCAAAAGGCGTCAGTTTCCTTCCACGTAAATATCCTCCCAGTTCACATTAAACCAGGGATGCAACACATAACCTTTGATCTTCTTGTTAATGGCGTTAATGAGAATTTCATCGTACATGGGAATGATGGGGACTTCCTCCGCTGCGATCTCCTGGATCTGTAAAGACAGCGCCTTCGCCTCATTATCCGCTGTGGTGCGCAACAACTCCTCAATTAACCGGTCAACTTGCGGATTATTGTAAAATATCCCCATGGCCAGGGTATTCTCACCCTCTGAGTGGAGCCATTCGTGCAGCCGTGATTGCGGCGATATTCCCGCCCAGGGACGTATGGATAGATCCGCATCTCCTTTTACCAGGGTCTCATTCCACAGACCGCTTTCTACCACCTCAATATTTACAGCAATCCCCACGTCAGCCAGTTGGGCCTGCACGACCTCGGCAATGGTCTGATACGGCCACCGCCCTACCAGCGCCGAAGACAGCAAAAACTTAAGGCGGCACTCCTGTCCGTCTTTTTCCCGGATGCCGTCTCCATTTTTATCCTCCCACCCTGCTGTTTGCAGCAGCTCTTTGGCCTTCTCCGGGTTATTGAAGTTATAAAGCGCCTCCGGATGCATCCAGGTCTTTTCGGAATAAGGGATAACACTGGTCATCGTCCTGCCAAAACCTTCCAAAGCATAGACTATAATACTCTCCGGATCAATGGCGTGCATCACCGCCTGCCTTACCCGTACGTCATTCAAGGGAGCTTTTTGTGTATTAAGGGTCATATAATGGGGAGTCGCCCCTTCAATGGTGAGCACCTCCAAGTGCTCGTTTTGCTGCAGGGTGGGCACTTGTTCCGGAAGCACCCCGCCGGTATCGATAATCATATCAATTTCTCCCGCTTCCAGGGCCATCAAGCGCGTCGTGGGATCGGGAATATACTTAAGAGTAACCTTATCCAGGTGAGGGGTCCCCCCCCAGTAATCTTCATTTTTGACCATAACCAGCTCTTCCCCCGGCGTCCAGCTTTCTCGCATAAAGGGTCCTGTTCCGATAGGTTCAGCCACATTACCCTCTTCGTCCACGACCTCAGGGCTGATCATAGAAGCTCCAGCCCAGGCCAGGGAGTAAAGAAAAGGAGCATAAGGTTCGCTGTGGGCAACTTCGACAACATATTCACCGGCAGCTTCGATTTTTTCCACCGCGCCGAAACGTCCCGGAAATGCGTTCACCAGCCTTTCCAAATTATGCACGACTGCCCCGGCATTAAAGGGAGTTCCGTCGTGAAATTTAACCCCTTCCCGCAAATAAAGTTTCCAGCTCAGGCCGTCTTCCGCCGCTTCCCATTTTACAGCCAGCCCGGGTTTCAACCCAAGCTCCAAATCCTGGAAGATCAGCGGCTCAAGAATGCGGGTCAAAGGAGGATGGGCGCCGTAACCGTACATCTCCCCCGGATCCCTCCCTAATCCGGCAACTACCTGCTGCGGGACCTGCGTCTCCCTTTCAGGGCCCGGCTCTGTTCCCGGCGGCATCTGTGTCTCCTCCTGCGGCGCAGAACATCCGGGCAAAAAAGCTGTAAACGTCAGAACACATAAGATTGTCGCGATAAATTTCTTAAACATTTCTTTATCCTCCTCTAATATGGTGCAGCGATTGCTGTGGGCGGAGCTCCAAGTTCCGCTCGTAAAGTTCTACGGCTTACTCAGGCCTCCGACGACCTTCCCGGCCAATTCCCATTAGTAGGGGTGGCGAAGGTTGGTGCTCGCTCCAGGGTTCGCTTGAGGCAGGTTTTGCAGCTCAGCTCGGGCTCTCGATTGGCCTCCCCGGCAGAGCTCACCTCCATGTTCGCGCTGCCGGCGGCGGACGTCCTATGGAAATGTAGCAGCGATTGCTGTGGGCGGAGCTCCAAGTTCCGCTCGTAAAGTTCTACGGCTTACTCAGGCCTCCGACGACCTTCCCGGCCAATTCCCATCCATGGTCAGAGGCCGGCTGCCGACATCCGTGTCGGCAGGGTCGTCTCCGGCCTTCGCTTCGCCGTGAACTTTTTGACTTCGCTACACAAGTCGCTCTCGCCCACAGCAAAGCGCTGCTTCCACGGGTCAACACCTGGATCATTGCATTCGCCGTTGCTTTCATGTATACTCAAATTACCGGAGATAAAACTTAATTCCATAACTGAAAGGAAATACGTTTTATGGAAGAACAGAAATATCGGGAGCGGCGTGAGCGTATGGTAAAAACACAGCTAATCCCCAGGGGAATTAATGACCCGCGGGTCCTGGATGTTTTCGCCAAAGTGCCGCGCCACCTGTTCGTGGATCCTGTTCAGCGGCATATGGCTTACGGTGATCATCCGCTGCCTATCGGGCTGGAGCAGACGATTTCCCAGCCCTACATTGTGGCTCTTATGACCCAATCCCTGGCACTGAAGGGAGACGAAAATGTTCTGGAAATAGGCACCGGTTCAGGTTACCAGACAGCTGTCCTGGCCGAACTGGCACGGCACGTCTATACCGTAGAACGACTTCCACAGTTATCAGAAAAAGCCCAAAACATACTGCGGGAACTGCAATACAACAATATCAGCTTCAGGGTAGGTGACGGAACCGGTGGATGGCCCGAAAAAGCCCCTTTTGAAGCAATCCTTGTAGCCGCTGCTTCAGAAAGCGTTCCTCCTGCTCTTGTAGAGCAGCTTTCGCTAGGAGGGCGCATGGTTATTCCTGTCGGGGATTCACCGGTGCAGGACCTGCTCCTTCTAATTAAAAACCAGCAGGGTATTGAAGAACAAAATTTGTGCGGCTGCCGTTTTGTTCCTCTAATCCATGAGTAAATCGCCTTTCCCCTTTGCCGTTTTCTCTTCCTGTCGCCTGCACTTACCGGCCTAAATACCCTGGAGCTCGATCTCGCCCCAGGCAGCGAGTTTATCTCCCAATATAACCAGAGCACCTTCTACTCCCTTTATCTCACCGGCAAATTTGGCAGCACGCTGCAGGTCTTCTTGAGATTGAACCATATTGGCCGCAGCCGTAGCCACAGCGTCGGCCAGAATGGCGCTTTTTGCCAGGATAACCGCGGCATCCGCCCGCCCCCGGCTGTAAGAAGGGCCGACACTCCCCGAAGAGGTGCAGATTCCCCGGGGTTCTTCCCGGGGGGCAATCCTGATGGCCAATTTTTCATTGAAAGGTGACTCCCCGGCAAAAATTCCCACTTTCACGGGACGGTTACAGCACAGGAAAATATCACCGCCGTTTTCCACAATGACCTGTGATGTCAGCTGCAGCAACCACTCACCTACATACTGGGCAAAAGCTCCCGCTACGGCAGCCATGGGGCCTACCCCGGCCATATTGCCGGCCCGTACCATATCCAGAGCGATAGCCGGCGCTCCCGGAGCCGCCACATAGGGCTCCAGCGCCTGTAAAAAGGCGGGCTCCTCTGAAATATAACGCTCTAACAGGCGCCTTTTTCCCCAGACAAACTGCTCCACTTTTCCGGGCAAATCCGGGGTCATTGCGCTGCTGTCAACCGCCAGCCACAGGTCTGTCTCCTTGACAGTTACAGTAAAAGCTTTCATCCCTGCCGGGCAAAGCCCCTGCCTGTAGCTTCTTCTGGTATAGTCCATCTCAGTAACGGGCCTCCATGGCCCTTGAGGGACAGGCTTTGATACAGTGCTCGCATACTATACATTTATCGTTATAAAACCTCACCGTCATCTCGGGGCGTTCCAGGACAAGGGCTCCGGCCGGGCAAATAACGCTGCAGACACCGCAGTGGGTACAGCGCTCTTCCAGCCAGACAATCTCCTGCTCCAGGGGAAATACCTTTACACCACGGGACTGCAGGAAATCCAAAGCAGCCTGGAAATCTTTCTTCTCCCCACTGACCTCGACTACGGCACGGCCTTCCTTGCGGGGATTGATATTGGCTTTTAGAATATTAACCATCAGGTTATAATCCTTTATTAGATAATAGGTAAAAGGCTGCTCCGTAACGCTGGGATGAAAGTATAAAACCACCTTTTGTTTCACCGGAGATTTCACCTCCCGAATTGTTTCGCTCCAGGCCGCCAGGCAATAACTTGCTTTGCAAATAACTTGCTTTGGAGCGGAACTGCCTTTGACTGCCTTGGGGGAATAGCACGTACTAGGCGAGATTCAGTTAGTGTATTTGAATATGGTAGTTACCTGAGAATGCAAGTTTTCGGGCAATTTTTACTTACACGTCACTAGGCGAGCTCCTTAAAGTTTAGCGCCTCTCCGGAAAGAGGAAGGGTAAAAACGGGCTCGGTCAGGAGAAACTCACCCTTCATAATCCATTCTTTCAGGATAGCGGCGATCTGCCTGGCTCCATAATAACTGGAAAGGGGTGCTGTAGGGACGGTCTTGTCACCGATAGTTATTTCCCCGCTTTTAAGCTGGGCATAACTTACACGCCCCAGCGTTTCTCCCAGCATCTGCGGATAAGCCTCGCTGTAATCAACAATAGGGGCGAAGATCTCTTCATCGCTGACAGCAGTATATTTTAACATCTCTTCATCGAGGATAGGAATCGGTATGCCGATGCCCACCATCAAAGAGACGCCGTAACCCAGAAAGCTTACTCCTCTCAGCCAGCGGGAAGACATCTGTTTTAGATCGCCGATGACAGCCAGTGTCCCGGCCGGGGAAAGAGGCACGCCGTTTTCGCCCCTGGGAACATCGGGATGGTGTTGCGTCCCGTACCAACTCACATATCCGACACCGCCCCCCAGAAAGATTTTTGTCCCCATACCGATGGTACGGTAAAAGGGATCATTAAAGAGGGGGGACAGCTGCCCGGAGGTGCTGTAGTTGGCGTTCCCCATGTGTGGCTTTAGAATGCCCATATAGGTATAAAGAGTCCTCTCGGACAGATTTACCGCTACATTATAATTTTGATAGGCATTGCGAGGGTTAAAAAGTATTGCCTGGGGAATATCTTTCAGGGAGATCATTTTCTCCAGTTTTTTCCTGGGATAACAGTCAGTGCCATAGGAAAAAGCTTCCAGCAACACTTCCCTTCCCTCGGCAAGTTCTTCAATAACGTGGCCACCGCCGTAATTGAATTCACCGGGAAAGGCTTTGTTGGCCGGATCCGTTTCGGGGAGCTGGGTAGCTCCCAGGTAAACGTCAACGGCCGCCACACCGGCATAAGCCTCCACACCGTTTAAAAAAACACTGCTCATTCTCATACGCGGCTTGGTGTGCCCCAGGTTAAGAAACACTCCTGAAGAGCACATCGGCCCAAAGGTTCCAGTAGTAACTACATCCACAGCAGCCGCTGTCTCGGCAACCCCCTTTTCCTGGACCATGGAGATTACCTCTTCCGCAGTTACTACTACCGCTTCACCGGCCCTGATTTTAGCATTAATCTCTTCATAAGTTCTCTTTACCATAAGGGCACCTCCTTTAAATTTGACTGTAACAGCAAACAATCTTATGGTATGCTTAAAGAAATAATACCTTTACTGCGGAAGAGTGTCAAGGGCGGGATTGACCTACCCGCGCCTGGCGAATAAATTCTAAAAAAATAAACGCACATTATTTCCTCTTCTAAAAGAGTTTTTGTTCCCATAAAACCATTAAATAAGGAAATAATATGCGTTTTTTTCCCCAGTTATTCTTGTTTAATAACGTCTTAAGTATAGCACGGCTGGATTATAACAGGATTATAATAACTGGGACACTTTTTCGATATTTTCTGCCGTAGAAGCCAGCTGCTGCATGGAAGCTGAGATCTCCTCCGCTGCTGACGCCTGGTGCTGGGCAATATCGGAAACCTTTAGCGTTGCATCATCTATCAGTGCTACTTTTTCTTTAATCTTCGCGATAATATCCCGGATTTCCTGGACAGAATTTGCACTGCTGTCCGCCATTTTCCTGATTTCAGCAGCCACAACTTCAAAGCCCCGTCCATGTTCACCTGCCCTGGCCGCCTCAATACTGGCATTCAGCCCGAGGAGATTGGAATTTGCGGCAACTTTGTTAATAAAGTTCAACATCGTGTCGGTCTTTTCAACCTGTTCGACCATATCTTTTTGCAACTGGGCCAGCGTTTCCATCTGGTTAGCCAGTTCCTGTGCCGAAGCGGCAAGCTCTTCCGAAGCAGCCACAACTTCTTCCGAAGTTGCGGCAAAAGATTGGACCGCTTCTGTGAGAATCTCCTGTTCTTTCAAGCTCATTCCCAGGCCAATCGCCCCGATAATATCACCGTTATCATCAAACAGCGGGACACCTGTCGCTCTAAAGGGTACGCCAAAAGTTTCCTTGGGAACAGTAAGCCTCTGAGGTGTTCCTGTACTCACCGCCTCGTACAGCGGGTCCCCCTTGGGAACTTTCGTCCCGATAACATTTCCCAGATTTACATCTTTTGACGGAAGATAAGTCAAGTATGTGTTATTTTTATCAGTTATGCCAATCATACAGTCCAACGGAAATAGTTTCTGCATTACCGGAGCGGCCTTAATCAGGGCTTCCAGCATCCCGTATTTTTTTTCGTCTTCACTGCTGTTTTGCAAAGCTTTCTCCTCTGCCATATTTAAAACCTCCTTAAGTAAGTATATTTATTTCCATTTCTTGGGCTGCCTGTATATTGTTTCGACAATTTCCTTTATAATCCTTTATTATTTGCACAAATTAATTATTTTTTTATATTTATGCAATGATTGACATATAATTACACAAACTATCTTTAACTGCTACAAATACCAGGCTGGAAAGCCCCATCCCTAAAAAAGGACTGAATAAACGAAACTGCCGGCCCATCCACTACACAGCCGGCAGTAAACTCCCCTGATAAGTGTAGAAACCGTCAAGATAGAGTGTTCGTTCCGCAAAAATACTTTCAGTGATCCTGCGCAGGGCCAAGGCTACGGCTCGTATTATTCGCTGGAAAACATCAAAGGAATCAGCAATTTCTGCCCTATATCCAGGGAAGCGTCCTCTTCCAGGCCATTCGCCTCTGCTATGGCCAGCGGTTTTACACCGTAGCTACGGGCTACCTTCAACAGAGTATCACCACACTTGGCAGCATATATTACAATGCTGGTCCCCGGTGCCACACGATAAGGTACTATCACTGAAAATTCCTGCCTGGCCCTGGCTTTTACCTCCAGCAAGGCATGGTTTATCTGGAGTGTGTCATTTTCTGTGGGAGCAAATTCAGAAGCATTAACGCTGAGGTATGCCGTTACCTCTGATTCCGCTCCGGCTCCGGGGAGGTAAAGAGTGCACTGGAAATCTTCTTCCATCTTTCTTATCAGGGGTAATTTTTCTTTTTCGCTTTCTTCCTCAAATCCAAGTTCTTCTTTCTCCGCCGGAAGATAGTATAGATTCTTTTCCAGTGTGCCGCTCACGCTGATTGTGCCGTCACGAGGTTCCAATTCAAGGTTAAAGAGACGGTAGGGTCCTGAGGCTACCTGCTGCGGGTAAGCTAAAGAGAGTTTCTGAACCAGTTCCAGAGACTCTTTTACTGTTCCAAGCTGTTTGGGGAGCAGCATGTATTCCTTTTTGACGTTAACCCCCTGTATGTCGCTGATAACCTCCTGCTGGAGGGTTCGTGTGACCCTTAAAAAGATATCAATAAATACCGTCTGCTGGACATTTTTACCATGCACCTCATTGACAGCGTAAACTACACGTGGAAATGGGCTTACCTGGCAGTCTTTTCCCAGTTGGGAAAAGGACGCCTGCGCGGTGAACTGACGCCTTTTCTCTTTAAACCCGCGTTCACTGCCGGCACAGAAATAAGATACCGTTACCAACTCCCCTTTTAAGTTCACGACCTCTTTCCCCTGCTCCCAGGAGAAATCTTTGATGTAACCACGCAGGAATTTTATATACCCGGGCTCCTCTTCAAAGGTAAATTCCTCCGTCACAGGAACAGAAACGACATCCTCGCCTACCAGCTCCTCAGCAGCAATTATCCCGCGGCTAACTTTCTCGGGGGAGATATCTTTTACTCCTATGGCCACCTCAACTTGCTGGGGATCAATTATGGATAAAAATAATTCCACCTCTATTTTAAGCTGGTAAAGCAGTTTTCCCTCTGCTTCCAGGGGAGAGTCTCCCTCTGTGATATAAGAAATCCGGCCGTGGCTGTTTACTTCCATCCCGGGCAGTGCTCCGGGGAAATCCACATCTTTCCTGAATTCTTCTCCCTGCCAGATCTCATCCATGGGTCCTGTACTGCTGTAAAAAACAGCTTTACCTTCAACGCTGCCCAGCACCTTAACCCTGTCCCTGGCATCGATACTCACATCCAAGCTGCCGATCCAGGCTGCCACATCCCCCAGGGGTAAAGGCCGCACCTTTTCCCTGGCCGGTTCCTCTTCTATAAGCAGATCTTTTACCAGCAAAAAACGCAAGATTGTCTCCCCTACCAGCGTTCTGCAGCTAAAATTTGTGGTAAGCAGCTCTATTTGATCTCTTTTGGAAGTGCTCCGTCCCATCATCCTTCCTCCTTATATGCGGTATACGGCTTCTCATATTATAAATATTAGCTCAGTAAGCAAATTATGCTGGGGTTTTGTAATCAAATTATGCCGTTCAGGGTAAAAATGCTTTATGTACAATAAAAAATTCCCGCTACTAACTAAACGGGAACTTTATTAATAAAATCACCTAATACTATTAAAAATCCACATTTATCATTCCGCTATTTTTATTCACCGGCGCACAGGGCGATTTTCTTGTTATCCACTCCGCAAAGACTAAGCTCGACGGTTGAAGTGAGGACATCGGCATAGCTGAAAGACAATCTTTGGTAATAATTTTCTTCATCTACACGAATTACAAAAATGGAAGGATAGGTGCTTTCCAAGACCCCCACCTTTTCAAAGGTCTTGCGCCGCCCCCGGTTCGCCCGCAGCTTTATTTTTTCTCCGACATGGGATTCCAATTCCTTGCGGATTTGAACCAGGGTATTTTTTGCAGCCATATTTACATCACCTCGCAAGATGATTTTAACATAAATCAGTAAATATGTCAAGCAAGCCTTGAATTTTATCAATTTTCAGCCCGTATGTCAAGATTTTTTGCGTAAAAAAACCGAAAATGGCTAATATTCTTCTTTCTATTTAGTATAGCGGTCGGCAACCTTGCTTGCCCCATATGATTCGGGTTTAATGCGGGCATCAAATCCGCTGCCGATGACCATCCCTACCACTTCTCTGATCAGCTCCTTCGTATCCCCCGCCTCACCTACGTCCAAGTGGATTTCCACATTCAGATTATCGAAATTTTCGGCTGAAAGCAGGCTTGTAATGCGGCCGGCAACATCAAGGCTTAGAGATGTTTCATAAAAAATCCGCTGTCGCAAACTCTGAACGAAGAAATGTTTCTCCCGATAATAGAAATAACGTCCCCCTTTGCCGACACGATGGATTATTACCGCTGTTACGAAGGTTATCTCCGCATTAAAATGCGAATGAGAATCAGTCCCGATGATTAGCTTGTATTCCTCCTGGGGTTGTTCCCTGATGTAAGAAACGATCTCTGAAAATGATTCCTCCAGGGTCATCTTTCCCTTGGTAGGACTGTAAAAAATCATTTGCTGCAAGCCTTCTTTCCATTATCCTCCACAGGACGACAAAAAAAATCATAACCCCTTGTTATTATAAAACATCTCACTCAGATTTGCAAATTCCTCTAATGACAGGGTTTCTCCCCGTCTTACAGGAGATATTCCGCATTTTTGCAGCAACTCTTCCCAGGTGCCCTTGCCTGCCCCTCCCAGACCGCTAAGCGCATTGAGAATCGTTTTTCTTCTTTTTTGAAAAGCTGCTTTTACAATTTGCCAAAAAAAACCTTCATCCCTTAACTTGTACGGGAGATCCGGGGGAACCTCCAGTAAAACCACGGCTGAATCTACTTCGGGAGGCGGGAAAAAAACATGGCGGGAGACTTTAAACAGTAAGCGCGGCCTTGTGTAATAGCGGCAAAGAACCGACAGCAGGCCGTATTCCTTCCCCCCGGGAGCCGCTATAATGCGCTCGGCGACCTCCAGTTGGACCATCAGCAGCAGAAGCTTTAGCTCCAGCTTCCCCTGTAGCAGTTTGAAAAGAAGAGGGGTAACAAGGTAATACGGGAGGTTGGCCACCACCTTTATCTTTCCTCCCCCCTCACGGGTGGGGTTTATTTCCCTAAGTTTATCCCGGCATATTTTTTCCAGGTCGAGCCGGCGCACATCTCCTTCAACCACATGAAGATTTTCCAGCCTGCGCATCCGGGCCTGTTCCTGTAAAAGCGCCGCAAGTCCCCCGTCCCATTCCACTGCTATAACAGCGGCAACTTCCTTTGCCATGGCCAGAGAAAGAGCCCCGGGACCGGATCCGATATCGATTACCAGGTCGCTTTTGTCAAGTCCGGCAGCAGAAAGGATTTTTCCCAGTATATTCTCGTCCACCAGGAAATGCTGCCCCATGGCACGGCGAGGGGACAGGTTCTTTTCACGTAAGATTTTTTTCAGATACGAAGGGGAGGTAACCTTTGCCGGCGGGAAGCCGCTCCCGTTCATCTTTTCATATTCCTTATTTTCCTTATTCATAAGATCATCCTTATTCATGAGATCCTTCTCAATTTATATATAATTTCAGAAAAAAGATTTTTACCATGGTAAAAACCTGCCCCTATGTTTATAATAATATAAAAAAAGCCTTTAATTATTCGGATGAGGAGCCCGATTGATGATACCTCTCAGAGACAGTGTACGGCCGAAGAGATACCCGTACATTAATATTTTGCTCATTTTCCTGAATATCGCCGCTTTTATCTATCAGCTGAGCCTGACGGAGGCAGAGCTAATGGGGCTTTTCCACCGTTACGGAATTATCCCGGAAAAATTTCTTGTTTTACAGGGCGCCGGCTGGTTTCCCCTGATGAGTTCCATGTTCTTGCATGGGGGATGGTTCCACCTTCTGGGCAATATGCTGTACTTATGGGTTTTCGGAGACAACGTCGAAGACCGCCTGGGCCACTCAGGTTATCTTTTGTTTTACCTCGCTGCCGGGGTAACGAGCGGACTGACGCATATTTTCACCAACCCCCAGTCCGCGATACCTACCATCGGGGCCAGCGGGGCTGTTGCCGGGATCCTTGGCGCCTATTTTGTTTTATTCCCTCGTGCCCGGGTACTCACCCTGATCCCGATCGGTTTTTTTATTACCACTGCCCATCTTCCGGCTGTACTTTTTCTTTTCCTCTGGTTCGTTATGCAGATTTTTAATGCCTTGCTGGCCGGTGTAACCGCCGCCACACAGACGGTAGCCTGGTGGGCGCATATCGGAGGCTTTGTCCTGGGATTTTTCGTTGGTATGGCTAAGCTTGTGTCTAAAAAAATTCACTGATTTAACGAACAGGCCTCAAACCACAATAGATCTATCATGAGACGGCTAGCCGGGGCACGACAAGGTGTTGTCACGAACAACTGCCCGGCGTACACGATTCGGTGACAAGCACTACGGCCATTCTGGAATTTTTACAGGCGCAAGATCTGCCACAAGATCTCCCGGTAGCACACGTATTGGGCTTGACCGGACAATTGGGCCTCAACGCGCCACTACCGCCACGCTGATCCTCCCGGCACCGGCCTCTTTCAGGGTACGCGAGGCTTCGTGAGCGGTAGCTCCCGAGGTTAGAACGTCATCTACCAGCAGGACATGGCTTCCGGCAGGGACTTCCCGGCAGCATCTGAAAGCACGGTACAAGTTTTCCGCTCTACGGCTCCTGTTCAAACCGGTCTGGCTCTCCGTCTCCCTTACCCTTTCTAGGATCTCCTTTACAGGGAGGCCAAGCTCCCTGCTCAGTACACCGGCCAGCAGAGAGGCCTGGTTGTAGCCGCGCTGCAGAAGGCGCTGCCGGGACAGAGGTACAGGGACCAAAAATTCAAGGGAAGAGCTCCAGGGTTCCCGTGCAATTTTGCCGGCTAAAAGCTTTCCCAGGGGTTCCGCCAGTGCCTTCTGGCCGCGGTACTTAAAGCGATGCAGCGTTTCCCGGATTTTCCCTCTGTAGCAGGCCAGGGCACAGCAGTCCTGAAAAGAAAAAACACCGATATTACAGTGGCGGCACTCACTTTCCCCTTCTTCCAAAGGTGTACCACAGCGCGGGCAGCTTCTTTTAATCCAGGGTAGTTCAGCAGCACAGCGCCGGCAGGTAAGACGCTCCACCCAGGATGGGCTGCCGCCGCCGGCCGGGGACAGCCTTATATCACCGGAATCATGGGGCGAAAGGAGCGTGCCGCAAAAGGGGCAGCGGGGCGGATAAAGAAGATTGAGCAGAGCTTTTATGATCACGGTCATCACGAACCTTTTATCCTGTAAATAGCGCGGCAGTAAATTATTCTTTACCAAACGACAGGCAATGTGTTACTAAAATTTAAAATTTTAGTAATCGTCCCAATTAAACATAATTAGCTTTTTCCCCAATCTCTTCTTGACACGGTATGCCTTATTACATACAATTATTACATATATCTGGTAGAAAAAACGACAGCTAAAATCATACTTTTTATTTGAAAGGACTGCCGAGATGAAAAACCCACGCGCCGAAGAAATTTTGCAGGAAATTAGCAGGTTAAGGGAAAACCTACATAAGGCCTATAATGAAAACAAAAAAGTTACAAAAGAAGTCCTTCTCGTTTCTACAAAACTGGATCATAGCATCAACAGCTATATAAAGCTTTTATACCAGGAAAACAGCAACTAATATTGCTCAACATAGCTCTTGCAGGCGCCCGGAAAGATGGCTGTAACGCGTCTCCACCTTGTTGTTCCCCACGGCAATGGCCAGGGCTTTTGGCGTCCCCACAAGGACGGCCATTCTTTTTGCTCTGGTGATGCCTGTATATAAAAGGTTGCGCTGTAGCAGTACATAGTGCTGGGTAACTACAGGCATGACGATCACAGGGTACTCGCTACCCTGACTCTTGTGGACGGAAACGGCGTAAGAGAGGACCAGATCGTCAAGCTCTGTAAAATCATAGCTGACCTCCTGCAACGAAGAAAGCTCGGGATAACTAACTACTATCTCCCCCTCCTCCGGATCAATGTGCGTTATTCGCCCCATATCGCCATTGAACACTTCCTTTTCATAGTTGTTGCGGATCTGCATAACTTTATCGCCCAGTCGAAAAGTAACCCCCCCGCTCACAATCTCCCTTTTATGCCTGGCCGGCGGGTTCAACTCCTGCTGGAGGAGCCGGTTAAGCCGCTCCACCCCTACCTTTGTCCTGCGCATGGGAGAAAGTACCTGTATTTCCTCCAGCGGGTCAAAAGAGGCCAACCGGGGCAGCCTCTCCCGACAAAGCTCCACAATTGTCTGGGCGACCTTTTCGGGATCTTCCTCCTTGATAAAGAAAAAGTCCTTCTGTTTCCGGTTAATGATAGGGAACTCTCCCCTGTTTACACGGTGAGCGTTGACCACGATCATGCTTTCCCGGGCCTGGCGGAAAATGGTGTTGAGACGTACACAGGGGACGACTCCCGAGTTAATTATATCGCGCAGCACGTTACCCGCCCCCACGGAGGGGAGTTGGTCCACATCCCCGATCAGGACAAGCCGGCAACCGGGGGGGACAGCTTTGAGCAGGCTGTAAAACAGCAGCAAGTCCATCATGGAGGCTTCGTCGATAATCAGTACCTGGGCGGCCAGGGGATTATCTTCCCCCCGCTGGAAGCGAAAGCCCTCTCCCTCCACATAGGAGTACTCCAGTAGACGGTGGATGGTTTTGGCCTCCCGCCCGGTAGCCTCCGACATTCGCTTGGCAGCCCGTCCCGTAGGGGCTCCCAGCAAGACCTTCAGCCCGTAGCGCCGGAACAGCTCCATGAGAACACGGATAGCCGTGGTTTTTCCTGTCCCCGGCCCGCCGGTAATAACGGTAACCCCGTTCCGGCAGGCGCCTTTTACGGCCGCCACCTGTTCCGGTGCAAGGGAAAGCCGCTCTTTTTGCAGTATTTCCTGAAGCACAGCTTCCGCAGCGGGCAGGGCCGGAGGTTCCGTTTTCATCAGAGAATAAAGCTTTTCGGCAGAGCCTTTTTCGGCATAATAAAGGGGAGCGCTATATATTTTTTCTTCATCCCCATGGCGCTCTAGAAAAATCAGGCGCCTGCGGGACAACTCTTCAAGCTGACCGGAGAGCAGCTCGGGAAAGATCTCCTGTCCGGAAAGCTCCTGGCCGAACAAGTCACGCCCCGAGGTCTCCCCGGATAAAAGAAGTTCCAGCACTTTTTGGTTAAGATCACGGGCAGGCAGATACACATGCCCCTCGCTCGCCGCCTGGTTCAGGACAAAATAAATGGCGGCGCGGATACGCTGGGGAGAGTTAAAGGGCAAGCCCAGCTTTCGGGCAATTTTATCGGCTGTAATAAAACCTATGCCGAAGACCTCCTCTGCCAGGAGATAGGGGTCCTCCTTGAGCAGAGGCAGCGTGCGGGAACCGTAATGCCGGAAAAGCCTCAGGGCCAGGGAGGGGCTGATCTCAAAGCTCTGTAGAAAGATCATTACCTCTTTGATTTCTTTGTGCTGTTCATAACTTCGCTGAATAAGCGCCGCCTTTTTGGCGCCAATACCCGGTACTTCCTGGAGGCGGTGGGGAGCTTTTTCTATCACCTCCAGCGTCTCCAGGCCAAAATGCCCGACCAGCAAATGTGCCGTATGGGGCCCCACGCCCTTGATAAGGCCGGAAGCAAGGAACCTTTCCAGACCCTTGCGGGTAGTAGGCATAACGGTCTCCCACTCCTTGACCTGGAACTGCCTGCCGTAGCGGGGATGAACTTTCCACTCGCCCTTGAGCCGCAGGTTTTCGCCCTTGTGCAGGGAGGGGAAATACCCTACAAAGGTAATCTCCCCCTGGCCTTCTCGCTTCAGCCGTCCGATCATGTATGAAGTTTCGCTGCTGTAAAAAGTGATATGCTCCAGGGTCCCCTCCAGAATCTCCACCGGGCCTTCCCCCTCTCCGCTCTACTATGAGCCGGTCGCCCCCGCTCCGCCAATGCCCGCCTCCTGCCTCAAAAGATCAGCCATATCGGTTCTCTCCCAGGGAAGATCCAGGTCGTCTCTGCCGTAATGGCCGTAAGCGGCAATTTGCCTGTAAATGGGGCGGCGCAGCTCCAGCCTGTCGATCATCGCTGCAGGGCGAAGATCAAAATGTTTGTTGATCAGCTTTTCAATTAGCTCCACGGGCACCTTTTCCGTGCCGAATGTCTCCACGTACACAGATACGGGTCGGGCTACTCCGATAACATAGGCAAGCTCAAGCTCACATTTATCCGCCAAACCGGCGGCCACGACATTTTTAGCCACATAGCGCGCTGCATAGTTGGCCGAGCGATCCACCTTGGTGGGATCTTTGCCGGAGAAACAGCCCCCGCCGTGACGGGAATACCCCCCGTAGGTGTCCACGATAATCTTGCGTCCGGTAAGCCCGGTATCTCCCAACGGGCCTCCGATAACAAAGCGCCCCGTAGCATTAATCAGGTAACGGGTTTGTTTATCCAGCAGCTCGGGGGGAATGATTTCTTTGACGACAACCTCAATAAGATCTTCGCGCAGGCGTGACAGGGAAATATCGTCGCTGTGCTGGGCGGCAAGGACAACGGTGGAGACGCGATAAGGCTTGCCGTC
>CZCB01011981.1_pt1 | contig 20514 bp, 18 predicted proteins | sample 591991 | NCBI WGS metagenome assembly CZCB01 (sample SAMEA3556809, study PRJEB10932) | anaerobic digester metagenome
CGCCCATGAACTGGACAACGGCCAGGCAGGTCAGCAGGAAGACCAGCGCCACCAGCAGCGGGCTGGCCCCGCCGATCAGGCTCATCAGTGTGGTCACCGCCTGGTCGGCCAGCCCGGTGGTGCGGATGGCGATGCTCAGCGGCCACATGCCGGCCAGCAGGAAAACCACCCGCCACTCGACCCCGCGATAGGCCTCGTTCATGCTCAGCGAGCGGACCAGCAGCAGCAGGACTGCCCCGAAGAAAACTGCCTGGGCGACCGGGATCAATCTCGTGGCGGCGACGATCAGGGTGACCAGGGTGATGAGCAGGGTGATGGTGGTCTTGCCCGGGTTGAGCACCGCGTCCGGGTCTTCCTCCAGCAGGATCAGATCTGGCTCGTTGTGGTGCAGGGCATGGACGCTCCCGGCGCGGCCCTGCACCAGAAGCGCATCGCCGAATTCGAGCGGCAGGTCGGCGATGCCGGAGTGAATGGGCTTGCCTTCGCGCCAGATGGCCAGCACGTTGATGCTGTGCTTCTCGCGGAAGCGCAGGTCCCGCAAGGTGCGCCCGATGATGGAGGCATGCGGCGCGACCACCACTTCCGCCAGCACCACAGTCTCGTCGATGAACTGCGGGATCTGCCCGGAGCTGTCGTCCACGACCAGTTTGAGCGCCGCAAGCCGCTCCGGATCAGGCTCGCCGTGAACGACCACCCGGTCACCCGGATGGATATAGGCGGTGCCCCGCGGGGCCAGGTGAGTGGTGCCGTTGCTGACCAGGCCGACCACCATCAGTCCGGTGCGGGTGCTCCATTCCCCCTCCGCCAGGCTGCGGTTGGCCAGCGGGCTGTCCGGCAGCACGCGGACCACGTTGAGCTGCCGGGTGAGCTGGTAGAGCGTCGCCAGGCGGGTGCCCAGACGCTGGGTCGCCTTTTCCGGCTCCGAGGTCCGTTCTTCGCGCAGCAGCCGCCGGCCGATCGTCATCAGGTAGAGTGTTCCTGCCAGCACCAGCATCCCGCCGATGGGCAGGAAATCCAGCAGGCTGTAGGGCTGGTAGCCGGCTTCGAGCAGCGAGGCGCTGACGACGATGTTGGCTGTGGTCAGCAGGGTGGCCATGCCCCCCAGCGTGGTGCCGTAGGCCTGCGGAAGCAGCAGTTTGTAAGGCCGGATCTGCCACTTGCGTGAAAGCGCCATGACCGCCGGCATAAGCACACCGACCGCCGCGATATTCACCATGAAAAGCGACAGAACGGCCGCCGCCAGAATGGTGATGAGAACCAGCCGGGTTTCGTTTCCCTTTGCGAACCAGTCGAGCACCCGGGAGAGCAGCAGGCTGACACCGGTCTGGCGCAGCGCCACGGAGATAATGGTGATGCTCAGGGTGGTGATGACCACCGAGCCGCTGAAGCCGGAAAAGATCTCGTCCGGCCCGACAATGCCGGTCAGCCCGAGCACTGACAATACGAGCAAGGCCACCAGATCAGCCCGCAGGCGCTCGGTGATCAGAATGATCCCGGCTGCCAGAATCAAAAGCAGGGTTACAATTGCTTCAGGACTCATTGGTAGAGGGATTATAGCCTAGAATACCCTCCCGGTCCTGTCAGACCAATCCTTGTAAAACAGGATTACCGGCTTTATACTTGGCGTGATGTCCGGACCCATACACACAAACTGGCTCGAAGTCGACCTGGGTGCCATTAGAAGTAATTACCGGCGGCTGCAAGAGATTAGCGGCCGCCCGGTTATGCCGGTTATTAAAGCCAACGCCTACGGGCACGGGATTGTGCCGGTAGCCAAGGTGCTGGAGAAGGAAGGAGCCGAATGGTTCGGCGTCGCCCGGATTGAAGAGGCCCTCCAGCTGAGGCAGGCGGGTATTTCGGGGCGCATTCTGGTGCTGGGGTCAACCCAGATGGAGCTGGCCGGCCTTGCTGCGCAGGAGCACATCTCGCTGACGGTCTATTCGCCTGAAAATGCCTTCGGTCTGGCCCAGGCGGCGGCCGCCAGCGGTCATAACCTGTGCGTCCACGTCAAGGTGGACACGGGAATGGGGCGGCTGGGAATTACCCCGGGGGAGACCCTGGAAATGTTCCGCCAGCTGTCCTGCCTGCCCTCGCTCACCGTCGAAGGCATGTTCACGCATTTCGCCCGGGCGGATGAGCCTGATGTTCCCCTGACATTGGAGCAAATCAGCCGCTTTGACGAAGCCCTGGAGGCCGTCCGGGCGGCGGGCTACCAGCCCGGCTTTGTGCACGCCAGCAATTCGGCCGGAGTGATCAACTTCCCCCAGGCCCGCTACGATATGTCGCGCTGCGGCATTGCCCTGTACGGGCTGGAGCCTGGACCGCAGACCCCGCTGCCGGAAGGTTTCCGCCCTGCGCTGGCCTGGAAGACCACGCTTGCTTCCATCCGCAAGATGCCCGCCTTCGCGGGGATCAGCTACGGCCACCGCTACGTCACCAGACAGCCCGAGCGGATCGGTACCCTGGCGGTCGGCTACGCGGACGGTTTCCGACGTCAGGCGGGGAACTCGGTGCTCATCCGGGGGAAGAAAGCCCCGGTGGTGGGCACCATCTGCATGGATCAGTGTATGATTAGCCTTGAGGGTATCCCCGAGGCGCAGGTGGGGGACGAGGTCGTACTGATCGGGCAGCAGTCGGACAGCGCCGTCCGCGCCGAGGAGATGGCAGCGCTGTGGAATACCATCAACTACGAAGTGGTTAGCGGCATCACCGCCCGGGTCCCGCGTATTTATATAGAGTAGACTTAGCGGAAAGGCTGAAGTGCCCCATGCCGGTGTCAATGAAAAAGAAATGGGTGATTGCTCCGCCCATTCCTGAGCAGGTCATTCAGGAGCTGCGCGATTATCCGCCCCTGCTGCGGCAGCTGCTGTACAACCGCGGGATCACGGATGCAGCCAGCGCGCGGGATTTTATGGATGCGGCGCCTTCGCGGTATGATCCGTTCCTGCTGTGCGACATGGAGGTGGCCGTCGAGCGCCTGCTGCAGGCGGTGGACCGGCAGGAGAAGATCGCCGTGTACGGCGACTACGATGTGGACGGGGTGACCTCCACAGTTCTGCTGGTTCAGGTGCTGCGCCGGCTGGGAGCCAATGTGCGCGAGTACATCCCCAACCGGTTTGATGAGGGCTACGGTCTCAACCGAGAGGCGATCTCGCACCTGGCCGAGATGGGGGTGCGCCTGGTGGTCACCGTGGACTGCGGCATCCGCTCGCCGGAGGAGGTGGAGCATGCCCACTCGCTCGGCGTGGACGTGATCATCTCGGATCACCACCACCCGCAGGAGACGCTGCCTGCCGCGCTGGCGGTGGTGTGTCACCGCCGGCCGGACAACACCTACCCGGACACCAATCTGGCCGGGGTGGGGCTGGCCTACAAGATCGCGCAGGCGCTGCTTTCCCGGCGGCCGGTGCCCGGCGTGGAGGCGGAGGACTGGCTGGACCTGGTCGCTCTGGGCACGGTGGCCGACCTGGTTCCTCTGACCGGCGAGAACCGCAAGCTGGTCCGGGCAGGGCTGAACCGCATGCGGCTGGGGTACCGGCAGGGGCTGGTCTCGCTGGCGCAGGCGGCTGGAGTCAGCCTGCCGCGGGTGACAGCCAATGAAATTGCCTATTACCTGGGGCCGCGGCTGAACGCTGCCGGCCGGCTGGAATCCGCGCTGGCGGCCTTTGAACTGCTCAACAGCGACGATGTCTTCCAGACAGGCATGCTGGCCCAGAGGCTGGACGACCAGAACCGGGAGCGGCAGAAGCTGACCCTGCAGACGCAGGTTCAGGCGGAAGCTTGCAGACGCAGGTTCAGGCGGAAGCGCTGGCCCGTGAAACCGGGCTGGAGAACATACTGTTCGCCGTCCATCCGGATTTCAATTCCGGCATTGTCGGGCTGGCAGCGTCGAAGCTGGTGGAAACACATTACCGCCCGGCCGTGGTGGGCCAGATGGGCGAGGAGTTCACCCGGGCATCCTGCCGCAGCATCCCCGAGTTTCACATCACCGAAGCGCTGGATGCCTGCCGGGACCTGCTGGTGCGGCACGGCGGGCATGCCATGGCGGCCGGGTTCACGGTGCGCAATGAAAACCTGCCGGAGCTGATCCGCTGCCTGCGAGAAATCACCAACCAGGCGCTGGGCGAGCGAGACTTGTGCCCGACCATCCGAGCGGACGCGGAATTACGCCTGAGCGAACCGATGGCCAGCCTGATGCCCATGCTGGACCTGCTGCAGCCGTTCGGGCAGGGCAACCCCGAGCCGCAGTTCATCTCGCGCGACCTGCGCATAATCCGGGCCAAACCGGTAGGGTCGGAGGGACAGCACCTGCGGCTGACCGTGGCGGATAAGCATGTGTTCTTTGACGCCATCGCGTTCCGCCAGGGGGAGTGGGCCAGCCGCCTGCCCGAGCGCGTTGACCTGGTCTATCAGTTCGAGCGCAACGTGTGGAACGGGCGCGAAACGCTGCAGCTCAACGTTAAAGACATCAAGCCCGCCGGAGAGCCGGACTGAAGCCGGATCCTGCCAGACCGGCAGCATCGGGCAGGCTGACCTTGCGTATAGACGATGCCCTTCCTCGAGGGTGATTTTTCGTTTTCGGGGACTGGGCATGCTATAATTTGACCCATCACCAGGAAGGATTACATCGAGGGCAGGCATGAACAGCATACTCCACTCCGCTGAGTCGTTTCAGAAACCCGGGGGCGAGGAATCATTCGTACCACCGCCGGTAACCCGGGTGGAAGACACCGGGCTTGGCGCCCTGTGGCTTCAGGATCTGATCCTGAAGATTATGTATTTCCAGGGATACATGAGTGGGTTCAAAGTGGCTGACGAGATTGCGCTGCCGTTTACCGGCGTGGTGGACCAGCTGCTGGATCAGCTGAAGAGGGAAAAACTGGTCGAGGTGCGCTCCTCGCAGATGGGTCTGGGGGATGGGGCGTACATGTACGCGATCACCGCGGCGGGCATTTCACGCGCGCGAGAAGCGCTGGAGCGCAACCAGTATGCCGGTCCTGCGCCGGTGCCGCTGCAGACCTACAACAAGGCTATCCTGGCCCAAAAGCGCGGGCGTGTCACGGTGACCAACCAGACCCTGCGTCAGGCCCTGAACGGGCTGGTGCTCTCGGAGTCAGCGCTGCAGCGGATCGGCCCGGCGGTGCATTCCGGCACCTCCATTTTCCTGTACGGCCCGTCGGGGAACGGCAAGACCAGCGTTGCCCGGGCGATTGGTTCGCTGACCAAAAGCCAGGGGATGTACATCCCCTACGCGCTGTACCTGGACGGGCAGGTCATCAAGCTGTTTGACTCGGTCAACCACCGCATCGCCGAAGAGCCGGGCAGCAAGGGCGGCCTTGGAGCGCCGCGCCGCGACAACCGCTGGGTGTACATCCAGCGGCCCTTCGTGGTCACCGGCGGTGAGCTGACCATGGCCGGGCTGGATCTGGTTTTTGACGACACGCTCAAGTATTACGAAGCGCCTTTTCAGGTGAAGGCCAACGGCGGTGTGCTGCTGATCGACGACTTCGGCCGCCAGCAGGTGCGCCCGCGTGACCTGCTCAACCGCTGGATTGTGCCGCTGGAAAACCGCGTCGACTACCTCACGCTGCACAACGGGCGCAAGTTTGAGATCCCCTTTGAGGTGCTGGTGATCTTCTCCACCAACCTGCCACCCAAGGAGCTGGTGGATGAGGCCTTCTTGCGCCGCCTGCGCCACAAGGTGGAAATCGCCGACCCGACCTTCGATGAGTACCGCGAGATCTTCCGCCGGGTTGCGGAGCAAAAAGGCGTTGCGTATAATGATAATGGACTGGCATACCTGCTTCAAGAATATTATGTAAAACGCGACCGCCGCCTGCGCGCATCACATCCCAGAGACCTTTGCGATCAAATTATTGATATCGCCCAGTTTTTCAACACCGAACCGGTGATGAGCCGCGAGTTGATCGATCGCGCTGCTGAATCTTATTTTGTAGAATTATGAACTTGCTGTATGAGCTGCCCCAACCTGTGATTTTTGCTCACCGCGGTTCCTCCGCCTATGCGCCGGAGAACACCCTGGCCGCTTTTCGCAAAGCGGCTGAGCAGGGGGCGGACGCGATCGAGCTGGATGTGAAGCTGAGCCTGGACGGGGAAGTGATGGTCATGCACGACCCCACGGTCGACCGCACCACCGACGGCAAAGGGGCAGTCAACTCGCTCAGCCTGGCGGACCTGAAAACCCTTGATGCCGGTTCGCATTTCGATATCGAGTTCATGGGCGAGCCCGTTCCCACCCTGGATGAGGTTCTGGAAGAGGTGGGGCGGCAGCTATTTATCAACATTGAGCTGACCAATTACACCTCGCCGCGGGATGAGCTGCCCGATAAAGCGCTTGAGCTGGTCATGAAGCACGACCTGCTGGACCGGGTTCTGTTTTCTTCTTTTCACCCCATGAACCTGTACCGCATCCGCCGGCTGAACCCCGACGCGCTTGTCGCCCTGCTGGCGCTTCCGGGCAAGGCGGGCCGGCTGGCACGCGGCTGGGTCGGCCGCCTGTTTTCGCCGAAAATCCTGCACCCGAATGTCGATGATGTGGGCGGGGAACTGCTGCGCCGGGAGAAAGCCCGCAGCCGCCGCGTGCATGTGTGGACGGTCAACGACCTCCAGGATATCCGGCGGCTGGCCGACGCAGGGGCCAACGGCATCATCACGGACGATCCCTGTCTGGCTTTGAAAGTCCGGGAGGCGGCTTGATTCCCCATGAGTGGCTGGAGGAAGCGCACAGGAGGCTGGAAGGCCGGGTTCAGCGCACACCGCTCAGCTTCGACCCGGACAACCAGCTTTATTTAAAATGGGAAAACCGACAGCGGACCGGGTCGTTCAAGCTGCGCGGCGCATATAACAAGCTGCTCACGCTGCAGCCGTGGGAACTGGAGCGCGGGCTGGTCACGGCTTCGGCCGGCAACCACGGTCAGGGAGCGGCTCTGGCCGCGCGGGAGCTGGGAGCCAGGGTGATCGTGTTCGCTTCAGCGCACGCCGTCCCGGCCAAGCTGGACGCCATGCGCGCGCTGGGCGCCGAGGTGGTCCTTGTGCCCGGCGGGTATGAAGAGGGGGAAGGTACCGCCCGGAAGTATGCCCAGGAGCGCGGTCTGACCTGGGTGTCGCCGTACAATGACGGCCAGGTGATCGCCGGGCAGTCCACCATTGCGGCTGAAATCCTCGAGCAGCTGGAAGGGATAAAGACCTCCGCCTGGGTGGCGCCGGTGGGCGGCGGCGGAATGATCGCCGGCATCGGCGCTGTGCTCCAGCAGCTGCCTTCCAGACCAAAGCTGATCGGGGCGCAGTCGGTGGCTTCGCCCTATTTCCATGCCCTGTTCCACCGCGGCACGCAGGCCGGGGTGCAGGAGCAGGACAGCATCGCCGACGGCCTGGCCGGAGCGGTGGAGGAAGGCTCGATCACCATTCCGCTGGTGCGCCGGCTGGTAGACGATATTGTCCTGGTCCAGGAGCAGGAGATTGAACAGGCGGTGGTTTACGCCTGGGAGCGGTACGGCGAGCGCATCGAAGGCTCGGCGGCCGCGGCGCTGGCGGCTGTGCTGACCGGTAAAGTGCCTGAGCGGCCGGCCGTTGTGGTTCTCTCCGGAGGGAACATCCAGCCGGAGCTGCACAGCCAGCTGCTGGCGAGATGGGAAGCGATGGTGAACGGATGAAGTCCGCTGCTCTCACCCGCGTGCTGTCCCTCCTCGCCTTGCTGGCTCTGCTGGCCGGTCTGCTGGCGCCGGTCAGGCCTGCATCCGCGCAAGCGCCGGAAACGAACCCGGCTATAAAAGCGGAAGCGCTGCTGCAGCAGATGACCCCGGAGGAGAAGGTCGCCCAGCTGTTCCTGGTGACCTTCGACGGCAGTGAGATTGACATCAGCAGCCGCATTTACCAGCTGGTGCACGATTACCACATCGGCGGCGTGGTGCTGAAATCCGAAAACGACAACTTCACCGGCCCGGCCAACACGGTCACCGGCGCGGCGGAGATGATCGCTCAACTGCAGAGCATCGCCTGGGAAGGAGCGCAGGGCGGCGAGGAAGATGACGTCACCCCTGTGAACCCGCCGTCGCAGTATATTCCGCTGTTCATCGGCATTTCGCAGGAGGGCGACCGCTACCCCTACGACCAGATTATCCATGGCGTGACCCCGCTGCCCAACCAGATGGCCATCGGCGCTACCTGGAACACCGACCTGGCCTATCAGGTCGGCCAGGTGCTTGGCTCGGAGCTTAAGGCCATGGGCTTCAACCTGTTCTTTGGCCCCTCGCTGGATGTGCTGGAGGTGGTGCACGGCGAGGTCAGCGAGGACCTGGGCACCCGCACCTTCGGCGGCGATCCTTACTGGGTCGCCAGGATGGGCCAGGCCTACATCAAAGGCCTGCATGACGGCAGCGGCAGCGGAATCGCAGTGATCGCCAAGCATTTTCCCGGCCAGGGCGGTTCGGACCGCCCGCCGGACACCGAAGTGGCCACGGTGCGCAAGTCACTCGAGCAGCTGAAGCAGATCGAACTGTTCCCCTTCTTCCAGGTCACCTCGCCGGAGAGCGACCCCGGTCAGGTGGTCGACGGCCTGCTGGTCTCGCATATCCGCTACCAGGGCTTCCAGGGGAACATCCGCGCGACCACGCGGCCGATCAGCCTGGACCAGGCCGCGCTGGAGCAGGTGATGGGCCTGGAGCCGTTCAGCCAGTGGCACCAGAACGGCGGTATCATCATCAGCGACGACCTGGGCAGCACGGCCATCCGCCTGCACATGGACCCGACGGGCGAGATCTTTGACGCCCGGCAGGTGGCCCGCAACGCTTTCCTGGCGGGGAACGACCTGCTCTATGTGGACAACTTCGTCGGCACCAACGACCAGGACGCCTTCACCACCATTGTTCGCACGCTCGACCACTTTGCCCAGAAATACCGCGAAGACCCCGCCTTCGCCCAGCGCGTGGATAACTCCGTTCGCCGGCTGCTGACGCTGAAATACCGGCTGTACCCGGAGTTCACGCTCCAGGCGGTGCTGCCCGATGAGGCCGATCTGGAGAACGTGGGCAATGCGCAGTCGGTGTCCTTCGAGGTCGCCCGGCAGGCGGTGACCATGATCAGCCCGGACCCGTCGGAGCTGCAGAATGTCCTGCCGCAGCCGCCGGAATTGAGCGACCGGATCATCTTCCTCACGGATGTGATGACCGCACGGCAGTGCTCCACCTGCCCGGAGCGGGCCATCATGCCGGTCGACGCGCTGCAGGAGGCCGTACTGCGCCTGTACGGCCCGCAGGCTGGCGGGCAGATCCTCGACATCCTGCTGTCCTCCTACTCGTTCAACGACCTGAACCGCTTCCTGGACGACCCGACCAACGTGGAGCTGATGGAAAACGACCTGCTCCAGGCGGACTGGGTGGTGGTATCGATGCTCAACACCAGCCCGAACCGCTCCGCGTCAGGGGCTTTCAAACGCCTGCTCTCGGAACGCCCGGACCTGGTGCGCAACAAGCGGGTGGTGGTCTTCGCCTTCAACGCCCCGTACTTCCTGGACGCCACGGATATTTCCAAGATCACCGCCTACTACGGGCTGTACAGCAAGACCTCGTCGTTTGTGGATGTGGCTGCCCGCATTCTCTTCCAGGAGCTTCCCGCGCTGGGAGCGCTGCCGGTCTCTGTCCCGGGGGCGGGCTATGACCTGATCACCGCCACATCGCCTGACCCGAACCAGACCATACCCCTGTTTCTGGATTACCCGCCTGAGAACGCCGGCGGCGAGGCCGGTGAGACTCTCACCCCGGTGCCTTCACCCCCGCCCGGGTTCCAGGTGAACGACACCATCCCGCTGCGCACGGGTGTGATCGTGGACCACAACAACCACCCGGTGCCGGACGGTACCGTGGTGCGCTTTGTGTTCACCACCTCAACCACCGACGCTATCACCACGCAGCAGGTGGAAACGGTCACCCGGGACGGCGTGGCGGAGACCAGCTTCAAGATCACCACGCAGGGTATTCTGGAGATTCGTGTGGAGAGCGAGCCGGCGCGGAATTCGACCATCCTGCGGCTGGACGTGATCAACGGGCAGCCGGCGCCGGTGATTGAAATCACCATCACCCCGGAGCCGACCCAAACGCCGACGCTGACCCCCACCGTCACACCGACTGAGACGCTGACGGCGACCGTTGCCCCCGAACCGCCCGATCCGCCGGGCTTCGGCGGCTGGCTGCTGGCCATGGTCGCGGTCTGGACCAGCACAGGCGGCATATTCTGGCTCTCGTGGCAGAACGGCTCGCTGCGCTGGGCGGTGCGCTGGGGCCTGATGTCGGCCATGGGCGGGCTGGCCGGTTACATCCTCTACATCCTGCTGTGGAAGAGCGACGGCTGGACAGCGGATGCCGGCGCGGCGGGCGTGCTGGCTGCCACCCTGGCGGGCGTTGCCCTGGGGTGTGCCGGCGGCTGGATCTGGCAGCATTGGCTGGCCGGAAAACCGGCCGGGCGCTCACGGTCCTCGCTACTTCAACAGGGTAAGGACCAGGCTTAAGAGCACCAGCCCCAGCGAAACCCAGGCCATGGAACGCTCGGGCGGCAGGCGCAGGGCGTCTCGCAGGGTGATCTGGCGGTTGTACGGCGCGGGGATGGTCGGGTGGTCGCCGAGCAGGGACTGGCGGAACTGCTCCACCGATTCAGGCCGCTCGCTGGGGTGCAGACCCATGGCCCAGAGAATGGCGCGCTCGGTGCGCGGGCTTATGTTCGGGTTGATCGACCTGGGCAGCACGAAGCTGTCCGGGTTCAGGAAGCGCTCGCGGGCATCGGCGGGGGCTTTGTTGGTCAGCAGGTGGTAGAGCGTAGCCCCGAAGGCATAAATATCGCTGCGTACATCCGTGTGCCCCCCGTCGCCGCCGTACTGCTCCAGCGGTGTGTACAGGGCGGTCCCCTGGCCCTGCAGAATGGTGACGGTCACCTCGCCCGGGGCCAGGAACTTCACCAGGCCAAAGTCGACCAGCTTGACCAGGCCGGAAGGCGTCACTTTCAGGTTGCTGGGCTTGATGTCGCGGTGCAGGATGGGCGGATCCTGGCTGTGCAGGTAAGTCAGCGCGTCCGCCAGCTGGCTGGCCCAGGTGAGTACATCGTTCTCCGTCAGGAAGGTGTTGGCCTGGCGCGCTTCCATCATCATGGTGCGCAGGTCCTTCCCGGGGACGTAGTCCATCACCAGGTAATCGCGGTTGCCGATGGAAAAGTAGTCGGAGACTTTGGGCAGGTTGGGGTGGTCCAGGCGAGCCAGCACCGTGGCCTCGCGAAAAAACTGCTCGCGGGCCTCTTTCAACAGATCTTCCGGTACGCTGCGGTCGTTTTCCACTTCCTTGAGGGCGCACAGGCGTCCTTCAAGGCGCAGGTCATCGGCCAGGTAGATGCTGCCCATCCCGCCCTGACCGATAATGCGGTTGATTTTATAACGACCGCGCAGTACCTCTCCTGCTTTTAGGGGAACAGGCATGGGTGCGACTTCCTGGGTACAAATTCGGGCCGGCTCCTATATTTCGGCGTTGAACCGGTCCCGATCCACGGCGTATACCAACTGGGCGGTAATCTGATATTATTATACCTTAGGACTGGACCTATCTTTCCCTCAGGATTCTCCTTCCTGGAAAAGACCGGTTAAAGTTTTTTCATCGACGGAGGCGACAACATGGAGCGCCAGGGAGCAGAATTCCCCATTCTCATCGGCCAGACTGGCCCGTTGAATGGCCAGCGCTGGGCGATCCGAGGAACAATGACGCTGGGCCGGGACGCTGCCTGCGATATCGTTATTCCAGACCGGCAGGTCTCCCGCTACCATGCCCGGCTGGTGTATAACCCCGGCGGTGTGCTCCTGGAGGACCTGGCGAGCAAGAACGGTACGTACTGCAACGGTACGCGCGTGGTCGAACCCGTCACCATGCAGGACGGGGATATGATTCAGATCGCGCTGATCCAGCACTTTGTCTTTCTCAGCTCAGATGCCACCGTGCCGCTGAGCGGTGACATACCGCTGCCTGTGGAGTGGGAGCACCGTCGTCTGGTGATGGACTTGCAGTCCCGCCGGGTGTGGATCCTGGGGCGGGAGGTGCTGCCGCCGCTCTCGATGCCCCAGTTCCGGCTGCTGCAGGTGCTCTACGAGCACGCAGGGAATGTGGTTCCCCGTGACCAGCTGGTGCGCGAAGTGTGGGGCAGCGAAGAGGCCATCGGGGTCTCGGAACAGGCGCTGGACGCGCTCATCCGCCGGGTGCGCGAGCGCCTGGCCATGCTCGACCCGAAGCACAACTACCTGACCACCGTCCGCGGGCACGGCCTGCGGCTGGATAACCCGCCCGTTTAGCTGTAGGAAGAGGGGTTGGCGGGCGCCGGCGAAGGGTCCGGGTTTTTGATTACATCTTCATAGACGCGGATTATCTGGCGGGTGATGTTGGGCCAGGCGTACCTGCGCGCGACCCTGGCGCCTTCCCGCCCCAGCCGGTCGCGCAGCCCCGGCTGCCAGATCAGGTCGGATAACCGTGCCGCAAGGGCTTCGGGGTCACCGCCCGGGACGACAAACCCGGTCTTGCCGTCTTCCACCAGGAAGGCCAGCCCGCCCACCTGCGAGGCGACCACCGGCGTGCCGCAGGCCATGGCCTCGAGCGCGACCATGCCGAAGGATTCGTAGTGCGACGGCACCACCACCATGTCCGCGGCGGAATAGTAATAGGGCAGGAAATCCTGGCTGCGCTTTCCCAGAAACACCACCAGGTCGCCGATGCCCAGCTCGTGGGTGAGCGCCTTGAGCCGGGCCATTTCCCGGTCGGACTGGTCTGCCCCGGGACCGGGGTCGCCGCCGATGATGATCAGGTCATTCGGGCTGCCCTCGCGGGCCAGAATGGCCAGAGCGCGCAGCAGCGTGTCCACCCCCTTGAGCGGCTCGATCCGGCCGACATACAGGATAACGTGCTCGTCCGGCTGGATGCCGATTACGGCTTTGGCCTCGTCCATCGGGATGGGGTAAAAGTGGCTGATATCCACACCCGGAGGCACGGTGACCATTTTTTTTGAATCAGCCAGGTAGAGGAACTCCAGCTGGGCCTGCTCCGCGGGGGTGGCGACGATGATGCGGTCGGCCACCTCCAGAATGCGCTGTTCGCCCTCCAGGCGGTAGCCGCCCTCGATTTCCTCGTTCGAGCGGGCGATGCGGTTTTTCATCCGCACCAGCGTGTGGAACATGTGCACGATGGGCACCTGCCAGCTTTCCTTAAGCTGTTCGGCAGCCACACCAGACATCCAGTAGTGGCTGTGGATCACGTCGTAGTGCAGGCCTTTTTGCTGCGTGAACTGCTGAATGCCCTGCACAAACTCCGGGATGTAGCCGGCCAGCTCTGCTTTGGGCAGGGGGACTTCCGGTCCGGCCGGAATGTGCACCACCCGGTTGCCGTAGCCCAGATCGTGCAGCACGTGAGGCACGTGCTCATCCTGCGAGCGGGTGAACACGTCCACATGAACGCCCAGCTGGCCCAGGTGGCGGGTCAGTTCCCGGACGTAGACGTTCATGCCGCCGGTGTCTTTCCCTCCCAGTGTCGCCAGGGGGCAGGTGTGGTAGGAAATCATGGCAATATTCATCAGGTGGCGGCTCTCTCTTGATAAAACCAAAACTGTACTGTATAATATCGCTCGCGCCACCGTAGCTCAGCTGGCAGAGCAGTCGCTTCGTAAGCGACGGGTCAAGGGTTCGATCCCCTTCGGTGGCTCTAATTCTTTAATCGGCCCCGTTTGCGGGGCAAAAGGTCTGGCTCAAACCCGGCCGGCCGGTTACCGGCCGTCGCTACGTTCCCTTCTTTTGCTTATTGTAGCAAAGAAAGAAGCGCGCTGAGAATGCAGCGATTCCGGTCTGGAGCCTCGCCGTTTCTCAGTTATAATCGAATTATGCTGACACGAGAAACGCCCCTTGTGATTGCCATTGCCGGCGGGTCCGGCTCCGGAAAAACAACCGTCGCCAACGTGATTCTGCAGAGGGTGGGCAGCCACCGCATCGCTTACCTCCCGCACGACGCTTACTACCGTGATCTGAGTGACCTGGGGCCGATTCAGCGGGCTCAGGTGAACTTTGACCACCCCGATTCCCTGGAGACCGACCTGCTTGTCCAGCACATCCGCAAGCTGAAAAACTGGGAGCCGATCGAGCTGCCGATCTATGATTTCACCACGCACTCGCGAACCAACCGCACGGTGCGCATCGAGCCCCAGCGGGTGATCATCGTGGAAGGCATCCTGATCTTCGTCGAGCCGGATCTGCGCGAGCTGTTTGACGTCAAAATCTTCGTGGACACCGACCCGGACATCCGCTTTATCCGCCGGCTGCAGCGGGACCTGGCCGAGCGCGGGCGTACCACGGAAAACGTGATCAAGCAGTATCTGAGCACGGTCCGGCCGATGCACCTGGAGTTCGTGGAGCCTTCCAAACGCTACGCTGACGTGATCATTCCGGAAGGCGGATTGAACACGGTTGCGATGGATATGGTCACCGCCAGAATTGAAGCCATGCTGCGCGGTGAAACCATTCCATGACCCTGACCTGGCGGAAATCCTGGCTGCGGCTGCTGGCACTGGCGGCGTTCATCGGAATTACCATCCTGGCGGTTTCCTACCGGGATGATCTGGCTCGATTTTCGGCCCTGGGACTGCCCGGGGTCTTCATTATTTCCGTGTTATCCAACGCATCCGTCTTTCTTCCCGTCCCCGGACTGCTGGTCGCGGCGGCGGCCGGGGCCATTTACCACCCACTGCTGGTGGGTCTGGTCGCCGGGGCAGGGTCCACGCTGGGCGAGATGTCCGGTTATCTGGCCGGGTTCAGCGGGCAGGGCGTGCTCGAAAAGCGCGAATGGTACGGTAAGCTGGAAGAGTATGTGAAGAAATACGGCGGGCCGGTGATCTTCACGCTGGCGCTGATTCCCAACCCGGCATTTGATGCGGCCGGGATCATCGCCGGGGGGCTGCGCATGCCGCTGTCCCGATTCCTGCTGTGGACGCTGGCCGGTAAAGTGCTCAAAATGATCGCAGTCGCCTACGGGGGCGACGCGGTGGTGGACCTGTTTTAGCCGCGGGCCGAGGGGGCGGTTTTCTTCACCTGCCGCAGCCGCGCCTTACCGGAGCGGCGAATTTCTTCCCAGGCGCGGTTGATTTGCTCCAGCTCTTCCCGATCTTCGGGCAGCTCCCCGTAGCGCACCCGCAGGTACGCGCCGGTGATGAGCGCCAGGCCGGCGGCCTGCTCCGGGAAGGCCAGCCGCAGGGTGCGCTCAAACTCGAGCGGCGTTTCAGCAGCCTTGCGAGGATGGCCCAGCCGTGCGGATAGGGTTTCCAGTTCGGCGTAGATTCGCCGGATGCGGGGGCGTAGATTCGCCGGATGCGGGCGGCGGCCAGCAGCTGGCGGCCTCGCCCGAAGCGGCGGCGCAGGGGGGAGTCTGCGTACGGGGAAGCCGGTCCCGCGCCGCGGGCGTCGGCCAGCTGTTCCTCCTGCGCCCCGGCCAGCCGCCAGGGGAGGGTCCGGCGGCGCAGGCTGAAGACTGTCAGGGCGATCAGCGCCAGCAGCACCAGCCCGAGAACCGGCAGCACCGCGCTGTCCATCCCGGCCGCCTCTGCTGCGGTGCCTTCCAGCCCCTGGAGCAGGGTCTCGTCGATGGTTTCGGCCGGGTTTTGCAGGGGCGTGAGCTCGAACCCTGCGCCGAGCACGTTTTCCAGCCAGGGCAACAGCCAGTTAAGGATGAGCAGGATTGGCAGCGAGAGGATAAACCCCACGGCGAAGATCAGCACCAGCCCGAGCACGGACAGACCGACGGCGAGGATACCGATTTCGCGGCTGACCAGCCAGGCCGCGCCCAGCGAGACAGCCGCCAGCCCGATCACGGCGATCAGAATGGGGCCGGCCCATTCCCGCAGCGACGGGGGCAGGCGGCCGCCTCGCTGCAGGCTGATGTCGGATACCCGGGCTAAGGACAGCGCGATCAGGCTGGCGAGCAGGAACGGGATGAAGGACCCGATGATCTCCTGCGGCGGCAGCGCCGGAAAACCGAAGGCCAGCAGCAGGTAGGCGGCCACACCGGCCTGAAAATCGCCGAGCACCGAGCCTGAATCGGCCGGGCGGGCGGCGGTACGAAATCCGCGGAAGATCGCCACCAGGATGATCACCAGGTGAACGAACAGGCTCAGGCTGGAGTCGATGACCTGCCCTGTATCCCCTCCCGGCAGCAGGATGGCGGACGGGCGCAGCCAGGCGGTGGTGACCGCCAGCGCCAGTCCGGTCCACACCAGGGCAGTGATGCGGGCGCGAGAGAGGTCCATCTCTACCCGGCTGGTGACCCGGGTCAGCAGGTAGCTGATCAGGGTCACCAGAAGCACGGCCAGGAAGGCGGTCAGCCAGGCAGCCTGGCGGTTGAGCACCACCTGGTACCAGCCGGTGATCCACAGTGCGCCGGTGAGCAGGCGTAATAAGGACGCGCTCTCGTTCCAGAGCAGCCAGCGCAGCGGCAGCGGGGCAGCAGATGGAGTGCCGTTGGCGGTCATGACTCCCTCTGGAAAGGCAGGTGGATCCCGCGCACGCCGGGGATGTCCGGCGGCGGCTCGGGGTGGATGGACAGAAGGGTAATGTTGGCCCGGTATTCCCTCAGCCGCATCAGGGTGTCCACCAGCGCGGCGGGCACATGCGAGGTGACGATCAGCAGTGTCGCGCCCAGGGGGATCTGGGACATCGACTGGATGAGCAGCTTTTCAAAGGGCGCCAGCGTCAGCGGCGAGACACCGGCCAGCGACTGCAGCAGCACGGCCAGGTGCTCCGGCGAGCGTCCGGGGGCGATGCGGAAGGCGCGGTCAGCGCTGGCGAACCCGCCGTTCGAGAGCAGCCCGATGGAGTAGCCCGCGTTCATGCCGTGATAGGCCAGCGAGGCGGCAATCTTCACCAGCTGCTCCAGCGCGGCCGGGTCGACACCTTCCCAGTAGTGCTGGGCGGGGCTGACGTTCAGGCAGACCATCAGCGCCCGGGCGGAGATGGGCTGGTAGACCCGCACCTGAAGCTCGCCGGTCCGGGCGGTGGCGTTCCAGTGGATGGAGCGCATGGTGTCTTCCGGGCGGTAGGGCCGTACGCCGATGGTCCGGTTGGGATCGCTGAACAGCGTGCGGCGAGTCTGCCGGTCACCGAAGGGGTCCTCGGTGGGCAGGTGAAGGTCGGGCAGGGAGAGGATTTCAGGGTATATGGTAATCTGATCGCGCTGCTCGCCGACGCGCCGCAGCTCGTGGATGCCGAAGGGGTCGCCCGATTCCATCACCGCCGGTCCGACGGAATAGTTCCCCCGCCGGCCCAACTTGAGATGGTAATGCCGCTCCACTTTCCGGCCGCCGGGCAGGGTGACAAAGTGAGTGAACAACGAGCGGTCCTGGCGGTGTGAGGGGCGCAGCGCTTCCTTATCATCTGGAGGGGCTTCGGCCGGCCATTCATCGACAATTTTCAGCCAGGGGACCGGCAGTTTTTTCCGGTTTTCGATATGCAGCCGCACCGGAAGGGTTTCACCCGGAAAGCCGCGGGTGTAGGTCCACACGCGCCGGTAGGTGACCCCGTCCAGCGAGCGGCTGCGCCAAAGGTGCGTGACCAGCAGCAGCATGCCGACCGTGGTCGCCAGGAAGACCAGCCAGGGCAGATTGCCAAGCGTCCCCGCCAGGATGCAGATGACCAGCAGGAAGGCCCACACGCGGACGGGCATCAGCGGCCCTCGCCTGTGTCCGGCCAGCCGCCGGCTGCGGCGGCCATGACCACTTCCACCGGGCTGCCGGGGCCGGCCCGCAGGGCCTCCGCAGCGTGCCCGTTGACCTGGCAGATGCTCAGGCGGCCGTCCGAATCGTACATGGCGATGATTTCGCCTGCCGGGCGGTCGCTGAAGGTCTGCACGATGCCCTTGATGCGAGACGAAGCCAGGCGGATCTCCTTTGCCCGGCCCGGCTCGAGGTGTTCCCGCGTGAGGTTGGTGATCAGGTTGCCGAAGCGGTCGACATCGATGATGGCTCCCTGCCAGCCCTCCGGCGTGCGCCGTGGCTCATTCACTGGCAGGAGGAGGGGATGCTCGATGGGCGTCCCCAGCTGTTCCCAGGGCGCGCCTGCGGCCAGATGGGCGGCGGCGGGAGCGAAGATATCCCGCCCGTGGAAAGAGCGGCTGACCGGCTGCAGCCAGTACTCCGGACGGTCCAGTTCAATGAAGGCCGCCGGCAGGCTGCGCTCGGCTGCCCATTCCAGGGCGTAGGTCAGCAGGCCGTTGTCGGGAAGTACGAAATACTGCTCTCCCAGCCGGGCGCTGATAGCCCGGCGCGTGCTGCCCACCCCCGGGTCGACCACGGCGACATGAATGGTGCCGGGCGGAAAGTAGGGCACCGCGCGGCCCAGTACCAGCGCGCCAGCGTGCACGTTCTGGGCGGGGATGTCGTGGCTCAGGTCGACCAGTCTGGCGTTGGGGGCGATCGACCAGATCACGCCCTTCATCACGCCGGGGTAGCCGTCGCGGTGGCCGAAATCGGTCAGCAGGGTGATGATGGGCTGTCCAGAGGGGGAACCGGGCATGACTGGAATATAGCATGCCGGTCTGGCAGCGTCAAGCGAGTTCGGGAGATTCGAAAAGGGCCTGCCCCTTTCGGGCAGGCCTGAAGAGGCACGTTTTCACCCTGCGGTCAGCGAGCAGCCGGTTTTTCTTGCAGCGCGTTGAAAGCCACTTCTTTGCTGGCAGGCATTAACGCCAGGCGTTCGATGCGCCGCTGCAGGTAAGGGGAAAAGTAGCCGTAATAGCGGGCCTGCAGCTCGGGCAGCTGCCAGTCTCTCCCGGTCACTTTTCCGCGGCAAAGCGCAGAACCGCAGTGACACTCAAATTCATCGTAGTCGCTGGAATCACTCATCGCGTAATCGAAGCAGACCTCTTCGCCCACCTCGATGTCCCGCATGGCAACCAGGGAAATGGGGCTGCTCATCCCGCAGTTGGGGTCGCAGGAGTGGTTGAAGTAGTCGGCCGGGTCTCCCTCGGTCAGGGGCACCTGGTACAGATCATCGTCAACCTGAATGCCGTGAATCTGACGTTCCAGGGGAAGTTCGGCCAGCTGCGCACCGGTAACCACCTGACCGCCCCACATTGCCAGCAGTTCACCGGCCTGGATGGGCAGGCGGGCAAACAGGCCATAGCCACCTTTTTCATAGCAAGGGCGCAGCTCCAGCTTGGGAGAACAGAAAGAGTAGAAAGTTGTTTCCATTGATCTCCTGGAGAATATGATCCCGGATTGGTTCGTTGGGATGGCGAAAAACCGGGAGATAGACGGCATATTATACAATGAGTGACCTCATTTGACGATGTTTTTGTGATAAATTAAGGGGGAATTGCTACCCTGAGCGCCGGTGTTCGTATACAGGTTGAAAGGAGCAGTGGATTTCAAATGCAGCAAATTCCATCCAACGTGAACCAGAATACGATTGACTATCATGCGGCCACCAACCAGCGCCTGGAGCGCATGGCCTGGGGGCTGTTTCTGATCATTCTGGGAGGCCTGGCGCTGGTGCCGGACCGCTGGGTTCCGGAAGGGGCCTGGCTGGTGGGCGCCGGGTTGGTGATGCTTGGCCTGAACGCCGCCCGCTTCGTGCTGCACATCAAGGTGAGCGGGTTCACCGTGGTGCTGGGGATGATCGCCCTGCTGTCCGGGATGGGAAGCATGTTCGGGGTGAATTTACCGGTATTCCCCATCCTTCTGATCCTGGCAGGCGTTTATCTGATCCTCCGCCCGTATCTGGAGAACCGCTTTGAGTAAGCCGAAGCAGGTGAAAAAGGGAGAGCAGCCTGAAAACCCGCAGCACGAACTGGCGCTGTTTTTCTACCGCAAGCTGCTCTTTGCCCTGTATGCCGAAATCGGCGCGCTTCAGCCGCACCATCATGAAGAAATCGCCCGCAAAGCTGACCTGACACACGGGTTTTTCCAGCGCGAGCGCGAGAAACAGGCCGGGCAGATTTATCACCGCACGGTGCATTTGACCGACCCCGCGGCGATCGAGGAGCCGTACCGCGAGCGGACCGGCCTGAGCCTGGAGGATGTGCACCAGGCCTTTGCCGAGGGCAACTGGAAGAACAAGTTCCAGGCCTACAGCATTGGCGGGCCGCGCTGGGCGGGCATTGCGGAGAAGACGCTGGAGCTGCGCGATGTGATCCAGCGCGGGGACTGGGACCGGGTGCAGACGCTGACGCTGGAAATCAAGGGTATGAAGCACAACCAGGGCTACCTGGTTGACCTGTTCGACCGGACGGAGCGCTACCAGTAGGGGCTGGCCGCCGGGCGGGCCGCTCCGCTGAGCATGTTGTTGATAGGGGAGATGAAAACGAGCCGCTCAACTCCTGAATGGAGTTCTGGCGGCTCTTTACTGCATTTCAAATGTATCCGGGCTTGCTGAGAAGCCGTATTACCCCTCGATGGGGTTCTGGCCGGCCATGAGGGGATAGAAAAACGTCCAGGTCAGTCTATAAG
>CZCB01000180.1_pt1 | contig 20436 bp, 19 predicted proteins | sample 591991 | NCBI WGS metagenome assembly CZCB01 (sample SAMEA3556809, study PRJEB10932) | anaerobic digester metagenome
GGGGTATCCTCAACGATAGGAACAAAGACTTCCACAGTGCTGGGTATAACACTTATTAAATCAGAACCATACCAGTTTCCTTTTTGGTCAAATATTTTTACCGGTAAATCTAAATCAAGATTAGCTTCCGCATTGCTTAAATTAACATCTACTCTGGCCTCATGTATACCCTTTAATATTGTTTCCGGCCCTCTAACCACAACTTGGGAAGGCTTTACAGTAGCTTTAAAACTGGAAAAACCGTGGGCCGTCTGTCCCAACAAAGCAACTTCTACAGGAATCTGTTTCTCTGCCACTCTATCTATACTAACCTCTACTTCTCTGGGGTAAATATCAATAATTTCTACTCCCATTAGATTGGAGATTTTAACCGGCAAAGAGTTTTCGCCAATTTGAGCCCGGGATAAATCTACACTAGCTTTAAAATCCTTATTGCCCAAATTGTTAACAACAGCAGAATCCCCCCGAACTTTAATACTTACCTCTGTATCTTTTCTAATCACCGCCAATTCTTCACTTAAGTTTTCGTAAACAATATCCAGGGTTAAAGTTTTTTCAATAGGTGGGTTATCTTCAGCCGATACATATAACCACAACAAAACCGCAAAGAGAACTGCTACTACTTTATAAATTATATTATCTCTCCACTCCATTTTTATGACCTCCAATTCCAAAACTGAAAGGGCTTATGCTGTGGTTCCAATCGGCGTAATAAAAGTTCCTTTAAGGAGCGTTCATCAATATTGCGGGTAATTTTCCCGTCCTCAGCCATGGAAATAATACCTGTTTCCTCTGAAACCGTAATCGCCAAGGCATCAGAAACCTCCGTAATACCTAAAGCTGCCCGGTGACGAGTACCTAACTCTTTACTTAAATTAGGATTTTCTGAAAGAGGAAGAAAACAACTGGCAGCTAAAATCCGTTCTCCTCTGATTATTATGGCTCCGTCATGTAAAGGGGTCTTGGGTATAAAGATGTTGATTAACACCTCTCCGGAGATAAGAGAATCAATTTTTATTCCCGTTTCCACATATTCGGCCAGACCTGTTTCTCTTTCCAAAACAATTAAAGCCCCAATTTTTTTCTTAGACATTATTTTTACGGCCCTGACAATTTCACTGACCAATCTTTCCATCTCTTCCTGACCTAAATAACTGGAACGCACAAACAACTTTCCTCTTCCCAACTGTTCTAAAGCCCGCCTTAACTCAGGCTGAAAAACAATGGGTATAGCAATAAAAAATATAGTTTGGGCTTTTTCCAGGATCCAATTTATTGAACGTAAACCCAAAACTTCACTTACTATAGTTGCTACCAAAAGAACGGCCAAACCTTTAATTAATTGAACCGCCCTGGTTCCCCGTAAAATCATTATTAATTTATAAGTTACAAAGGCAACGATAGCAATATCTAATAAATTAATAGGATTGAGAATTTTTATTAATTGTTTTATTAATTGTTCCACCAAGGCGGCATCACCCTTCTATAAAACTTAAATAATAGTTTAATTTTTAAAAATTTTTCTTTATACTTATTACGCCAAAGAGATAAAAAAACCTGTTTCCATTTACATGGTCCCGAAAAAATATATATTATATAAATATAAAATTTAAACCCTCAAATACGCTTTTGGATAAATCTTATAACTTTAAATTATAGCAGATTATGCTATAATGTAGTGAAGAAATTATGTATATAACTTTCGATAAGGGAGGCTGAATTGTGAGGAAGTGGATTTTACCAATCACTTTTGTCTGTATTATATCCGGACTATTGTTAGCTTTACAATTTAAAATACAAGCTTCCCAGACTCCTACTCCCACTGAACAAAGAAACGAAATTTTAGTTGGTATAATTAATAACTTGGAAAATGAAATAAGTACCTATCAAGAAAGAATAGCCGAAATCAAGGCAGAAATTGAAACTATTGAAGATGTTACCGCCTCTTACCAAGATGATATTAAATATTTACAACAAAAGGTACAAAAGGCAAAATTACAAGCAGGGTTAACTAATGTAAAGGGTAGAGGCATTCGGATAACTTTAGATGACAACAAAAGCGGTTTGCTCCTTGCTCCCAATGATGACCCCAACCGTTATATTATTCATTATGAAAATATCCTCAATATTATAACCGAACTTAAACTAGGCAGAGCTGAAGCCATTAGTGTTAACGGCCAAAGAATAGTTTCAACATCCGAAATCCGTTGTGTAGGGAACGTAATCCTGGTTAATACTACTCGCTTGGCCCCACCATTTGAAATTAAGGCCATTGGCGACCCGGATCGTTTAGAGGAAATCCTTCTGGCCGGAGAATATGACCTTTTAAAGAGCACAGGTTTCCCAGTAAGCTATGAAAAATTCACTGAAGAAACCCCTCTGGAAATCCCAGCCTATACAGGAACATTCCAATTTAATTATACTACTCTTAACTAGATTATTTCCATATTTATGGAAAAGTTTAATAAAATAACATTAAGAGTATCAACTTTTATTTTTTGGGGAAGGTGATTCTTATGTGGATGCCCCTTTTAGGTTTACTTTTTGGAGCCATACTAGGTTCTGCCATATCTTTTGAAATTCCTATTGCCTATGCCAAATACATGTCTATTGCGGTCCTTGCCTCGCTGGATTCGGTATTTGGCGGGATTAAAAGTGTTTTAGAAGATAGATTTGATGGATTTATTCTTTTAACCGGTTTTTTTAGCAATACTCTTTTAGCGGCAATGCTAGCCTATTTAGGAGATAAATTAGGAGTGGACCTTTATATGGCTGCTGTTTTTGCCTTCGGGGTTAGATTATTCCAAAACTTAGCTACTATTCGCCACCATTTAATAAGCCGAACTTTACGGAACCTAGGTCCAGATAAGAGGTGATAGCTATTGACTCCCAAAGATAGCTGGCGTTTGCCTTTAACCATAGTTTTTGTCTTTTTAGGAATCTTGCTTTCCGCTCAATTCCAAGTTCAGAGTAGGTTGGTAAGCGACCTTTCTATGCAAAAAACAGAAGACTTAATAACTATGGTAAGGAATTTAAGTGACAAACGTTTACAATTGGAAACAGAACTAATCGATGCCCAGTCTAAACTGTCCTCCATTAGAAGCTCTCGAGCTGATGAAAAAAAAATTGCGGAAAACTTAACTGCAGAATTAAACAAATTAGCTATTGTTAACGGAACACAAGAGGTAAAAGGACCTGGTCTTAAAATAACAATCCCTCCAAATTCCCCGGTGCTTTATGTAGATATTGTCAGCATTATTAATGAACTTTGGGCAGCAGGAGCAGAAGCAATTGCCGTAAACGGGAACAGGATAAATTTATATACTTCTTTTTACTATGCAGAAACTGAAAACTATATGTTTATTACCCTTAACCATAAACCACTTTATTTCCCTATTATAATTGAAGCCATAGGTAACCCTAATACATTAGAAAAAGGATTGACTTTACCGGGCGGAATCATAGATAATCTTATTCTTTTCCATATAGAACCTCAGTTGGAACAAGTAGAAGAACTTACCCTTCCGGCAGTAATAAATGAACCTTTCTTTTCCGAAGCCGTAGAAGTAAAAAATAATTAAAAAAATCGCCTTTGCGGCGATTTTTTTAGTATTAGTTACTGATAACTAGATTTAACTTTCTGGCCATCCGTCCAGGGGAATAAACCGGGGTATATATTTTAGCTAAAGGATCTTTATTTAAAATACTTATCAGTCTTACTCGCAACCAACTTTCCTTATCATCTTGATTATTTAATAAGTCTTGAACGGAAAAAATTTTAACTTCAGGGAAATTAAATGTTTCTCTAGACTGGTCTAATGAATTACCAAGTAAATTTATCACACCATACCCTTCATGGAAAATGACCTCTATGGTATTTTGCCGATCATGAAGGTGAAATACTTTCACTTCACCGTCTAACATGACAGTAGAGGTTTTATTGGCATAATTTTGGCAATATTTATACCACTCTGCATAACCGATTGAAGGTATAAAATAACTGTAGTTCTGATTAACTATTACATCAGTTAGTAAATTTTCCGGATTATTTATTATTTGATATATTTCTTTCACGGGAAAAAAACCTTTGCCTCTTAACTGCAATGATACTAACTCTTTGGTTTGTTTCAGTTTATCGGCCAATAAGTAACAAATTTCCGTAACATTTGTTAGGCTTTCTCCAAAGACAATCAATTCTTTACCGGTTAAGATGAATTCACCATAAACGTCTTTCGAAATATCTATTCCCTTTTCAATAGGATCCTCTGTGCGGAACCATTTATAGCAAACTCCACCTGCAAACTCCCCTGTCACGTGGATATCCTCTTCTTCTCTCAAAAATTTCTCAATTGTTTCCGGACAGGTAAAATTAAAAACAGCGACATAAACCAAGGTATTTAAGGGACTGAGAGGATCGTCCATACTTAAAGAACGAATACCTTTAATCTCCACATTGTCTATATAGTATTCCTGGTTTATTTTAACTAATTCAAACTGAAAAGTTATTTTTCTTAACTCTTCGTTTTCAGTACAGGCAATCAGCCCTATTTGTTGAGAAATCCGGTTGTCTTTTATAGTGGATTGTTCAAATACAGATTTTATAAAAAGGTATTTTTCCAGTGGTTGACACCAGTTTTGCAAAAATTGGGTTCTGTCTCCTAATTTTTTTTGCAAATCAGCACTTGCCAAATCATATATTAAAGCAGCATCCATATTTTTTAAAGCTAACAGGTAAGCATTTATGATGTTAAAAGGCTTTATTTCACCTTCATGTAATTTATACACTAATCTTTGGTGATTAATCGCGGAAAGTCCGCTGATTTTTCCTAAAAGATTTTTATATTGGAAAAAGCTTCTGGCGGCTTTTGTACCATGTCTTTGATTGTGCAGGTATGCTTCTTTTAAGAGATGCACACCTTCGACAATATCTACAGGAACCAGATGCATTCGTTTAATGTTTGCTAAAAGTTCATTTTCCCTGAAACTACGATGGTGAAAATACTCCTTTACCCCTAAATGGTTAAATAGTAGAACAAAATAATGAGCTTGGTACTCCTGGCTAGTTTTGACTAAGAATACTAAAATGCAATTGCCTCTTAACCTGGTAGGAGAAACAAAACATTTAACTTTATCAAAAGGAATATCCGTATATTCCATAGGTTCGATATTATACCCTAGGGAACACAGTTTAACTAACGTCTTTTGAGCCTCTTTTTTTACTTCTCCTGCCAATTCTTTTTTCACTAACTGTAAAAAAGGTATTAACTTGGGATTGTTTGTCTTAGCCAGGTGTCTGATTAAATTGACCTGGATCTCTTCGGGCAACTGCTCCATAAAATTCAAACAGGTACTTTCGGCACCTTCATGTTCAATCAATTCTGATAATTCTTTTACAAGTTCATAGTAGGTTTCTTTAAGGTAAAGTTTATTTTTGTTCACCTAGTTCCCTCCCTGGACTAACTTAAATATACTTCTTCTAACCTTTTCCTTTACAAATTTCGTTTTCGGAACAAATTTCCCTTTAATTTTTTTCCGTATTTTTCCTGCACCTTTCGTCATCTATTTACAGTTTTAGAGAAGTAAGAAGTATTTTAATAACCAAAGGTGATTATATGAAAAACATGGTAATCCTTTTTCTGCTCACCGCTGCTTTGATCTGCTGGCTCAGGTTAACGGCTAAGATTAAAAAAACCCTTAAGCGAAAATCATTAAAAAAAGTCGCTTTACCGCGACTTTTTAAAAGAAACTTTTAAGATTTAATTTATTAACATCCGGAACAGGTGCTGCAGCTTCCACTGCTGCAAGAAGTAGAACAAGAATTACCGCCGGCCATACCGCCTCCTAAATTAACCCTCTTAAACAATTGCTGTAGCTCTTTACCCCCACAGTGAGGACAAACAGTCTTGGACTTTTCCTTTATACTTACCTGTACGGAAAATTCCCGGCTGCATTCCTTACACTTAAAATCATAATTAGGCATTATCCTACTCCTCCTAGCAATATTCTTCTTAAAATATTATAATACCCTATATGGGTATATTGTCAAGTTATTTTACCGCTAGGATTATTTATTCTTTGGGCGATTAATTCCGCCATTTCCTGGGTTCCTACCACTTTACTGTTTTTTCTCGCTATATCTCCGGTAGCATAACCGGCTTCCAGCACTTGTTCAACAGCCTTTTCCACTGCTAGGGCAGCCTCTTCCTCCTGACAGGAATACCGTAACATTAAAGCCAGAGAAAGAATAGTCGCAATGGGATTAGCTTTATTTTGGCCGGCTAAATCGGGAGCCGAACCGTGAGCCGGTTCATAAAGACTAATCTTCCCGCCTAAACTGGCGGAAGGCAGCATTCCCAAGGATCCGCCGATAGCCGCCGCCAGGTCACTTAAAATATCTCCGAACATGTTTTCCGTAACAATTACATCGAATTGTTGAGGATTTACCACTAACTGTAAGGCAGCATTATCTACATACATGTGCTCAACTTTTACCTCCGGGTATTCCTTAGCCACCTGATTTACTACTTCCCTCCAAAGTCTTGATGTTTCTAAAACATTTGCCTTATCAATAGAGTGGAGAATTTTCTTGCGCTTGCTAGCAGTCGTAAAACCCCGCCGCACCAACCTCTCCACTTCCTCCCAGGAATACTGGATTGTATCAAAAGCCTCTTTTTCCTTCCTGCCTTTTGTTCCGAAATAAGCTCCTCCTGTTAATTCCCTAAAAATAATTAAATCCACCTCTGATAATAACTCAGGTTTCCAGGCTACTTTCTCGGCTAAAACCTTAAAATACTTAACAGGCCTCAGGTTACAGTAAAGACCTAATTTTTTCCTTAGTGCCAAAAGGGCAGATTCCGGCCTTAACTCTCGGGGCAAATCATCCCACCGGGGACCCCCTACTGCCCCCAGAAGGACTGCCTGACTTTCTTCCACCATTTTTTCCGTTTCTTCAGGAAAAGGAGTACCATAAGCGTCATAGCCTGCTCCTCCAAAAACTCCTTCTTTGAGCGCAAACTTTAAATTAAAAGCTTGTTCAACTTTTTTTAGAACAATTTGGGCAGCTCGGGTTATTTCCGGACCAATACCGTCACCGGGTAAAACAGCTATCTTAAACATCACCTTTCACCCGCTTTTTAACATAGTTTACGAGATTACCGGCAGCGATTATCTCTTGAATAAAGGGCGGAAAAGTTTCCGCTTGGTATTCTTGCCCCTTATCTAAATGGCGAATAATGCCTTGGTTTACATCTACTTCGATACTATCCCCGTCCTGAAAAGCTTCTACCACATCTCCAACGGTGATAATGGGTAAGCCAATATTAATGGCATTGCGATAAAAAATCCGGGCAAAACTGTGGGCAACAACACAGCTAACCCCACAATGTTTTATAGCTAAAGGGGCATGTTCACGGGAACTGCCACAACCGAAATTTTTTCCCGCTACCAGAATATCCCCTTTAGAGATTTTTTCTGCAAAATCAGGGATAACGTCCTGAAGACAATTTTTCCGTAAATTTTCCGGGCTGGCATCATTAAGGTGCCGAGCAGCGATAATTAAATCTGTATCAATATCATCACCTACGCGCCAAACTTTACCGATATATTTACTCATCTAGCCATCATTCCTTTCCCTTAATTGCCAATTACTTCCTCAGGCGCAGCTATTCTTCCTTTAACAGCACTGGCCGCAGCTACAGCAGGATTGGCCAGATAAATCTCACTTTCCGGATGTCCCATGCGCCCTACAAAGTTACGGTTAGTAGTAGTCAAAGCCCTTTCTCCCTTGGCTAAGATACCCATGTAGCCACCTAAACAGGGTCCACAGGTAGGTGTGCTAAAAACTCCGCCTGCTTCAATGATTGTTTCAACAATTCCTTCCCGCATACATTGTTGATAAATTCCTTGGGTACCGGGAATAACAATCAAACGAAGATAGGGATGCACTTTTTTCCCTTTAAGGATTTGGGCGGCAATGCGCATATCTTCCATTCGCCCGTTTGTACAGGAACCGATTACTACCTGATCAATGAAAACCTCACCCACATCCTCAATGGAGCGGGTATTAGATGGTAAGTGAGGAAAGGCCACCTGAGGTTTTAAAGAAGTTAAATCTATTTCAATCTCCTGGGAATACACCGCATCAGGATCACTTTCATAGACCTGATAGGGTTTTTTGACTCTACATTTAGTATAAATAAGGGTCTTTTCATCAACGGGCATTATCCCGTTTTTCGCTCCTGCTTCAATAGCCATGTTGGCAATGGTAAAACGGCTGTCCATGGATAAATGACTTAATCCTTCCCCACAGAACTCTAAAGCCTGGTAAAGGGCACCGTCTACCCCAATTTTCCCAATTAAATCCAGAATAACATCTTTACCTACTACCCAGGGACTGGAAGGTTTACCTGTAAGATTAACTTTAATGGTTTCCGGAACCCTCAACCATACTTCACCGGTTGCCATAGCTGCTGCTAAATCGGTACTCCCTACGCCGGTGGCAAAAGCACCTAAAGCACCATAGGTTACCGTATGGGAATCGGCCCCAATGACCAAATCCCCTGGGGCAACTATTCCCTGTTCAGGCAATAAACAGTGCTCAATGCCCATTTGCCCAACTTCATAATAATGAGTCAATTCCTGGCTACGGGCAAAATCCCGTAAAACTTTACACTGCTCTGCAGATTTTATATCTTTGGCAGGAGCAAAATGGTCAGGAACCAGCACAACTTTCTCCGGATCAAAGACCTTTTCTACCCCCATTTTCTCAAATTCCTTGATAGCAACAGGACCGGTAATATCGTTGCCTAAAGCAATATCAACCTTGGCATTAATCAATTCCCCTGCTTTAACTTCCTCTAAACCGGCATGTGCCGCCAGTATTTTCTCCGTTATAGTCATACCCATGCTGATCACATCCCTTCAACTTTTTCTATTGTTTCTGTCCTTTTCGTCATATTTAAAGCTTTGTTAATAGCATTCAGATAAGCGCGGGCACTGGCTTCAATAATATCTACACTTATACCCCTACCTGTAAAGACCCGCCCATTATAGATAACTTGAACAACTACTTCTCCCTGGGCATCTTCTCCGGCTGTCACCGATTTAATGGCATAATCCTTTAGGACGAAATCTTCTTCCACAATACTGTTAATGGCCTGGTAGGAAGCTTCTACGGGACCTTTAGCTACAGCGGCTTTTTCTTTCAGTTGACCATCCACGATTACACCGACCGTAGCCGTTGAAGAAATATTAGTACCGGAAGAAATCTGAATATGGGAAAACTGATAAACTTCCGGCCCTTTAAAGGTTTCTGTATCCACTAAAGCAATTAAATCTTCATCAGTAACCACTTTTTTATTGTCACAAAGTTCTTTAAACCTGGCAAAAGCTTTGGTTAATGCTTCCCCTTCTACTTCATAACCTAAACTCTTTAAATGCATTTTAAAAGCGTGACGGCCGGAGTGTTTACCAAGGTAAAGATTATTACCTGTAATCCCAATCATAGCCGGATTCATGATTTCATAGGTTTGTCTTTCTTTTAAAACCCCATCCTGATGTATTCCTGATTCATGAACAAATGCATTTTTCCCAACCACTGCTTTATTCGGCTGAATTACCATCCCCGTCAAGTTGCTGACCAGCTTACTTGTTCGATAGATTTCGACAGTGTTAATATTGGTATTCTTTTGGAAATAGTTCCTCCGGGTGTACAGAGCCATGACCAGTTCCTCTAAAGAGGCATTGCCGGCTCTTTCCCCAATACCGTTAACAGTAACTTCTACCTGTCTGGCGCCGTTTTCCACAGCAGCTAAGGAATTTGCTACAGCTAACCCTAAGTCATTATGACAGTGAACACTGATTACTGCCCGGTCTATATTGGGCACACCTTCTTTAATGGCTTTAATAAAAGCTCCAAATTCCCAAGGTATAGCATAACCTACCGTATCCGGAATGTTAATGGTGGTAGCTCCCGCTTCAATAACCGCTGCAAAAATTTCACATAAAAATTTTACGTCACTCCGGAAAGCATCCTCGGCAGAGAATTCCACATCAGGAGTAAAACTTTTTGCCAGTTTTACCGCCCTTACCGCCTCCTGCAAAACTTCGTCCGGTGTTTTCTTTAATTTATACTTCATATGAATCTCAGAAGTAGCTATAAAAGTGTGGATGCGAGGTTTTTGAGCATACTTTAAGGCTTCCCAGGCCCTTTCTATATCTGCCTCATTGGTACGGGCTAAGCCGGCAATCACAGGACCTTCTACCGATTGAGCCACAGCTTTCACCGCTTCAAAATCTCCCGGTGAAGCAAAAGGAAAACCCGCTTCTATACAATCTACACCTAACCTGGCTAACTGTTTGGCAATAGCTACTTTTTCTTTTACATTTAGGCTTACCCCCGGCGATTGTTCCCCATCTCTTAAAGTTGTATCAAAAATAAACACCTTTTCCATAATATTCTCTCCTTTCGAAATTTAGTGGCTAGTATACAGTGCCTCTTGCTTCCTGCATCTCGCCTCCTGAAACAAAAAACCTTTCGCCTCATTTAGAGACGAAAGGTTTACTTTCGCGGTACCACTCTAATTGATATATAGAAACCCCTTTTCAGGGTAGATCTATACATCCCCTCCTTTCGGATACTAACATATCCTATCCCTCTGATTACGGTGGGCCTCCGGCCAAGTCTACTTTCCTTTACGGATTTCGGTTGGCAACTCCAGGGTGAGTTTCAGCCATTGTATCTACTGCCTTTCACCAACCGGCAGCTCTCTGAAAGATACGCCGTGCCTACTATTCCCTATCACAGTCTTTAATCAGCTATACAAAAATTATATACCAATTTTGTATGTTGATTGCTATTATATATCAGGATAAATCTCATTGTCAATATTTATTTTTCTGATTTTTTCTATATCTTCTGACTTGCTAAGCATCTAAATTTCTGCCATTTAGCTCGGCTTACTTAACTTTAACTTGTCATTTCGTCTAAACCATTACCGGCTAGGACAATAGGACTGACTAAGTCTTCCGGATCTAATACACATTCAATTATGGAAAATTGTTTATTGGTTAAAGCTTCTTCTAAAATTTCCAGAGCACCTTCAGTTTTTTCTATACGATAGCCCTTAGCTCCATAAGCCTGAGCTAAAGCCATAAAATCAGGCAACTTTTGGAAATCTACAAAGCGATAACGCTGACCACAGTAATAATGCTGTAACTGCCGGACCATGCCTAAAGTACGATTGTTAAAAAGAAGAATTTTAATAGGCAGTTCCCTTTCTGCAATAGTTCCCAGTTCCGGCATACCCATTTGAAAACTGCCATCACCGGTGATAGCTAAAACTAAGTGATCCGGTTTTGCTATCTGTGCCCCTACTGCTGCAGGAATACCATAACCCATTGTTCCCAATCCCCCAGAAGAAATTAAGGTCCGGGGCTTGGTAAAACAATAATGTAAAGCAGCCCAGATTTGGTGCTGGCCCACATCTGTGGTTATTATAGTATTTTCCGGAACTATTTTTTGAATGTTTTCTATTATCCAAGAAGCAGTAAACCTTTCCGGTACTTTTATATTTTCTGTAACTTCAAGATTACCCTTGCCTTTATCCTCTTCCCGTGGCCAGCAAGATAACATTTGCTCTAAGACTTTTCTCAAATCACCTACAATGGGTATATCCACCGGAATGTTCTTGCCAATTTCCGCCGGATCCACGTCAATATGGATAATTTTCGCCTGGGGAGCAAACTTGTCCGGATTACCAACTACCCGATCATCAAAACGCATACCTAAAGCCAAAAAACAATCACAATTCTGAACCGCCAAATTCGCCTCCCGTTTACCATAGGTACCCAGCATGCCTAAAAAAGCCGGATGATTTCCGGGAAAAGCTCCTAACCCCATTAAAGTAGAAACTACTTTTGCCTTTGAAAGCTCTGCCAACTTATAAACTAAAGTTGAAGATTCCGAACTGATAACTCCTCCACCTGTACAAATCACAGGATTTTTAGCTTCTTTCAGGGCTTTGACGGCTTTTTTAATCATAGGCAAATGGCCCTCAATAGTAGGCTTATAACTACGAATTTCAATCTTAGGATATGATTTATATTTACCTTTAGCCATTGCCACATCTCTGGGTATATCAATTAATACAGGCCCTGGACGGCCGCTTTTAGCAATATAAAAGGCTTCCGCAACTATCCGGGATAAATCGTTTACATCCTGGACTAAATAATTATACTTTGTTATGGGAGAGGTAATCCCGGTAATGTCCACCTCTTGAAATGCATCAGTACCAACCATTATTTTAGGTACCTGCCCGGTAATAAACACCAGAGGCACAGAATCCATATAAGCTGTAGCAATCCCTGTTACCAAATTAGTAGCACCTGGGCCGGAGGTGGCTAAACAAACTCCCACACGGCCTGTTGCCCGAGCATATCCGCTGGCTGCATGGGCTCCCCCCTGCTCATGTCTTACTAAAACTTGTTTAATAGAACTTTCCTGAAGAGCGTCGATAATTTCCAGTACTGCCCCACCGGGATAACCGAAAACAACCTCTACCTTTTGTTCTTCTAAAGATTGCACCAAAATCTGTGCCCCGTTAAGGTCCATTTTTTTCACCCCTTATTTTTTCAGCCAGGGCATATGAGCACGTAATTCTTGGCCTACTTTTTCAATTAAATGCTCCTTATCTTTATTCCGTAAAGCATTAAAACGAGGACGTCCAACCTGATTCTCCAAAAGCCATTCTTTAGCAAATTGACCGTTTTGTATTTCCTCTAAAACCTTTTTCATTTCTTTTCTAACATCTTCGTTGATCAGCCTGCGTCCGGTGACTAAGTCTCCAAATTCTGCAGTATCACTGATGGAATACCGCATCAAGCTAATACCGCCTTCATAAATAAGGTCAATGATCAATTTCATTTCATGTAAACATTCAAAATAGGCTACTTCCGGCTGATAACCGGCTTCCACCAGAGTTTCAAAACCGGCTCTGATTAATTCTGTCAAACCGCCGCAGAGAACAGCTTGCTCACCAAAAAGGTCTGTTTCCGTTTCTTCTTTAAATGTTGTTTTAATGACTCCCGCTCTGGTACAACCAATGCCTTTTGCAAAAGCCAGGGCTTTATCCCAACACTGACCAGTTGCATCCTGGTAAACCGCTACTAAACCGGGGACACCCTGTCCTTGTTTTACTAACCGGCGAAAAACATGGCCTGGACTTTTAGGTGCTACCATGAACACGTCTACATCTTTAGGCGGTACTATTTGCCCATAATGAATATTAAACCCGTGAGAAAATACTAAAGAATTACCAGGTTCCAATTGATTTTTAATGTGCTTTTCATAAATCTCTTTTTGGTTTTCGTCAGGAATAAGGATATGAATAATATCTGCTTGTTGACAAGCTTCTTCGATAGTAAATGCCTGTAAACCGTCAGCTTCTACTTTAGCAAAGGAACTGCTGCCGGCACGCAGCCCCACTATAACATCCAGTCCGCTGTCTTTTAAATTTTGCGCCTGAGCATGACCCTGACTTCCATAACCGATAACAGCTATCTTTTTACCCTGCAGAACCTCTAAACTTGCATCTTGATCATAATACATTTGTACCATATATATAAACCTCCTTAAAATTTAGTGGCTAGATTTTAGTGGCTGGTGGCTAGATTTATTAACCACGGATACACTATTCGCCCAAAAGCCGTAAAGCCATAGTTATCTGTGTTCATCCGTAGTTTAATTATTGAACTAAAAGATTAACCCGAAAGTTATTTTTCCTTACTTCCTCTCAGCATGGCCAGAGTGCCTGTTTTGGCCAGCTCCTGAATACCGAAAGGCTGCAAAGATTTTATAATTGCCTGAATCTTTTTCTCATCACCGGTAGCTTCGATAACCATGGATCTTCTGCCTATATCTACTACCCTAGCCCGGAAGATATCCATTAGTTGCACAATCTCTCCCCGGGTTGTGTTATCCGCCGCCACCCGAACAAGTAATAATTGACGGTTAACAGCTTCTTCGTTAGTTAAATCAGTAACCTTAATTACATCAATTAACTTATTCAGTTGTTTAGTAACCTGCTCAATTATGGCTTTATCCCCTGATACAACAATAGTCATGCGGGAGACCGAACTGTCTTCTGTTTCACTTACCACTAAACTCTCAATATTATAACCACGTCTGGAAAAAAGTCCTGACACCCTAGACAGTACACCGGGATGATTTTCAACCAAGACTGCTAACGTGTGCTTCATTTCCCCATCTCCCCCATATTTCATCTAAACTACTTCCGGCAGGTACCATCGGAAATACTTTGGCACCTTTGTCAACTTTAACATTGACTAGCCAAGGAAACTTACTGTCTAAAATATTCCTAAGAGTAATCAGATCCTCTCCGGGAGTGCTTAAAGTTGTGCCATTAATTCCATAGGCTTGTGCTAAAACCTCCCAATCCGGTGAAGCGGCTAAATCAATTTCAGAATAATTTTCTTGATAAAAAAGTTCCTGCCACTGTCTAACCATTCCTAAAACCCCATTATTGATTAAAATTATTTTTATGGGTAAATTCCATTTTCTAAGTAAAGCAAGCTCCTGTAAATTCATTTGTAAACTACCGTCTCCGGTAATTAAAATAACCTTTTTAGCTGGATTAGCCATTTGTGCCCCAATAGCTGCCGGCAGTCCAAACCCCATGGTTCCTAGACCACCGGAAGTAATAAAACATCTAGGTTTATAAGGATGGACATATAAAGCCGCCCACATCTGATGTTGACCAACATCGGTAACCGCAATAGTGTCTTCGTCCAATAGTTCGTTTACCGTTTCTAGGACTTCTTGGGGATTTAATCCTATCTGGCTAAAACTATCATCAAATTCCCCACTATTTAATTTAATTTGATTTATCCATTCTTTATTGCTTTTGGTTGACTGGTACTTCTGGGAAAGTAGTTTAAGAAAATCATAACTGTCTCCCAGAATCGATATAAAAGAAGTTACGTTTTTATTAATTTCTGCCGCATCTATATCTACATGAATTATTTTTGCTTTAGGAGCAAAAGCCTCTACTTTGGAAGTAACCCGATCATCAAAACGAACACCGATAGCCAATAAACAATCACAGTTTTGAATAGCCCAGTTAGCAGATGTAGTACCGTGCATTCCCACCATGCCTAGGTAAAATGGATTGTGGGCGGGAACTACCCCTTTACCCATTAGGGTAACTGCAACGGGTATTTCATTTTTAATCGAAAATTGATTCAAAAGCTCTTGGTTACCAGGATGCCGGTTAACTCCTCCCCCTGCTAAGATTATAGGTTTCCTGGCATTTTTCAGTACTTCCAAAGCTTTATGAAAAACGATTTCGTCAATATTCGGCTTCCTTAATTTTTCTATCACATGAGAGCGGATTTTAGGTTCCCTAACCTTATCTACAACCTGTGTAAAAACGTCCTTGGGAATATCGATTAAAACCGGACCAGGTCTGCCTTCAGTAGCTATAAAAAAAGCCTCCGCAACAATATCAGGTAGGTCATTGGCGTCTTTAACTAAAAAATTATGTTTGGTAATTTGCATACTAATACCGGTTGTATCTACTTCCTGAAAACTGTCTTTGCCCAGGAAACTCTTTACCACTTGGCCGGTAATGGCTACTACCGGTGAAGAGTCCATATAGGCTGTAGCTAAACCGGTCATTAAGTTAGTTGCCCCCGGACCGGAAGTAGAAAAACATACACCCACTTTACCACTGGAACGGGCATAGCCGTCTGCAGCATGGACCGCTCCTTGTTCATGACGTGTAAGAATATGCTTAATTTTGCTTTTTTTCAGAACATCATATAAAGGAATCACCACTCCCCCGGGGATACCAAAAACAATTTCCACCCCTTGCTTCTCTAAACATTTTAATAAGAGTTCAGAACCTAACATAAAGCACCTCCAAAAATTATCTGATGTTTGCTAGCAGTACTTTTGTTATGTTAGTTATTCCGACTCTTACAATGTCCCCCAGATATTGGTGACCAGCCACCAATTTATATCTGGGTTTTATCACCGCCTTTAAGGAGTGGGATACTGTAAAAGCATCCACACCTACCACCTCATTCCTTCCTTTTAATGATTTAATTATCTATTGCTATCAAAAAAATTATATAACAGGTTTAATTATTCATTATCTTTTATGATACAGATTATTGTTATTAAGTATACAAATTCAAAGAGCTTTAGTCAATACCTTTTTCTTCTTTTCGGCAGTTTTCAAAAAACAAGGTTAAAATTTCCTTTTTTTCCTCCTTTTCTTCTATTAAACCTCCCTATATCTTCATAGTTTGCTCTTCCACTGATTATCTTTTACAAACAGGCTTTTAAATCCACCGGCATAAATTTGTTTCAAGGTTATAATTGGAGTATAGGATTGAGTAAAATTTCTTGACTTGAAAAAAATAGCGCTTAAAATATTATATGTAGGCTGATGTGGCTCAGTGGTAGAGCAGCGCATTCGTAATGCGCCGGTCGCCGGTTCGAATCCGGCCATCAGCTCCAAAAAATAAAGGGTTCCGTGGAATTTGCCCGGAACCCTTTTTATTTTTATATTAAACCAATAATTATTAGTAACATATTGCAAATACATTTGATACATAAAAACCTCTTAATAAAACAGGAAGAAGAAATTGAAGATTTAAAAAGAATCATTTAGGCGTTTTTAACCGTAAAAATTTATAACCTAACTTTACCTTTTCTTCAAAAAATGATAAGCAATAAAAATAAAAACAATTAAGCCCAATAGAATATATGTAATATGTGAGTAAACCTGCAAATACCTTAATATTAACGGCCAGGATTGACCCAAGAAGGCCCCTGCCCCTACCAGGAGTATATTCCAAATAACTGTTCCTAGAGTTGTGAAAAATAAAAAAAGCCCAAATTTCATTCTAGCCATCCCGGCAGGTATGGAAATAAGACTGCGAATTACAGGAATCATCCGACAGAAAAAAACCGTCCAATAGCCATATCTTCTGAACCAGGAACCGGCTTTGTGAATATCTTTAACTTCAATTCTTAAAACATGCCCCCAGCTACCGATAATCTTTTCCATTCTTTTTTCATCAAAAATACTCCCTATCCCATAAAGGATAACCGCACCGGTTACCGACCCGGCAGTTGCCCATAACACTACGCCGGGAATAGTAAGTTTTGTATATGTAGTCATAAAGCCGCCAAAAGATAGAATAATCTCGGAAGGAATCGGCGGAAAAAGATTTTCCAGTGTAATTAAAAAAAATATACTTAAATAACCAAATTGCTCTATCAATTCAATAATCCAATTTTGCATGTACATTCTCCCTGTTATCATTTTCCTCAAAACCAACAAAGGGGATGAGTATTACTCCTCCACAAATGGCACGGTGACATTAGCATAGGGCATAACCAGTATTTTTGCATCCTGCCCTAACTCTTCCAGAGCTTTCTGTAAAGCCTCTTCTACTGATTTAGCCGGCTCAAAGAAACACTTTCTCACCATGTCTTCAGGGATTGCCGAAATCAAATACGCCTTTTTCTTTTGCAACACCTGACAGATTACTGCCGCTTTATGGGCACCTAAAATAAATTTTTCCTGAATCCATTTTACCGGGTCATCAGGGGAAGTAGCCCGTAGCATCCATTCTTCAAAGAGCGGTTCACCCAGTAACTCACCACATTCAGCCAAAAGGATAATTATTCCCCCATCACGTACTGCGTAACTGGCATTTTCAAAACCTTTTTGGGCTTGGTATAAATTAATATCCTTGGGATAACCTCCGGAAGAGCAGATTACTATATCTGCCCGGTGGGGTATTTGCCTTTTATACATTTTATCCACATATTTACAACCTTCCCGATGAGCTTTAATTGGATCACCAGCAACAACCTTCACTATTTCTTTTCGCGAATTTAAAACTGCGTTTACGATAAATTTTAAACCGACTTTCCTTCCGATCTCTTCAATATCTTCCCGCATAGGGTTTCCTTCTGCCCTTCCCGGCATTGTTCCCGGGCGGATCATCATCACATGATTGGCTTGAATGGTTTCTTTGTTACAGACCCCCGGCATTAGTGCCTTATCCCCACCGGTGTATCCGGCTTTAAAGTGAAATTCTATGTTGCCGGTACCAATGATTAAATCCGCTTTAGTTACCGGTTCAAATACCCAAATAGGAGTGCCCCGGGTGGATTCTCCCACGTAAACACAGTTTTCCGGGTCATGATTGATACACTTAACCCTTTGATAAACGGCTTCACCAACTAGTCTTTTCATTTCCTCTTCTGTTTGGGAACGATGGTTACCTAAGCCGAAAACAATCGTGATTTTATCATCACTTATACCTGCTTCATTCAGTTCATCCAAAATAGGTGGTACCAGAATATGACTGGGAGAGGGACGAGTAACATCACTACACAAAATAACTACATTTTCCTTACCTTGAGCTATCACTTTTAATGATTCGGAACCAATAGGTTCTTTCAGGGCTCTTTTAACCTCAGCCAATTCATCAGTAACACCCGGTAAATCTTCCGGAGTAATTACATCCATTAAGTTCTTACTGGGAACAGATACAGCAAAGGAATCATTACCGTATCTTAATTTTATTTCTGTTACGCTCACCTTTAGCCCTCCTTTTTCAATCTAATTACAATCCAATTAAATGTATTCTAAAGATAATTATAACAAATTTCCAGTTTTAAGATACAATAATGATAATTTAAGAAAAAAAGCCGTAATTGAACTTGTCCATTTAGCTTAAATAGGGTATATTAATAAGAAATTAAACATTAAAATAACAAAAAGCAAAAACTATGATAGGAACCCAGTAGCGGTTTATGGTTACAATCCAGAGAGCAGGCTGGTTGGTGCGAAGCCTGCAGCACATAAACTGTGAATTACAGTCCTGGAGTTCAATGGCAAAACCATTGCGCCGGTCAAACGTTACTTGACACTAGAGGCATCATTATTTTAATGATGTAAATTAAGGTGGTACCACGGGTCTCTCCGTCCTTAGCTGGATGAAGGGACCTTTTTTAATAATAAAGATATTGAGCAATTCTAAAAAGGAGTTGATATTCTTGAGTAATATCTATGATGTTTTACAAGAAAGAGGGTATATTGAGCAGGCAACCCACGAAGAAGAAATACGCGAACTTCTGGGCAATGAACAGGTAACCTTCTATATTGGTTTCGACCCTACAGCGGATAGCCTCCATGTAGGCCATTTTATCCAAATTATGGTTATGATGCACATGCAAAAAGCAGGTCATCGCCCCATTGCTCTGATGGGAGGCGGCACAGGTATGGTTGGTGACCCCTCCGGTAGAACCGATATGCGGCAAATGTTAACTAAAGAGCAAATTGAAAACAACATAGCGGCCTTCAAAAAACAATTCTCCCGTTTTCTAGATTTTAGCCCAGGTAAAGCCATCATGGTTAATAATGCCGACTGGCTTCTAAACTTAAATTATGTAGAGTTTTTACGAGAAATCGGCCGACATTTTTCCGTTAACCGCATGCTTACGGCCGAGTGTTTTAAAAACCGGTTAGAAAGAGGTTTATCTTTCTTAGAATTCAATTACATGCTTATGCAGTCCTATGATTTTTTAGAATTATACCGGAAATATAACTGTAAACTGCAGTTAGGGGGCAGTGACCAGTGGTCAAATATTATAGGTGGGGTAGAGTTGATCAGAAGAGTTGAAGGCGCCTCCGCCTATGGTTTAACTTTTAAACTTCTGACAACCAGTGAAGGCAAAAAAATGGGTAAAACCCAGTCCGGAGCAGTTTGGCTGGATCCAAACAAGACCTCTCCTTATGAATTCTACCAGTATTGGAGAAATATCGATGACCCTGATGTGGAAAAATGCTTAGCCCTTTTAACCTTTTTACCTATGGATGAAGTAAGACGCCTAGGTTCCCTGCAAGGGGCAGAAATCAACAAGGCTAAAGAGATTCTGGCTTATGAGGTAACTAAATTAGTCCACGGTCAGGAAGAAGCTGAAAAAGCCCAACAGGCAGCCAGGGCCCTTTTTAGCAGTGGAGCCGAATCCGCAGATATTCCCTTTACTGAAATAGAACAAGAGAAACTTTCCTCAGGAATAGAGCTATTAGTCCTTTTACAGGAAACAGGTCTTACTTCCTCAAAAAGCGAAGGAAGAAGATTGATTCAACAAGGTGGTATCTACTTAGAAAACGAAAGAATTGACGACTTTAACCTAGTTGTTACCCTAGACCACTTTCAGGACGGAAAACTAATGATCCGCAAAGGTAAAAAAGTGTACCATCAAGTAAGGGTAAAATAAAAAAACCTGCTTCGGGCAGGTTTTTTTAGTGGCTAGTTTTTAGTGGCTGTAGCTAGTATTTTAACCATGAATGGACACGGATTTTGAATGGTATGACGACTCAAGGGCTA
>CZCB01001845.1_pt1 | contig 20351 bp, 8 predicted proteins | sample 591991 | NCBI WGS metagenome assembly CZCB01 (sample SAMEA3556809, study PRJEB10932) | anaerobic digester metagenome
TCCACCCAGTTCCCCGTAACTCAGTAACCGTTCGGGCCAGGGATTTCCCTGGCCCGGTTCTTATTTCGTGGATCGTCTGGTCTTCTTCAAGGGCACCGGCGCTTCCGCAGGAGGGCTTGCCTCTTTAGAAGCGCTCGCTGTGCGCTTGCGGGTGGATTTCTTCTCCGGCTGCTCCGGCGGAGCCGCCGGGGCTTCAGCCTTTTTCCGGCTGGTCGATTTCGCAGCCGCCTGTTTGGGCTCCGCGGCCGTCTTCTTCGCGGTGGTCCTGGTCTTTTTTTCCGCTTCCAACGCCAGCAGCGGAAGTTCAGCCTGTGCCGGCGCGGCTGATTTTGTGGATTTCGTCGTCTTCGCAGCCGCCCTGGGCTTTGGCTCTGCCTTCGGCTTTGCCGCCGCCTTCGCGGCCTTCTTTTCCGGCTTCACCTCAGACGCGGTTCCGGCTGCCTTATTCTTAGCTCGAGTTGTACTGGCTCGGCCATCCGCCGCCTTAGCCGTTTTCACTGCCGCCGGTTTCTTCGTAGCAGCGGCGCTGGTCTTGCCTTTGGACGCGGTTTTCGTGGTGGCTGCAGCACGGCCGGCCCGGGTCGATTTCTTCACCTCAGGCTCAGCAGACTCCGCCTTCTTTTTTGCCCGGCTGGCGGTTTTCGGAGCGTCTTCCGCCCGGCCGTTCAGGCTGGCGGCAGCGCCTTCCCACTCCACCGGCGACAGGTCGAGCACTTCCTCATCCAGCTTGCCACCGGGCAGCGCGCCGCCGGTCGCGCCCCGCTTGACCGCTTTGATTCCTTTCAGAGCGACTGTGCGGCCTTGACCGCTCACCAGCCTCAGCAGCGCCAGATCGCTCGGCTTTGCAGCGATGGCGCCTGCCAGGCTGGCGCCTTTCCCCAGCTTGACGGCAATCACCCCCTGCCCGTAGCGGCCCTGAACAGGGAACTGATTGGCTGGCGTGCGCCAGACCTTGCCGTCCGAGGAGAACAGGTACACGTCACGGCTGCCGTCCAGCGCCAGCATGCTGACCACGAAATCACCCGCCGCGAGCTTGATGCCGTTTACCCCGGCAGCGACCAGCCCCATGGGGCGCACTTCCTGCTCGGAGAAGCGGATGGCCATGCCTTTCGCTGTGGCCAGGAACAGGGTCTCGCTGCCGTCGCTGATCACCGCAGTGGCAATCTCGTCCCCTTCGTTCACCTTCACCGCGGTGAAGGCCTGGCCCGACGGTCCGGGCAGCTCGCTGACCGCGCTCTTCTTGACCAGGCCGTTGCGGCTGGCGGTTACCAGATAGCGCTCGCCGGGCTGGTCGCCGTTGGGCAGCGCGAAGACTGCCGCCAGCTCCTCCCCTTCCGGCAGCGGTGACACCTTGTGATAAGGAGCGCCGTCGTCAAAGCGGGTCACCTCGGGCAGCGCGTGCGCGGGGATGGACGCCGCCTTCCCCTGTACATTGACCAGCACCAGCGTGTGATGCGAGTTGGCCTTGAAGACCCAGCGCAGGCCCATACCGCCGTCCAGCGAAGGTGCCTGCCCGGCGTTCACCCGGCCCAGGCAGCCTTCCGAGGTCACCCCCACCCATACTTCCTGCCCGGGGGTCAGCGCCGACACGGTCAGCAGGTCAGAGGAAGACTGCCCCGGCTCCAGCTTCACGATCTGAGTGCGCCGCTGATCGCCAAACTGCGCGCGCACCTCCAGCAGCTCGGTTTCAATCACCTGGCGCATCTTCTTCGGCGAGGCCAGCAGGTCTTCCAGCTCGCGGATGGTCTTGAGCAGTTCCTTGTACTCATCCTCAATCTTCTTCCGCTCAAGCGCGGCCAGCCGCCGTAGCGGCATGTCCAGAATCGCCTGCGCCTGAGCCTCATCCAGCTTATACTGGCGCATCAGCCGCTGGCGGGCCTGGTCGGCGTCCTGCGACCGGCGGATCAGCTGGATGATTTCATCCAGGTTCTGGATGGCGATGCGCAGCCCGGCCAGAATGTGCGCCCGCTGCCGGGCCTTGTTCAGGTCGAACTCGCTGCGCCGCCGCACCACGGTCATGCGGTGCTCCAGGTACACCCGCAGCGCCTGCTTCAGGCTGAGCAGCCGCGGCTCGTTGTCCACCAGCGCCAGCAGCGAGATGCGGAAGGTGCTCTGCAGAGACGTGCGGCGGTACAGCTCGCGCAGCACGTTGTCCTGCTCGGCTGCCTTGTTCAGGTCGATCACGATGCGCATACCCTGCCGGTCGGATTCGTCGCGCAGATCTGCAATGCCTTCCAGGTGCCCTTCCCGGGCCAGCTCGGCGATGCGCTCCATCAGCGCGGACTTGTTAGTCTGGTAGGGCAGCTCGGTGATGATAATCCGGCTGCGCCCGCGGCCCATTTCTTCGACGTGCACCCGCCCGCGCACGATAATCCGGCCCCGGCCGGTGGCGTAGGCGGTCAGCAGGTCGTCCTTATCGCTCTCCAGCAGGATGATGCCGCCGGTGGGGAAGTCCGGCCCCTTGATGTACTGCATCAGGTCGCTCACCGAGACTTCGTCCAGCTCCTCCCATCGGCGCAGCATGTACACCAGCGCATCGACCACTTCCTGCATGTTGTGCGGCGGGATGGAGGTGGCCATCCCAACGGCAATGCCGCTGCCGCCGTTGACCAGCAGGTTGGGCACCGCCGCGGGCAGCACCTCGGGTTCCTGCAGGGTTTCGTCAAAGTTACTGTGGAAGTCAACCGTATCGCGGTCGAGCTGGTTGAGCATCTGCGTGGCCAGCGCGGTCAGCCGGGCTTCGGTATAGCGCATGGCCGCCGGAGGATCTCCGTCCACGCTGCCGAAGTTGCCCTGCCCGTCCACCAGCGTCTCGCGCATGGAGAAATCCTGCGCCATGCGGGCCATGGCCTCATAGACCGCCAGGTCGCCGTGCGGGTGATACTTGCCCAGCACCTCACCGACGATTCTGGCTGATTTCTTATACGGGCTGTCCGGCCGCAGGCCCATATCGTACATGGCGTACAGGATGCGCCGCTGCACTGGCTTCAGTCCATCCCGGGCGTCCGGTAAGGCGCGCGAGACGATTACGCTCATGGCGTAATCCAGGTAGGACTGCTGCATCTCACGATCAATGTCAACGCTGCGGACAAGGCCAATTTCCATACTCGTTACTCCACTGGACGGCATGGCGTCCCATACCGAACATATTTTCTATCTATGTTGTATTATACCGCGGGAAGCCATATTTTGAACACCTGCGCCGCCATGATTATACGGTAGACTGCCTGCAATCAAAATAAAACCCGAGGGCGAGAAACTTCGCCCTCGGGTTGCTTCTAACCGAGGATGTTGCTAGTCCGTGCTGGGCAGGTTCGAAACCGACACCCGCATGTTCTCTTCCTCCAGCGCTTCCTCGTTGTTGAAGCGGCCGGGGACAAAACCGGTGCCAGCCGGGATCAGCTTGCCGATGATCACGTTCTCCTTCAGGCCGTACAGCGGATCTTCGTTGCCGGCGATGGCCGCTCCAGCCAGCACCTTGATGGTGTGCTGGAAGGAGGAGGCCGACAGGAAGGAGTCGGTGTTCAGCGAGGCCTTGGTGACACCCAGCAGCACTTCCACGTAGCGGGCTGGCTGCTTGCCTTCTGCGACCAGCTGCTCGTTCACCTTGCGGATCTCCAGCCGGTCGACCAGGTCCATCGGCAGGTACGGCGAGTCACCCGGACGAGTCACCTGCACGCGGCTGAGCATCTTGCGGATGATCACCTCGAAGTGCTTGTCGTTGATGTTCTGGCCCTGAGCGCGGTACACCTTCTGGATTTCCGACATCAGGTACATCGCTGCGGCGTCGCGGCCGTTGATGCGCAGCACCGTGTGCGGATTCAGCGAGCCTTCGGTCAGCGGCTGGCCGGCCTCGACATGATCACCATCCTTGATCAGCAGCCGGGAGGTGCTGGGGATTTCGTACTCCTCGCTCTCGCGGACTTCGTAGGACACGATCACGCTGCGGCCCTCAATGCGCACCTTGCCGGCGTGCTGGGCGGTCATCGAAGCGGCTTCCTGCCCGTCCACCGACTGGTAGGCGATCGGGTCACCCAGGTTGACGGTGGTGCCATCTTCCACGGCGATGGTCCAGCCCTCGGGGAGGGTGAACTCATCGCTCACCATCTCGCTGTGCTCCACCCGGACGATGCGCTGTTCGGTCACCTTGTCCGGCTGCAGCACGTGCGCCGTGCCGGAGATTCGGGTGATGACAGCCTCGCCCTTCGGCGTGCGGCGGGCTTCGAAGAGCTCTTCCACGCGGGGGAGACCGGTGGTGATGTCACCGCCGGCAGCCACACCGCCGGTGTGGAAGGTGCGCAGGGTCAGCTGCGTGCCAGGCTCGCCGATCGACTGGGCGGCGACGATACCCACCGCCGAACCCAGGGTCACACGCTTGCCGCGGCCCAGGTCCATGCCGTAGCAGCTGGCGCAGATGCCGTGGATCAGCTCGCAGGTCATTGGCGAGCGCACCTTGACCGCGTCCACACCTGCGTTCAGGATCTTGCGGATGCGGCTCTGATCGAGGATCTCGTCGCGCTCAACCAGGATTTCGCCCGTCAGCGGGTCGACCACGCGTTCGGCCACGGTGCGGCCGTACAGGCGGGTGCCCATCGACTGCCCGGCGACATCGTCCGACTTTCGGATCCAGATGCCATCCGTGGTGCCGCAGTCCTCTTCGTTGATGATCATATCCTGGGCCACGTCCACCAGGCGGCGGGTCAGGTAACCGGCGTCGGCCGTGCGCAGCGCGGTGTCAGCCAGACCTTTGCGCGCGCCGTGCGTGGAGATGAAGTACTCCAGCGCGGTCAGGCCTTCGCGGAAGTTGGACTGGATGGGCAGGCGGATGATGCGGCCCGCGGGGTCTGCCATCAGACCGCGCATACCGGCCAGCTGAGAGATAGGACCGAAGCCGCCTTTGGTGGCCCCGGAGTTGGCCATGGTCGACAGGTTGCCCGACGGGTCCATGTTGCGGCGAACGGCGTCGGCCACCGCCTTGGTGGTCTGCTGCCAGATTTCGATTTCGCGCTCGTTGCGTTCCTGTTCGGTGAGCAGACCGCGGTTGTAGGCCCGCTCCACCTTGTCGACGCTCTTCTGCGCCTCAGCCAGGATCTGATCCTTTTCAGGCGGCATGGTGATGTCCGAGACGGCCAGCGTGGACCCGGAACGCATCGCGTATTCAAAACCGATGTCCTTGATATTGTCCGCCACCTCGGTGGTGACGTCCTCACCGCAGATTTCGTACACGACGGCGATCAGGTCCTTGACGCCGCCCTTGTCGAGTACGTCATTCACGAACTGGACCTCATCCGGCAGAATGCGGTTGAAGATCACCCGCCCGACGGTGGTGTCCAGCAGGGTGCGGCGCTTCTCCCTCAGGCGGTTGCCCTCGTCATCGTACCAGGTTTCCACCAGCACCTTGATGTTGGAGTGCACCGTCACCTGACCCAGCTGGTAGGCCAGCTCGACTTCGTCCATGTTGGCGAAGAAACGGCCGTCACCCTTCTGCGGCTGGTTGGCTTTCATCGTCAGGTAGTAGACACCCAGCACCATGTCCTTCGAGGGGCTGATGATCGGCTCGCCGTCCGCGGGCTTGAGCAGGTTGCGGGAGGAGAGCATCAGGTTGCGCGCTTCCCACACGGCCTTCTCAGACAGCGGCACGTGCACTGCCATCTGGTCACCGTCGAAGTCCGCGTTGAACGCGGTGGTCACCAGCGGGTGAAGCTGAATGGCGCTGCCTTCAATCAGGATCGGCTCGAAGGCCTGGATGCCCAGGCGGTGCAGCGTCGGCGCGCGGTTGAGCATTACCGGGCGCTCCTTGATCACCTCTTCCAGCACTTCCCAGACCTCAGGCCGGTTGCGCTCGATGAAGCGGCGCGCGCCCTTCACGTTGGCGGCGTAATTGTGATGCACCAGGCGGGAGATCACGAACGGCCGGTACAGCTCCAGCGCCATGGTCTTGGGCAGACCGCACTGGTACAGCTTGAGAGACGGGCCGACCACGATCACCGAGCGGCCGGAGTAGTCCACGCGCTTGCCCAGCAGGTTGCGGCGGAAGCGGCCCTTCTTGCCCTTGAGCATGTCGCTCAGGGACTTGAGCTCGCGCCGGCCGCGGCGGGAAAGCGCTTTGCCGCGCTGCGAGTTGTCAACCAGCGAGTCAACCGCCTCCTGGAGCATGCGCTTCTCATTGCGCACGATCACATCCGGAGCGCCCAGCTCGAGCAGTCGCTTGAGCCGGTTGTTGCGGTTGATCACGCGGCGGTACAGGTCGTTCAGGTCAGAGGTGGCAAACCGGCCGCCGTCCAGCTGCACCATGGGGCGCAAGTCGGGAGGAATAACCGGCAGCACGGTCAGAATCATCCATTCGGGGCGGTTTCCGGAGCGGCGGAAGGCCTCCACCACCTTCAGGCGGGTGGTGGCTTTCTTGCGCTTCTGCTTGCTCTTGGAGGTGCGCACTTCGTTCCACAGGTCCTTCGCAAGCTGGTCCAGGTCCAGGCGGCGGAGAATGTCATAGAACGCCTCGGCGCCCATGTCCGCGCGGAACACGTTGCCCCAGCGGGACTTGAGCTCGCGGTAGCGGCTCTCACTCAGGAAGGTGAAGGCCTTGAGCTCCTGCAGCTCGTCGCGCAGGCGGGCGTTGGCCGACTGGGACTCGGTGGACTGGTCCTCCAGCTGGTTGCGAAGCGCGTCCATTTCCTGCTCGGCCTGGGCGCGGACCTCTTCAATGCTCATCTTGTTGAGCTCCAGTTCACGCTGGAACTCACCTTTGAACTCGTTCTCCAGCTCTTCCAGGCGCTCTTTCACCGCCCGCTGCACTTTGGTCAGGTGCTGGTTGGTGATGGTCTCACCGGCCTGGGCAATCTCCTGGTTGGCCGCTTCGAAAATGATGGCCTTGTGGACGGCCTGCCCGAGCTTGCCCGTCAGTTCGCGCTCCAGGCTCTGGCCTTCCTGAATGACCGGCTCCAGCTTGGCAGCGATCTGCTCATCGCGCCGGGCCTTCATCTCCTCGGCCACCTTCTGCAGCTCCTGGATGCGGCGGTCGCGCGCCTGCTTGACTTCCAGAATGCGCTTGTTGATCTCCGTAGCCTGCTCGCGCTCCGAGACGTTCATCTCGTCTTCCAGGCGCTTGAGCGCCTTGGCGCGGGCATCTTCATCCACGTAAGTGACCACGTACTGGGCAAAGTACAGCACCCGGTCCAGGTTGCGGCGGGAGATATCCAGCAGAAGGCCGAGGTAGGAGGGCACCCGGCGGGTGTACCAGATATGAGCAACCGGGGAAGCCAGTTCAATATGACCCATGCGCTCGCGGCGGACCGCCGAGCGGGTCACCTCTACACCGCACTTGTCGCAGACGATGCCTTTGTATCGCGGGTTTTTATACTTGCCGCAGTAGCACTGGTAATCGCGCGTTGGTCCAAAGATCGCCTCATCGAAGAGGCCGTCTTTTTCAGGACGAAGGCGCCGGTAGTTGATTGTTTCCGGCTTGAGGACCTCACCATGTGACCAACTCCGGATGACTTCAGGCGAAGCCAGGCTAATACGAAGTGCTTTCAGACTTTTCGTTTCCACTAACGAGCCTCCTCAATCTCATCCCCGGAGAATAAAACAAGTTCGAGCGCATGAGACTCCTCGCCCCAGCGCTTGAACCTAGTAAAGCAGCTGTTCAAAATTTATATACATGCAAACGAATATTATATCACAACAAATCCATTTTTGAAGGGAATTACCACCCTGATTTCCCTTCCTGCCGCGCCCGATTGTGCCCGATGTGTCCGGCTATGCCACCACCTTCTTGACGGGTTCCAACGGAATTTCGAGGTAGAAACTGCTGCCTTTCCCCAGCTGACTTTCCGCCCAGACCTGCCCGTTGTGGCGTTCGGCGATGGACTTGACAATCGCCAGGCCCAGCCCGGTCCCCCGCTGCTGCTGGGCTTCCCGGTGGCCGCAGCGGTAGAACTTTTCAAACACTCTGGGAAGGTCCAGCGGGGCGATTCCGATTCCCGTATCGTGCACTTCGAAAATGACGCTGTCTTCGCTGCGCTGAACGCCGATGCGGACTTTGCCCTTTTGCGGTGTGTAGCGGATGGCATTGTCCAGCAGGTTGTACAGCGCCTGGCGCAGCAAGGCTTGATCAGCCTCAATTTTACCATTAACACTGCCCGGCATCAGCTCCAGTGTGATGTTCTTCTGGGCCGCTTCCAGCCGCAGCGACTGCATCACCTGTTCGATCACGCTCTGGGCGGAAAGCTCCTCGATCTTCAGCCCCACCCCGGCCTCGATTCGGCCGAGGTCCAGCAGGGTGTTCACCAGGGCGGTCATGTTGTCGATACCGTCCAGGATGTTCTTCAGGAAAATCTTCTGCTGCTCGTTGAGCTCGCCCACGTTGCGCAGCATGTTGGCATGCCCGCGGATCAGCGACAGCGGTGAGCGCAGGTCATGGCTGACCGTGGCCACGAACTCTGACTTGAGCGTATCCAGATTCTTGAAGTGCGTGATATCACGCAGGATGCAGACCGTTCCCACCCGGTGCCCGTCGGCGATCACACGCGAAACCGAGGTGTAGAACACCCGCCCGCTGGACAGGTTGATCTCGCGGGAGACCGGCTCCTGGTTGGGCGAGGCGATCATCGCCTTGAGCTCGTCGGAGCGCAGCGCCACCGCCAGCGACTGCCCGGGAGCCACCGAGCCCATCAAACCGGGCACCTGGGCGGCAGCCGGGTTGAGCAGCAGCAGCCGGTTGCGCTCGTCAAACACCAGCACCGGCTCCGGCGTGGAGGCCAGCACCGCCTCCAGCCGCTGCCGGCCGATTTCGGCGCTGGCACCCGCCTCCAGCCGCTGCCGGCCGATTTCGGCGCTGGCATACAGGCGGGCGTTGGCCGCGGCCACTGCCGCCTCGCTGGCCAGCATCGACAGGTAGCGCACCTGCTCTTCCTTGAAGCTGCGCGGTGAGCTGTAGGCCACCCACAGCGTGCCGTAATAGGCGTTCTCGTACTGCAGCGACAGGGCAATCAGCGACGCCGGCTGCGGCCGGTCGGGGGGCAGGGTCAGCCGCCTTGCCCGGGCAGTGTTGGGGATCAGCAGCTGGCTTTCGTGGCGCATCAGCTCGTAGATCTGCTGGTCCAGGTAAGAGAGCATCTCGGAAGCCGGTCCGTACCCGAAGGCCACCGGTCGGGTCTCCAGCAGCTCCATGCGCACTTCCGGGATCAGCACCACCCGCGCCATGATGGCGTCGTCGATCAGCGCCGCCTCGAGGATCGGTCTGACGGACTGGCTGATTTCCAGATTGGCCGCCACGCCCTGGCTGACCTTGAGCAGCCGGTTCAGCTCCTCCAGCCGTCCCTTCAGGCTCAGGCGCATCATCTCGAAAGCGCGCGCCAGCCGCCCGGCTTCATCCTCACCCCGAACCGCCAGCGGGGAATCCAGCTTGCCCTGGGCGATCAGCGTGGCCTGGTAGGCCAGCGTGTGCAGGTGAAGCGTCAGGCTGCGCAGCCCCAGGCTGAGCAGCACAATCGCCACGGCCGAAAAGACCGCCAGGATGCCCAGCAGCGGGACGGCGATGCTCAGCGACAATTCCTGGGCGCGCACCGCCGGCATGGTCAGGACCACCGACCAGGAGCGGCCGGCAACCGGCTGGTAGATGACCATCTGGCGCGTGCCGGTGGGAGAGACCTCGTCAAAGGTACCCGCCTCGGCCGGCAGCTCCCCGAAATATTCGCTCATCACCAGGGTGGAATCCGGCACCGTGTGATACAGCACTCGCCGGTTCTCATCCAGTATGAACGCTTCCCCGCCGTCGGCCTGCACCGAGTCGAGGGCTTCGAGCGCCGGCCGGGTGAACGGGTTGGTTCGCAGATCGGTTCGCCCGATCAGCACGCCCTGCGCCGAGCCATCCCCGCCGCGGACGGAGGCGATGAAGGAAACCTGAGCATTGTCCTCGCCCGGCCAGGGGCTGAGCGTGTAGGTTTGCACCATCACCCCGCCCAGCGCCAGATTAATGCCAGCCTCTTCCTCGGGGGACAGCCGCAGCTGCTCCAGGTCGCTTACCGGGTACCCGGTAACCGGCTCACCGGCCGCGTTCAGGAAGAACAGCTCCCGGAAGAAAGCCACCGAGCGCAGCTCCCATTCCAGGCGCTGGTCCAGTTCCTCCTGCGGCAGCGCAGCCAGGTCCGGGCTGGCCATGGAGAGGATCAGGTTCTGCCCGCTTTCCAGGAAGAACGGCAGGCTGTCGGCGGCGACGGTGGCTGTGCTGCTCATGCGGCCTTCCAGCATCTGCCGGGCGGCATTGCCGGCCATCACCCAGTCGCCCAGCATCAGCGCCATCAGGAAGAGCACCAGCCAGGGGATGGTCCCCATCAGGAAGCGGGTCTGCAGGCTGGTTTCGGAGGGCGATGGACGCAGGGCGCGCGCCTGAGGCCGCAGCGAAGGCCTGGCGAGCATCAATATTTCAGCGACCAGACAGGCAGCGCCGATCTCTGCCAGCCGGGTGAAGACAATGGGCCAGTGCTGGGTCAGCGCGTAATCGAAGCGCACGGCCAGCGGCCCGTTGGTGGCGAAAAATGCGCTCAGCAGGAACACCGGCAGGTACGCCAGGCCAAGCACCAGCCCGGCCCCCAGCGGATGGCGCAGCACCGTGTAGAACGGAGTGCGGTAATTCTGGCGCACAGCCAGGCTGTAGATCAGGGCGAACCCGCCCAGTTCCAGCGGTGTGAACAGCGAATGTGTCCCCCACAGCGCCAGCATCGTGCCGTCCAGCAGTGCCAGCACCACCGCCGGCAGCGGGCCGAGCAGCCCGCCGGCCAGCACCCAGGGCAGCGCCGAGACCACCATCACCATCGGCGCGCCGGTCTCGCCGGGAACGTATGGCACCGGCAGTGAGCGATTTCCGGGCAGGTTCACACCCAGGATCAGTGAGGCCAGCGGGGCCGCCAGCACCAGTATGGTGAACAGGCCCCAGTTTTTTGAGCCTTCCAGCCAGAAGTTCTTCGAGGCCTTTACCAGCCCGAAGAGCAGAACCACCAGCATCAATATGAATCCCGCCCAGCCGGCGGGCTGGTGGGGCAGGTCGATGTAGGGGTATGTGGCAAGAAGGTCAGCGATGCCCGGCATAAATCTACCTGTATGGGAAGATACTACCGATTATAGCATCCCCGATCGGGCCGCGAAGAGGTTTACGGGATCAATTCTCCGGCATTTTCGCCAGCGCGTTGAACCCCTTCCAGGCCTGCAAGTAGTAAAACCGGGCCATCTTCGGCCGGGTTTCGCTCTGAATCTGCGCCAGCCACTGCGCTTCCAGTTCGGCGGCCCGCCGGAAGCACTGCTCCGAATAGGCGCGGCGATCCTCCACTGGCGCGCCCTGCAGCTGCTGCGCTCCGGCGTAGAACTCGGCTTCCAGCGCATCCCGCTCGGGAGTGAAGCGCTCGCTCCAGTACAGGTAGTCCATCAACCAGCCGCGGTGGACGCGCTCGTGCTCCCACCACAGAGAGCCGGGGGTGTACGTCTTCCCCGGCACCGGCCCGGTATCCGGCAGGCCGGCGTCCAGCCAGACCGGCTTGAACAGGCTGGTACAGGGCGCCGCGGTCCCGGTCAGCCAGTGGACCGGGGTTTCGGCGGTCAGCTGCGAAACCATCGATCCGGTGGTCTGGTTGATCCGCACCGGGCCGTATCCGGCGTGCATGCACACATCCGCTCCCACCAGCGCGTGATACGGCACCCACCCGGCCGGCTCATTGTGAATATGGGTGCGCAGGATCTCCATCACCGTCAGCGCGGTCAATTGACCTTTCGTCTCATGCAGCAGCCGGGTGGTGCAGCTCTGGCGCTTGCGGGCGTCGCTGAAGCGGGTGTACAGGTTGTCCGAATATGCTTCGGCAAAGCTGAACTCCTCCCGCGATTTCACCCAGCGCTGCTCCAGGGCGAAGTCGACCAGCCCGGGAGAGGCTTCATCCCATTCCCGCTGTATGGTGATGGCGTTGGAGATGGATCGAATGCCCTGCACGTGCTCTGCGGCCCACTCCCGGCCGGCCGTCTCCAACACCCAGGCGTCCGTGGGATCGGCGATCAGGAAGCTGTTCTGGTAGTAGAACGGCCGGGTGAAACCGCAGTTGCCGCCCTGGCTGTATTCTTTCAGCAGCCCGGTGATCACCTCCAGCGCTTCGCGGGCCGTGCGTCCCCGTTCCAGCGCCAGCCGCAGCAGGTCCATGCCGATCAGCTCATCGCCTTTGGCCGGTGGGATGCGGGTGAACAGGGCCTCGTTCCCGATCACCACCCCGTGCTCGTTGGTGCCCATCTCCGCGCCCCATATCCAGGAGGGTTTGGCCAGCAGCACTGCACAGGTGTGCGCCGCCTGGGGGATGGAGCGGTAGGTACAGCGAACCATGCTCCCCTCCGGATGGTCGGCGGCGGGCACGATCAGCAGGTGATGGGCTTCGTTCGGCTCGCGGTCCGAGTTCTTGCCAAAAAGAACAGCGCCACCGGCCGTTTCTGACGGCATGGCTACCAGCGTATCGCACATGATTCCCTCCTTGGCAGGCGATGGCTTGAGGCTGCGGGACTTAGTCGGGGCCGCCGGGCGGATCGATCAGGGCCATCACCCGGTCAAACACCTCGTCTTCGTTCAGGTTGTCGGTCTGAATAATCACAGCGTCCTCGGCTGGCTTCAACGGCGCGACCGCCCGGGTCGAGTCAATCTGGTCCCGCCGCTGCATGGAGCTCAAGATGGCCGGATAAGATACCTGCTCTCCCCGTTCGACACATTCCAGGTAGCGCCGTCTGGCCCGCTCCTCGACCGAGGCGTCAATGTACAGCTTCAGTTCGGCGTCCGGCATGACCACCGTGCCGATGTCCCGGCCGACCATCACCACCTTGCCGGCCAGGCCGATGCGCCGCTGCTGGGCGGTCATGGCCTTGCGCACCCCGGGGTAGGCGGATACCGGTGAAACGTTGGCGTCCACTTCCGGCGTGCGAATATCCCAGGTGATGTCCTCGCCGTCCAGGAAGACGTCGGCTTCCCGGCCGTCCGCTTTGGTAGGCGGCAGCACGTCGATGACCACCTTGTTGGCCAGGTCGGTGACCGCGGTCTCGTCACCCACCCCGCCCAGCCGGCGCAGGGCGGCCAGGGTGACGGCCCGGTACATGATCCCGGTGTCGAAATACAGATAGCCGAGCTGTTTGGCCAGGCGCTCGCCGATGGTGGACTTGCCCGATGCCGCCGGTCCGTCAATGGCGATCTGGCTGGGGATTCGTTTTCTGGCCTGCTCCGGGGAGTTCGTATTCATAAGTTCCATGCTTATCCTGATTCTATGCGTTTTTCAGCCAGCGGCCCGTTCAAGAACCGGCCGGAAAACCGGCGCTCCCGGGGAACATCTGGCCTTTGGCCCACAGTATTACCTCATTGGCGGCAGCGGGCGCGCGCCGGAAAATCATCCATTTCATCCAGTCAGACAGCCGCAGCGAAGTCCAGTCCGGCTGCTCGGTCAGGACCAGCGACTGCCCGCGGTACAGCACTTCCAGCGACGGCGCAGCGCTGGTCACCGGCGTAAAGATCACATCCGGACTTTGATCCGGCGACAGGACCGTGTCCGGCAGCAGCGATCCCTGATCGCGCAGCAGCCAGACCAGCGCGGGAGAATCCACATCCACCACCGCCGCCTGCACGCCGTAGCGGTGCCCGTACTCCCAGATGGAGACTTCCTGCACGGTGTCCACGATCAAATCCGCCTGGGTCAGCAGCGGTCCCATCCGCCAGAGCTGGTTTTCGGGATGCGCGCCCAGCCCGGCTGCGCCGAACGTCGCCGACAGCCCGTAGAGGAACAGAAAAACCGCCAGCGCGCCGGCCAGCCCGGTCCGGGCGACCCGCAGCGACCAGCCCCAGGCGACCAGAATAAGCGTCAGCAGCAGCAGCGCCGCCACACCGGCGATGCCAATCCAGCGAGCCCGGGCGGTTTCCGGCAGCAGACTCTGGGTAAGCCCGGCCGCGTTCATCCACATGAACGCCAGCAGCACCAGGATCAGCGCGGCGTGCCCGAGCGCCCAGGCGCTCTCGCCGGCATCGGTGTCAACGAACTCGACCAGCCAGCGGGCCGCCAGCGCCCACAGCGGCAGCGAGGTCCAGGCCAGGTAGGTGTAATCCCGTCCGGGCATCACCACCGCCGCGACCAGGCCGATCACCCAGGCCAGCGCCAGGAAGCGGTCGACGGCTTCCCAGCGGGAGGATCGCACGGCACGCAGCCCGCCGAAGACCAGCGCCAGCGGGACATACCCCACCACTGCCATGACCATCTCCACCGCCGGGCGTCCGGACGGGCGGATCAGATCACCGAGGAAGGCCACCAGGCTGTTGAACACCGCCCCCAGCCCCTGCGGCAGGATCACGAACAGGCTTCCGCCGAGCAGCAGCGTTCCCAGCAGGACGGCCAGCCAGTACCGCAGCTGTGTGCCGTCCCGGGGATACAGAGCAAGCAGCCGCCCATTTTCCACGGAAGGCCGGGCCAGGGCAGCGGCCAGCAGACCGACCAGCGCGCCGAACCAGATGCCCGGTCCGCCCAGCAGGGCCAGACCCAGGCAGAACGCGCTCCCGATCCAGCGGCCCTGCAGCGCCAGCCCCAGCGCATACACCGCCGGGGTGATCGCCAGCAGCGCACTGCTCGCCTGGCGGGAAATGGCCGTCAGGCCCGGGTCCAGCGCCAGGAAGAAAGCCATCAGCAGGGCAGGTATCCGGCCAAGCTGCCGGCGGAACAGGGCCGGCGAGAGGACCAGCAGCGACCCGGCCAGTGCCGGGAGGGCCCTGGCAGCCGCTGTGGTGTCTTTGAACAGGTAAAAGATGGCCGTGGTCAGCAGCGCCAGCGCGGGCTGGCTCCCCACCATGGCATCCTCGCCGCGGGCCAGCGCCAGCGCGCGCAGCGCCAGGTCCGCTTCCGGGTCCGAGAGGGGCAGCCGGTCCAGCTGGATCAGCCGCAGCGCCAGGGCCAGGGCAAAGGCCGCCAGATAGAGCAGTTTTTCACGGGTCAGCACGGGAACTTTCATGGGTATACCGCCAGCTGGCTGTCTCTCCACAGGTTTTCCGGAACTTCGTAGATCGTCACCGATTCGTTCTTGTACACCGTCTGCAGGTAGATGGTGAATTTATTCTCGCTCACCCGGTACAGGCTTCGCTCGTTCGGCCCGACCGCCACATAGCGCACGCCGTACTTTTCCAGCACCTGGCGGGCTTCCTGCCAGTTGGTGGTGGTGTACAGGCGCTCCATATCCTGTCTGCGGGTCTGGATCTCCGCCGGATCACGTCCCCACTGGCTCTCGTGGCCCGGCCAGCCGACCACCGCCGGCATTCCACTGAACACCGAATAGCGGAACTGCTCGTAGGAATAGCTCTCCGTGACCCCTTCGGCCAGCACGCCGGTTGGCGCTTCCCTCAGCCAGGCCATCGCCGCCCGCAGGCCAGGGTCCCGGCGCTGGATATGCACACTGGCATCCAGTGTGAACTGCGCCGGGCGGAAGTTGTTGGTCTTGGCCGGCAGCATGAACAGGGGGAAGACAAGCGACATGGCGACCAGCACCGCCCAGCCGGCCCGGAACGCCCAGCCGCCTGCCCCGCGCAGCTCGCGCAGCAGCAGCGCCGAGCCGTATGCCCCGGCCAGCGCGAACAGGATCCAGGCCTGGAAGTAGAATTTAAAAATGGTGTTCATGCGGGTGCCGAACTGGTCCCGCAGGTATAAAAACTCCGGGAAGAGCACCAGCCCCAGGCCGAGCAGGGCCATCAGCAGGACGAAACCGCTGCCCGGTTCAGCGATCGAAGGGGTATTGCCGCCGCCGTTCTGCGTCACAATCCGCCGGCCTGCAATCAGCGCCCACGTCAGCACCAGCAGCAGGAACACACTCACCCACATGCCGGGGTAAATAAACCGCCGGGTCACGGAGGCCAGCAGCAGGCGGCCGGTATCCGCCTGGGACACGCCGTGCACGCCCAGCAGCGCCTGCCCGCCCTGCGCCAGACGCTCGCCTAGCGCAGCCGCGAACCCGCCGGAAGCCGCCAGCTGCTGGCCCAGCGGAACCAGATTGAGCAGCATCATGCCCATCACCAGCATCAGAACCCACAGTCCCAGGGTGACTGCCCCGGCAAATTTGAGTCCGGCCGGGAACCGGGCCGAACCGGGAGACCGCCGCCACAGATACACCAGCCAGGCCGCGGCCGGCAGCAGCACCGGGGCCAGCATCACCCAGAAGTTGCGCCCGCGGGTGAAGAACACCAGGCTGGGCAGCACACCGCCCGCCTGCGACTGGAACCCCAGGTAAAACGGCAGGTACAGCGCGCCTCCGGCGGCTCCGGTCATCAGGCCCAGAATCAGGAAGTCCCGCAGCCACTGCGCTTTTCGCGGCGCGACGCCGAGCTCATACTGCCGCAGCGCAAAGGCCGCGCTGTACAGGCCCACATAGATGGGAAAATCCCAGGTGTTCAGGAAAGCCAGCCCGCCAAGCGCCACCGCGCCCAGCCAGAACTCCGCCCGGCGCAGCCACTGCCACCACTCCACCGGCTGCGGATCACGCCGCCAGCCCAGATACAGGTTGAGCGCCAGCGCCGCGGCTAGCAGCACAAACGGCATGGAGAGTACATGCGGGTGAAGGTCCCCGATCAAATAGGAGAAGAAGGGGAACTCATCGATCATCTCGATCGGCTGATCGGGCGAGAACAGCCGGTAATCGTACATCACCCGCGAAGCCCGCCACCAGGGCCAGCCGGACGTGCGGTGCGGCACCCAGCTGAGCGGCTGCAGCGGGGCTTCGGTCAGGTCCAAGATCCCCAGCCAGGACCAGAAGGCCTCTCCCAGCAGCCCGCGGGCGCGCAGCGAAGCCAGAAAGCCCTCCAGATTGCTGACCAGCAGCACAAACAGCGGCGCCAGCCCGGCCCAGCGGCGGGCTGCAGCTTTGGCAGACTGGCCGTCCCGTTCACGGATGGCATGCGCCAGCAGGGTGTACACCACCCCGTAAGCGGCTGCCGCGGTCATGGCGAACCACTGCGCGTGGGCCAGGTTGAAGGCAATTTCGCCCGGAATGTTCAGCAGGCGGGCCTGCATGGCCGTCAGCACGTAGCCGAAGTAATAATAGGAGATGCCGTAGCCGGAAAACCAGGGATCGCGCGGCGGGAAGGCATCGCTGCGCAGGATGGAGTTGATGAAGGCCAGCTCCATGCTGCTTTCGGTGTAATGCACCGCAGGGTTCATCGCCCGCACCAGCGCCCAGAGGGCAAAGGCCCCCAGGAACAGGCTTTCCATCGCCAGCACCATGCCTCGGTTGGCCCGCAGCCAGGCGCGCATCTCGCTCCACAGCCCCCGACCGGCCCAGGCGCTCAATCCGGCAATCACCGCCAGGCTGAAGAGAATGCTGCCCGGATCGTTGCGCAGCGCCTGCAGCGAGGCCAGCAGCCAGAAGACATACCCGCTCAGCAGCAGCCCCAGCGGACGCAGGAACGCCACCCCCCGGTCACGCAGGAAGGGGAGCATGCGGTAGGCCAGCGGGAAAGCCAGCCAGCCGGTCAGCGTCGACAGGGCCCCCCAGAGCAGGAAGTCGATCATACCTCACCCTCCGGCCAGGCATACAGCCCGGTTTCCGGGTCTGCCGGGAAAGGATGCACCCGGACGACTGCCTCCAGGTTCAGAGGGCCGTACAGGTGCGGGAACGGCTCCGGCGCGCCGGGCACCGGATCGTACTGCAGCCGGGAGGTCAGCCAGGCAGGGTCCACCTCGAGCAGCACCATGTCCGGCAGGCCGCGGTAGAAGCTGTTGGCCACGGCCAGCACCTGATGGCGCTTCGAAAAGTGGATGAAGCCTTCACTTTCCAGAGAGGGAGCGGTGTAAGCGCCCAGTTCCAGGGCGCGCTGCCAGTCCACCGCGGCGGTGATGTGATAAATTTTCTCTGATTCGCTGCCGGTCATGATTTCACCCTGTAGATGACGGTGTCATCCTGCGAATATACCTTTTCCCAGAGGTCTCCCTCCCAGGCATCAAATTTCTCCAGCCCGGGACCGGGGTACTGCGCCCGCTCGGTCTGCCCGACCACTATGTAACCCACGTCGTACTTCTGCAGGAAGGCTTCGACCTCTTCCCGGTCAACCGTCTGGTAGAAGTTATGTACCTCCTGGACGCGCTGCCGCACCCAGTCCTGCGGAAGCAGGGCGCGCTGCTGCATCTGGTGCCATTCCCATCCGACCACGTTGGGCAGACCGGTGTAGGTGCTGAAGCGGTTGGCCCAGTGATACAGCGGCGGGTTGGCCTCAACCAGCACCGGCGAACCGGCCACATTTTCCCGCAGCCACTTTATGGCCTGGTAATCCTGCTCCAGCTGCATTTCCTGATCAAAATCATAATACATCGAGGTGCGCATGTAGGCCATGCCATCCAGGGTGTGCGGCGCCTGGGAGCTCATCCGGTCGCGGATCTTGCCCAGCCCGCCCATGACAGTGAACATGCCCGCCCCGAAGATCAGCAGGATGGCAGTGATCTGCCAGGCGTGCTTCCAGGACGGGGTCCACACCCGGTTCACCTGCGGGGCCAGCCAGACAAAAGCCGCCCCAGAACTCAGGCTGAGCAGCGTCCAGGCCTGCATGTAGAACTTGAAGATGGTGTTCATGCGGCCGGGATCGTTGTTCATGGCAATCAGCTCAACCGCCAGGGTCAGCACCAGGCCGGTGCCCACCATGAACAGAACGCCGCGTTTGCCTTCGGGCTGGTCCGGGCGCAGGATCAGCACACCGGCCCAGGCCGCCATCGGCAGCGCAATCCAGGCGATCATGATCCCCCGCAGCATCAGCATGCCAGTCGCCAGCACCAGAACGATGACAGCCGCCTGGATCATCCAGCGGTAAGGCCGCAGGCGGTGCAGCGCGCTCAGCGGCGTGCTGGCCATCCAGTCCCGCGTCTCCCAGAACATCCAGGTGGCCAGGGTGAACAGGAACAGCCCCCAGTGCACCAGGTAGGACGCGATGGGAGTCCACGGCCCGCGCCACAGGTAAAAGTTCGACAGCGTGTACCCCTGGCCGTACCACTGCGCAAACGGCTGGTAGAGGATGGTTGCCAGCACCACCAGCACACCGGCGGGCAGCAGCGGCGCAATCCAGCGGGCCAGCGGCAGCGGCCGCAGGAAACCCGGCAACAGCCCGCGGCGCCAGGTAACGTACATCAGGGCGACACTCACCAGCGCCAGATAGGTGGGGAAGTCCCAGGTGTTGGTCGGGCGCAGCGAGCCGACCACCACCCCCGCCAGCGCCAGGAACTGGCCGGCCCGCGGCCAGAAGGAACGGTCTGCTTCTCCGCCGTTCCAGCACCAGCGCAGCGCGGCCACCGCCAGGCCCACGGCAAACACAGTCACCGGCAGGGCCATCAGGTGGGCGTGCAGGTCGGCGTACAGGAAGGTGAAGAAGGGGAACTCGGTAATTTCATTCCCCGTCCCGGTGGCAATGGCCCGGCTGGGGTCCCAGTACCAGGAGCCCGGCCCGTAGGGCAGCTTCGCCCCGGCCAGAGTGTACCCCAGCCCCTTGAAGGTCCAGATCCAGCGGGTGATCAGGCTGGCTCCCTCGATGGGCGCGCCGTCCGAGGCCAGCATCTGCAGGCCGTGCCAGATCATGCGCACCGTGCCCAGATTTCCGACCACCAGCATGAACACAGCCGAAACCACCCCGCCCAGCAGCGGCAGCCGCTCCAGCCCGAACAGGAGCGGTTCTTCCTCATCTACCGCTTTGCGCCTCCGCAGACCGGCCTGAACCAGGTTCCAGCCCACGCTGAAGGCTCCGATGGCGGTGATGCTGTACAGCGATGGCAGAATCAGGTTGTAAGCCACGTCCGGGTTAATGCCCAGCGCTTCGACCAGCGTGCCGACCACAACAAAGCCGTAATAGTAGTAATTGATGTACCCGCCCGCATACCAGGGATCGTACGGCGGGAAGGTGGTGCTCTTGATAACCGCGTTCAGGTAGGCGTAATCCATCGGCTTTTCGCCGCCCTTGGCCGGATGCCACAGGTCCGGATTGCCCAGCCGCACTAGCAGGAAGAACACGAAGAAGGCCAGCGCCAGCGCTTCGATGGTCAGGATCAGGCGGCGGTTTTCTTTCCAGTCCTGGCGCAGGCGGTCCCGCTGCCAGTAGGCCAGCCCGGCATTAAGCGCCACCAGCAGGCCGAAAGCCGCCCAGATGGTCGGGCGAGTCGCCGGGATCCCGAGTGAGCCGCCCAGCCAGACCAGGTAAGCCAGCAGCAGCATCCCGGCCAGCCGTGCGAAGGCATACCCCCGGTCCGAAAGGCTGCCCATCGTCAGCCGCAGCAGCGGGTACACTGTCCAGCCCAGCAGGGCCACGGCCAGGTACCAGACCAGCCCGGCCGCCCACTGGTTCC
>CZCB01009941.1_pt1 | contig 20301 bp, 37 predicted proteins | sample 591991 | NCBI WGS metagenome assembly CZCB01 (sample SAMEA3556809, study PRJEB10932) | anaerobic digester metagenome
TTAAGGTCGCGAAGATGTCCCAGTATTTCCTTTCTTCCCCTAGGGTCAAGGCCTGCCGTGGGCTCGTCCAGCACAAGGTATTTCGGCTTCATGGCTAAGATGCCGGCAATGGCAATCCTTCGCTTCTGGCCGCCGGACAGTCCAAAGGGACTTGCATCCTTCAACGCTTCGAAGTCCAACCCTACCATATTCATTGCAAACCGGACCCTGTTAAAAATTTCTTTCTCACCAAGACCCATGTTGCGGGGCCCGAAGGCCACATCCTTGAACACCGTCTCTTCGAAAAGCTGATACTCGGGATATTGGAATACCAGCCCCACCTTCTGCCGGGCCAGGCTTCTTTTATATCCCTTTTCCCAGATGTCGCTGCCGTCCACCACTATCTTGCCCTCCCGGGGTTTCAGAAGCCCGTTCAAGTGCTGTATCAACGTGGACTTCCCGGAGCCGGTGTGTCCTATTATACCGACAAAATGCCCCTCTTCAATGCGGAGGTTAACCTGCTTAAGGGCCGTCTTCTCGTACGGGGTCCCGGGCATATAGGTATATGTTAGGTTTGAGACTTCAATTGACATAGCTCTACCACCATTTCATCCTCAGTCAAAATCTCCGGCAGCTGCACCCCTTTTTTTCTAAGCTTAAGAGCAAGCTCTGTCAGCGCCGGGACATCCAGTCCCAGTTCTTTAAGCCGGCCCGCCTTTGAAAAAACCTCCCCCGGGGTACCTTCCAGCACAATCCTTCCCTGGTCCATTACCAAAACCCTGTCCGCTTGCACTGCTTCCTCCATGTAATGGGTAATATGGATAATGGTCTTTCCTTCTTGTTTGTTGAGCCGCCGCACCACTTCCATAAATTCCTGCCTGCCCCTGGGGTCCAACATGGCGGTGGCCTCGTCCAGGACTATGCAGTCAGGCCGCATGGCCAGTACCCCGGCAATTGCCACCCTTTGTTTCTGTCCGCCGGAGAGGAGATGGGGACCATGGGTCCTGTATTCGTATAACCCAACCTCCCTTAGGGCTTCATCCACCCTTTTTCTTATCTCGGCGGTAGGGACCCCCTGGTTTTCCGGGCCAAAGGCGACGTCTTCCTCAACAATGGCGGCAACCAATTGGTTGTCCGGGTTCTGAAACACCATGCCCACCCTCTGCCTTATCTCCCAGGCCTTTGCCGGGTCCCGGGTATCCATACCCATTACTTCCACCTTCCCCAAAGAGGGAACAAGCAAAGCGTTAATATGCTTTGCCAGAGTTGATTTCCCTGAGCCGTTGTGTCCTATTATAACTACGAATTCGCCCTTTTTCACCTTCAGGTTGATGTCCCTTAAAACCATTTCCTCCTGGTCACTGTAACGGAAACAAAGGCCTTCCATTATTACCTGATATTCCATTTTAACCCCTCTTAAACATGAATTAAGGACACCACTCTGTTTAAAGCGGAGGTATTCCGCCGGCCCGCCAGCCGGGACAGGAGACCTGTCCTGTTTGTCCCTGTCCCTGCGTCCCTCTTTCTCCCACAGGGACCGGCTAGACCAGCTCAAGGATTACCATTTCCGCAGCGTCTCCCCTCCTGGGGCCTATCTTTACTATTCGAGTGTATCCGCCTTCCCTGTCGGCGTATTTGGGGCCTATTTTATCGAACAAATTCTTTACCACCGTTTCATCGGTAACAAAGGCCAGCGCCCTACGCCTGGAGTGAAGGTCTCCCTTTTTCGCCAGCGTGATCATTTCTTCAGCAAGGCTCCTGGCTTCCTTTGCCCGGGTAACTGTGGTCACAATCCTGCCCTTGTCCAAAAGGCTGGTTACCAGGTTCCTAAGCATTAACATTCTTTGGTCGGTTGGCCGACCCAGTCTTCTTTTTGACGCCATAAATCTCCCTCCCTGCCTGGCTACTCTTCGCTTTTCTTCAGACTAAGATTCAATTCGGCAAGCTTGGACTGAACCTCTTCCAGAGACTTCTTGCCAAGGTTTCGTACTTTCATCATATCTTCCTCGGTCTTTTGGGTGAGCTCCTCCACCGTGTTTATGCCCGCCCTTTTCAGGCAGTTGTAAGACCTAACCGAAAGGTCCAGTTCCTCAATGGTCATTTCAAGTACCTTTTCCTTTTTGTCCTCTTCCTTTTCCACCATTATTTCAACGTCCCTGACCTGATCGGTAAGGGTAACAAAAAGGTTCAGGTGCTCGTTCAATATTTTTGCGCCCAGCGACACCGCCTCGTCCGGGGCGATGCTGCCGTCGGTCCATACTTCCAGCGTCAGTTTGTCATAGTCGGTGACCTGTCCTACCCTGGTGTTCTCAACCCTGAAATTGGCCTTTACCACCGGGGTGAATATGGAATCCACGGGTATTATCCCTATGGGCTGGCCCTGTTCCTTGTTTTTCTCGGCAGGCACATACCCTCTTCCCTTTTCAAGGGTGATTTCCATATAAAGCCTGGCATCGGCGCTGAGGGTTGCTATATGCAAATCGGGATTTAATATTTCCACGTCCGGCCCGTGTATAATGTCGCCGGCCTTTATCTCCCTCTCGCCTTCCGCCTCTATCCTGACAAGCCTAGGCTCATCACCGTCAAGTTTTACGCTTAAGGACTTCAGGTTTAACACTATTTCAGTAACGTCTTCCTTGACGCCCGGTATCGTGGAAAATTCATGGAGCACTCCGTCTATTTTAACGGACGTCACGGCAGCTCCCGGCAGCGAGGAAAGAAGCACCCTCCTTAAGGAATTGCCCAGGGTTATCCCGTAACCCCTTTCCAGCGGCTCCACCACGAATTTCCCGTAAGTTTTGTCGCTGCTCGTTTCAACTATTTCCACTTTGGGCTTTTCAATTTCTATCATTAATTAACCCTCCTTGAACAACTCTATTAAATCTTACCGAGGGCAACCGATTTTAGATATATTGGTTATCTGGAGTAAAGCTCTACTATAAGGTGTTCTTCAATCGGTATATCTATATGCTCTTTCTTCGGCACGCCGACAACTCTCGCTCTCATCTTTTCCATGTCAACTTCCAGCCAATCGGGGGCAACCCTTTGGTTATTCTCAACCAGTCCTTTAAATTTTTCGCTGCTCCTGCTGCTCTCCTTTACTTCCACAACATCCCCAACCTTCACCAGGTAGGACGGTATGTCGACCTTTTTGCCATTAACCAAGAAATGCCCGTGCCTTACAAGCTGCCTGGCTTCTTTCCTGGATTCTGCAAGTCCAATCCTGTAAACCAAGTTGTCCAGCCTGGATTCCAGTATCGAAAGCAGGTTTTCGCCGGTTACGCCCTTCATTCTTTCTGCCATATTAAAGTATTTCCTGAACTGGCTTTCCATTACCCCGTAATATCTCTTTGCTTTTTGTTTCTCCCTAAGCTGTATCCCGTAACCCGAGACCTTTTTCCTGCCCTGACCATGCTGTCCGGGCACATAGGACCTCCGGTCGATGGCGCATTTATCCGAATAACACCTGTCACCCTTAAGGTAAAGTTTCATGCCTTCCCTGCGGCACAGCCTGCATACCGGCCCTGTATATCTAGCCATAAGTTTCATACACCTCCCGCTATTTGTTAAACCCGTCTTCTTTTTGGCGGCCTGCACCCGTTATGGGGCACCGGGGTAAGGTCCTTTATAAGGTTGACTTCCAATCCGGCAGCCTGGAGCGCCCTTATGGCCGCTTCTCGCCCGGAACCGGGGCCTTTTACATAAACCTCCACGCTCCTTAAGCCGTGCTCCATAGCGTCCTTGGCCGCCGCCTCCGCCGCCATCTGCGCGGCAAAGGGAGTAGACTTCCTAGAGCCCTTGAACCCCAGTTTTCCGGCACTTGCCCAGGATAATGCATTGCCGTGCAGATCGGTCAAAGTTACAATTGTATTGTTAAAAGTTGACTTGATATGAGCCTGGCCGCGCTCGATGTTTTTCTTTTCGCGTCTTTTTGTTCTCCTTCTTGGCCTTGCTGCCATTCATTTTACCTCCTTCACATAGGGTTATGCCTTATTTCTTGCGTCTTACGCCTACGGTTCGTTTCGGACCCTTTCTGGTTCTTGCATTATTCTTGGTGGTCTGTCCCCGCACCGGCAGGCCTCTCCTGTGGCGCAGTCCCCTGTAGGACCCGATGTCTATCAGGCGTTTAATGTTCATGCTGACCTCTCTTCTCAGGTCCCCTTCCACCTTGTACTGCTTGTCAATTACTTCCCTCAGCCTGCTTATTTCCGCTTCGGTCAGGTCCTTTACCCTTGTATCGGGGTTCACTCCCGCCTGCTCAAGTATTTTTTGCGACCTTGCCCTGCCGATGCCGTATATATAAGTAAGCCCGATTTCTATTCTCTTGTCCCTGGGTAAGTCAATACCAGCAATCCTCGCCATCTAATAACCACACCTCCCGTATTCCATTATCCCTGTTTTTGTTTATGCTTGGGATTTTCGCAGATTACCATTACTCTGCCTTTTCTCTTGATTATTTTGCATTTTTCGCATATCGGCTTAACGGACGGTTTTACCTTCATTAATAATACCTCCTTAGCTTTTGCCTCGCCATACAATCCTACCCCGTGTAAGGTCGTAGGGAGACAGTTCTACCGTTACCCGGTCGCCGGGTAAAATCCTTATATAGTGCATCCTTAGTTTTCCGGAAACATGGGCCAAAATCCTGTGCCCGTTCTCCAGCTCTACGTGAAACATTGCGTTTGGCAGCGCCTCCGTAACTTTGCCTTCCACTTCTATAACATCCTTCTTCGCCATAAGGTGTTCATACCTCCATTCACCGAATCCTATCAACTCCCAAGGTTTTCAAGGCTCTTTCTCAGCTCCGCGTTGGTGACCTTTTTTCCGCTCTTAAGCTTTTCAGCTATTTCCTGCAGCACTATACCGGTCTTTGCCAGGTGTTTTATCTTCTTTTTCTTGGGCTTGTCAACCTTACGCAGGTCGCCGTCGGCTATACGCAGGTACTGTTCGCCTTCAAAACCCACCACCACAAAAACTTTATCCCTGTCCCTGCCAGCTTTGGACCTAACTACCTGGCCCAGGGCTATTCCCCCATTTTCCATACCCCATTCACCTCCGTCAACCTTCCTTTAGGTTTGAGCAAGTATCCGGGGGCTGTCACCGGTTTCATGCTTTACTTTCGTTTAAGCGACATGCCGCTGTCAAGCGGCCGTGGTCCGGTCCTCGGCAGCAGCTTGGAAAACTGTTTGCCTATATCTCAAGAGCCTTTACGATTTGCTCTCCAACCTTTGCTATATCCTGCCCGCCGTCAATACTCAACAGCAGTCCTTTTTCAGAATAGTAGTTGATAAGGGGCTTGGTCTGTTCAAGGTACACCTCTATCCTTTTTGTCACCGTTTCTTCTTTATCGTCATCCCTCTGGATAAGTTCACCGCCGCACTCATCGCACAGTCCGGGGCGGGACGGGCTGTTATACTTCACATGATAGGTAGACCCGCATTTTTTACATACCCTCCTGCCCACCGCTCTTTCTACCAGTACTTCCTTTGCCACATCTATGTTAATAACATGGTCAAGTTCCATATTCATTTCTTCCAGCACCTGGTCCAATGCGTCGGCCTGGGCAACAGTCCTGGGAAACCCGTCGAGCAAGAAGCCTTTCCTGCAGTCCTCTTCGCTCAAGCGATCCTTTACTATCTCAACCACCGTTTCGTCCGGCACCAGGAGCCCCTTGTTCATATACTCCTTTACCTTCAGTCCCAGCGGGGTACCTTCCTTCAGGTTTTTACGGAAAATATCCCCGGTGGATACATGCGGTATTGAGTACCTGTCTGCTATCATGGCTGCCTGGGTCCCCTTGCCGGCCCCCGGCGGCCCCATAATTACCAAACGCATCACCATCATCTCCTATTTAAGAAATCCCTGGTAGTGCCTCATGAGCATTTGTGCCTCTATCTGCTTCATGGTCTCCAAGGCCACGCCCACCACTATCAGCAGGGCTGTTCCGCCAAAGTATATCTTGAGGCCGGTAAATCTCATAAGCATTACCGGTATAACCACTATCACAACCAGGAAGAATGCTCCCACCAGTGTAATCCTGTTTAATACTTTGCTGATATAGTCACTGGTCGGCTTACCCGGCCTTATCCCCGGTATAAACCCGCCGTACTTTCTCAGGTTGTTGGCCACTTCCATCGGGTTAAAGGTCACAGCCGTGTAAAAATAGGTAAAGAACACTATTAGAAGCGCAGTGAACAGGGTATGGGTAAACCCGCCCCACGCGAAATACCTTTCCATAAACCTGTTGAACCCGCTCTCCGGGAAGAATGCCCCTATGGTTTGAGGGAAGGCCAAAAGCGATGAAGCGAATATCACCGGTATAACCCCTGCCTGGTTAACCTTTATAGGTATATGGGTGCTTTGTCCGCCGTACATTTTCCTTCCCACAACCCTTTTTGCGTACTGGACCGGTATCCTTCTCTGTCCTTCCTGTATGGCCACAACGCCGGCAATAATCAGCACCGCTCCGATGGCAAACAGTACCAGTTCCACTATGTTCGTGGTACCCACCCTGTAGTACTGGTATATGGTAATGATACCGTCGGGAAGCCTGGAAATAATGCCTGCAAATATTAGAAGCGAAATCCCGTTCCCTATACCCTTGTCGGTAATCTGCTCACCCAGCCACATGAGGAATGCCGTTCCTGCTGTAAGGGTCAAGGCGACTATTGTTATATTTATGGGGGTAGCGCTGTAAAGGGCGCCCCGCATACCAAGGCTTAAGCCTATACTCTGTATTAGGGCAAGCACCACCGTGCCGTATCTCGTGTACTGCGCGATTTTTTTGCGCCCCTCTTCTCCCTCTTTTGCCATTTCCTCCAGCTTGGGAATGGCAATGGTCAGAAGCTGCATAATGATGGATGCGGTTATATAGGGAGTGATGCTGAGAGCAAATATTGTGAAATTGCTGAAAGCCCCTCCCGATACCACGTCAAAGAAGCCCAGCAGTCCTCCTTTTTGGACTATCTCCTGGATAACCGCAATGTTTATTCCCGGCACCGGAATAAAAGCGCCTACCCTGAAAACTATCAGCATGGCTGTGGTAAAGAGAATCCTTCTTCTCAAATCCGGTATCTTCCATGCGTTCCTCAGCGTCTGTATCACCCTATATCACCTCAGCCTTTCCCCCCGCAGCCTCTATACGCTCCGCGGCCGCTTTGCTGAATTTGTGCGCCCTCACCGTAAGAGCCCTGTCAATCTCCCCGTCCCCCAGCACTTTTACCCGCCGGCCGGCTCCTTTGATTACGCCTTCCTGTACCAACCGTTCCGGCGTTATCACCGAGCCTTCTTCGAACATATTGAGCCTATCCAAATTTACCACTGAATATTCCTTTTTGAAAATATTTGTAAACCCTCGCTTTGGTATCCTCCTCTGCAGCGGCATCTGGCCTCCCTCAAAACCCGGTCTCACGCCGCCGCCTGAACGGGCTTTTTGTCCTTTATGTCCCCTGCCGGCAGTCTTGCCGTGCCCGGAACTCATGCCTCTGCCTACCCTTTTTGCCTTCTTTTTTGCGCCCTGTGCAGGTTTAAGCTCATGCAACTTCATGATGACACCTCCTTTAGTTAACTTCTTCCACTTCCACCAGGTGTCTTACCTTGTTTATCATGCCCCTTATCTCGGGCGTATCGTTTTTCTCCACCACCTGGGATATCTTCTTAAGGCCAAGAGCTTCTACCGTCGCTTTTTGGTCCTTCTTGCTGCCGATTACACTTCTAATAAGTTTAATCCTTAACTTAGCCAAAACTTACTCCCTCCTAACCCAGGATCTCTTCCACAGTTTTTCCCCTCAACCTGGCAACCTGCTCTGCGGTTTTTAATCTCCTGATGCCTTCCATGGTAGCGTTAACCATGTTTCTGGGATTGTTGGAACCGAGGGATTTGGCCCTTATATCTCTGACGCCGGCACATTCAAGCACCGCCCTGACCGGGCCCCCTGCGATTATTCCGGTACCTTCCTTGGCCGGCATAAGTATCACTTTGCCCGCTCCAAACCGGCCTATCACCTCATGGGGTATTGTGGTGCCCACCATCGGAACCTTTATCATATACCTTTTGGCCTCTTCTATGGCCTTCCTGATGGCCTCGGGTACTTCCACCGCTTTCCCGGACCCTACGCCGACGTTTCCGTTTTGGTCGCCCACAACCACCAATGCGCTGAACCTGAAATTTCTTCCGCCCTTAACAACCTTGGCAACCCTTCCTATATAGACAACCTTTTCCACAAGGTCCGGCTTTGACTGTTCGGCATGTTTTTCTTTGTTTTGCATCTATCTCCCTCCTTATCCTAGAAGTTCAGGCCGGTCTCCCTGGCAGCGTCCGCCAGGGCTTTAACCTTTCCGTGATATTTGTATCCGCCCCTGTCGAAGACAACGTCCTTTATCCCTTTTTCCAGCGCCCTGCGGGCTATAACTTTGCCTACCACCTTCGCCGCATCCAGGTTACAGCTTTTTTCCACTTCCGCCCTTATTTCCTTATCCAGCGTGGAAGCAGCCAGCAGCGTAACGCCGGCATCATCGTCAATAAGCTGGGCGTAGATATGGTTAAGACTTCTATATACGTTCAGGCGGGGTCTTTCGGCACTGCCGTGGATTTTGTTTCTGACCACCCTGTGCCTCTTCTGCCGAGCCTCGTTTCTTATCATCTTCTTAAACAAGATAGCTCTCTCCCTTCTTACCTATTTGCCGGTCTTGCCAACCTTGCGTCTAATATGCTCGTAATCGTATTTAATACCCTTACCCTTGTAAGGTTCAGGCTCCCTTACGCTCCTGATTTTCGCGGCATAATTCCCCACCTTTTGCTTGTCAATACCCTTTACCAAAACCTTGTTTGTTCCTTCCACCTCAACGGTGATACCCTCCGGGTCTGTCATCTCTACCGGGTGGGAGTATCCAACGCTTAAAACAAGCTTTTTACCCTGCTTTTGCGCCCTATATCCTACCCCGTTGATTTCAAGTACCTTCTGGTAGCCCTTTGTAACGCCCTCCACCATGTTGGCGATAAGCGACCTGGTCAGCCCGTGAAGGGACTTGTGGAATTTATCGTCAGAAGGCCTTTTAACCAGTATGCTGTTGCCTTCCTTCGTTATTATCATGTCTTTGTGCATTTTGTTCTCTAGTTTACCCAGCGGCCCTTTTACCGAAACGAGATTCCCTTCGCCTATGGTCACTTCAACCCCGCCGGGTATCTCTATGGGTAACTTACCAATCCTGGACATTGTAACACCTCCTGTATACTACCAAATATAGCAGATAACCTCTCCTCCGACGTTTTCCTTTCTCGCCTGGGCATCGGTCATAATACCCTTTGAAGTGGATATTATCGCAATACCAAGTCCCCCTAGTACTTTTGGTATTTGGTCCTTATTGACATACACCCTCAGGCCCGGCTTGGAGATTCTCTTTAGGCCGCTTATAACCTTTTCCTGCCCCTGGGCATATTTCAGTTCAATTTTTATTATCCCCTGCTTTCCGTCCTCTTTGACTTCGTACCCTTTTATAAAACCTTCTTCAAGCAGTATTTTGGCAATAGCCTTTTTTACATTGGATGCCGGTATCTCCACCTGGCTGTGTTTAACAGTGGTCGCGTTTCTTATACGGGTAAGCATATCGGCAATGGGGTCAGTCATAACCATATTCTCTACCTCCTTCCGTTATAAAGCCCTACCAGCTGGCCTTCTTAACACCCGGGATCTCTCCCCTGTATGCGAATTCCCTGAAACAAATGCGGCATATCCCGAATTTTCTAAGGTATGCATGGGGTCTTCCGCATACCTTGCATCTATTGTAAGCCCTGGTGCTGTACTTTGGCTTTCTTCTCTGCTTGGCTATCATTGATTTCTTAGCCACCCATTTCTACCTCCTCATTATTTTCTAAAGGGCACTCCCAGTATCCTTAAGAGTTCCCGCGCTTCCTCATCGGTTTTGCCGGTTGTCACTATAATTACGTCCATACCCCTTATTTTTTCAATCTTATCGTAATCGATTTCCGGGAATATAAGCTGCTCTTTAATACCCAGTGCAAAGTTTCCCCTTCCGTCGAAGGCATCCGGCGATACGCCCCTAAAGTCCCTCACCCTGGGAAGAGCTATATTGAAAAGCTTATCCAGAAAATCGTACATTCTTTGTCCTCTAAGGGTCACCTTGCAGCCTATCGGCATTCCGGTACGTATCTTAAAAGCGGCCACGGATTTTTTCGCCCTGGTAATAACCGGTTTCTGCCCGCTTATTACCGTCAAGTCGTTTACCGCCGCTTCCAAGGCCTTGGCATTTTCCTTGGCTTCACCGACCCTCATATTGATGATTACCTTTTCCACCTTCGGGACTTCCATTATATTCTTGTATCCGAATTTCTCCATAAGAGCAGGTACTGCTTCATTATGGTACTTGTCCAAAAGTCTTGACATCCTGCTACCTCCTTTCCCCTACTCTTTATTTATCAAGAGTTTCACCACAGGCCTTGCAATATCTCACCTTGGTGCCGTCCTTTAATATCTTTCTACCGGTCCTTCTTCCCCTTTTACATTTGGGGCAGTACAGCAGTACATTTGATACATGTACCGGACCCTCCTGGCGAATTATACCCCCCTGCTGCAATTCCCTGGTGGGCTTTACATGCTTTGTCAGCATATTTACTCCCTCAACTATGACACGATTGTCCTTTGGAAAGGCTGTCAGGACTTTGCCTCTTTTTCCCTTGTCTTTTCCGGAAATCAGTTCAACCGTATCCCCTTTTTTTACATGCATTTTTGCTTTGCCTTTCAAAACAGCCACCTCCTTCGTTAAAGAACTTCAGGTGCAAGAGAGATAATTTTCATGAAATCCTTTTCCCTAAGCTCCCTGGCAACGGGACCAAATATCCTTGTCCCCCTGGGTTGTTTGTCTTCTCTTATAATAACCGCAGCGTTCTCGTCAAATTTTATAACGCTTCCGTCAATCCTCTTAACTCCCCTTGTGGTCCTAACCACCACCGCTTTTACAACGTCCCCCTTCTTCACAACACCGCCGGGCGTTGCATCTTTAACGGTGGCAACTATAATATCGCCCACATTGGCGTACCTTTTTCTCGAACCCCCAAGGACCTTTATGCAAAGCAGTTCCTTGGCTCCGGAATTGTCCGCCACCCTAAGACGGGATTCAGATTGTATCATCGGAAATACCTCCTTCCGGCAAACATAGTGAGTTATCGTGCCTTTTCGATTATTTCAACAAGCCTCCAACGTTTTTCCCTGCTCAGGGGTCTTGTCTCCATGATTTTTACCCTGTCCCCTACCGAGCATTCATTGTTCTCGTCGTGGGCCTTAAATTTCTTTGTCCGTTTTATGGATTTGCCGTACAGCGGGTGTCTTACCAGGGTTTCCACCGCCACTACTATTGTTTTGTCCATCTTGTCGCTTACCACTTTGCCAATCCTAACTTTCCTGTTGCCCCGTATCATAGACCCATTTCCTCCTTCCCTGAAAAGGTGTTACGCTTTAACCTTCTTAAGTTCCCTTTCCCTTAAAACGGTTTTTATCCTTGCAATGGATTTTCTTACCTGTTTTATTCTCATGGGGTTATCCAACTGTCCCGTAGCAAGTTGAAACCTGAGGTTGAAAAGCTCCCCCTTAAGCTCCCTGGCCTTTTTTTCCAATTCCTGTTCGGTCATTTCCCTAACCTCTTTAGCTTTCATTTGCTTCACCACCCACTTCATCGCGTTTTACAAATTTACATTTGATAGGCAGTTTATGCATGGCAAGGCGCATTGCTTCCCTGGCTACTTCTTCGTTTACACCGGATATTTCAAACATGACTCTTCCGGGCTTAACCACCGCCACCCAGTATTCCGGCGACCCTTTACCCGAGCCCATCCTGGTCTCCGCGGGTTTTTGTGTAACGGGTTTGTCGGGAAATATTTTTATCCAGACCTTTCCGCCTCTTTTTATATACCTGGTCATGGCTACCCTTGCAGCCTCAATCTGGTTTGAAGTAATCCATCCCGGTTCGATAGCCTGCAGACCGTATTGACCGTATGATATAGCGTTGCCTCGGGTTGCTTTCCCTTTCATTCTGCCCCTCTGAACCTTTCGGCGCTTGACCCTTTTGGGTATCAACATTTGGCCTTCCTCCTCCCTTACAAGTCCCTAGTTTTCGCTCTTGGTTTTACCCAGGATTTCCCCCTTGTATATCCATACCTTCACGCCGATTTTGCCGTAGGTGGTATCCGCCTCTGCAAAACCGTAATCTATGTCGGCCCTCAGCGTCTGCAGCGGTATTGTGCCTTCGCTGTATCTTTCGCTCCTGGCTATTTCCGCTCCTCCCAGCCTTCCGGACACCATTGTTTTGATACCCTTGGCACCCGCACGCATTGTTCGCTGTATTGACTGTTTCATGGCCCTTCTGAAGGAAACCCTTTTTTCAAGCTGGGAAGCGATGTTTTCCGCAACCAGCTGTGCATCCAGTTCGGGGACCTTTATTTCTATTATATTGATGAATACATTTTTCCCCGTCATGACCTCCAGTTCTTTCTTAAGGTCATCCACTCCCGCACCGCCTTTGCCTATTACCATTCCCGGCTTGGCGGTGTATATGGTAACCTTAACCCGGTTTGCTGCCCGCTCGATTTCCACTTTGGAAACCCCGGAAGTATAGAACTTATCCTTTGCGTATTTTCTTATTTTCTTATCCTCTATCAAAAGGCTTGAAAAATCCCTTTTACCCGAATACCACTTTGAACTCCAGTCTTTTATTATCCCGACCCTGAGCCCGTGGGGATTGACTTTTTGGCCCACTTAGCTTTCCCTCCTTTTTACTGTTTTTCGCGAAGCACCACAGATATATGGGTGCTTCTTTTGCGTATAAGGTTTGCCCTGCCCTGGGCCCTGGCCTTGTACCTCTTCATTGTCGGCCCCTGGTTGGCATAGATTTGTGCAACGTACAGGTTATCCCTTACCATATCGTGATTGTTTTCCGCGTTGGCCGCCGCCGACTGTATCAGTTTCTCGGTTATTCTTGCACCCTTTTGGGGCATATACCGCAGTATGGCCAAAGCTTCATCTATGCTTTTACCCCTTACCTGGTCCAATACAACCTCGACCTTTCGGGGTGATATTCTGATATATCTTGCATGAGCTTTTGCTTCCATCGTTAAACCCTCCTTCCCTCTACTTGAGTGCCGTTGACCTTTCGGTATGGGAACCGTGCCCCCTAAAGGTTCTGGTTGGCGCGAATTCGCCCAGCTTGTGACCCACCATTTCTTCGGTTATATAAACGGGGACATGTTTTCTTCCATCGTGCACCGCTATGGTATGGCCCACCATTTGCGGGAATATGGTAGATGCCCTCGACCAGGTCTTCAGGACCTTTTTCTCGTTCTTTTTGTTCATCTCTTCTATTCTCTTCAAAAGTTTAGGATGGACATAGGGTCCTTTTTTCAGTGACCTTCCCATGAACAATATTTCCTCCCTTCTCTTCTTACTTCTTACGACGCTTAACGATAAACTTGTCGCTGTCCTTGTTCTTCTTCCTTGTCTTGTATCCGATTGTGGGTTTGCCCCACGGTGTAACCGGTGTCGGTCTTCCTACCGGGGCCTTGCCCTCACCGCCGCCGTGCGGGTGGTCAACCGGGTTCATGGCGGAACCCCTGACGGTAGGCCTAATTCCAAGGTTTCTCTTCCTGCCGGCCTTACCTATGGTGATGTTCTCGTGGTCAAGGTTTCCTACCTGTCCCACCGTCGCCCTGCACTCCTGCCTAACCATTCTAACCTCTCCGGAAGGAAGTTTGATCTGCGCATAATCCCCTTCCTTCGCCATAAGCTGAGCCGAGTTGCCGGCGGCCCTTACCAATTGGGCTCCCTTCCCGGGCTTTAATTCAATGTTGTGTATTACGGTACCTACCGGAATGCTGGAAAGGGGCAGCGCGTTGCCCGGTTTTATGTCCACATCCTCGCCGGATACCACGATGTCTCCCACGTTTAGTCCCAAAGGTGCGATTATATATCTTTTTTCGCCGTCCGCGTAATTTAAAAGCGCAATATTCGCACTTCTGTTGGGGTCATACTCGATGGTGGCAACCCTTGCCGGTACCCCATCCTTGTCCCTCTTAAAGTCTATAATCCTGTATTTTCTTTTATGTCCGCCTCCCCTGTGACGAACAGTTATCCTGCCGTGTACGTTTCTGCCTCCGGACTTTTTCAGGTCGGTCACAAGGGATTTTTCCGGTTTGTCGGTAGTAATCCCAGAATAGTCCAAAACGGTCATATGTCGTACTCCCGGGGAGGTGGGCCTGAATTTTTTAACCGCCATTGCGTTTCCCTCCTTACGTTTACATTCCCTCGAAGAACTCTATTTTTTTACTGCCCTCGGCAAGCTTTACAAAGGCCTTCTTCCAGCTTGCCTTCCTACCGATGTTTCTGCCCATCCTTCTCATTTTGCCCATGTAATTTACAACATTAACCCTTTCCACCTTCACATCGAACAGCTCTTCCACGGCCTTCTTAATTTCTATCTTGTTAGCCTTTTTGTCTACCACAAAGGTGTACTTGTTCTGTTCCATGTCCCTCATGCTTCTCTCTGTGACAATAGGCCTTATAACTATATCCTGGGGAGCCTTCATTTCCCGTACACCTCCTCGACTTCCTGCACCGCATCCCTGGTTATTAAAAACGTATCATATTTCAATATGTCATATACGTTAAGGCTTCCCGCAAAGGCTGTTTTTACCCCGGGGATGTTTCTTGCCGACTTTGCTACCACCTCGTCTCCGCCCTTGACCACAATCAATGCCTTTTTATCAACGTTAAGATTCTTAAGCATGGCGGAAATAAACGCGGTCTTGGGCTGGTCCATAACAAGGCTGTCCAATACCATAATCTCATTGTTGGCCGCCTTCGAGCTCAGGGCCGAAAGCATGGCCTGCCTGCGCATCTTCTTAGGCAATCTTTGTGAATAATCCCTGGGCTTGGGGGCAAAAACCACTCCCCCTCCCGTCCACTGCGGCGAGCGGATGCTGCCTTGTCTTGCCCTGCCTGTGCCTTTTTGCCTCCAGGGTTTTCTGCCACCGCCCCTTACTTCCGCCCGGGTCTTTGTAGACTGGGTACCCTGTCTCTGGTTGGCCAGGTATACCTGCACCGCCTGATGCAGCAGCGGCTGGTTCACCTCGGCGCCAAAAATCTCATCCTTAAGGTCTATTTCCCCTACCTGCTTTCCTTCTGTATTATAAACTGCTACTTTAGGCATTACCTTTCCTCCTTTCTACAAGCCTTCTTATGCTTTGACAGAATTCCGTATAACCAGTAAGCCGCCTTTGGGTCCCGGCACCGCACCCTTTAAAAGCATAAGATTGTGCTCCGGGTCCACCTTTACCACTTCAAGGTTCTGTACTGTAACCCTTTCGCCGCCCATTCTTCCCGGCATCTTTTTGCCCTTGAAGGTTCTTGACGGGGAACTGGTCCCACCCATAGAACCTACTCCCCTGTGGTACTTTGAGCCATGGGCCATGGGACCGCGTCCTTGACCCCATCTTTTGATAACGCCCTGGAAGCCTTTACCTTTGGAAGTCCCTGCCACATCAACTTTTTCGCCTTCCTTGAACGTATCAACCTTTATCTCCTGGCCCACTTCGTAATCCTCGGGATTTTCTATTCTAAACTCTCTTAGAACCCTCTTGTACTCAACCCCGCCCTTGTCAAAGTGACCCTTTATGGGCTTGTTGACTCTTGCCGGTTTTACATCCTCAAACCCCACCTGTATTGCCGAGTACCCGTCACTTTCAACGGTCTTTTTCTGTACCACCTTTACGGGTCCCGCCTTTATTACGGTAACCGGTATTATGTTTCCGTTCTCGTCGAACACCTGTGTCATACCCAGTTTCCTTCCCAGAATACCTTTCACCATCTGTTGCACCTCCAATATTATTAGCGGATTATCCCCTTTTTTGGGAACAATCATAATATCCTACAGTTTAATCTCTATATCCACACCGGCGGGCAGGTCAAGCCGCATAAGCGCGTCCACCGTTTTGGGATTTGGATTGTGAATGTCTATTAGCCTTTTGTGAGTCCTTATCTCGAACTGTTCCCTCGAATCCTTGTACTTATGGGGAGCCCGAAGTATTGTTACAACATCCCTTTCGGTGGGCAGCGGTATGGGTCCCGATACCTTGGCGCCTGTTTTTTTCGCAGTATCAACTATTTTGGCTGCGGACTGGTCAAGGGCCGAATGGTCAAAGGCCTTCAGTCTTATCCTGATTTTTTGTTTCGCCATCAAATTTACCTCCTTAAAATCGCACGTTTTTGTTTACGCGCAACCCGGTCTCATATACACTCATCCAGGCGTTCTGAAGTTTTTTTTAAATAAGTGCATACAAAACCAAAGTCGCCCCATTCTAGATGTGGACATACTCCTTGGAAATTTCCCGGAAACTTCCGGCAACCTTCCATATCATCGCTTGCTTGCTGCAACTCTTTTATTTTATTATAACAAGCAAAAATTATCAATACCTATTTAATCGGCAGCTGCCGGCCGGTAAATCACAGGCCCCGGCAGGTACCAGCTGCTGGACGCCTCCGGTCGGCATCCGGCGGGGGCCTGGGAAAACCGGGGGCCTTTCGGCCCCTTCAGGCTCTCCCAACCGCTTTGTGCCAACCGTTTTCACAAGCAGCCTGACCGCTGCCCGTGCCGTAGGTCAGGTACGGAAATCAAGCCCCTTGTCTTACTCCAGTACCTTGGATACTACCCCTGCTCCTACTGTCCTTCCGCCTTCCCTTATGGCAAATCGGATACCCTCTTCTATAGCTATAGGGGTTATCAGCTTTATCGTCATGGTGATGTTGTCACCGGGCATGCACATCTCCACACCCTCCGGCAAAGTTATCGTACCGGTTACGTCGGTTGTCCTGAAATAAAACTGCGGACGATATCCGTTGAAGAACGGGGTGTGCCTGCCGCCCTCTTCCTTCGTCAATACATACACTTCCGCTTCAAAATGAGTGTGCGGCTTTATCGAACCCGGCTTCGCCAGTACCTGGCCCCTCTCTATCTCGTTACGCTGTACACCTCTAAGCAGCGCTCCTATGTTGTCTCCTGCCACCGCCTGGTCAAGCAGCTTCCTGAACATCTCCACTCCCGTTACCACTACCGTCCTGGACTCTTCGGTAAGGCCCACTATCTCTACCTGGTCCTGTACCTTCAAAGTTCCCCTTTCTACCCTGCCCGTTGCCACGGTGCCTCGGCCCGTTATGCTGAATACGTCCTCTACAGGCATTAAGAAAGGCTTGTCAACGTCCCTCTCCGGCGTCGGAATGTATTCGTCCACTGCGTCCATAAGCTTTATTATTGCGTCCGCCCATTCGCTGTCCGGGTCCTCCAGTGCCTTAAGCGCAGAGCCCCTTATTACCGGCACTTCGTCCCCGGGGAAGTTGTACTCGTTCAAAAGGTCCCTTACTTCCATCTCTACCAGCTCTATCAGCTCTTCGTCGTCCACCATGTCGCACTTGTTCAGGAATACCACTATGTAGGGTACGTTTACCTGACGCGCCAGCAGTATATGCTCCCTGGTCTGCGGCATGGGACCGTCCGCCGCCGATACCACTATTATTGCACCGTCCATCTGCGCCGCCCCGGTTATCATGTTCTTTACATAGTCAGCGTGACCGGGACAGTCTACGTGGGCATAGTGCCTCTTTTCCGTTTCATATTCAACGTGGGACGTGGATATGGTTATGCCCCTTTCCTTCTCCTCCGGAGCCTTGTCTATCTGGTCGTACGCCGTCGCTGTTGCTCCGCCCCTCTTAGCCAGTACATACGTTATTGCTGCCGTCAGCGTTGTCTTGCCATGGTCTATGTGGCCAATGGTACCTACATTTACATGCGGTTTGGTCCTCTCATATTTCGCCTTTCCCATTCCTTTGTTCTCCTCCTTCATGGTTTTGGCCAGGAAACCGTTCCTGGTGTTTCGTAATTAAATAATTATGGAGCCCACGGCCGGACTTGAACCGGTGACCTCCGCCTTACCAAGGCGACGCTCTACCTGCTGAGCTACGTGGGCAAAATGCTGCTATATCAATATATTATGCTATCGGGCCCGCCAATGAGTTATTTTACTATATGATGCCCTATGGTGTCAAGAAATATTATTCTGTCACTTTATGGGCTATTCCCTTGTATTTAAGTATCTTTCCAGTTTCCTTTTCACCCTCTGCAGTGCATTGTCAATGGACTTAACATGACGGTCCAGGTCGCAGGCAATCTCCTGGTACGACTTGCCCTGAAGGTAGGACATCAGCACCTCCCATTCAAGGTCGCTCAGTATCTCGCCTATCTTGCTTTCTATGTTTACAAACTCTTCCCTGCTTATTATCAGTTCCTCCGGGTCGGTTACACGGGTCCCGGAAAGTATGTCCAGAAGCGTTCTGTCGGATTCCTCGTCATAAAGCGGCTTATTAAGGGATACGTATGAATTAAGCGGGATATGCTTCTGCCTTGTGGCGGTTTTTATCGCGGTTATAATCTGCCGGGTAATACAAAGTTCCGCAAAAGCCCTGAAAGATGAGAGCTTGTCCTGCCTGAAGTCCCTTATGGCTTTGTAAAGACCAATCATTCCCTCCTGGACTATATCCTCCCGGTCGGCGCCTATAAGGAAATAGGACCGGGCTTTCGCCCTTACAAAATTCTTGTACTTGCTTATCAAGTATTCCGCCGCCTTACAGTTGCCTTCCTTTGCCTGCTGTACCACTTCCTCATCAAGCATCATTTCGTAATGCTTATATGCTCTTTCATCGTGGGCCTTAGCTTCCACAGGCATCGCCTCCACTCCAGCAAGGGTATTTGTCCACCATAAACCATACAATAATTATATATATGTGTTTTTTAATAGTCAAGCCGGACCTACGGCTCTTTCAGCCATTTTTGTAGTTTCCGCGCCACTTCCGGGCTAAGGCTTCCGTCCACCGTATTAATACTGTCCGCACTTCTTCCGGCTATCCTTTGCTTAATATCCCTGTTACAGCCCTCCACAAGGCCCCTTAACTCCCCTGCCGAAACCCTTATCCCGCCCAGGGCCAGAATTACCTGCTGCTCCGCCCAGTCGGAGGTGGCCACCCTTACCAAGGCATTTTTCGCAAGGCGCGCTACGCTTTTTTCTATGAAGCTGTCCGCGGTTTCCTGTTCCTTGGTATATACTACATGGACTCCCTTGACATGCGAGGAACTTCCCGGGTTGTCCTTGACCCGGTGCCCGTCGAAAACAATCATCACATTTATGCCTTTATAAGCCCTGTACTCGGCCATAATTTCAATAAGTTTATCCCGGGCTGCTTCAACGTTTTCACTAAAAAGTGCCTTTAACGAAGGCCAGTCATTAATTATATTATACCCGTCCACAATCAGATATTCCCCCATGGAAAACCTCCACACAGCCCCTGTTAATTATATTCCCTCTGCCTGAGCGCTTCATAAAGCAGTACCCCGGCGGCCACCGAGACATTAAGCGAAGAAAAGTCGTTTTTCATGGGCACGCTTACCAGGAAATCGCATTTTTCCCTAACCAGGCGGCTTAAGCCTTTGCCTTCGCTGCCCGCCACCAGTGCAAGGGGACCCTTAAGGTCAGCCCGGTACATAAGCTCCCCGTCCATATCGGCCCCGGCTATCCAAAGGCCCATCTCTTTAAGCTGCTCAATGGCGCGCACCGTATTGGTAACCCGGGTAACCGGCATAGAATCGGCCGCACCGGCCGAAGCCTTTATAACCGCCGGGGTAACCCCCGCCGCGTTTCTTTTTGGAATAACAATGCCGTGGGCACCGCAGCAGTATGCGGTCCTTATTATTGCTCCCAGGTTATGGGGGTCGGAAATTTTATCAAGGACCACCACAAGCGGGTCCTCACCTTTTCCTCGCGCCGTTTCAACAATTGCCTCCGGCCCTTCGGCGTAACGAAACCTTTCCACCAGGGCTATAAAACCCTGGTGGGCTCCCGTCCGTGATATCCTGTCCAATTCCTTTCTGTCCACGTATTCCACTTTTATGCCCCTGTCCAGGGCATCGCCTATTATTCTCTCCCCGGTGCGATCAACGCCCTTTGCCGCCAGCAGCCTGTTCACCTTCCTTTGGGCCTTTATAAGTTCGGCAACGGGATTTCTCCCTTCCACCAGGTCCAGGCCTTCCGGAAGGCCCTTCCTTTCCATTAAACAAGCACCTCCTGTCCATGCCCTACCCGGGCAGTAACAGTATGTCCCCAAATCCCTTTATAGATTCTTAAACTTCTCCCGTACCCCCGCCGCCTGACCGCAGGACATTTTACCCTCGGGACAGGGCCCGATGAGACAGGCGGGGCCGGCCCTTTTTGAAAAA